>Ga0193950_1000036_pt1 | contig 49759 bp, 40 predicted proteins | sample BB_1_MG_FD_144485 | JGI IMG/M metagenome (GOLD analysis project Ga0193950, IMG submission 144485) | Microbial mat bacterial communities from the Broadkill River, Lewes, Delaware, United States - BB_1_MG | ecosystem: Environmental > Aquatic > Freshwater > River > Microbial mats | place: USA...
ACTGTTTTATCATTAAAGCCTACAATATGTGTGCTGGCATCTGTACCCGCGACTAAAAGCATATCTATATCTTTACGTTGAATGATTTCTTTTGCAATAGGTTGCCACTGCTTCCGCTGCTCAGGTGACCACCCTGCACTATAATATGCATCTTTAGGAAAAATAATCTTATCCTTCCACCCCCGCTTAACTAATGTTTGTTTAATCGCTGCTAATGTTTTTGCATAAATAATAGAAGGGCCTGCTTCAAAATAAGCAATACGATAAGGGGGGGTTGCATGGACAGTATGAGAATAAACTACAAATCCTGTAATGATATAAATAAACAGTAATGGACGTGTTAAAAAATTAGAAAAAAATAGCTTAAACATAATAGCTTTCAAGTTGTATAAGTTTTAAGGGTAGTTGAATGACAAATACCGTTCCTTGGTTTTGATCACTACTCACCGTGATATTACCTTGCATTATTTGCACAAGTTTTTTGGTAATAGAAAGCCCTAAACCTGTTCCACCATATTGACGTGTATTAGAATTATCAGCTTGATTAAAAGCACTAAAAATTTTATCTATTTGTGCTGCAGAAATACCAATACCTGTATCAGAGACTTTTAGAATTAAACAGCCATCTTCATATTGTTTATTTGTATAGCTTACATCAATACTTAATACCCCATTTTGAGTAAATTTATTGGCATTACTTAATAAATTACGCAAAATTAGATACACCTTATCATAATCAGCTTCAACAATAGGAAAACCAATAGGGGCAATTACCTCAAAAGTGTTATTTTTTTCTGCAATACTATCTTTGAACTGCATATGTAATGCATTAATCAAGATAGATAAGTCACATTTTGTAATGGTCAATTTCACTTCATTGTTATCTAAGCGAGCATATTCTAATACATCATCAAGCACTTCCAGTAAATGTGTTCCTGATGATTTTATGGTTTTAATACAAGGGTATATCTCATTATAATTCATCTCTGGATCACAGGTAATAAAGTCACTAAAACCTATAATCGCATTTAATGGTGTGCGCAATTCGTGGCTCATATTACTTAAAAAAGCTGTTTTTGCATGACTTGCTGATTCTGCTGCCTCTTTAGCTTCAAATAATTCATTTTCAAATTTTTTACGTTCTGTAATATTTAATGCTACCCCAAAAATTTTTGTAATATGACCTTGTGAATTTTTGATGGGACGTGCTTTTGTTAAAATATAAGTAATTTGTCCATTTTCTAACATAATCCGTTGTTCAAGCTGATACTCCTTACCTGTACAACTGGCTTGTGTTAATGCTTGTTGATTAATTTCTAAATCTTCATGGTGTAGTAATTTGATAAAATCTAGATAGTTCATATTATCATAAGGAGTTAAACCTAAAATATGGTAAAACTCATCAGAACATATCATTTTTTGTTCAATTAAATCCAACTCCCAACTGCCTACATGGGCAATTTTTTGCGCTTCAGCAAGGCTATTTTTACTCTCATCTAATGAATTAAATAATGTTTGTAAGCGTTCCCCCATACTATTAAAAGCATGTGCCAATGTCCCTAACTCATCATGTAAATGAATTTTTATTTTATGTGTTAGCTTTCCTGAAGTGATTTTTTCAACCCCAGTTAATAATTGCTTGATTGGAATTAAGATTCCACGGGCTAAAAAGCTTGCTAATAAAAATGCACTACACATGCAAATAAGCATAATAAAAATTAAATTAATAAAAGCTTGTTTATTAGTTTCTGTATATTTATTAGCAGAAAGATAAATGTCTAACAAACCAATAGGTAAATAATTGATATCTCGCAATATTTTGTATTCATGCAATAAACCTGTATCATTATTAATATCAACTTCATGATAACTATCAAGGTTATATTCAATAATACGATTATATAAGTTTGCAGGGATTGTATGGGGTTTAGTTGAACTGATTGTATTAGCATTTTGATAAATGGCAACATCTATCCCTAATAATTCTTTGATGTCATGAATTAATTTACTTTTATCATTAAGTAAGTAACGGGCGATCACAACACCAATGAGTTCGTTTTTTTCTTTACCATGAATATTAATATTATTAAAAATAGGGCTGGCAGCAGTAATGGAAAGTGTTGAGTTCTCTAAACTCACAACAGACTCTGTTGCTCCTACAGTACGTTCATGATTTTTTACTTGAATAAAAAATTTATTTCTAATAGCGTGTTCTAATAAACGTTTAGATTCAGGTGCATTACCTGCTTGAGCCACAAGATAACCATGTGTATTAAGCACTAATAACTGATGTACATTAGATTTTAGACGAACATTATTAAGGTAATTTTCTAGTTTTTTTTGAATATTTAAGTTAACGAGCACTTGAAATGCAGGTTCATTAGCAACGCTTTTGGTAAGGTTTTTGACAACGGTTATTTTATTTTTATATAAAGAATCAACAACATTTATATTCTTATGCATATTTTCAATAGCTTCAGAATGAATTTTGGTTGAAAAAAAATACATTGAAAATAATGTGGTTGTTAATGCCGATAAACCTGCAACAACCATAAAAGCAAATAACAATTTATTTTTTAGTGATAATTGTTTTAGCATAATTTATAAAAAGTGAATCCAGTACTAGCCTATGGCGTTTTTAATTTAGTGATTTAAGCTGCGCTCTTTTCTATCAATAAATGCAGCAACAACATGTGGACAAAAACGACTGTATTGCTCAGAAAGGTGGTTTATTTTTTTTACATCATAGCTAAATGGTGCATAGTATTCATATACTACTTGGCATTTTTTATTATATTCTTGCTTTACCTTTTCCACATAAGGCAACATAACAGGGTCATGTTGGTAGTTATTAATATAATTTAATAATGGTGCAATATCTTTAGGGCTTGCATGTAAATATGTTAATTCTGGTATAGATTCTATTACTAATGGTTGTATTTGAGTTGATGTAGATAAAGTCCCAATATGTCTAGCAGGAGGGGCATTTTCTGGTAGAACACTGATAAATATAGGCGTTTTTACATTATTATCCTTGCACCCACTTATTATAAAAAAACAGATGAGAACCATTATTTTTTGAAAATTATGCATAATATATTCCATTTTTTATGTAAACAATGACTACAAAATTAAGCCTTTATATTTTACTTATATTTTTACTATATGTTTACAATATACATTAATATGCTTATAAAATAAGTAATAAAAATAGATGATTTTAAATATTAAAACATTATAACTACACTTTATGAGCAAGGGAGTTTTTTGAATTATATTCAGCGTATACTCAATAAATTTTAGTGAGGTAAAAACAGTTTAATAATATAATATACAACAGTTTATATATATTTATGTGGTGGGCTATTGACTGTTTTTTTACTCACAAATAATATCATTCATCACTCTATAATGATACTTAACTGTTATATTGATTATCATAACATTTTTGTCCATAAAAAAATAAAGTAAACATTACATATATCATCTAACTCCAAGAAAGTATTTTTATTTTTTAATCGTTATATCTTATATAAGATATACGATATAAATAATATAAAAATACGATAAAAGAAATTAAATCTACATTTGATAAACTATTTTTCAATTTAAAATGAATTGCTTATAACAATTTTTTGAACTAAAATCTAGTATAATATAATTTATGATTATGATACGTGAGTACAATGTCTATTTCACCCTATATTCTTACTTTAGTCAGTTTTTTATTATTTCAAACAGCTCAAGCAGGTGAAATATATCGCCATATTGATAAAAAAGGTAATATACACTTTAGTGATAAAAAGCCAATTTCAATAAAAAAACATGGTAGAAAGCAAACAGCCTCATTAAATAACGCGAATGTAAGGATTTATCGCTTTATTGATAAAACAGGCACTATTCACCTTACTGATGAGCCTAATCATGCAGGGTATAAGCTGGTATATAAAGGTAATGGCTCGGTTAAATCACGTTACTCTCGCCTAAAAAATGTAAATATTCACCGTAAATATAAAGTGTATGCTGATATCATCAGTGATGTGGCAAACTCTTATGCGCTTGAACCTGCTTTACTTCATGCTGTGATTCAAACTGAATCTGCTTATAACCCTAAAGCACGTTCTCCAAAAGGTGCTGTGGGGTTAATGCAGTTAATGCCGGGGACTGCAAAACGTTATGGTGTCACAGACCGCACTAATGCCACACAAAGCATTAATGGTGGAGCACGCTATCTCAAATTTTTACTTAAGCTTTTTAAAAATAATAAACGTTTAGCATTAGCAGGTTATAATGCAGGTGAAAATGCAGTGATTCGTTATGGGCATAAAATCCCTCCTTACCGTGAAACCCGTAATTATGTTAAACGTGTGATGGCGATTTATAATAAACATAAGGAACGTTCTTAAATATTGATAAAGTATAGGAATATATTTTTTCATAAAATATAGTGACAAATAAATGATGTAAACATCATGCTTTATTTACCAATCAATTCTTGAATAGGCTATCTCTATGTCCTTCATATCATTTTTTAAAAAATTATTCTCAGGGGCTGATACACCTGAACCGAAAGCGCGCACATTAACCCGTGTTCATGATGTGCAAATCAATGATATTATTAAGTTTAATTATTTAGCACAAGCTGATTTAAGCAATCAACGTTTTACTGTAGTGGATATTTCCACCTATGATTTAGGGGGAGAAGGGCATAAAAAAACTGTTTTTACCCTAGAAGGTACAGATGAACCCATCTTGCTTGCTGTGGTAAAACAGGGACATAAAGAATACTTAGAATGTGCAAAGAAAATTTATCCTGATACAGTGGCTCAAATCTTTGAAATTGAGAAATTTGCCTCCATATTTGATGCAGATTCAGGGACAAATCATCATTTAACTCGTATTGGTGAACCTGATATATTAACAGGTTGGACAGCTCCTCAGTACGCACAGGAAAAGTGGCAACAAGCATATATTGCACCTACTGATTATCGTCACCGTCAAATATCAAACCAGACACAAGGTTGGACGGCAATGGATTATGGTCTCTTTATCAGTAATGATAGACAGTATGCAGTACAAACGGAAGTGTATGACGGTGGGCGTACAGATGTGTATGTATTTGTTTATTTGCCTTTAGAGGCAATTGAGGAGTTTTGGGCAGTAGCGAAATAGGTGACATGACAACGATGGCTGATTTACCCGAGAAGTGGAAAAAATCGGATAAAAGTATCCGTGCTGTACAGTTAGCATTTGAGTTTAGTAAAGGCGTTTCTGACACTATTCGGAACCAAGCCAATCGCCAGGGAGTGAGTCCTTCCGATCAGATTCGCTCTATTATTGGTTTGCAAGCAAAAAAACCGAAACGTCCGCGTTTAACCATCTCTCTTTCTCAAATTGATTACGAAATTTTAGCTGAACGCTATACTTTATCCGTAGAAGATAAAGCAGGTATTCGCCAAGCTATTTCTGAAGAGCTGATTTCGTATTCTGAAGCATTTCATACTAAAAAATAAACCGTTTATTTAACAAAGGTTTTTACCCTTATGTCTACATTACAATATATTGGTTATGGTGCATTAGTACTTGTTATTTTGTATTTACTGTACATTATAGCCAGTAGTGTTATTGGTTTTATTTTTAAATTGGTTATTTATGGTGGTTTATTAATAGCTGTAGTCTATTTTGCTTATAAATTTGGCTGGATTGATCAGTTGAAGAAGTTTTGGTAACACCGATAGTGCTTATTTTGATGAATTGCTAGCACAAATTGCTGGGTATACCCAGCAGCTTGTGTTTTTAGAATTTATATCATGTCTTTTACAACTGTTGTAAACCACGTAGTAAATCTGCTTTAATATCGTCTACCTCTTCTAAGCCTACCGATAAACGTAATAAACCATCACTAATATTTGCTGCACTACGCTCTGCATCCGTAATGCGCCCATGTGTCGTTGTGGCAGGATGAGTAATCGTAGTTTTTACATCCCCTAAATTACCTGTAATGGAAATCATTTCTGTATTATCAACTACTTGCCATGCTGCTATTTTACCTCCTTTGACCACAAAAGAGACTAAACCACCAAAACCATTTTGTTGTTCAGCAGCTAACTGATGTTGTGGATGGGTGCTTAGCCCTGGGTAATACACAGCTTCAATTTTAGGGTGATTTACTAACCATTCTGCAATGATTGCTGCATTCTCACAATGGGCACGCATACGTATTTTTAAGGTTTCAAGCCCTTTAGTAAAAACCCATGCATTAAATGGGCTCATTGTTGCTCCCCCTGACCGCAATACACTAAAAATCCCATCACCTAGTAATTTATCAGAGCCTACAATTGCTCCCCCTAAACAACGCCCTTGCCCATCAATATATTTAGTTGCCGAATGAATAACGATATCAGCCCCTAATTTTAATGGTTGTTGTAAGGCAGGTGTACATAAGCAATTATCAACCACTAATAAACAGCCATGTTTATGTGCTAAAGCAGCAAGTTGACGCAAGTCCGCTACTTCCATTATTGGGTTGGAAGGTGTTTCCAAAAATAATAATTTTGTATTGCCTTGGATGGCTTGTTCCCATGCATCGATATCTGTTAAGGGAACAAAATCGGTATCAATAGAAAATTTCTTTAAAATACCATTAAATAAGCTAATTGTACTCCCAAAGATACTTTGGGAGGCAACAATATGATCACCTGCTTTAAGCAGCCCTAAACACATAGATAAAATAGCGGCCATCCCTGAAGAGGTAGCAATACAACGCTCCCCTCCTTCTAGGGCAGCTAAACGTTGCTCAAAGGTACGGACAGTTGGGTTGGTAAAACGAGAATAAATATTCCCCTCTTCAGTTTGAGAAAAACGCGCCGCAGCTTCCTCTGCACTCTTAAATACAAAGCTAGAAGTCGGCATGATTGATTCACTGTGCTCACCTTCATGACTGCGTACTTGTCCTGCACGAATGGCACATGTATCAAACCCAAACGCTTCCCAATCCGTCATCTGACTACCTTTTTCTCATTATCTGTTATGTATATAGGGTGATATATAAATGATGTTGTGCTGTAAAAAATAGCGCAACATCATGACTATTATGCGTTGTTCTAGTCAGCTCACTTATATTTTTATCATCTAAGCTTATTCAGCATTATGCAGATCAATACCCTCTGGTAGCGTTGCATTATTTTTATTTTTTGCATCATCATTACGCTCATCAGCTAATGATTTTAAATAGGCATCTGTGACATCTCCAGTTACATAATCCCCATCAAAACAAGAGCTATCAAAGCGTTCAATGCCTTTATTGGCTTTACGAATACAGGCCTTCACCAAATCATCAAGGTCTTGATAAATTAACCAATCTGCACCAATCACTTTTGTGATATCTGCCACGCTACGATTATAAGCCAGTAGTTCATTTACAGTAGGCATATCAATGCCGTATACATTAGGATGAATCACAGGTGGCGCAGCTGAAGCAAAATAAACATTTTTTGCCCCTGAATCACGTGCCATTTGAATAATTTGTCGGCAGGTTGTACCACGAACAATGGAGTCATCCACTAACAATACATTTTTATTACGAAACTCTAAATCAATAGAATTTAGCTTTTGGCGGACTGATTTTTTGCGCATACTTTGCCCCGGCATAATAAACGTACGCGGGATATAGCGATTTTTAACAAAGCCTTCACGATATTTGACCCCAAGATTTTTAGCTAATTGAATAGCTGCTGTGCGGCTGGTATCAGGGATAGGGATGACAACGTCAATATCATGATCAGGGTAGGTGCGTTGAATTTTACGTGCTAAGTTTTTCCCCATACGTAAACGTGATTTATATACGGATACACCATCAATAATAGAATCAGGGCGTGCCATATAAACATGTTCAAAAATACAAGGAGAGTAAGCAAACTTATTTTTTTCTACACAGCTTTGACTATAGAAATTACCATTGATATCAATAAAAATGGCCTCACCGGGGGCAACGTCACGGATTAATTTAAATCCTAAAATATTAATGGCAGCACTTTCAGAAGCAACAATATATTCAATACCTTGCTCTGTGTCACGCTTTCCAAAGACTAATGGACGAATACCATTTGGGTCACGAAAGGCAACAATACCGTATCCTGTAATCATCGCAACTGCTGCATAACCACCACGACAACGGTTATGTACTCCTTTTACCGCTTCAAAAATATCCTCTTCATTTAAACGTAATTTACCTGAACGTTGAAATTCATGTGCCAGTACATTTAATAAAACTTCTGAATCAGAATTTGTATTGATATGACGTAAATCTTCACGAAATAAATCTTCTTTTACTTCTTGTGCATTGGTTAAATTACCATTATGCGCCAAGGTCACACCATAAGGAGAGTTAACATAAAACGGCTGTGCTTCAGAGGTTGATGAGCAGCCAGCCGTTGGGTAACGAACATGCCCTAAGCCCATATTACCAGGTAAGTTAACCATGTGGCGAGTATGAAATACATCACGAACCAGCCCCTTATCTTTACGCAGATAAAAGCGTTTATCATGATAGGTGACAATGCCCGCAGCATCTTGCCCGCGATGCTGTAATACGGTCAATCCATCATACAGTGCTTGGTTGACACTGGATTTACCGACAATCCCAATAATTCCACACATAGATAACTCCAGTAATTAGGATGAGTAGTGTTCAGGTAAGGTGTAAAAATTAAAATGTTGTGCAACATCTGCTGGGAGTAAGTGTTGCACTGTCCATGCAGCAGATTGAAAGTAGGGTAATAAGGTCGCTTGTTGCCATGCCACGCGTTGAGGTAGTTGTGTTAATCCTGTCATCAGCACAATTAAAACAATAATAACACTGCCTTTTATTGTGCTTAATATACACACAAATAATTGTTCAATAAATGAAATATCATTTTGTTGTAATGCACGGCATAAAACGTAACTGGGCCACTTTATTACAATAAAAGATAAGCTAAATAAGATAAGTAATGCAGTGGCAATACGTAAATCAGTAAAAGGAATAGAGTCTTGCAATAGTTGTAAAAATATTTCTACAAATAAAAAGCTTACTCCCACAGAAATAAACCAATTAACTAAGGACAGTACCGCTTCCATAAATGTTTGAAAATAGCTTATTAAAAATGTTAGTAAGAATATACCAACAATTGCCGCATCTACCCACGTTATAGTCATGATAGTATTCAAAAATTAAAGGATTGACTTTTGGTGTTTAGCTTATATATAGGAAAATGTTATACTAGCGTGCAATGTAAACGACGCATTTTATCAAACCTCGTTTATTAACTAAAGTACTAATTGTTTACTTTTGTTATTGATTTCACTTGTCAAATTAGGTCATTATTTTATGATGTTATATACACCTGATGACTATACTATTCATGATGTATTACGTATTCCGCCCTTACTTGTTATTGTTTCACTATTTTTAATAAAGTATGCCTTTATTTTAGTGTTAATTCCTATTTTTGCACACTTCCCATTAATTAGTGAATCATTTAAGATGATTTTACCTTTTGTGACTGCTTTTGCAGAACAATATACAAACCTTCTCTATTTATTTATTATTGTACCTGCTGCCTTTGTATTAGCCAGTATGTCACGCCGCACCCCCAAAACAAAATCACCATTTTTACGTTGGTGCTGGAAAAATGGTAAAAAACTATTATTTGCAACATTAATAGCAGAAATTATTTTTACCGGTATTTCATTATTAGTTGGCTGGCAGCAGTTAAATGAAGTTACCTTATTACTTATCTATGGTAATGTGCTATGTGGATTATATTTATATAAATCAAAACATGCTGTGGATGCCTTTGCAGAATTTCCTGAATATGATAAATATGCAAAGTAAACATAATAATGAATAGATATAGATAGTTTATAGTCTATTTTGGGGTATGAGTTGTGCTTATACCCCATGACTAAAATATATTAATAAATTTATAGCCCACCATCACCTGAATAAATAGGCAGCCATACAGTAAATACTGCCCCTTTATTTTCAGGAAGGTTTTCTGCTTTCACCTGCCCACCATGATAAGCTGCAATTAACCTCACCATATACAAACCCAGTCCTAAATGGGGCTCATTATGTCCTTTTTGTTTACGTATAGATACCATTGATTCAAATAAACGCTCTTGCATATCAACAGGTAAAATTTCTCCTTCATCAATCACTGAAAGCTGTACATGCTGTCGTGTTTGGGTAAGGCTAATTTGTATCGCTGTATCAGGATTCACAAAATCTACCGCATTTGAAACCAGCTTATCTAACATTTGTACAATCAGATCAGGTGCTCCTTCTATGGTCACTTGTTGACTTTCAATATCAGCAAGAAATCGCTGTCGAGGATAGGCCAAGCGATAACCAGCTAAGCAACCTGTAATTAACTCGCTAATATTAAAACGTTCTCGCTCTGTATTTTGTAGTGTTTGTTCAATACGAGTGGCTTCGGTTAAGCGTGTAATCAAGGTATTCAAACGCTGTACCCCTTGTTTAGCGCGCCCAATATACACATGCTTATCTTCTTGGGTGGTATCATCATGCTCTAAATTATCCAAAGAAGAACGTACGACTGCAATGGGTGTGCGTAGCTCATGGGATAACTTGCTCACCATCCCTTCTAAATAATGATTATATTGCTGTAAACGAGTCAAAATAGTGGAGAAACTACGGGATAAATCGCCAATTTCATCATGCCCTTGAGAACCAATTTGTGTAGTTGTCACACGCCCATTTATATCAATGGCCGTTTCTGCTTGATTGCGTAAACGTCGTAAGCGAATAGATAAATGGGTTGCAAATAATAATAGTGAGACAATCACCACGGAAAAAACCAGTACACTTTTATTAAATAAGCTGGCGACTGCTTGGCGTTGAATAGTTTGAATACTATGACTGCTTTCTTCTACTACCACCGTACCAATTATCTGATTATTTATTTGAATTGGGTGTGCAGCCGCAACAATCACACCTTGCCCATCTGCTGTTGCCCCCCAGCGACTAATTGGTTCACCATGTAAAGCTTTGTCAATTTCAATATGGGTTAAATTATAACTTAAGGTATTGGTTTTATTTGCTAAGGTTTCAGGTGCAGGTGGAAATAAAAATTGATAGAGTTGCTTTAATGGTTGCGTTACTAAGGTTGGTTTTAACGCCCCATAGTAAGCCAAAACACGTTGCTGTTTATCAATCACCCATGCACGTCGACCTGTCTCTTCTCCCACTGCTTGAATCACTTTTTCAATCGCGGCAGAATGAATGGAAATGGTTTCTTTTTGATCATTAAGATAACGAATAGGAGACGTACCAATAAGGTGCTTTATTTCACGTTGTTGTCCATCATCCACATCTGCAATGGCAAAACCAAGTCGTTCCCCAGACATTGTCATAGGAATGCGTAATTCTAAAATATACCCTTTTTCATTACTTAACCACGTACCTTGAATACGCGTTTCTGGTTGAGCAGAAAGATGATTATCTTTATCAACTAACTTATAAGCACTGACCCATCCTGCTTCAGAGGGTGTAATCACATAGCGTTGGAATTGCTGGCGTGTGTCCTGTAATACAATTTGCAAATGATCACTGTGGTGCAAATGTAAACTATCTTCAAGGCGGTATAAAATCGTATCATCCACCACAATAAATAAAGCATAAATATGATCTTTATACCCGCCTAACATATATTGAAAATGTAAAGAGTCACGTTCATATTCGGCAGTACTACTTAAAATATACTGCTCTTCATAGGTTTTAATTTGATTTAAATAGAGTTCCCAGTCATCAATTGCTCCATCCAATTGAATCGGGGTTTTCAGGGAAGTCATGACTGCAGGGCTGTCTTCTATAACCGTATCAACTAATTGGCGATGAAACAGTTCAGGGCGTTCTTGTAATACACCACTTAATAATTGTGCTGTATCAACTAAAGAAGTTTCTAAATTATCACGCAGATAATTTTCCATTTCACGCACATATTCATAGCCCATATAGGGAATACTGAATAAAGCAAGGGTTAATAAAAGAATTTTACTGCGAATAGTTAACATACGCTGTCCTGATTCCAGCGATACCCCATACCATATACTGTATCAATGGCTGCAAACTGTGGATCAATACGGCTAAATTTTTTACGAATACGTTTGATATGAGAAGTGATAGTACTATCATCCACCTGTACATTTGCTTCTTTCATCAGCTGTTCACGGTGCCTAACATGCCCCGGATAACGTGCTAAGGCGTATACAATCCAAAATTCGGTTAAAGTTAGTTCAACTGCCATCTCCTGCCATGTTGCAGTGAGACGCTGGGTATCAATACACAATTGCCCACGTTGCAAAATATTTTCCGCTAACTGTGGTGCACGTAACGCATCAACACGCCGAAATAAGGCAGCAATACGGGCTAATAAATGTGGCAAACTAATATCTTTAGTTAAATAATCATCTGCTCCTAAACGCAAGCCTGATACCATATCAAACTCACTGTCTCGAGCAGTTAAAAAAATAATGGGTAAATAGTAAGACATGGCGCGTAATTCACGGCACAAATCAAAGCCTCCTTCTACTTCATCCTCTAAACCAATATCTAATAAAATAAGTTCAGGTGGGCGGATTCTGAAAGCATCTAAAGCTGCTTGACGGGTGGCATAGGCATAAACTTCATAGCCTTGACGTTTCAATACAGCTGTATAGTTCTCACGTATCGCAGTTTCATCTTCAACAATCGCAATACGTCTACCCATAATTATTAATCCTTATTTATTTGGTAATATAGCAATCACTAATACCATTAATACTATGCAGTTTTATTCTTTTTTACAGCACATTTATAGCATGATAGATACAGCTAAATCATCACTACCGCTGTACAGGTTTTTATTATACCATTATGTACAGCACTTCAATGCAAGGATGTGTCAAATAAGACTATACTGTAAACAATACCCTAACAGCATCTATTTTACACACTATTTAATACATTTATTCACATGACTAAAATAAAGAAATAAACCCTTATTTTAGTTTATGATGATTAATGAGGAGAGCCTTATATATGCGCTATTTTTTATCCTTTTTTTTCTTATTATGCATTGCATCAGGCGCACATGCCGCAAAACTTTATAAGTGGGTAGATGCTGAAGGAAATGTACAATTTACCCAAACCCCTCCTCCTACAGGAGTTGAAGCAGAATCACGTACTTTACGTTCAACACGCACTCCACCCGCCCAGCAAGTTGAAGATGAGGATGAGAGTGAGGACTATGAAGATGACGAAGAAGAGGGTATTGATAAAACATCTAATCAATTTATTGATAAAAAAAATCGAGAAATTGATGCAGAAAACTGTCGCCGTGCACGTAAACAAATTGCAGATTTATCAGTTGATGTTGATCTGATGACACAAGATGAAAAAGATCCCAGTAAATATATCAAATTAACGAAAGAAGCACGGAAACAACGCATTGAACAAGCCAAATCCTATGCTGAACACTATTGTCGTGATAAGAAAAATGATGATGATGAATAACACAGGTGTACCCCAATCATGCCGTATTTAAACATCAAAACCAATATTCATGTACCGAATACAACACAGCCTATTTTATTTACAGAGTTATCAGCAGCACTTGCTAAGGCACTTGGTAAATCTGAAAATTCGGTTATGTTGGAATTACATGATGAATCACCCATGTTTTTCCGTGGTACCAGCGATCCCACTGCCTATTTAATTTTAAAAACCATTGATTTACCTACACTGCGTACTACAGAGTTGAGTCAATTGTTATGTGAAGAGGTAGAACGTTTACTTGATGTACCTAAGGAGCGGATCTTTATCGAATTTGATAGTGTTGATCGTTCTTTATGGGGCTGGAATAGCAAAACATTTGCTAAATCCTAAGCTAGCTATTAATAAATAGGTAGGCGTAAAAAAGGCACCTTATGATTTATCATAAGGTGCCTTTTTATTTAATAAAACCTTAGATATTGATTTATAAGGAAAAACTAACTTAGTTAAGTTTTAATTTAAGGCACAACAATCACATGAAAAAAACGTGGACCGTGTGCACCTAACTGAATCGTTTGTTCAATATCAGCGGTACGTGAAGGGCCTGTGATAAAGTTCACCGTGCGAGGCATTGCCCCTGCTTCACGTACTTTTGCCCACACCTGTTCAATATGTAAAAGTAAATCTTGTTTGTGTAATACAACAATATGAATATCAGGTAAAAAATTCATGGTGACAGGGTTTTCTGCACAAGATAACAGTGTAATCGTACCTGTTTCAGCAATGCCTGCAAATGCTAAACTAATACTAATTTTATCCGCCCCTTGTGCTCCTCGACAACTTACTTCAAAACCTGTTGCCCAAGGTAAATCAATCAAGCGTTTATCAACCACAGCGGCAGAAACCAGATCATGGGGTTTTAAAAATGCCTCTATTGCTGTCGGAACGTCCACAAGAGAGTCTACAGATTCAATTGTTCCTGCTAAAGCAGTTAATTTTTCTGTAAACCTTTCTAGTAAATCCAAGTGACTTAAATCAGGCTGCTCATGTACAGTATGTTGAGTAAAACGACTCTCTAATTGTGCTGTAGCATCAGAGCTTAGTGCATCACGTTGTAATGATGAGCGGAGATTTTTTAAAACTGCTTGTCGTGCCTTACTCATACATCCCCCTGCTGTTTCTTCCATGCACTTAAAAAAGTTTCACCCTGTGGCGCGGGTAAATCTCGGCTTTTTGTCCACCCTGTTGCAAACGGCATATAAGAGAAACGTCCTGACTTTTTCCCTAGCCAACTTAATACACGTATTTTTTTACTTACAATAAAGTGATATAAACGTGGGCGTTTTGCTATGAAAGCCCATAATTTTAACGCCCACTTAGCACGAGGGGCTTGTAAGCCTTGATCATATTCACGGATACGGTGCTGACGTAATAAATCAGGCAAAGGAATACTCATAGGACACACTTCCGCACAACGTCCGCAAAAAGTAGAGGCATTGGGTAAGTGGCTAGATTCTTCTAAACTGGTCATTAAAGGTGTTAATACTGAACCCATAGGACCGGGGTAAACCCAGCCATATGCATGTCCACCCACTGAACCATAAACAGGGCAGTGATTCATACACGCACCACAACGGATACAGCGTAGCATTTCACGGAATTCATTACCCAGCATTTCCGAGCGACCATTATCTAATAACACCACATGAAATTGCTCAGGACCATCAATATCAGTGTCTCGCTTTTTACCTGTAAAAAAGCTGGTATAAGAAGTGATTTCCTGTCCTGTGGCACTGCGCCCTAATAAACGGATTAAAGTGGTGACATCTTCTAAGGTGGGGACAATTTTTTCAATACTGGTGATAACAATATGAACTTTAGGTAAAGAAGCGGTTAAATCCCCATTACCTTCATTGGTGACAATAATCGTTGAGCCTGTTTCTGCAATCAGAAAATTTGCCCCTGTAATGCCTACATCTGCACTGATAAATTGCTCGCGCAGCATTTGCCGCGCCTCATTCACCAGTTCAGGCACTTCTTCCAAACGTGGCGTACCGTGTTTATCATGAAATAGGTCACTGATTTCTTCACGGGTTTTATGTACTGCAGGGGCAATAATATGACTGGGTGGTTCTTTGGCAAGTTGGATAATATATTCACCTAAATCCGTCTCCACCACTTCCACATCCACCTCTTCTAAGGCTTGATTTAAAGCAATCTCTTCGCTGACCATAGATTTACCTTTGGTCACTTTTTTGGCATCTACACTACGGCAAATATCAATGATGGCTTGGCGGGCATCTTCGGGTTTTTCTGCCCAATGTACCTGCCCGCCATTTTTTTCCACTTGTTGCTCAAATCTTTCCAGATAAAAATCAAGATGCTCTAATGTATGGTTTTTAATTTCTTTGGCACGTTTACGCAAATCACCAAAAACAGGCAAGGCATCAATCGCGGCTTGGCGTTTATTGATAAAGCCCCCTTTGGCTTTACCTAAGGCGCGCTGTAAACGTTCATCATGTAAGGCAATTGTAGCCTGCTGTTTAAAAGCATGTGAAGTTGATTTCATTCTTTCTCTCCTTCACCAATGGCTGGCGTATTCTCTGCCATCCCTGCTAAAACTTCTGCCACATGATAGACTTTTACAGGACTATCTAAGCGTTTTAAACGCCCTGCCATATTCATTAAACAGCCTAAATCTCCTGCCAATAGGATTTCAGCTTGGCTTTGTTGAATGTTTTCAACTTTATCAGAAACCATACGCGTTGAAATATCAGGGAATTTGACACAAAAAGTCCCCCCAAAACCACAACACACATACGGCTCTTTCATCTCTTTTAGGGTTAAACCTTGGATTTTACTCAGTAGCTGGCGGGGCTGTTCTTGAACGCCTAACTCTCTCAATCCCGAACAGGAATCATGATAAGTTACCGAGTGATTAAAATCAGCAGCTAAATCTTCAACCCCTAATACATCGGTGAGAAAGCTGACCAATTCAAAACATTTAGCAGAGAATTGCTCTGCTTTTTGCTTCCATTTTGTATCCTCCTCAAAGAGTTCTACATAATGTTTTTTCATCATGCTGGCACAAGAACCAGAAGGAGCAACAACATAATCAAATTCAGCAAAGGCATCAATAGTTTGGCGTGCTAAGGCGCGTGAATCTTCTAAATCACCACTGTTAAATGCAGGTTGCCCACAACAAGTTTGTTGTTCAGGAACCCCTAATTTACAGCCTGCTTGCTCCAGTAATTTAACCGTTGCAAAACCAATATTAGGGCGAAAACTATCTACTAAACAGGTAATAAACAGTCCAACATAAGGCGGATTTTTACTTTTATTTATCATAGTAAGGTGGCTCAATTATGATATGACCACGTTAATTACTAATAAAATAATATCAGCAAGAAACGTATCAATGTTTTAATAACTTGAGTCGGGATAGAGTAATTATTATGTTTTATTAGGACACTCTGGGGTGTTTGAGAAGTACGATCTATCCTATTCATAGTATAACGTGCCTGACCTACAAAAGCATAGAAAACATGATTTTCTAGTAAAAAATAGTACACTACCTAATAAAAGCTAAGGGTTTTAATAAAAGAAGGAGTGATAGTGTGTATTATTTTTATATTTTACTTTTAACCGTATTTTCTACCGCTTGTATAGCAGGCTCTGGTAAATCATTGCCGTTAGAAAGTATTCAATTACCCCCTAATTTTCATATTATGGTTTTTGCTGACAAAATTGACAATGCACGTTCTTTAACACGTGATGAGCGGGGACGGGTTTTTGTGGGATCACAAACAACGGGTAATATTTATGCTTTAGAAGATATTGATAAAGATGGTAAAGCAGATAAACGCTGGCGAATTGCTAGCGATCTCTATATGCCAAATGGGGTGGCATGGCATAAAAATGATTTATATATTGCTGAGAATTCACGTTTATTACGGGTAAAAAATGTTAGTCAAGCCTTACACAAAGAGGTAGGGATGATGGGAGGTTCTATTCGTTATCATATCCCTAATACAGAAGAAATAGAGATACTGTATGATCGCCTACCTAATAAACGTCATCATGGATGGCGATACATTGGTTTTAGTCCACAAGGGCAGCTTTTTATTAGTTTAGGTGTACCTTGTAATGTATGCCGTACACGTGATCCTGTGGGAACAATTAGCTATTTTGATAGCAGCTTTCAATTACTCACCCCTTTTGCAAAAGGAGTGCGTAATAGTGTCGGGTTTACATGGCACCCACAGCATCATACATTGTGGTTTACTGATAATGGGCGGGATATGTTAGGGGATGATATACCTAGTGATGAACTAAACCATGCCCCTAAATCAGGCTTACATTTTGGTTTCCCTTATTGCCATGAAGGCACAGTGCCCGACCCCAATTATGGACGACAAAAAAACTGTAAAAAATTTACCGCCCCTGCACATAAATTAGGTGCACATGTTGCCTCTTTAGGTTTACGCTTTTATACAGGATCCCAATTTCCCAAAGCTTATCAACACAAGCTATTTATTGCAGAACATGGTTCATGGAACCGTACTGAACCCACGGGTTACCGTATTGTTGCATTAACTTTAAATAAGCAACAGCAGGTAATAAAAGAGGAGATATTTGCAACAGGCTGGTTAGATAATGGGCAAGTATGGGGGCGACCTGTTGACTTGCTTGTGATGCCTGATGGTGCTTTGTTAGTGTCAGATGACTATGCAGGGGTTATCTATCGCATTTTTTATAAAAAGTAATCAGGCTATTTTTATAACTATTTTAGTTATTTAGCAGTATGAACTTGAATTTTTCTTGATTTGGCTAGAGTTTAAGAAGTATTAATACGTTTTTAAAAATATGGTAGAATTCTGTTTTTTCTGTGTCTGTAGCTCATCAGGATAGAGCACCAGCCTCCTAAGCTGGGGGTAACAGGTTCGAGTCCTGTCAGGCACACCACTGTTTTCTTATTATTTTTATTTCTTATCTTTATCTAATTGATGTTACACATTTATCAGAAGAATAAAAGTGTTGGGCTTCCTGTGTCTATCCACTTACATATACTAAAAATGTGAATTAAGAGCTAAAAATCTGTAGCCAGTTCATTTAAAACACTCCTAAAGTTAAGGTAAATAGCTACACCTACCTTAATTTCAATGAAGGGTTTAATGTAATGAACTGGCAAGAGCAATTAATAACAACTTATTTGTATATCTACAAGCATTATCATGAAAAGCTTTGGGTTTATTTCCAAAGAATGTCAAATCATTCAGATTTAAGCTTTACAGATTAGGAAGTTATCACAATCTATATGTTTGGAATTATTGATGGTAAAACAGATATTTCCAAGATTTACAAGTACACTGACCGCCATTTACGTGCTTGGTTTCCCAAATTACCCAGCTATGAAGCTTATGTTCAAAGACTAAATAAGGTCTCAGAAGTTTTTGCCCCTGTATTAGCCCTTATCTTTTCGATAATGATTTTTATGCTGATAAAGCATTTAAACTTTCTAACAAAATAGAACGAGAGTTATATTATAAACAACACATTAGAATGTTTACCCCTATAAAAAAGTAGGCAAAAATATTTAGATGCTGCTGAAAAGCTCTTTTCCACTGCTGTATCAAAGATTCGTCAACCAATAGAATCATTATTTGCATGGTTAGACAGAGTCTCAGGCATAGAGTCAGCAAGTAAAGTTCGCTCTACTACTGGTTTTATGGTTCATATTAGAATAATAAAATAACAATCTTTTAAACATTATTACAAGGTAGCTATACTATCAATTTTATGATTTGTAGTGGAGAATAGGGTATCGTAATTAAGATTTATACAGGTTAACAGCAATCACATGGTTTACTGTTTGATTATCTACAGTATCTACTGTGTGAGGTAGACCAATATTATTCCATACTAAATTAAATGGAATAGGTTTGATTTTTGTTGGCACCGTACTGCTATTGAGAGATTGATATACCAAAGCACTTTGGTATTTGATAAGTTGTTGCACTGGAATAGAGGTAATCTCTCCTGTGTGTTGCATAAACTCAACAGCTTGATATTCTTTCCAATTCTCACCATAGATGATATCTAATAAACGATAGGTATAAAAGCCTTTGAAATGATGGTGTGTATGTGGCAGGGGGGTTTGTATAAATACTTCAGTTTCAGCAACATGATACTTAATTTGTGTAATATCTAAGCATGTTAACTCCTGCCCTTGTTGCTTAAATGTCAAACAATCTGTTGTTGTCTCAACATGGCTTAATATTGGGGCATGGATCAGTAACGGTATGGTTACAAATGAAATAAATAGTGTGATTGCCCTTAACATACGTGGATACCTTTGAGGACATAAATAAAAGGAATACATTGACCTTTATTAAGGGGTAATATTTCCTCGTTTTATTTATCCTAAGCATAAACTATGCCCACAATAAAATCACATGTAAATCAATGGCTTTAAGTTTTTAAAAACAAAAAGTGTCAAATATTTATCACTTTTACTGACACTGTTTACACAATGAAATGTGTACATATTTTTATTAAATAGATGATATATCCTTGAAACCCGATCAGTGATCCCTATAATCAAGGAATATTAAAAAAACAACGTTAATCTATCAGGAGAACAATGAATGACTGTAGACGCACATAAAGAAACCTTAGGCTTTCAAACAGAGATTAAGCAACTACTTGATTTAATGATTCATTCTTTGTATTCAAACAAAGAAATCTTTTTACGTGAATTAATCTCTAACGCCTCTGATGCGGCGGATAAATTGCGCTTTGAAGCCCTTTCTGATGATGCGCTATATGAAGGTGATGCAGAGTTAAAAATCTGGATTGAACTGGATAAAGAGGCTCGCACCATTAAAATCCGTGATAACGGTATTGGGATGTCTCGTGAAGAAGTGATTGAGAACATTGGAACCATTGCAAAATCAGGAACCAAAAAATTCTTCAATGCCTTAACAGGTGATCAAGCCAAAGATAGCCAGTTAATTGGACAATTTGGAGTTGGGTTTTACTCCTCCTTTATCGTTGCTGATAAAGTCTCATTAGTGAGTCGTCGTGCAGGCTTAGAAGCTTCTCATGGGGTATCATGGGAATCTACAGGTGATGGACAATTCACTATTGAAAATGTAGATGTTGCCCAACATGGTACTGAAATTACTTTACATTTACGTGAAGAGCAAGATGATTTATTAGAAGATCATAGCGTTAGCAGTATTATTAAAAAATACTCTGATCACATTACTCTGCCTATCATCATGCCTAAAGTGGTGACTGATGAAGAGAAGAATGAAACCACTATTAGTGAAGAAGTCGTCAATAGTGCAACCGCATTATGGACACGCTCTAAAAATGAGATTGAAGACGAAGAGTACAACGAGTTTTACAAACATGTTGCGCATGACTTTGAAGACCCATTAACACGTATTCATAACCGTGTAGAAGGTAATTTAGAGTACACTTCTTTATTATATATTCCAGCTCGTGCACCATTTGATTTATGGGATCGTCAAAACCGTAAAGGGGTTAAATTATACGTGCGTCGTATTTTCATCATGGATGATAGCGAGCACTTATTACCGACTTACTTACGTTTTGTACGCGGTGTAATCGATAGCACCAGCTTACCTTTAAACGTTTCTCGTGAAATCTTACAAAACAACAAGCAAATTGATTCTATCCGCTCAGGTGCTGTGAAGAAAATTCTGAGTGCTTTAGAAGGCCTAGTTAAGAATGATGCAGAAAAATATGCAAAATTCTGGCAAGAGTTTGGGCGTGTGATGAAAGAAGGGGTTGTGGAAGATTTTGCTAATAAAGAACGTATTGCAAAATTACTACGTTTTTCAACGACTCTTGATGATGCAGAAACCCCAGCTATTTCTCTTCCTGATTACGTAGAACGTATGAAAGAAGGACAAGAGAAAATTTACTATGTAACGGCTGAAAACTTCAATGCCGCGAAGAGCAGCCCACACTTAGAAATCTTCCGTAAGAAAGGTATTGAAGTCATCTTATTCTCTGATCAAGTTGATGAGTGGTTAGTGTCTCATTTAACAGAATTTGATGGTAAACAACTTCAATCTGTCACTAAAGGTGCATTAGACCTTGGTGAATTAGAGAATGAAGAAGAGAAGAAAGAAGCAGAAAAAATCGCTGAAGAAATGACACCGCTTGCAGAGCGCATTAAAGCGGTATTAGGTGATAAAGTAAACGAAGTTCGTGTTACAAACCGCTTAACTAATTCTCCTGCATGTTTAGTGGCAGATGAAAGCGGGATGGATGCAAACTTACAACGTTTATTAAAAGCATCTGGGCAAGATGTACCTGCCTCTGCTCCCATCATGGAAATTAACCCACAACATCCTTTAATTGATTTACTTGGTAAACAAGAAGAAGGTGAACGTTTTAATGATTGGTCACTGATCTTATTTGACCAAGCGTTATTAAGTGAAGGTGGACAGTTAGAAGATCCTGTGACTTTCGTTAATCGCTTAAACCAAATGCTGATTTCTATGGCATAATAATGACAGCATTTTAAATATTGTTGTTAATAAAAAAGCGGGCTTGTCCCGCTTTTTTTATGCCCTCAATACGCTCACTCAAGTAATTTTTTAATTTCGCCTTATCAAAATTGAAAATTTATTTCCCTCTCCTTTAACTTTATTCTCTGCTCTTATTCAAACTTTACCCTAATACAAAGCCTATTTAGTTCTATTGTGTAACTTTAGTTAATAAAAAAGAAATAGGCTATGTAACACTACTTATTCCAGATAACCCTTTATTCTTATACAGCAATTTATAATTGGTTTGTAGCTAAAATAAATATTTTTCGTGATGTAATAAAGGAGTTATTTACAAAACCCTCTATATATCATTAGTTCAACTGTATAACGCCTATTAATAGTTGTTTTTATAATGAATAGCTGACATAAATTAACTATAGCGGTAAAGTATCACTTTAAAGGCAAACAGATGTGACCTCTGTACAACGTATGAGTACAGATGACAATTTTTATTAAGGTGTAAGCTGATAGAAAGCTTACAAAGCTAAAAAAACCTGACCTAATCATTTATTATGAAAAAAATTATTATTCCAATTATGTTGCTTGCATTTGGGGCGGGTGGTTTTGCGATCATGAAAGCCAGCAAACCCAAAGCAAAGCCGATAGAAAAGCCTGAACAGTCTTGGGTAGTCAGTACAGAAAAAATAGAAATGGAAGTGATTGCGCCAGAAATTCAATTATATGGGCGTGTTGAATCTCCTCATACAGCACAATTACGAGCAGCAAGCTTAACACGTAGTACTGAAGTGATTGCGCTGGAGGTATTAGAAGGTCACCAAGTTAAAAAAGGGCAAATATTATTACGTTTAGATAATAGTGAAAGTCAATTTAATTTACAGCAACGTGAAGCGGATGTAGCGGAAATTAAAGCTTTAATTCAAAGTGAACAGCAGCGTTATAAAAATGATTTAGCATCCATTACACATGAAGAAAATTTGCTTAAATTATTACAAAAATCAGTGAATCGTGCCCAGCGTTTAGAAAAACAACGGGTAGGGTCTCAATCTGCTCTTGATGATTCTCGTCGTGCAGTAGAGAGCCAGAAACTGGCTGTTAATCAACGACGTTTAAATATTAGTGATCACAAGGCACGTTTACGCCAATTACAAGCACGTTTAAAACGTGCACGTGCTGCATTAGGTAGCGCACAACGTGAACACGAACGCAGTACCATTAAAGCTCCATTTTCAGGCATTGTTGCTAAAATTGATGTATCCATTGGTGACAGTGTACGTACAGGCGATAAACTTTTGATGATTTATGATAGCCAACGGCTTGAAGTTCGTGCACAAATTCCTAGCCGTTATCAAGCTTCTCTAATTGATACCACTACAGGAGAGCTGCCCTCATTACGAGCATCTAGTACATTAAACAAACAAACGATTGCATTACAACTTGATCGGACTTCAGGGCAAGTAAATAACAATAGTGGGGGAATTGATGGCTTATTTCGTATTGAACAGGGTGCACAGTTTTTACGACTAGGGCAATTTGTTACCCTTTCGTTACAACTGCCGATTCAAAAAAATGTGATTGCCTTACCTTATGAAGCTTTATATGGTACCGATCGGGTATATAAGTTTACTGAACAGCGTATGCAACGTATTGCTGTAGAGCGTATTGGTGAATATATTACGGCGACAGGAAAATCCCGTATATTGATACGCAGTGAGCAATTAAAAGCAGGGGATGAGATTATTGTGACACAACTCCCTAATGCCATTGATGGCTTAAAAGTACGTTTAGATACCCGTGATGTGATAGAGACACCTGCCGCTCCCTCCATAACTGAACAGGAGGAGGGCAATACTCATGCAAGTTGATCACAGCTTCCAACATAAAAAAAATATCATTGGTATTTTTGCCCAACATAAAGTGGCAGCTAACTTACTGATGCTGATCATGCTGCTCATTGGTGTGTGGGCACTGAGTAGCATGAATACCCAGTTTTTCCCTAATTTTGCTTTAGATTACATCAATGTCAAAGTGGTGTGGCAAGGATCCACTGCTGAAGATGTGGAAACCGCTATCACGCGCCCAATGGAGCAACAATTTCGTAGTTTAAATTATGTACGAAAAATGACCTCCACCTCTGCCAATGGCGTATCTAGTATCACATTGGAGTATGAAGAAGGCAGTGATATGGGGGTGGCATTGGATGAGGTAAAAGAACAAGTTTCTTTATTACGAAATTTGCCTGAACGTGCCTTAGAGCCTGAAGTCACCCGTATTGTTCGCTATGATTTAATTGCACGATTACTGATTACAGGTGATGTAGAACGTGATGAATTACGTCATTTTGCTCATCGGGTAGAAGATGCATTGCTTTCTAGGGGGATTAATAAAATTGATAAAGTGGGATTACCTGAGGAAGAGATTGCCATTCAAGTGCCCGCCCACACCCTTGATGCCTTAGGCTTAACGCTGAAACAAATCAGTGATCAAGTGCATAAATTCAGTCGTGATATCCCTGCGGGGATTGTTGGTCAACACGATGTCAGTCGTCAACTACGTAGTTTAGAGCAGCGGCGCGATGCCTTAGCCTTTGGTGATTTGCCTATTATTGCCAGCAGCACTGGGGAGTTAATTCGCCTTGATGATATTGCCACCGTAGAACGCCGCCCACAACAAGGGGAGGTGACTGTCACCTATCAGGGCAAGCCTGCTATTGAACTGACTTTGCAACGTACTGAAAACAGTGATGCTTTAAAATCAGCCAAAATTTTACAAACATGGTTAGCGGAAAATAAAGCCAATCTCCCCAAGGGGATGACATTACATGTTTATGATGAAGCATGGCAATTAATTGATGAACGTATTTCTTTATTGCTCGTCAATGGGCTGGGGGGCTTAGCCTTAGTTGTATTGATTCTTTTTGTATTCTTAAATGGGCGGGTTGCCTTTTGGGTAGCGGCGGGAATTCCTATTTCACTGATGGCAATGCTGGCCATTTTATATAGCATTGGGGGCAGTATTAATATGATTAGCCTATTTGCCATGATCATGGCATTAGGGGTGATTGTTGATGATGCCATTGTAGTAGGAGAGGATGCGTTTGCCCATTTCCAAACAGGTGAAAATTCTTTATTAGCAGCAGAAGGGGGCGCACAACGCATGTTGCCCCCTGTGATTGCTTCCTCCTTGACTACCATCTCTGCCTTTTTACCGCTGATGTTAATTGGCGGGCCGATTGGTAATATCTTATTCGATATTCCTGTGGTAATGATTTGTGTAATTCTGGCTTCTTTAGTGGAATGCTTTCTCGTATTACCTGGGCATTTACGTCATAGTTTTCAGAAATTACACCAAGAGAAAAAAACCAGCCCATTACGCCAAAAGTTAGAAGCAGGTTTTAATCATTTTCGAGATAATATTTTTCGCCCCTTTATTACTGTCATTATTGATTATCGCTGGAGTGCCTTAGCGGGAACCATTAGCTTATTTATGTTAACAATTGGCTTACTTGTTGGAGGTAAAGTGAGCTTTGTCTTCTTCCCTTCTCCTGAAGGCACCATTTTATATAGTAATGCCAGCTTTGTATCAGGTACACCTGTTGAACGTGTCAATTCATTTTTAGATCAATTAGAACGTACCGCTTATGAAACAGATAAGGAGTTTGGAGGAGGGGTTGTGAAGCTTGTTAGCGTATTACATGGCTCTACTATGTCAATAGGAGGCGGAGGCGGCCGCAGCAATACAGGTGATCAATTTGGTGCATTGATTCTTGAGCTCAGTTCACCAGATAGCCGTAGTGTGCGTAATGAAGCATTTATCCGTGCATGGAAAAAGCGGGTTGTCTCCAGTGCAGGCTTAGAAACTTTTACCATTACTGAACGTAAAGGCGGCCCTCCGGGGCAAGATGTTGAGATTTTACTCAATGGTGCATCCCCTGCACAAGTTAAAGCCGCTGCATTAGAGCTTAGTGATGTATTAAAAACCATTAAAGGGGTCAGTGGTATTGAGGATGATATGCCGTATGGACAAGAGCAATGGATTTATAGCCTCACCCCACAAGGCATTGCATTAGGGCTGACTATTGAAAGTGTTGGGCAACAGTTGCGATCTGCTTTTGATGGAGAGTTAGTACAAATTTTCCAAGATTTTGATGATGAAATTGAAGTGCGGGTTTTATTGCCTGATACAGAGCGTAAATATTTAGCTAATTTAGAAAACCTACGTTTACAGCTACCCACTGGGGAACGTGTGCCCTTTTCAACTGTTGTTTCTGTGAGTACACAACGTGGATTTGAAGTGATTCGTCATAATGCAGGACAGCTTGCTGTACAAGTATATGCCAATGTAGATAAAAGCCTTAACAACTCTAATAAAGTACTGGCTCAATTAAATGAACAGGTATTACCTGATTTAGCCGCACGACATGGGGTCACATTTAGCTATGAAGGGCGGGCAGCTGATCAAAAAGAAACCATGCAAGATATGCTACGTGGGATGATGTTTGCTTTAGCGATTATGTATATTGTTCTTGCATGGCAGTTTGCTTCCTATGGGTGGCCATTAATCGTTATGAGTATTATTCCTTTTGGTCTAATTGGCGCATTATTTGGACACTTTATCATGAATATTGATGTGACCTTACTGTCTTTATTTGGCTTCTTTGGTCTCTCGGGTATTGTGGTGAATGATTCCATTGTTTTGGTGACCTTTTATCGTCATTTACGTGAGCAAGGGATGAAAATCCGTGCCGCGTTGATCGAAGCCTCTTGTCAACGTTTACGTGCGGTATTGCTGACTTCTTTAACCACTATCTTTGGTTTATTACCCCTGTTATTTGAAACCTCTTTGCAAGCACAATTCTTAATCCCTATGGCAACCTCGATTGCCTTTGGCTTAATGTTTGCTACGGTATTGGTATTATTAGTTGTCCCTGCATTATTGGGTATTTATGAGCATTTCTTATATCCGAAATCAGCTTGGGATGAACATGACGATGCAGAGCTTGATGACAGTGATTTAGTCGTACAAAAAGCCTAACTCACTTACTTTTTATTACGCTATATTTCCCCTCCTCTTCTCATAAGAGGGGGGATTTTTTTCCTTTCCCTGTCATTCGACATGCTTTCTGTTTCCTTATATTAATTTCTATTATTTATAACACTTACGTTAAAATGTAATCAGTAAATTAAATAATTCATCTTTATAGGTGTAAAACAAGGAATTTTTATGGTATTTAACCGTTCTCTTTCTTACTTGGTGCTTTATTGTTGCCTTGTCTTCAGCTCTACAGCTTATACTGCACAAACATGGTGTACCACCACAGCACATAAAAGTGCTTATCAAGCGCATGGCGGTTATACAGCATGGTTTGCTCACTTAGAATACCCTAAGCAAACTTTTATTATCCGTGAACAAAGTGATTTTATTGAAGATGATGCGGGTAATGCTGTATTTGCTGCCATATTAGTTGATACAACTGATAGTGAAAAACGTTGGCGTTTAGAGCTGAATTTATCAGGTTTAATTCGTCCTAGTTTTCAAGAAGGTATTGGTTGGGTGCACCCTGTGATGGATACCGATCCCAGCCCAAAACGGGAATTAGTCGCAAAAGTATATACTGATGCAGGTGGTACAATTGATGCCAATACATGGCATTATTACAGTACATTTCAAGGGCGTTTAATTGGAGAAGGGGCATATACAGGTGCGTTAATTAACCTGCAACGTTTAGGTGCAGCATTTCAAATAGGTGCAGGAGCCAATAATAAAAATTTACAAACAGGCGGATATGGACGTTTTAGTTTTCAAATTGAACAACAACCCAGTTCAGGCGCACAGTTAGCGGTTTCACATGGGGCATTACATTTTGATTTCACTGCCTGTAATACGCAATGTAAAACGATTTATGCTGTGAATGATGAAGGATTGAATAATACACAATTATTTACCATTGATGTCGCACATAACCGTCAAGTCAATGCATTAGGTGGAGCTTTAGATGGTTATGATTTAGAAAGCTTAGATATGTCACCAACAGGTGAGCTTTATGCCATGTCTGGCGATGATGCCACAGCAGTGGCATCGGGGCATTTATTTCTAATTAATAAAACAACAGGTGTTGTGATTGATAAAGGGCAGATTAGAGATGTGGTGACACAAAATACTTATGCTGAAATTTCCTCTATTTCTTTTCATCCTAATGGAGAATTATGGGGCTGGGCATATGGAAAAGGCTTAATTAAAATTGATCCTACTACAGCACAAGCAACCTTAATTGTAGAAGGAGGGAATATTTTATTAGAAGATATTACATGGGATCGTACAGGTCAGTTATTATATGGAATTATTGATAGTAATGTTTTTGCATTTAACCCTAATACCAATACTGTTGATTTAGCTTGCCAGCAAGTACTACCTGCAAGGTTTGCTGCCATTGAATCTCATATCAGCCGCGATCACCTCATATTTACCACAGAACGCCGTCAAGATATTTTACTTCATGAATTTGATCCCATCCAATGCCGTATTATCACAACCACTTTATTAAGCGCGATTTATAATGATATCGAAGGCTTAGCATGGGGCTGTACGCAGTAAATGATTAAGCCCTTCTACTTTTTTTATGCCTTATCAAGGATATCATATATGCTAAAAAAACAGTTTTATTCCCACATAATAGTACTTATAAGTACTTTATTGTCATTGGCTGCACAGGCAATGCCTGCTAATGATACACGTGCACTTGCCACCCCTATTTCTACCTTACCTACCCTGATCGAACAAACAACAGTGGAAGCGATCAATGAAATAGATGATGCCCCCAGTCGTTGTAACCAACTAGCACATAATAATGTGTGGTTTCAATATACCCCAACAACAAATGAAAAAATCAGTGTTTCGACATTGGGATCAAGCTTTGATACGGTGGTATCCGTATGGGCTGCCAATGCTGGGCAATTATTGGGTGAAATTACCTGTAATGATGACGTAAATAGTGAATCATCTGCTTCACAGCTTTTTACAGAGTTAATAGCAGAAACACAATATTTAATTAGTGTTGCAGGCATTGCAGGGCAAACAGGGACATTACGTCTTGCTGTTGATCGTGTGCATAGTTTAACAAATGACAGCTTAGATACAGCAGTGATGATTGATAACTTACCTTTTACTTATCAACAAACCACTTATGAAGCGACACATAATGACAGTGAAAATGAGCAAGTGGGGGAGTGTGTCAGCACATCAGGGGCAAGTGTATGGTTTCGTTATTCAGCAACTGAAGATAAATATTTATTATTAGATACAACAGGATCTGATTTTGACACAGTGGTCTCTATCTGGGTTAAAGATGCCCACCCTTTAGAACAGCGTGGATGTGGTGATACCATCAATGGTCTATTACAAGGGCAAGCTGTATATCAAGTAAAAGGGGGCTTTAGTTACTATATTAAAGTGGCTGGTGCAGTAGGCACTGGGGAATTATTCCCTGCTGTTGGTAATGCCGTCTTAAAAGTGACTGAGTTACCGACGCATACACAACCAGCAACTGCTTTAGCACTTGCACAACTGCCTGTTGATATCATACAAAATACAACAGGTATGACAGATAACCCAGACAGCCCTAAAAGCCAATGTGGCATGAATGCAGGGGCAGGACTTTGGTATCAATACACAGCAGAAAATGATCAACATGTCTCTTTTTCCACTGAATTTTCTAACTACGATACAGTGCTGTCTTTATGGCAAAAAAGCGCAGAAACATGGACTGAAATAAGCTGTGATGATGATGGTTTTAGTCATGATGTACAAGCTACCACAGCACAACTGACTGCTGATTTAATAGCAGGAGAAACCTATGCTATCCAAGTCAGTGGTGCCCATGCGAAAACAGGACAAATGCGCTTACGTGTATTCCCTGAAGTGCGTGATATTGTGTTAGCAACAGAGACTGAAACCCCCATTATTAATCATGGTGGGAGTATCAGTCTAAGTTTTAACACAACAGGAACAACCCCCATAAAATACCAATGGTATCAAGGTGAAATAGGGGATAAAAGCCAAGCTGTGGGACAAAATAGCCCGCAGTTTATCACGCCTGTATTAACGGAAAATACCACTTATTGGCTAAGTGCACGTAATCGTCATGGGGAAGTGCATAGTCAGGTAATTAATGTACTGGTTAATGAACAAGCCAATAGTATTGGTTTAGCTCCAACAGGAGGAAATATTGCTACAGGTGCGTATTTCACTGGGGAAGTGGCTTTAAAACAAGCAACAGGAGAGGTATTACCACAGCAAATATTTGCCCCCACCGATATGGTTTTAGCAACAATGCAAATCATGGTGGATGCCAATCATATAGGACAAACTGCTGATACTATTTTAGTGGCAAGCTATGCACCACAAGCAGCGTCTCCTATTTTATATATGTATGACTCAGTGACTCAATCATGGCAAATTTGGTCAGGGACATTGGATACACTTACCCTAGCACAAACTGCCGTTGTATTACCCCATATTTTTCCTATTAATATTTATGAAGGGCTTTTACCAGCAGGTAACTATCAAGCTTATACAGGTTATCGCCTTACCACAGGGGAAATTTTCTTTAATCAAGCAGGTTTACAATTTACAGTGAGTGCAGAATAGTATTTTTAATTAATATGATACATTGACCCTGCTGTAGTGATGTTGTTTACAACATCACTACACTTTATCATCTCACTTCAAGCTATTACATACGCTCAAAAATACCCGCCGCGCCCATACCTGTGCCTACACACATGGTTACCATGCCATAACGTTGTTGAGTACGTTGTAAACCATGTACTAAACTGGTGGTACGAATCGCCCCTGTCGCGCCTAATGGATGTCCTAATGCAATGGCTCCACCACAAGGATTGATACAACTCGGGTCAATCGCTAATTTATCTATCACAGCTAAACTCTGTGCTGCAAAGGCTTCATTTAACTCAATCCAATCCATTTGTGACAACTGCATGCCTGTTTGCTTTAATACTTTAGGGACTGCTTCTACAGGTCCTATTCCCATTACCTCAGGAGCAACCCCTGCCACAGCAAAGCCAACAAAACGTGCTAAAGGGGCAATATTTAACGCTTTGAGCATTCTTTCACTCATCAATAATACAGCGGCTGCCCCATCACTGGTTTGTGAGGTATTGCCTGCCGTTACTGTCCCCCGTGCAGCAAAAATAGAACGCAATTGCGCCAGTTTCTCAATATCCGTATCAGTACGCGCCCCTTCATCAGTGTCAATTGAAATGATATGGGAACTCACCCCGCCTGTTGCATGAGGTTGTGTGAGAGTTAAAGGATAAGGACTGATTTCAGCATTAAAATGCCCTGCTTCAATCGCTGCAATGGCTTTTTGATGACTTTGAAAAGCAAATTGATCTTGGGCTTCACGGCTGATATGCCAACGTTGCGCTACATTTTCCGCAGTTAAACCCATACCAAAGGCAATGCCTGTATTTTCATCAGTAAAAATAGCAGGATTCATAGCAGGTTTATTACCCATCATGGTGACTTGACTCAGACTCTCCACCCCTGCCCCGATCATAATATCCGCTTCTCCTTGACGAATTTTATCCGCCGCCCATGCCACAGCTTGCAAACCTGAAGCACAAAAACGGTTTACTGTCACCCCTGCCACGCTGTGCGGAAAACCTGCTAATAAACTACTGATACGGGCTACATTTAAACCTTGCTCTGCTTCAGGGCGCGCACAGCCAACAATCACATCATCAATCTGATTTTTATCTAATTGTGGATGTACTGCCACCACTTCTCGTAATACATGAGCAAGCAAATCATCAGGGCGTGCCTGAGATAGTTGTCCTTTGGGTGCTTTCCCCACAGGGGTACGTTGTGCAGCAACGATATAAGCTTCTTGTAATGAACGCATGATTTTTCTCCTCACTTAGCGGCGCAATGGCTTCCCTGTGTTTAACATGTGTGCAATACGTTGCTGCGTCATGTCAGTGGTTAATAATTGCGTGAACACACGACACTCTTCTGCCAGTAACCACGCTTCTGTAACCTGTGTATTAGGGGCAAGTGTGCTACCTGTTAGTACCTCTGCCACGGCTAAACCAATGTGATACTCTTCTTCCGTAATAAATGCGCCTTCACGTAAATTCACTAAGTGGGCTTGTAAATTAGCAAAACAGGCACTGCCTGCCACACGAATTAACTGCGCTTGAGGTGGGCGATAATTGGCAGCAAGGGCACGTGCATGTTGGTGTGCAATATGTAAAATTTCATTGCTGTGCATCACAATCACATCACTGGAGGTTAAAAAGCCTAATTGTTGTGCTTCCCGTGCACTTTTTGCCACAGTCGCAGTGGCAACGGTTTCAAAATACTGTTGTATATAAGCACTGGGGTCTTGGGTTGCTGGGGTCAGCTGATCAGCACGTTGTGCAAGCAGCTTACAACCGCCACCAGCAGGAATCAGCCCCACCCCGACTTCCACTAAACCAATATAGGATTCTAAAGCTGCCACCACCCGATCGCAGTGCATTAAAAACTCACAACCTCCCCCAATGGCTAAGCCTTCCACAGCGGCAATTGTAGGAATAGAACAATAACGTAATAATTGGCTGGTTTGTTGGAATTTTTCTACCACAGATGCAATAGGTGTGTTTGTAATCACCGCATCATGTAATTGATGTAAATCTGCCCCTGCACTAAAGGGGGCTGTCGTTTGCCAAAGAATTAATGCACTGTAATGTTGCGCTGCCAGTTTAATACAATGTTGCATACTGTCTAATACAGCTTCACTAATGGTGTGCAATTTTGTTTTAAAACTTAAAATGGCTATCTCGCCATCATGTGTCCAGCAGCGCACACTATCATCTTCAAAAATAGTATGCCCATAAGGTGCAGAATCTTGACCTGCATGGTAATACTGTCGTTGATATACTGCCAAATCACGCGGGAGTAGATATTGCTGTTGACGTGCTGACCATGCTCCTTGGGCAGTGTATACCTTTTCTATTGTATGTACCCAGTCAGGTAAAGGGGTTGTACTCATGGTTTTTTCAGCTTGAATATCTTCATTTATCGCATTGGTGACTGCCTGCCAGCCTGCTGCCTGCCATAAGGAAAATACCCCCGTTTTCCATGCAAATCCCCATTGCAAAGCCTGATCTACATCACGCACACTGTCAGCAATATCAGCTAATAATACCGCAGCATAATGAAATACGTCACGATGAATTGCCCATAAAAATTGTGCATGAGGGTGAGGGTGGTCACGTAGTGATAATAATAGTTTATCTAAAGGCTGTTGTGCAGCTAGTGCCATCAGTGCTTGATTAATATCCGCAGCAACTGGGCGATATTCATGGCTGTTTACATCCATCACATGAATGGCTTTTTTAACTTTTTTATACACCCCTGCACGGGTTTTTTGCCCTAAAGCACCTTTTTCCACTAAAGATTGTAACCATGTTGGTACACGGTAGTATTTGCGCCAAGGATCAGTCTCTAATACAGCTGCCGCAGCATTAATTACATGAACTAGGGTATCCAAACCCACCACATCAGCAGTACGAAAGGTGGCACTTTTTGGGTGACCAATAAGCTCTCCTGTGAGAGCATCCACCGTATCAAAATCTAACTGATAACGTTCAGCATGGTGAAAAATAGCAAGAATGGCAAATACCCCAATGCGATTAGCAATAAAATTAGGGGTATCTAAGGCACGAATCACACCTTTACCTAATTCACGAGTAAGAAATGCTTCTAACTGATCAAGAGATAAAATATCTGTTTTTGAGGTCGCAGTGAGTTCGACAAGATGCATATAACGTGGCGGATTAAAAAAATGAATGCCTACAAATCGCTGCTGTAATGGTTCGGGTAAATGTGCCATTAACTGCTGTAAAGATAAGCCTGATGTATTGGAAGCCAGCAAGGCATGGGGAGCAATATGTGGGGAAATTTGAGTAAAAAGATCTGTTTTCCATTGCATATTTTCAGCAATGGCTTCAATAATCAAATCACAGCTTTCTAGTTGCGCAATATGCTGGGTATAGTTTTTAGCTTCAATCAATGAAATCAAGCTTTTATCAGCAAGGGGAGCAGGTTGTAAGCGAGTCAGTATTTTTAATGCTTTGTGAATAATAGCATTAGGGTCTTTACCCTCACTGGCTAAATCATATAAATAAACCCGAATGCCTGCATTGGCGAAGTGGGCGGCAATCTGTGCCCCCATCACCCCCGCACCCAATACGGCAACTTGTCTAATTGTTAAGCGTGTTTGGCTCTCCATGTGACTTACTCCTTTATTTCCTGTTTACACACAGGTTTTGCTTTCTCTGTTTGCTGTGTGGAGGCGGTTTTAAAATAATCCGCTGCAAAATCATCCACTTTAATAGCAAAATCAAGAGCTGCTTTGGCAGTTTTTAATTGTTGATGTTCTACTGCATTAATCAGCCCTTTATCTAATGCAGCTTGATATAAGTGATAGCCTGTTACAGGGTTTAATTCCCCTGTTTTGACGGCACGCTGCAAGCGTTTTTCCAATGGAGCTGTAGTGAGCAGGGCTTGAAATGCGTGTTCTAATCGCCCTGTAATATCATTGGGATCTTTATTAATATAAATTCCTTGACTTAAACGATCACGAAAAGCATTTTCAGTGGTGAGTAACTGTGCCACTTTACGCCCTGTGTAATCACTGGGGACGCAGTGCTGCTGCCCCCACGGAAAAATCAGCCATGATAAGGCTTTTCCTAGCCAACGATTAGGGAAGTTGTGCAAAATATCAATCAAGGATTGCTCAATACGATGAAAACTATTGGCAGTAATCCATTTGATCACATATCGCTCACTGTTATCACCTGTATCAGCATGATGTTTCATGACACAACTAAGCAAGTATAATTCACTGAGAATATCTGCAAACCGTCCTGAGAGCTTTTCTTTAAACTTTAATTTCCCCCCTAATAACAATAATGCAGTATCCGCTAAAACAATAAAGTTAATACTGTGACGATTGATTTGTCGATAAATCGCTACATTATCTTGTATTGCTGAGAGTTTAGGCAGGGAAATAAATCGCCCTCTAGTGAGGTTATGCCATAAGGCACGCACCATATTTTGTTTGAAAAAACGGATATGCCCTGATAATGCCCGATCAAAACTACGCCTTGCTGGTGGGGTATCAGCAGCTTGTGCGGCACGCATTTCCCGCAATAACCACGGATGACAACGTAACGCACCTTGCCCAAAAATAATCAGGCTACGAGTGAGAATATTCGCGCCTTCTACAGTAATGGCAACAGGGACAGCTTGATAAATACCAAAGAGATAATTACTCTCTCCCTCACAAATGGCACGCCCTGCATGGATATCCATAGCATCTTGGGTGACATCACGCATACGTTCTGTAGCGTGGTATTTTAAAATAGCAGAGACCACCACAGGGGCATAGCCTGCATCAAGTGCACTACACGTAACATGACGCGCGGCATCCAATGTATAAGCTTCTGCAACAATACGTGCTAAAGGTTCTTCAATGCCTTCTAAATAAGATAAGGGGACTTTAAATTGATGGCGAATACGTGCATACATGCTAGTATTACGGGCTAAAAATTTAGCCGCGCCTGTTCCTGTTGCAGGTAAAGAGATGGAACGCCCCGCAGCAAGACAGTTCATCAACATTTGCCACCCTTTTCCCACATAACTTTGTCCACCAATCACCCACTTTAAAGGGATAAAAACGTCTTCTCCTGACGTGGGTCCATTTAAAAAGGCTTGATGAGCAGGATAGTGACGACGACCAATTTTGACCCCCTCATGATCGGTAGGAATTAAGGCAAGGGTAATGCCTATATCTGTTTTTTTACCTAAGAGTTGATCAGGGTCGTACAAGTGAAATGCTAAACCCAATAAGCTGGCAACGGGGGCAAGAGTAATATAGCGTTTATCCCATGTGACCCGCATTCCCAATACCTTTTCCCCGTCTATATGTTGATAGCACACAATGCCCTTATCGGGGATTGCAGCAGCATCTGATCCTGCATGAGGAGAGGTTAAAGCAAAACAAGGGATTTCTTTTCCTGCAGCAAGACGGGGTAAATAATATTGCTTTTGCTCTGTTGTACCATAGGTGAGTAACAACTCAGCAGGTCCTAGGGAGTTAGGTACCATCACGCTTACTGCGGCACTGACACTGCGGCTACTGATTTTCATTACAATTTGTGAATGGGCAAAAGCTGAAAACCCTTTACCACCATACTGTTTAGGAATAATTAAGCCTAAAAATCCCTGTTGCCGAATAAACTGCCATATGTGCTCAGGTAGATCTTTTTGTTCATGACGAATGTGCCAATCATTAAGCTGTTGGCATAACTGCTCAGTTTCATTATCTAAAAAAGCCTGTTCTGCTTTGTTTAAATTGGCAGCAGGTAGACGATGTAACTTTTCCCAGTGAGGTTGTCCTGAAAATAATTCAGCATCCCACCATACATGTCCTGCTTGTAAAGCTTCTCGTTCTGTTTGGGAAATAGTAGGCAATAATTGTCGATAGACCCGTAAAACAGGATCAGAAAAAATAAAGCGGCGTATACGGGGTAAACTTAATGCAGCACAGATCAGCATCAATAAAGTAAATAATAAAGTTAAGCTTAAAATACTATTTGAATAGGCAATCGGTATTAATACCGCAAACAATACAGCATATAACCAAAGTGGGTTAGCAAAAAAGGCTAAACTCCCTACCCCAATGAGGGCGCACAGTAATAACAATAAACTGGGCATACTCTCTTCTCCTTTTGGGTCATGTAATAATAGGGAATGCTTTTTATCACAGCATATATAGGCTTCCCTGTTTATGCGATGACATGATTGAAAGGGAAGCGTCCCTGCTTATTAATTGAGCATTGTATGCTCTATTTATCTTTTGAATGATTAGAATATTTCCATAAAAAAGGGGATTAGTAAAAATAGTCTCTATCAGAAACCTATAGTCGCTTAGAGAATAAACTGCAAGGTATGTCACCTTCTTACGTATAAACACACTATAAGTCGCCTATATTAACAGTTAGATTTTATTACTATTTATTTATAAAGCAACGCTAAAGCATTGTAATTATAATTTTTTTAATACTTGATGTTTTGGATTTCATTCTCTGAAGTATCTTGTTAACCTATGTATAGTGGAGAGGGAAAAGTAGTGTCAATATTGACGCTTTTATAAAATAATTAAGTGGTATATTTTACCCCTCTCTCCTTCTTTATTCTCCTCCTTATATAACAACACACCACCTTATAGAGAAAAATAACAATCTATCTTTCTCTATTTTTTATTACTCACTATTTATATTTATTAAAGGTCTTTTTTTCTCTATGCGTGATCCTCATAGTCGCTTTGTCACGGTATTAATTACTTTATGTGTAGCACTTGGTCCTCTTTCTACTGATATGTATTTGCCTGCTTTACCCAGTTTGACAGGCTTTTTTGAAACCACGACTGATAAAGTACAACTGACATTAAGTGTGTTTTTTCTAGGTTTTGCCTTTGCTCAACTGATTTATGGTCCTTTATCTGATAGGTTTGGGCGTAAACCATTATTAATTATTGGTTTAAGTGTATTTATGCTTGCCAGCATTGGTTGTGTTTTTGCTACCTCTATTGAGCAACTCATTTTTTATCGCTTTTTACAAGCTGTCGGTGGCTGTGCAGGTCCTGTACTAGGACGTACCATTGTGCGTGATATTCATGGGGCAAAACATTCTGCAAAAGTACTGTCTCATATTGGTACGGCTATGGCATTAGCTCCTGCGATTGCCCCCATTTTAGGCGGCTATATTAATAATTTATTTGATTGGCAAAGTATTTTTATTTTTCTTGCTGTATATGGTGGAATCAGTATTGCCTTGTTAGTTAAAAATGTACCTGAAACCTGCCCAGAAGAAAAACACCACTCTATTCACCCTTTATTAATTTTAAAAAACTTCGGTTTTCTACTTTCCCACCGTCATTATGTGGGCTATGTACTCACTTGTAGCTTTATTTTTTCAGGCTTATTTTCTTTCTTATCAGGTTCTTCATTTGTCTTAATTGAATTTTTAGGTATTAAAAGCCAACACTTTGGCTATTACTTTACAGGCATGGTTTTTGGTTATATGACAGGGACATTTATTGCAGGGCATTTAACTTTAAAATGGGGGATTAATCGCTTAATCATTTGGGGGACTTCTATTTCTGCAATAGCAGGTATTATGATGAATGCTTTTGCACTGTTAGAGATTTATGGTGTGGTATTTATTATTGCGCCGATGTACTTTTTTATGGTTGGGGTTGGCATTGTGATGCCACAAACTATGGCAGGTGCACTGGCTCCTTTTCCAAAATTAGCAGGCACAGCCTCTTCATTACTAGGCTTTTTACAATCACTGACCGCAGCCATTGTGGGAACACTTGTTGGACATCTCTACACAGGTACACCTGTGGTGATGACAAGCAGTATTGCACTGATGGGTTGCCTTGCTTTTATCAGTTTTCGTTTTTTTGTTTCACCTAGCAAAGCTGAAGCGATTACCGCTACTACATAAAGCATAGAGAGTGCCTCCCACAATATGCTAAAATTGTATTTTTAGCCTATAAAAAAGGAAAATATTATGGCAAGAGCAAGAGCCCGTCATATTCTTGTAGACACTGAAGAAAAGTGTAATGATTTATTAAAGCAACTGAATGATGGAGCTGATTTTGCTCAGCTTGCTAAAGAACATTCTACATGCCCATCAGGTCGCCAAAGTGGTGGAGAGTTAGGGGAATTTTCTCCCGGACAAATGGTAAAAGAATTTGATGAGGTTGTTTTTCATAAAGCTGAAGTTGGGGTCGCACAGGGGCCTGTGAAAACCCAGTTTGGTTATCATGTTGTTGAAGTGACTAGCCGTAAGTAAAGCTTATTTTTTATGATACAACATGACTAAAATAGTTGTGTATCATGATAAAAAAGGGGAAATAGGTTCCCCTTTTTTATTCATATCTTCTACTCTTTTTTTGTCCCGTTCTGGGTAATAATCAATACTTTTAACTCTTGAATATCTTGCTTTAATTCATCAATCTGCTGATGTAAATGTTCTTGTTCCTGCTTTACTTCATTCTTACCCTGAATTTCCCGACGTTCTGCATGCAAAGTTTGCATGGTATCTACAATGACTGCGACAAAAAGATTCATCATGGCAAAAGAAGCAATAATTAAAAAGAGGACAAAAAATAGCCATGCATAAGGAAATACATCCATCACAGGGCGTGCAATCCCCATTGACCAGCTTTCTAAGGTCATAATCTGAAATAAGGTATACATGGATTTTCCAATAGACCCAAACCACAGGGGAAAATCTGCTGCAAATAAGGTGGTGCCAATGACTGCAAAAATATAAAATAAGACAATTAAAATGCTGGCTATGGAAAAAATCCCGGGGACCGCATGTAATAAGGATTCAATCACCAGCCGTAAACTGGGTACCATAGAAATTGCACGTAAAATCCGTAAGATACGTAGTACGCGTAAAATAGATAATGCACCATTGTTAGGCAATAAGGCAATTCCGACAATTAAAAAGTCAAAAATATTCCAACCACTACAGAAAAACCGCCTCCCAAAGGCAAAAATTTTAATACTCAATTCAAGTACAAAAATTAATAAAATAACTCTATCTATAAAAACAAAAATATGTCCATAGTTTTCTTTTATTATGGGGGAGGTTTCTAACCCCATCACAATGCCATTAATAATAATAATGGCAACAAGAAAATAGCGAACTTGTGTACTTTCAATCCATTCACCTAAATTTTGACGTATTTTTAGCATAAAATTACTATATTCCACTTTATAATCGTGTTGCTGCGTGATTGCTTTTTAGATAATAGGGAAAAATAGGTATATCACAAGGGGGGAAGGGATTGCACTGAGTAAGATGGGTAAAAAAGAAGAAAAAATTAAGTTTTTCTATAAATATTTTCACCTATATTAAAAATGTGTATTTTTTAACCTCACCATATTTGTGATGAGGTAAGGTTTATCTTAATGTGGCAGGATACTCAATATTAAGCACTATACCTTATTTTTAATGCTGTTTAATATTCTTTCTTATTATTAATAATGTTAATTTATAGGTGAAAATAAAATGCACTATATGGTATTTATCTGTTAATGTGATAAGATTATTTTATACTAATAAGAACAGCTAAAATGATTGATTTAGGTAATAATTTATATAGTTTGGTAGCACATCAATATATATGTATTAATAATATATTTGCATGATAATCTTACTATACAAAATATCATATCGCTTAGCTATCATTTTTATTCTGATTCATTTTCATCCTCATTTTAATTAATGGGGAATGAGTCATTCTCATTATTACACTGCAATTTATTATCATATAGGATCTAAACACATAGATGGGAATGAGAAAACACCTTAAAGTGTTAACCAAACATATTAAAACATTTATCAATGAAGATTATCGTAAGCAAATACAACATATTGAAACGATAAAATTTGTTCTAAAAGAATTAAGGCTGCAAGAGCGAGAATTAAAGCAACGCATAGCCTCAGCTACCTGTAATGAAAATGCAGTCAAAATACCAAAATGGACAAAAACGATGTTAATGGTTCATGAACAGCGTAAAAAAGGGGTGAAAGAGTTAAGAAAGGTACGCCGTATACTCTAATTATATTTATAACTTTTACTTTTATAAAAGTGGTAAAATGAATTAAAAATAGTTCATACTGCGTGATTTATATAAAATACTGATACTTTTATCGTATCGACAAAATGCCCAACCCTCCCCCTCTTAAATTATACTTTAAAGTGTTTTATTCTATTCCTTGTATACTATTCTTATTAAGATATCAATTTTATTGATTTAGCAATGATGTGACGAATTACATAATGCCTTATCTTAATGCATCATATATAGCAATATGATAAAAATAATACTATTAATTTATAGTACTGTGATTAAAATTTATTCAGGTAAAAAATATGCGCAATCAGCCAATTTCTCGTTTATCTCCGCTTGTTCTTGAGCAAAAGTTGCGAGAAGTGCATCTCTTTTCAAGCTTGGATGCAGAACAATTGAAAAGAATACAAATAAATATGCAGCATACCTGCTTAGATGATGGTGAATATTTATTTAAACATGGTGAAGCGGCAAAACGTTTTTTTGTATTATTTAAAGGGCATATAAAACTGACTCGTTTATCAGCTGAAGGCTCTGAGAAAGTAATTGAAATTATTTCAGCTGGAGAAAGTTTTGCTGAAGCCTTGATGTTTATGTCACGCCCTAATTACCCAGTCAGTGCACAGGCAATTGGGAGCACAGAAGTATTTGGATTTGATAATAAAGAGTTTTTATCTATTTTATCTGAATCATTTGATACCAGTTTAAAAATCATGGCAGATATGAGTAAACGATTACGTTTATGGTTAAATGAAATTGATAATTTAACCTTGCAAAATGCAACTTATCGTTTAATTAGTTATTTATTATACCAATTACCTGATGAGTGCACAGGAAACTATGAAGTTAATTTTGAAGTGCCTAAACATGTGATTGCCTCACGTTTATCCATTAAACCTGAAACTTTATCCCGTATTTTATTACATTTGAGTAAAGATGATTTAATTACAGTTTCAGGGCGTGTGGTACAAATTCATGATGTGGAGCGTATGCGCCAATACACTTATGCAGAAGCTAATACTCCCACACAAGGGCGTTTAGGCTGTTAATTTTCCATTTTTACATAACGCTTATGTAATAAAGTTTTCTTTATAGTATATATAATAGTTATACAGCTTAATTTTGTACTTTTCTTTTTGTTATTTTACAGGTTTTTTTCAATATATCATGACAAACTTAACACGCAAACAACGTGAACTACAACAACGTGAACAATTGATTTTAACCACTGCTCAAAAATTATTAAGTGAACAAGGGTACTTAGGGCTAACAATGGATAAAGTTGCTGAGGCAACAGAGTATTCAAAAGGAACTATTTACCAACACTTTCACTGCAAAGAAGAGGTGATGGCAAATTTATGCTTACAAAATATAGTAAAATTAGCCACACTTTTTGAACGTGCGCTTGCATTTGATGGCTGCTCACGTGAGAAAATTGCGGCTACAATGTTAAGTTATATTGCATTTACGCTACGTTACCCTGAAGATTTGCATAATATGCATTTAATAAAAAATGCTTCTTTTCATGAAAAAATTTCGGTCGAAACACGGGAAAAAATGCTTGTTATTGAGCATAAATTACACGAAACAATGACCAAAATTATTAATTTCGCAATCGATGAAGGTGATCTTCAATTAAATAAAGAAGAAATTATTGCTGAAGAATTAGTCATGGGTTTATGGTCAATGGTATATGGGATGTTACTACTGCTATCAACAGATATTCAGTTTAAACAAATGGGGGTACGTGAGCCTCGCAGTGTTCTATTGGTCATGATGCAACATACATTAGATGGCTTTAAATGGTCTCCTTTAAGCCATGAAAAAAACTATCGAGCTAGCTGTAAACGTATTGTTGATGAAATGCTTGTAGAAGAATTACAACATTTATCAGAAGAGAGCCGTGCATTATTTAACACAATGATTAGTTAACTGATAATTGAATTGGATTCAGTGAAAAGCGTTGCATGCAGCGCCGCTACGGTTTTATGGATATTATTATTTTCTGACTAGTGCGTAACTTCAGTAAATAATAAAGCCAGTTATCTGGTTTTAATTATTCTCTTGATAATATATCTTAAATAGGGGGATTTAGTTTAAATTCCCCCTGTGCAATACAGCCTAAAAATTACCTAACTCCCTCACTCCACCAAATACGACATGCCCCTTCATCAGATACCATACAAGGGCCAACAGGGTTGCGTGGGGTACAAGCTGTCCCATATAAGCGGCATTTATTTGGGTAAATTTTTCCTAATACTACTTGTGCACAATCGCAGCCTGCGGGCATTTTTCCTGCTCGTTTACGTGCCATTTCGCTGTAATCAGGAAAGTGTACTCGTGCATCATGGGCTGTATTTTTTAAGGCAAAACCAGATTTTTCAATCACCCCAATCCCCCGCCAGTTAGAATCTACAACTTCCATTTCTTGATTTAAAATCTCTTGGGCGTGCTGATTACCTGTAGTACTCACCAGCTCGGGATAACAATTATCTAAAAAATAGCGTTTTTCTAAATGCTGGCGTAAAGTGGAATACATTGCAGCTAATAAACTTTCTGGTGCAAAGCCTGCGACTGCCGCAGGGATCTGATGATCATCTACAACAAACTGCCATTCTTGCGCACCCATTACAGTGGAAACATGTCCAGGGGCAATCAAAGCATCAAATCCCACCTCATCAGAATTAAGTAAGCCTGCCACTGCTGGCCATGTTAGCCGCCCTGATAATAAAACATATAAATTATCAGGCACCCCTTGGGCTAATAAGGCGGCAACAGGTGCAATAGTCGTCTCAAACCCTGCGGCAAAAAATACAATAGTACGATCAGGATTTTGTTTTGCTATCTGGAGAATATCCAGTGGGGAGGCAATCGGGCGAATATCAGCCCCTTGGGCTTTCGCTTGTTCTAAACTACGCGCTTCTTGCTTACTGGCGTTAACAGGAACACGCAACATATCCCCAAAAGCAACCAGAATCACATCCTCTTTTAACGCCAGTTGAATCGCGGCATAAATATCTTCTTCAGGGCAAACACACACAGGACACCCCGGACCGGGGATAAGCTCGACATTTTTAGGCAAGGCAGAGCGTAAACCTGCCATTGTGATAGAACGTTCATGTCCACCACATACATTCATAATCCGTACAGTTTCAGGTAAAGTTAAGGTGTGGATTTTTTCTAACCACTGTTTGGCAGTTAATGACATGGAATAGACTCAATAAGTTTAATAAACAGGGGTTTCAACCACTAATACTTTAGCAGTTTCTGTGACAGTTAAGGCAAGAGATGGATAAGCATGTAAAGCAATCGCATCTTTAGCGGTAAGCTGCTCATCTGCTATGCCAATTTCACCTTCTATGACAATAATGTAAATTCCATTTGAATCATTATGTCGTACATAAACAGTATCTTCTGTTAAGACTGCTAAAGAGATAGAAATGGCTTGATTAATAGATAAGCTGTCTTCTTTTTGATGCTCATTCACCAATAAACACCAACGATTTAGTATATCCTGTGGTCGAATATTTTTATATTCATAGGTAGGCATGACATTTTGCTGATCTGGTTGAAACCATAGCTGTATCAGATGAGCATGTTCATCATCACTGGGGTTATATTCATTGTGTAATACACCTGTTCCTGATGAAATGGCTTGTACAGAAATAGGGGTGAGTTGTACATTGCGCCCAATCCCTCCTTCATGTGCTAATAAACCTGAAAATAAAATTGTGACAATTTCCATATTACTGTGGGAATGCATACCAAACCCACGCCCCGCAGGTTGCACAATAATATCATCGCAACTAACGAGCTTCCCAAATGATTGACACATGGGTGTACCTGTCTCTTTAAAATGAGAGGCAATTTGTACCCAGCCTTTATCAGCAAGCTGATGTGATGTGGCTTTATAAATATTTTTTATCATAACGGCATAGATGGAGCTAATATAAACCCTGTTATTTTTAAATCATCAAGATCATCTTTTATTTTTATTTTATTAATTGATATTACACAGTAAAGCCAATATTTTTCTATCATGATGTGGTCATGTCACAGCATGACAAAAAATCTATTCTCAATGATATTAAAGAGTAGAGTGGTTTGATCTGATGTAAAATAACCTATTTAAATATTATTGGCACTTTAAGACAGATAGCATCAATTATTAAAGCTTGATCTCTACTTTTTCCCCTAAAAATTTAGGGGCTGTATGTAAAATATAAATATCAAGAATGGCTTTAAAGCGAGCAAGATATTCACGTAGTCCCACTCTCACAGCTATCACACTTGATACATCTTGTGCATTAAACCCTACCAAATTAATTTGATAATGATCTGCAATAAATATAGCACGTTGATTGTGAAACGCTTGAGATACAACAATTAAATCATCTTGAGAAAATATTTTTTTTGCCCTGACTACAGAGTCTAAGGTACGAAATCCAGCATAGTCTAAAGTGATAGCACTTTCTGGAATACCTTTCTTTATTAATGCCTTGCGCATTTCATTAGGTTCATTATAAGCACGGGTACGGTTATCACCACTTAAAATAAAATGCTTAATTTTACCTTGTTTATATAAATATTCCGCCGCTTGCATACGGTAATGAAAATATAAATTAACTAAATTATTACGGGTACGAGGACTGGTACCTAAAACAAGCGCAACATCTTTATTAGGCAGCTTATCAATAGCATCATAAGTATAAGTACGGGCTTTTGTTTGCATACTCACCCAATAATCAGAAATAATAATAATTCCGATACCGCTTACTAAACCTAATATTATCAACAGTGCCATTTTTTTTACCATAGTCATCATATATTTTCTGGTTAAATCATTTAATTTATCAATAGCTTGAATTATTATCTTCCTTATAATAATACCTGTTTGTATAAAGGCTGGCTAGTTTGAGCAATTTTATTGTTATGCTTTATTTTTACGCTATTCTCTTATTGGTTTCATCTTTAGTTTCGTCTATGGATTGATTAATTGAAAAGCAATTTTATTATTCATGAGATAAAGCAATATATTTTTTGCTATAAAATACCGATACAAGCAAAACGGTATGATAGTATTACAGTCTAGTGATAAAAAGATAGATAAAATCAACTATTAGCAGCATTTTGGGTTATAAACGGTATTTTTTATATAAAATTCGTTTATAAAAGTGAGCATAAATCGCTTATTAAAGGATAATATTATGCGTCTATTTCGTGTTTCATTATGGAGTTTTACCCTCCTTGTTATCAGTGCCTGTGTCACGATTAATGTTTATTTTCCTGCGGCAGCAGCTGAAAAAGCCGCTGACCAGATTATTGATCAAGTCTGGGGAAAAGAGGGAGAGGTTGAAGAGACGGATACAGAGAATACCCCTGAATCCACTAGCCAACTCTCTTCGCCTCCTTTAGCCATATATCTTTTAAATCAGCTGATTCCCTCTGCACAAGCAGCTTATGATTTAGATATTTCCAGCCCCACTATTCAGGCATTACAAGAAACCATGACTGAACGTCATCAAAGTTTATTGCCTTATTATGAAAATGGGGCAATTGGTATGACACATGATGGTTTAATTTTGTTACGTGATGCAAAAAAAGTAAAATTACGTGAACGTAATAAAATTAAACGTCTGGTAAAAGATGAAAATAATGATCGCTTAGCTTTATATAGAGCGATTGCAGAAGCAAATCAGCATCCTGAATGGGAAGCAGGTATCCGTGAAACATTTGCCTTTCGTTGGATTGAGAAAGCAAATAAAACATGGTGGTATCAGAATAATACTGGCGCATGGAAGCAAAAATAAATGATGAATGTTCTTGTTTTTGATATAGAGACAATTCCTGATGTAGAAAGTGGTCGCCGTTTATACGGAAACGCTACAGAAATGGATAAATTAGATGATAAAGATGTGGCGCGGGTGATGGAGCATTATCGCTCTCAAGAGAGTGATGGAAATAGCACGATGATGCGCCACCATTTGCATAAAATTGTGGCAATTTCCGCTGTATTTCGCCATCAAAAAGAGCAGAAGTTTAAAGTTTGGTCATTGGGTGAAACCCATTCTTCTGAAGCAGAATTATTACAACGCTTTTTCGAAGGGATTCAAAAATATACCCCTAATCTAGTGTCATGGAATGGCGGAGGGTTTGATATTCCTGTCATTAATTATCGTGCTTTAGTTAATGGTATCAGTGCCCCAAGTTTTTGGGCAACAAATGGGGATTTTAAATGGAATAATTACTTAAACCGCTTTCACGAACGTCATTTAGATTTGATGGATGTACTCGCTTGTTATCAGAACCGTGCTTTTGTCCCCTTAGACCAAATGGCAAGTATTCTAGGTTTCCCTGGGAAGCTAGGGATGAGTGGGGATAAAGTATGGGAAACCTATTTAAATGGGGATATTAAAGGTATTCGAGACTATTGTGAAACGGATGTATTAAACACTTATCTTGTTTATTTACGTTTTGAATTACTACGTGGTAATTTAGATCAAAAAAGTTATGAACAAGAGTGTGAATTAGTACGTGATACCTTAAAAACAGAAAATAAACCACACTTTAGTCAATTTCTTTCTGCGTGGAAGGAATAAAGTCTATTTTTAATCAGGTGGTATACACCACCTGATTAAAACTCATTAAGCAGTATGTTCTTTTTCAAATTCACGCATAAAATCAACTAATGCATGAACACCTTCTTCAGGCATTGCATTATAAATACTGGCACGCATTCCCCCTACAGAACGATGTCCTGCTAAGGTCATCAGTCCCACCTTTTTTGCCGCTTGTAAAAATGCTTTCTCTAAACTTGTATCAGCAAGGGTAAAGGGAATATTCATCCAAGAGCGATATGCTACATCAATATTATTAGCATAAAAATCAGAGCTATCAATGGCTGTATATAAAGCTTTTGCTTTACGCTCATTCACTTCACGCATCTGTTCTAAGCCGCCCTGTTCTTTTAACCATTTAAACACTAAACCTGATAAATACCATGAGTAGGTTGCAGGGGTATTCAACATAGAATCCGCTTTTGCTAGGCGGTCATAGCGTAATAAAGAGGGGATATTATCCTGACACTGATCTAGTAAATCATCACGAATAATGATGATCGTCAATCCTGCGGGGCCGATATTTTTTTGTGCCCCTGCGTAAATTAGCCCAAAACGTGACACATCAATAGGGCGAGAGAGTAGCGTTGAAGACATATCTGCTACTAAGGGTACATCACCAATACTAGGGATATCCATGATTTCTACACCATTGATGGTTTCATTAGGGGTGTAGTGAAAGTAGGCAGCATTATCACGGCATTCCCATGTGTCGATAGCAGGTACAGTGGTGAAGTGGCTGTCTTCCCCTGTTGCGACGACATGAATATTGCCATAGTTTTGAGCTTCTTCAATGGCTTTTGTTGACCAAATGCCTGTATTTAAGTAATCTGCACGACGATTTTTTCCTAATAAGTTTAATGGGATAGCACTGAATTGTAAGGATGCGCCCCCTTGAGTAAAAATTACTTTGTAGTTATCAGGAATATTGAGTAAATCACGTAAGTCTTGTTCTGCTGCGTGGGCAATGCTGGTATAAGCATCACTACGGTGGCTCATTTCCATGACCGACACCCCTGTACCACCCCAATCAAGTAGTTCAGATTGTGCTTGTGCTAATACAGCTGTGGGGAGATTAGCGGGGCCTGCACTAAAATTAAAGGCACGAGACATGAAAATTTTTCCTTTTGCACTAAAGTAGATACGGTTTTAGTATGCCAAAACGCGAATATAACGTGATGGTATGCTTAATAAACGAGATAGTAATGCAAAGCTTATTTTTTTACAAAAATTAAATAGTAAATCATTATTATTTAATCCGTAGGGGCAATCCCTTGTGGTGGTTGTTCAAGGGTAACCACAAGGGTTACCCCTACATTTTGATTTTACATTTCCCCGTAGGGTGAGGCGAAATCCGTGTAATAAAATCAATTCTGTTATTGAATTTTTTACGGATTTTGCCCACCACACCTTGATTTCATTTATAGGAAAATTAAAAAAGGGTAGCGTCCCAATTTTCCACCAAAGGTTACCCCGTTACCCCACATTTTACGGTAATTAGCTTGACATTTACCTTGCTATTCTTCACAGTGAACACACTGATAAAAGGAGAATAATGATGGCAAGGAGAAGTAAGAAAGCCCCCTATAACCCAAATAAAAAAGTCAAAATGTTATCCTTAGATAATATAAATAAGCATAAGCAAAAAATTATTTACTACGCAAAACAAAATAAAGAAGCATCTTTTTATAATTGGCTAAATTATTTAATTGATAATCAAAATCATACCCCGCATTTATTAGCTAAAAGCTTATGTGATATTGCCAATCAAATTAGCAATGAGAGCTTAAAAGTTGATCTCCTTGAAAAAGCCTACCAATGTAATTCTGTAGACAGTGTGACCTTGACCAGCTACGCCAGCGCACTGGCGAGTGCGGGCAACACCGAACACGCCTTTGAGTTGTTTGAACAGTCTCTGCGCATTAGTGCCGATAATACGGTGACCTTGAACAGCTACGCCAGCGCACTGGCGAGTGCGGGCAACACCGAACACGCCTTTGAGTTGTTTGAGCAGTCTCTGCGCATTAGTGCCGATAATACGGTGACCTTGAACAGCTACGCCAGCGCACTGGCGAGTGCGGGCAACACCGAACACGCCTTTGAGTTGTTTGAGCAGTCTCTGCGCATTAGCCAAACTGATACGGTGACCTTGACCAGCTACGCCAGCGCACTGGCGAGTGCGGGCAACACCGAACACGCCTTTGAGTTGTTTGAACAGTCTCTGCGCATTAGTGCCGATAATACGGTGACCTTGAACAGCTACGCCAGCGCACTGGCGAGTGCGGGCAACACCGAACACGCCTTTGAGTTGTTTGAACAGTCTCTGCGCATTAG
>Ga0193950_1000037_pt1 | contig 49688 bp, 66 predicted proteins | sample BB_1_MG_FD_144485 | JGI IMG/M metagenome (GOLD analysis project Ga0193950, IMG submission 144485) | Microbial mat bacterial communities from the Broadkill River, Lewes, Delaware, United States - BB_1_MG | ecosystem: Environmental > Aquatic > Freshwater > River > Microbial mats | place: USA...
CAGACAGAGCAGACAGAGCAGACAGAGCAGACAGATTCACACTACAGCAACTTCCTGATGATCACGGCCAAGCGACTGGAAGGGCAGCTTCTCAACCAGTTCAAGTACGACCTCAGCCTCAAAACCCTGAATCTGTGCACAGACAGTGACCACGCGACAGACGACAACGCCAGTCATTTCATCCCTCTGACCGATTTCCAGGGGGCACCTGCAGGCCACCTGCACTTTGAGGTGCCGGAATTCAAGGGCTACACCAACATAGCCCTGACCATCACCTTTGTTGTCCTTGGCAGTGTGGCACTACTGACACTGCTGATGACCTGGCGGATAAGCCGCTTGCTGGACAGCAAACAGCATACCAATCAGATGCTGCGCGATGAGATCAGCCATCGAAAGCAGACCCAGGGCAGGCTTTATGCCCTGCAGGAAGCCCTCAAGCATAAGGTAGATGAACGCAGCTCCCAGCTACAGGCAGAGCAGCAGAGACTGAGCTCTATCTTCGATGCCAGTGCTGATGGCATTATTACTATCGACGGTAACGGCACCATCGAAACGGTCAACCCGGCAGCGGCGCAGATGTTTGGCTACAGCAACGATGAGCTGATTGGCAGAGCAATAGAAATTCTGCTGCGGCCCAGCGATCGTCATGGTCACCAGAAATACGTTGATGGTTCACAGCTGCATGCACCACGCATTATCAACAAAGCACGGCTGCTATGGGCTCGCCATAAAGATGGCCATGAGTTCCCAATTGACCTGAACGTTGCCCCTATACAGGGCAGTGAGCGCCGCTTTGTCGGGGTTATGCGCGATATCAGTGAGCGCGTTGAGCTGGAACGGGCCCGTGAAGTTGCCATCCGCGAGCTGCGTAATGTGCTGGAAACAGCCGCCGAAGGCTATGTGCGGGTCGGCCCTGCCGGTGAAATACTGGAGGTCAACGAAGCCTTCTGCCAGATGCTGGGGCAACGCCGCCAAACATTGCTGGAGCAGAAACTGGGCGACCTTGTTCACCCCGATTCCCAGCAAACCTATGATACTCAGATAAATTCACGCGACGTACAATTACAGCGCAGCTATGAACTGAAAATGGTTACCGGCCAGGATGTTGGTCACTTTGCCGTCAAAGCTACAACAATTCTGGCTGCAGACGGCTCCATGGAAGGTTCATTTGCCTTTGTCGCCGATATGACCGAAGTCCGTCACTATCAGCGGGTGCTGGAGCGAACCCGTGACGAGGCAGAACGGGCCAACCGGGCCAAGTCCGAGTTCCTCTCCAGTATGAGCCATGAACTACGTACACCGCTTAATGCCATCCTGGGCTTTGCCCAGCTGCTACTGAACAGTCGGCGTGAGCCGCTGAGCGACCGCCAGAAAACTCAGATGAAGCACATTCTCAAAGGCGGCCAGCACCTGCTGACTCTAATTAACGAAGTGCTGGACCTGGCCAGAATCGAAGCTGGACGAGTAACCCTCTCGCTGGAGCCGGTTCAGCCACTACCCGTGATAGAAGAGTGCTTCAGCCTGGTAGAGGGCCTGGCCACAGAGAAACAGGTTAGCCTGATTGCCCCGGATAAAGCTCACTGTCAACTTTCAATCAAGGCAGACCGAACTCGCTTCAAGCAGACCCTGATTAACCTGATCAGCAATGCGATCAAGTACAACCAGCAAGCCGGTCAAGTCACCCTGACGGTAGAGGTGCTGGATCAATCGATGCTGAAATTTAATATCACCGATACCGGCCAGGGTATTCCCGAGCACCGTCAGGAAGATCTGTTCAAACCATTTTCCAGGCTGGGCAATGAGAATAGTGATATAGAGGGCACCGGCATCGGGCTCACCATTACCCGCCAACTGGTTGAGCTGATGGGCGGCGAGATCGGTTTCAGCAGCACCGAAGGCCAAGGCAGCACCTTCTGGTTTACCCTGCCATTGACTGAGGGTCAGCAACTGGAACCACCACAGCAACCCGTTCAGGGCACGACCGAGCTTGCTGACACGGAGCATTCAACCAGACAGCAAATTCTCTATGTGGAAGATAACCCGGCGAATCAGCAGTTGATGCAGCAGCTACTGGAGGAGCTCTCGGACTACCAGCTGACGCTGTGTCATAGCGCAGAGCTGGGCATTGAACTGGCAATCCAGCAGCAACCTGAGCTGATTCTGATGGACATCAACCTGCCCGGTATCAGTGGTATTGATGCTATGGCACAGCTCAAGGCGAATGAGTGTACACAGCATATCCCGGTGGTGGCTGTTAGCGCTAACGCTATGGAATCGTCACGCCGAAAGGCAATGGAAGCAGGGTTCAGCGATTACCTGACCAAACCCATCGAGCTGGGCCAGGTTATGGCCGTACTGGAACAGCACCTGCAACCACTCGTAGACACCGAGTAGCCGTTAACGCTCAGCCTCAAGCAACCGCAGCAGAATAAACAGGCGATGATAGAATTCTTGCTGCGGGGCACCTGTGGCCGGTGCCGGACTCCCCGCTCCAGCACCGGGGCAGGATTGCGAGGAAGGTACCAACTCAGCTTCTGTTACCCGGCAGGCCTCGACAGCCTTCGGCTCCACCACCGATATGGCCACCGGAGAGTTCAGCGTTGCCGCCTTTACCGGTGCCGCACTCAGCAGCAAGGCCAGACTCACAGCATACGCCAGCCGGTACAACATTCTACCCAGCATTCAGACCTCCCAACCCGACTCAGGGTTTACACTGCCTGGTTCAATTCAGACCGCAGTTCCCTGAGCCAGGGCTCAGGATCAGGCGGCCAGGTGCACGCCATTCTCCTGGGCAAACGCCTGCAACTGCAGCTGGAACCGGGCTTTGCGCTCAGGCTCGGCAAAGCAGGCCTCAAAACTGTTAGCCGCCAGCTGTATCGCCTGCTGCATTGTCATATCCAGCCCGTGCTGTAGTGCAACAAAATTCTCCGTCATATAACCGCCGAAATAGGCCGGGTCATCCGAGTTCACCGTCACACAGAGCCCCTGCTCAAGCAGCGTCAGTATCGGGTGCTCCGACATGTCCGGATATACCTGCAAACGAACATTAGACAACGGACAGACTGTCAGAGGGGTGCGTTGTTCAGCCAGGTGCTGAACCAGCGTGCTGTCTTCAGTGGCCCGGACGCCATGGTCCACTCGACTTACTTTCAGCTCATCCAGTGCCTGCCAGATATACTCTGCAGGCCCTTCTTCGCCAGCATGAGCAACACAACGCAACCCCTGCTCACGGGCCATGGCGAATACACGGCTGAATTTCGCTGGCGGATTCCCCTGTTCAGAGCTATCCAGCCCTACCGCATCAATACACTCCAGCCACAGCTCGGCCTGGTTCAGTGTTGCAATCGCATCCTCTTCATCCAGATGACGCAGAAAGCTCATAATCAGCTTACTGCTGATCCCCAGCTGCTTGTCTGCATCATAGAGTGCCTGAGAGATCCCACTGATCACGGTGCCAATATCCACGCCACGATGGGTATGTGCCTGCGGGTCAAAAAAGGGCTCTACATGGCACACATTCTGTGCATGGCACCGCTCCAGCCATGCCCAGGTCAGATCATAGAAGTCCTGTTCCTTTAGCAGTACTGCCGCCCCCTGGTAGTACAGATCAAGAAAGTCCTGCAAATTACCGAACTCGTAAGCCGCTTCAAGCGCTTCAACCGAGTCAAACGGCAATGCAACACCATTACGCCAGGCCAGCTCGAACATCAGTTCCGGCTCCAGCGTGCCCTCAAGATGAACATGAAGCTCAGCTTTAGGCATGGCATTGAGAAACTCTTTCATATCATCCCTCCAGGATCGTTTCATTCAGGATTATTCTTACGCTGCTGGGCCAGCCGGTACTCTCGATCCATTTCGCCATACTGACGTTCATAGGCTTGCGGGTCACTACGCCAGAGTCGATACAGCTTACGATCATTGGCCGCCAGTGGCGGGGGGTTCTCCCCTCTGCGTCGCAGGGCATTAAGGGTGACCGGGATAAACGCCAGCACTATAAACAGAATTACCCACAGGTATTCGGATTCACTCACAACAGCCTCTGACAGTCTGATCGGTTAACAGAAATTATTATACACCCATTCAAAAACCAAGTTTCATCTGAAAATTAACAATACTAATGGCATGCTCAACGCAGCCAGAAAGGTCTGCACAGTAATAATGGCCGCCATTGTGTCCGCATCCCCGCCCTTTTTCAGTGCCAGTACATAAGCCGACGGCGGCGCAGGCACCGCAAAGCATAACAACAGCGCTGCAGCATAAACCCCCTCCAGGGATAGCCAGCCAATCACCAACCAGGCGACTAACGGTTTAAGCAGTAACTGAAACACAGAGGCAGTCCAGATCACCTCCCAACTACCGCGTAGACGCTCCACCTGCAGCGCAGCCCCTACCACCAATAAGCCAACCGGCAATGCCGCCGCCCCCATCAGGGCAACAAAGTCATATAAAGAACCAGACAAGCCCAACCCACTGAGGTTCAGGCCAATACCGATCAGCGCACCCAGTATTAGTGGATTAGTCAGGCTTTCTTTGAGAAACAGGCTCGGACTGGCTCCCTCTACGTTGAGGTACAGAACGAATATCAGAACACAGAGCAGGTTCACCAGCAGAATAATCAGCGCCGCAATCAGTGCTGTCGCTGCCACACCGGCGTCGCCAAACAGCTGGGCCGCCATCACCAGTGCAACAAAGGTGTTAAAGCGCACACCACCCTGATAGAAGGACGTAAAGGTTGCCGCAGGCAGAGGGCGGCACCAGCGCTGCCATGCCATCAACCACAGGCTCATCAGCAGCAGAACTGTAGCGACCGCCAACAGCAATGAGAATACCGGAAATTCATCCAGCGGCTTATTTGCCAGCACCTTGATTTCAAGTGCAGGCATAAACAGGTAATAAAGAACAAAACTCATCTGTTGCCAGCTATTGAGCGTGACCCCTGCATAACGGCGCAACAAAAATCCCGCCATGATCGCCAGAACAACGGGGATTAACGCAGTCATTACTGCCATTACGCAGCCTCCTGAATTAACAAAGAAGACTATGCTACGCAAGTAATTGCATTAGAAAAATTTATATAAAATTAATCAAAGCTTAAGAAAAAATAAAGCTTTTAACTATGCCTGATAGTAGCGCTCAAACGCTTGAAGCAGCATATCCGTCAACTGACGGCGGTTATGATGCCGTTGCTGGTAAAGCCCGACCTCGCGACAAAGAGACTCACGCCCAAATGGTAATATATAGAAACGACGAGAGATTTCGGCCAGCGTACGCTGGTCCAGCGGCATAATCGTCACCCCAAGCCCATGCTCAACCATTCGAAATGCCGCCAGCAGCGAATCCATCTCCATGGTTTCACGTAAGACCAGCCCCTGGGCTTTCAGCTCATCATCAATCAGCGTGCCAGCCCAGGCCCTGCGGTCAAAGCGGATATAGTCAGATGTCTGTAGCAGGTGAGACAAGGTCTGCCCTGCAGCCTCACGTGGTGCAATCAGATAAAATGGCTCAGTATTCAGGGTATGCCACTCACAATGACTGGATAAAACCTGCGGTGGCCCTGTCGTTATTACCGCATCCAGCTCACCATGTTCAACCCGCTGTGCCAGCTCAGCTGACATACCTCGGTAAACCCGTAAAAAGAGATGGGGAAGCGACTTTCGCAGCTGAGACAGCACCGGTGCCAGCGGCCCGGTTTGTACGGTATAAGTCGCCCCGATAGCAAGGGTGCCATGGGCAACAGAGCAGTTACCCAGCCCTTGCCCCAATTCGGCGTATTGCTGCAGAACCTGCTCTGCCCGCAGGCAGGCTTCGCGGCCATCGGTGTTTAACCGGGGCGAGCGCCCCTGACGATCAAACAGCACCACCGCCATCTCTGCTTCCAGCGCGCGCATCTGCTGGCTGACAGCTGACTGCGTCAGGCCCAATTTTTCCGCTGCCGCTACAAATGAACCGTAGTGCGCAACAGCTACCAGAGTACGCAGATGACGTAGCGACATATTATTCCTCAACAACAGAGAAGCACGGTGAGAGCAGCAAGGGTGACTTTTTCCTCCAGCCCGGTTCCTACAAGTTTATAGACAAAGCCCAGCTGTGTGCTATAGTTACGTCCTGCCTGTGACGCAGAGCTATTTATGCAACAATTTGAATATGAAGCTTCGCTATACCGCTTATCACCATGTAAGCCTGTCCTGAAGATTTTCACACTCTATTGCAACATAAGTAATCTTATTCGCGGCTACGAAAGCGCAAGAGTGTGTAATGTTACGCGTTCTTAAGCTACAACATATATTTTCAGGAGACTCTCATGTCTAACGCTACTGGCACAGTTAAGTGGTTCAACGAAGAAAAAGGTTTTGGTTTCATCACTCCGGATAACGGCGGCTCTGACGTATTCGTTCACTTCCGTGCAATCCAGTCTGACGGCTTCAAAACTCTGGCTGAAGGCCAGCAGGTATCTTTCGATATCGAACAGGGCCAGAAAGGCCCACAGGCTGCTAACGTTGTAGTTGGCTAAGCCATAATTTCGGCCTTAAGGCCAGAAAAAGCCCTGCCAGAGCGATCTGGCAGGGCTTTTTTATTGCAAACAAAAAGCTTTTATCTCATAAAAACGTAACAATCAATCACACCCCCAGACCTCAACGATCCTCGATACAACTCAAAGCCAGACAGGCCAAAATAAGGCTGTAGACAAACCAGTCCTATATGTTAGGATCAGATCCAGTCTGTGACCCAGAGCTATTTATGCAACAATTTGAAACTGAAACTTCGCACTATCGCTTATCACCATGTAAGCCTGTCCTGAAGCTTTTCACACTCTATTGGCAACATAAGTAATCTACTCGCGGCTACCCAAGCGCAAGAGTGTGTACTGTTACGCGTTCCTGCTATTTAAGCACTATTAATATATTCAGGAGTTATCATGTCTAAAACGACTGGTACAGTTAAGTGGTTCAACGAAGAGAAAGGTTTCGGTTTCATCACTCCAGAGAACGGCGGCGCTGACGTATTCGTTCACTTCCGCGCTATCCAGGGTGACGGCTTCAAAACTCTGGCTGAAGGCCAGCAGGTTTCTTTCGAAACAGAACAGGGCCAGAAAGGCCCTCAGGCTGCTAACGTTACTGTTAGCTAAGCGCTGATTTCGAAAAAAACCCTGCCAGCTTACGCTGACAGGGTTTTTTATTGCCTGATGACCGCACACAGAGCGCAGCCACCAACGATCAGATCAGGCCAGCACCAGATTATCCCTGTGCACAAGCTCCTCTTCACCGACAAAGCCCAGTAACGACTCAAAGTCTTTACTCGCCTTACCCAGTATTTTCAGCGCTTCATTGACACCGTAATTCACCAGTCCACGCGCAACAATCCGGCCCTGCTCATCCACCAGCAACACCATTTCGCCTCGCGAGAAGTCACCACTTGCCGAACGCACGCCGGCCGGTAACAGACTCTTACCACGCTCACGCAGCGCCGTTACAGCACCCGCATCAAGCACTAGCGTACCACGCGCCTGCAGATGACCCGCAATCCAGTTTTTACGTGCCGCCATCGGCTCACGATCCGGAATCAGCAGAGTACCCACATCCTCACCTGACTTCAGGCGAGTCAGCACATCCCCCTCACGACCACTGACTATCACTGTTACCGCACCCGAGCGCGCTGCCAGCTTGGCCGCCTTGACCTTGGTGAGCATACCGCCACTACCCAGACGCCCCTTACTACCGCCACCCGCCATAGCCTCCAGCGCCGGATCACCGGCACGGCCTACCGATACAAACTTCGCCTGCGGGTTACTGCGCGGGTCAGCTTCATAGAGCCCTTTCTGATCTGTCAGAATAACCAGACCATCCGCCTCAACGAGGTTGGCAACCAGCGCTCCCAGGGTATCGTTATCACCAAAGCGTATCTCTTTGGTGATAACCGTGTCGTTCTCATTAACGACCGGCACCACACCAAGCTCAAGCAGGGTCCGCAAGGTAGCACGGGCATTCAGGTAACGCTTACGCTCAGCATGGTCATCATGGGTCAGCAAAACCTGTGCTGTATGAGTGTCGTGACGCTTAAAGCTGGTTTCATAGGCCTGCACCAGCCCCATCTGGCCCACCGCAGCAGCAGCCTGCTGACGATGGACCTCATGCGGTCGCTCACTCCAGCCCAGACGCGTCATTCCTTCCGCAATTGAACCCGAGGATACCAGCACAATTTCCAGCCCCTGCTTACGCAGCTCGGCCAGCTGATCCACCCAGCCCTGAATGGCCGCATGGTCCAGACCTTCACCATCATTGGTCAGCAGCGCACTGCCGATCTTTACCACCCAGCGCTTACCCTGCTGCAACGCTTTACGCTCAGTCGTCACGACGTCACCTCAATTAATCACGCACGTATTGCACTTCAACGTCATAGTCATCGTCGTCGAAGCCATCATCATCCAGCTCATCATCGATACGACCACCCTGCTGGCGCAGGAATTCGATACGCTCACGCGCCTCTTCGTCGATACGGGCACGAACCTCAGCTTCCTGCTCCAGGATCTCCGGGTTCTCTTCAATCGCTTCCAGTCGCGCATCCAGGAAATCCTGAATATCGTGTACCAGCGTCTGCACACCTGTCTTGCTGATCGCCGCTATCTTATAGACTGGTCCTTCCCAGTTCAGCGCATCAATCACGGACTGACAACGCGCCTCAACTTCCTCTTCCGGCACCATATCCAGCTTGTTCAGCAACAACCAGCGCGGCTGCTCGGCCAGCGTCGGGCTGAACTTGCGCAACTCTTCCACAACCACCTGTGCAGCTTCTGCTGGCGTCTGCTCATCCCATGGTGCCATATCCACGATATGCAGCAGCACACGGTTACGCGCCAGATGACGCAGGAAACGAATTCCCAGACCCGCCCCTTCAGCAGCACCTTCGATGATGCCCGGAATATCGGCAACCACAAAACTACGGTAGCGCTCAGTACGCACCACACCCAGGTTTGGCACCAATGTGGTGAACGGATAATTGGCAACCTTTGGCTTCGCTGCCGATACCGCACGAATAAAGGTAGATTTACCCGCATTTGGCAAACCCAGCATGCCCACATCAGCCAGCACTTTCAGCTCCAGCTTCAGGTTACGGGACTCACCCATGGTACCGTTGGACGTCTGACGCGGAGCGCGGTTAACACTGCTCTTGAAGCGCGTGTTCCCCAGACCGTGCCAGCCACCCTGAGCCACTTTTTCGATCTGGCCAATCCTGGTCAGATCCGCCAGCACTTCATCGGTATCAATATCGATCACCGTGGTACCCACTGGTACCTTCAGTGTCAGATCTTCACCTTTACAGCCTGTACAGTTACGCGTCTGGCCGCCTTTGCCATTTTCAGCCTTGTAGGCACGGGTAAAGCGGAAATCGATCAGCGTATTCAGGTTCTCGTCCGCTTCAAAGAAGACAGAACCGCCATCACCGCCATCACCGCCATCCGGGCCACCTTTGGGGATGAACTTCTCACGGCGAAAACTCATACAACCATTGCCGCCTTTACCGGCTTCTACCGATATCACAGCTTCATCAACAAACTTCATTAAAAGTCCTCCCATCTACGGGTGACCGCACAACCTGGCGGTCTGAAAACAAAAAAGCCCCGCCTGAGCGGAGCTTTTTAATACAGAGCAACATTTCGCTTAGGCAGAAACGATGCTTACGTATTTACGGTTCTTAGGGCCTTTAACCTCAAACTTCACAACGCCATCGGCTGTTGCGAACAGAGTGTGGTCTTTGCCCAGACCGACATTCGTACCAGCGTGGAACTTGGTACCACGCTGACGAACCAGGATGTTACCAGCAACAACAGCCTGACCACCGAAACGTTTAACGCCAAGGCGTTTCGATTCTGAGTCGCGGCCGTTTCGTGTTGAACCACCAGCTTTCTTATGAGCCATTTTTCTATCTCCTGATCAGATACAGATTATCAGCCGGAAATGCCGGTGATTTTAACTTCAGTAAACCACTGACGGTGACCCTGACGCTTCATGTGGTGCTTACGACGCTTGAACTTCAGGATGTTTACTTTCTTGCCACGGCCGTGAGTTACAACTTCAGCTGCAACTTTGGCACCTTCTACGACAGGCGCGCCGACTTTGATGTCGTCGCCGTTGCCTACCAGCAGAACACGGTCGAATTCGAGGCTGGAACCAGCTTCAACGGCCAGTTTTTCCACTTTCAGGGTCTGACCTTCCTGAACGCGGTACTGTTTGCCGCCAGTAACGATAACTGCGTACATGTTTCTCTCCAATTATGTCTGCCCGGCTACTAGATAGAAAAAACCTACTTCTAATGGCATGGCCATATGATAGGGAGCGATCTGTGGGCAGACCAGGGCGCAAATTATACGTAACCAACAGCTGTACAGCAAGCAGACAATCTATTCTTTAACGCCTGATAATCACAGACAAAGCAGCACAGCCCGCAACCGCCTGATATATAACTAAACTTTAGCAGCACAGAGTACCTGTAACACGTGCGCGCAGCGGCTGCTTTCTTGACAGTGCCACAGCAGCCCCCTAGCATGCCGGGATATCTTTAATATAAGCAAAGCACATGCAGCCACATCAACTGAACCCCCTGATTGAACCGCAGTTTGACGCCGTCAACGACTACATCCTCAACCACCTGGGCTCCAAAGTCCCTCTGGTAGAGAAGATCGGTCATTACATTGTTGATAGTGGCGGTAAACGTCTGCGCCCATTACTGGTACTGCTGGCCGCCAACGCCGCAGGCTACAATGGCCAGCACCATATTCCCCTGGCTGCGGTGATCGAATTTATTCACACCGCAACCTTACTGCATGATGACGTTGTAGACAGCTCAGATCTGCGCCGGGGTAACGCCACAGCAAACGCAAAATGGGGCAATGCTCCCAGCGTTCTGGTCGGGGACTTCCTTTACTCACGCGCCTTTCAGGTTATGGTTGAAATCGGTCAGATGGAGATCATGAATGTTATCTCCAACGCCACTAACGTCATTGCTGAAGGTGAAGTACTACAGCTGATCAACTGCAAAAACCCGGACACAACCGAAGAGCAGTACATGCAGGTGATTCTGGGTAAAACAGCGATGCTGTTTGAAGCAGCGACAGAATGTGGAGCACTGCTGCAGGATGATATCAGCAAGGAAACCCGTGAGGCCCTGCGCCTGTATGGCCGCCACCTGGGCATCGCTTTCCAGCTGATTGACGATGTCATGGACTACGAGTCCAATGCAGAAGAGATGGGCAAAAACGTCGGCGATGATCTGGCCGAGGGCAAACCTACCCTGCCACTGATTCAGGCGATGAAGTGTGCCGATGACGAGGGTCGTAAACTGATCAGAAAAGCGATCCGCAAAGGCGGACTGGAAGACCTGGACCCGATCATGAACATCGTCCAGCAGACAGGCTCTATAGAATACACCAAGGAAAAAGCTCAGCAGGAAGCCGATAAAGCAATTTCAGCGCTGAGCGTACTGCCTGAAAGCAGCTTCCGGGACACCCTGGCCCAACTGGCCCAACTGGCCGTTAAACGCAACAAGTAAGCTGTCGTCTCCATATACAGGGTGGCCGGCCACCCTGTACACATCCAGCACCAGATACCTTCGCGCACTCCAGAGCAGCCAGTCCTGAACCAGCAAGGACTTATAATAATTACACATAGCCTGGCCACTCTTCTGCAGCCAGAACTATCGCAGCCCCTCAGCATCAATCACCCCAGCCTCCCCTTTGTGCGACCCGTGACAGCTCTTCTCAACAGCAGCCCCCCCTTTCATTACTGTTCCAAGCACTGACGGGCCGTAGTACGCGTGAAATCCCGAACCCCCCTGCGGACCGCCGGCAAGCCAGAAAAGGCCGCATTCAACCCAGCTATCCTATTGATAAATAAACATATATACACGAATCCAGCCGGCCTTACGGCCCCGACACACATGCCTGCCAGCGCCATCTGACAGTGACTTGAGCCAATTTCCATGACCCAGCCCCTGTCACCGCGCCCGCAAACCGGTATAATCGACCAATTATTTTGACCAAATTGCCTTTGGATAGACAGTTTCAAATGACAAAGCCTTCCTCTTTTACGCGCGAAGAACTACTACAATGCGGCCACGGCGAAATGTTTGGCGAGGGCAATGCCCGCCTGCCAATCGGTAACATGCTGATGATGGACCGTATCGTCAAAATCACTGGTGACGGTGGCGAGCACGGTAAAGGCGAAATTATTGCCGAACTGGATATCAATCCAGATCTGTGGTTCTTTGGCTGCCACTTCGAGACCGACCCGGTAATGCCTGGTTGTCTGGGACTGGATGCCATGTGGCAGCTGGTCGGATTCTACCTTGGCTGGCGCGGCAACAAAGGCCGTGGCCGTGCACTGGGTTCCGGTGAAGTTAAATTCTTCGGTCAGGTGCTGCCAACTGCCAAGAAAGTTACATACAACATTCAGCTCAAGCGTGTTATCGAGCGCAAGCTGGTGATGGGCATCGCAGACGCCACCATGTCTGTTGATGGTCGTGAGATCTACAGCGCCAAAGATCTGCGGGTTGGCCTGTTTACCTCAACCGAAGATTTCTGATTCCGCTATCACTCTGGCCAGCCTTTAGCGCTGGCCATTGAGTCCCCCTCGCGGAACCACCAGAATTTAAAGATTAATCTGATAAGTTAGAGAGGCATCTTATGCGACGTGTCGTTGTTACCGGTATGGGTATTGTGTCTTGCTTAGGCACAGACAAGGACTCGGTGCTTGAGTCACTGCAACTGGGTCGCTCCGGTATTAAATTCCAGGAGGACTACAAAGAGCGTGGCTTCCGTAGCCAGGTTGCCGGCAGCATCGATATCGACTTCGCTGAGAAGATCGATCGTAAACTGCTGCGCTTCATGGGTGATGCTGCGGCATACACCTACATCGCGATGAACGAAGCAATTGCGGATTCCGGCCTGCCTGAGGATCAGGTGTCCAACGAGCGTACCGGCCTGATCGTAGGTTCTGGTGGCGCATCTGCGGCCAACATTGTTGAAGCCGCTGATATCGCTCGTGAAAAAGGCGTTAAGCGTGTAGGCCCATACCGCGTTACCCGCACTATGGGTTCCACGGTATCTGCCTGTCTGGCAACGCCGTTCAAAATCAAGGGCGTAAACTACTCCATCACCTCTGCCTGTGCCACCAGCGCACACTGCATCGGTAACGCGATGGAGCAGATCCAGCTGGGCAAACAGGATGTTGTGTTTGCCGGTGGTGGTGAAGAACTGCACTGGTCTCAGACGGCTATGTTTGATGCCATGGGCGCACTGTCTACCAAGTACAACGACACACCAGACAAAGCCTCCCGTGCTTACGACGCTAACCGCGATGGTTTCACTATCGCTGGCGGGGCCGGTATTCTGGTGATCGAAGAGCTGGAACACGCCAAAGCACGTGGCGCGAAAATCTACGCTGAGCTGGTAGGCTACGGCGCTACCTCCGACGGCTACGATATGGTTGCCCCATCTGGCGAAGGCGCAATCCGCTGCATGAAGCAGGCGATGGCGACGGTTGATGGCGACATCGACTACATCAACTCCCACGGCACCTCCACCCCAGCGGGTGATATGCAGGAACTGCGGGCGATGAAAGAGACATTCGGTGACAACATGCCACCGGTCAGCTCCACCAAGTCTCTGTCAGGCCACTCTCTGGGTGCAGCTGGCGTACAGGAAGCGGTTTACTGCCTGCTGATGCAGGAGAACAAGTTTATCTGTGCCTCCGCTAACATCGAAGAGCTGGACCCGGCTGCCGAAGGCATGCCAATCGTTCAGACCCGTCAGGACGATGTTGAACTCAAGCGTGTGATGTCCAACAGCTTCGGCTTCGGCGGCACCAACTCTACGCTGGTGTTCGAGAAGTACGAAGGCTGATTACAGCGCAGGCCCCCGGCCTGCCCTGCAGTACATTAAAACCGCGCATTGCGCGGTTTTTTAATGCCTGTAAGCCAGAGCCATCCACTGCAGACACAAAAAAACCGCCCGGTTAAAGGCGGCTTCGATCGGAACAGTGATACCGGCTCGTCAGGCCGCTGAGTCTTCAGCTCTACCTTCTGGCGCGCCCATCGCAGCCAGCATCCAGTTCACAGATTCCGTATGAATCTCATCCACACTGCGCTCTGCCGTAGCAACAGGCTTACCGATCTGCAGTGTCACCGTACCCGGATATTTGACGAAGCTTTTCCCCGGCCAGTACTCACCCGCATCATGCACTACGGGTAACACAGGAACTCCCCCAGAGGCCGCCAGCATAGCACCGCCTTTGTTGAACTTGCCCAGCTTGCCAACTGGTACGCGGGTGCCCTGAGGAAAGATCAACACAGGAATGCCTTCTGCCAGGCGGTCTTTACCCTGGCTCAGCAGCTGCTTCAGCGCCCCCCGCGCTTTACTACGATCCAGTGCAATCGGTTTGAGCAGGCGCAAACCCCAACCGAAGAATGGAATTTTCAGCAGTTCCTGCTTCAGCACTGTGGTCTGCGGTCGGATCAGGGTCAGGAAAAACAGGGTTTCCCACTCACTCTGATGGTTGGCAATCACCACAAAAGCACCGTCCTGCGGAATATTCTCCCGCCCTTTTACCTCAACTTTGACGCCGCAGCACAGCCGCAGCCAGAAGATATAAAAGTAGTTAACCGCACTGATCACCCGGAACCGGCCCCGGTAACTCAACAATGGTGCGATTAACAGTGAGAGCAACGACCAGACGATGGTGGACAGATAAAAACCGAGGTAATAAAGCGTCGCCCGGATATACAGCAATGCCGTTGGCTTCGACTGACTCATGTTAACCTCCTGTTACCGGTGGAAAGAACGCCACCTCATCACCATCACATAGTGGATGGCTGACACCCACCATCTGCTGATTAACCGCCACCAGCAGATTCGGCGCACTCAGCACCTGCTGCCAGCGCTCATCGCGCTGGGCGATCAGCTGCTCCATAAGTTGCGCCACGCTACTCACATGGGCAGCCAGCTCGATCTGCTCCTGATCCAGCCCCAGCGCTTCACGAAAGCGGGCGAAATATACCAGTGTCAGCATTTACGCCTCCTCCGCCAGCCAGTGGCCGCTTTTGCCACCTTTCTTTTCCAGCAGCTTAACATCAGCAATGACCATGCCTTTGTCTACCGCCTTGCACATATCGTAGATCGTCAACGCAGCAACGGATGCTGCAGTCAACGCTTCCATCTCAACCCCGGTCTGACCAGCCAGCTTACAGGTGGCTTCAATTACCACGCAGCTGTTCGCCGGGTCCGGTGTCAGTTCAACTTTCACCTTGCTCAGCATCAGCGGGTGGCACAAAGGAATCAGATCACTGGTGCGCTTGGCCGCCTGTATCCCTGCGATACGGGCCACGGCCAGTACGTCACCTTTTTTATGCCCGCCCTCAGTAATCAGGGTCAGGGTTTCGGGTAGCATCCGTACTTCGGCCCGCGCCGTTGCCTCGCGGCTGGTAATTGCTTTTTCCGACACATCCACCATATTGGCGTTGCCGTCAGCATCCAGGTGAGTTAGCTGGCTCATACGGTTTCCTGCTTCTGCTTGTTCAGCACCGGGTTCGCATACATCTGGCGCATAATCTCGCGGGCACCTTCATCAGCACGCTCAAAACGCGCCTCAAAAGCCGCTTTCTGTTCCGCAGAAATATCATCCTGCTCGCCACAGGCCAGATAGTTGGAAGGATGCAGATAATAGTTACTGATAATCTGCCGATCGATCTCCGCCGCCACCTGCTCGGGGCTCTCGAACTCGCCTCGCAGCGGTTCACCGTAGGCAACATGCACATGACCCTTACTGCCAACAATGCCACGCACAATACTGTCGATATCCTCAAACTGGGCTTTTTCATACTCGCCGTCGGCCTGCTTGGCCGCCAGTTCGTTCGCCTTGAGGTAGTCACAGGGGTCAAATTCATAGGAGATCGACACCGGCACAATATTAAGCCGTTCAATTGCTTCACTGAACGAGCGCTGCTTGCGCTGGGCCATGTAGAACATTTTCAGAATAGCCGGGTCGGTCTGATCATTCCCATCTTTGGCACGACCCTCACGCTGAGCGATCCAGACACAGTGACCATCCTGAATACTGTGGTCGATATACTGCGACAGCTGGGTCAGCGCCGCCATCATCTCCCGTGGCCCCTTGGCCGAACGATTAACGATAAAACTCTTATTCAACCGCATCAGGTCCGACACATAGTCTTTCTGCAGCAGGTTATCCCCAATCGCAATCCGGGCGGTGTCCATCTCCATGCGGAACCGGGTCCAGTTCACAAACGCCGGGTCCATGGCGATATCACGGTGATTGGAAACAAACAGGTAAGATTCGTCCGGGTCCAGCTCATCAATTCCGGAACAACTGAGTTTTGTCGTCGAGCGGGCAATCATCTTTTCCATGTAGCCGCCAACCTTGGCCTGGAATTCACGCACACTGGTGAATTCACCAAACTCCCGCGCCAGTCCCATCCGTACCATCGGGCGTAACACCCAGCCCAGCCAGTTTGCCATAGCGGGAAACTGGTACTGTGTCACAGCACTGATAAATTCGGGATTAAACAGCAGGCGGTTCAGTACCTGCGCTACTTCATCATCACGATAGGGGCGGATATCCTTGAACGGGTCCTGCTGAGCCATGAAGTCTGTACACCTGAAAACTGTAAAGGGACATTTTACCCCGTTAGCGCCATGATTTCAGCGCCAGCCCGGCGCGAAACACCAGGCCAGCATGACGGGTTTGTAATGTTTATCAGCCCAGCAGTTCCGACAGCGGAATAAAGTCCACCAGCTGCCCCTCTTCGATACAGGTACGCGGCGGAATCAGCGCCAGTCCGTTCGACCATGAGGCCGACGACAACATGCCAGAACTCTGGTTGGCAAAGGGCTTGAGCACCCCGTCCTCCAACCGTACTCGCAGATACTCCTGACGGCCAATTTCACGCGTGCGTACAAACCCAGCCGGAACCTTCACACTCAGTGGTGGCTGGCTGTTCATACCCTGCTGTTTCAGCAGACAGGGCCGGGCAAACAGGCAGAAGGTGATCATCGCTGAACCTGGGTTACCCGGCAGGCCAAAAAATGGCACCTGATTGACGTGACCATAGGCCAGTGGCTTACCCGGCTTGAGGTTGATCCGCCACAGTGCCAGCGCACCCAACTTCTCCACACAGCCCTTGATATGATCTTCTTCACCTACGGAAACACCACCGGTACTAATGATCAGATCCGCCTGCTCCGAGGCTCGCTGCAAGGCAGCTTCGGTCGCTTCAGGCGTATCATCTACCTGGCCCAGATCGATTACCTCCATGCCCAGCCCCTGTAACAGGCCCTGCAGCAGAAAACGATTGGAGTTGTAGATCTGACCAGGTGCCAGTGGCATACCCGGCTGAACCAGCTCATCACCGGTGCAGAGGAGCGCGACTTTAAGGCGCTTATACACCTGCACATCCGCCAGCCCAACTGACGCAAGCACCCCAAGATCAGCGGCCTGCAGTCGGCTGCCACAGGCCAGCACCGGCTGCCCCTGCTGTACATCCTGACCCTGCGGGCGAATATTCTGCCGAGCTTTAACTTCACCGGGTAACCAGACGCTTCCCCCCTCGGCACGGGCCTGTTCCTGTATGATGACCGCATCCGCTCCGGCAGGAATCTCCGCACCGGTAAAGATCCGCGCTGCACTGCCCGGCTCTAAGGGTGTCGGTGCAGAACCTGCAGCAATCCGCTGACTGACCGGCAGACAAACCTCAGCCCCCGCCTGCAGGTCAGCCCGACAGACGGCATAGCCATCCATAGCACTGTTGGCCGCCGGAGGTACATCCACCGCCGCCAGCGGGGTCTGAGCCAGCACCCGGCCCAGCGCCTGTAGCACCGGCACGGTTTCCAGCAAGCTCGTTGGCTGCGTTGCCTCTAACAGTCGCGCCAGCGCCTCAGCCACCGGCATCAGTGGCTGACGCGCAGGCTGTTTCACTGCATCACAGTCGCAACCACTCATAGCAGCGCCTCTTTACGCTCCGCCGCGAAACGTTTGAGCAGGCCCACAAAGTTACAGGGCCCCTGACGGGAGTCGAGCTGCTCATTCAGGATACGATCCCAGCCCGTCCGGCAGGCACCATTAGAGCCAGGCAGACAGAAAATCACTGTGCCGTTGGCCATACCACCCAGCGCACGGGACTGCACCGTGGAGGTACCAATCTCTTCATATGACAACTGACGGAACAGCTCGCCAAAACCCTCAATCTGTTTATCAAACAACGGTGCCATCGCTTCTGGCGTTGAATCACGGGCGTAAAAACCGGTACCACCGGTGCTGATCACCGCCTCAATTTCAGGGTCCGCAATCCAGGCAGAGACTACCGCCCGCATCTGGTAGATATCATCTTTGACAATGGTGCGCGTCACCAGGTTATGCCCGGCGTTCTGTACCCGCTCCACCAGCAGATCACCCGAGGTGTCATTTTCCGGAGTACGGGTGTCAGAAACGGTCAGCACAGCGATATTTACCGGGTTCAGTTCAGCAACAGTCATGGGAGTTCCTTAGTCCAGTGGACAGCATGGAGTGCGGCCCCGCAGGCCCACACTCGGTCAGGCAGGTTACCGGTGGCTCAGCCGCCGGTCATATTCATAAAGCGGACGACCTGAGGTTCATCGTCCTCCAGATCAAACCAGTGACGCTCCGGCTTAAGATCCATCGCGTCAATCAGCGTCTGACGCAGACGCTCAGTATCTCCTGGATAAGCACGTAAAACTGATTTGAGATCAACAGAATGCTCATTACCCAGACACAATAGCAAACGCCCCTCCACCGTCACCCGGACCCGGTTACAGTCACCACAGAAGTTATGACTATGGGGCGAAATAAAGCCGACCCGGCTATCACTGTCCTGCATACGGAAATAGGTGGATGGCCCAGCCGTTTTTTCTGTGGTGCGCAGCAAGGGGTAGCGCGGCTCGATCAGCTGGCGCACCTCATCACTGGAACAGTACGCCTCAGCGCGATCATGGGAGGTGATGTTGCCCAGCGGCATCTCTTCAATAAAGCTGATATCAATACCCTGATCACGGGCATAGTTCACCAGATCAAGCACTTCATCATCGTTGCGACCTTTCATCACCACGGCATTGAGTTTGATCCGCTCAAACCCTGCCGCCACGGCGGCATCAATGCCCGCCAGCACCTGGTCCAGCTTACCAATCCGGGTCATTGCTTTGAAACGATCCTCACGCAGGCTGTCCAGGCTGATATTCAGCCGCTTTACCCCGGCATCACGCAACTCGCTCGCCATCTTCGTCAACTGGGAGCCATTGGTGGTAATCACCAGCTCGGCATCGAGCTGACCCAGCTGGCGGATCAGCCCCATTACGCCTTTACGGACCAGCGGCTCACCGCCGGTCAGGCGAATCTTCTTTACCCCCAGTGAGGTAAAGGCTTCAGCAACCTGGTAAAGCTCTTCCAGCGTCAGTACCCGCTCGCGGGGAAGAAAGGTCATCTGCTCGCTCATGCAGTACACACAGCGAAAATCGCAGCGATCAGTCACCGACAGGCGGATGTAATCCACACGGCGGCCGAACTTATCAATGAGCACGTCCTGGGCTGCGTCTGGATTGTTTGTCTCAGTCATCGGCTTCTGTCTGTTAAAGTAAGAGTGTTTTTATAGTCTACGCCGGAACCCATTGTGTTGATGCGGATCAGGCGTTATGAATGATTATTCAATCAGGAATTTTTTTCAGCATGTACTTTGCCCTCAAGCACCTGCACCTCACTGCCGTCGCCCTGAGTTTCACCCTGTTTGCCCTGCGCGCCTTCTGGATGCTACGCGAAAGCCCGCAACTTCAGAAACGCTGGGTAAAGATTGTGCCGCATATTATCGACACAGTATTACTTGTTAGCGCCCTGTCACTTGCCTGGATGCTCCAGCAGTATCCCTTTGTTGATGGCTGGCTGACCGCCAAAGTCCTGGCCCTGCTTGCTTATATAGGCCTGGGAACCATCGCCCTGAAACGGGGTAAAACACGTAAGATACGTATTATGGCGCTGGCCGGGGCTGTACTGAGTGCGGGCTATATCGTCGCCGTTGCTCTCAGCCACCAGCCCTTCCCAGGCTTAAGCTGAGGTCTGATAGATCCGTCGTACCGCCTGCGACAGCTCTGTACGCCAGGGCCGCTGGCGGATACCAAAGGTGTGCAACAACTTGCGGCATACCAGGATGGAGCTGCTCGGGCGCTGCGCTTCCGTCGGAAAGTCCACGGAAGCGACCGCCTTGAGCGTTACCGGCAGGTAGCGCTCATCATACTGCCGCGCCTCTTCAATAATCGCCTCGGAAAAAGCAAACAGGGTAGAAATCTCGGCCCCACTGTAATGGTAGGTGCCCCAGGCATCCGCCCCATTGTGCAACTGCTGAATGACCGCCAACAGGACACGCGCCAGATCCAGCGCCGACGTTGGGCAACCACGACGGTCATCCACTGCCAGTAACGGTTGCTCATTCAGTCCGCGTGCCAGGGTGGAGCGCACATAGTTGGTACAGCACTCGCTGAACAACCAGCTGGTACGCAAAATCAGATGCCGTGGCAGCAGCTGGCGCAGAATCTCTTCCGCTTCCCACTTGCTGGCACCGTACACTCCCAGTGGTGCCCCTTCATCCTGTTCGGTATAACCACTGGCATAGTGGCCATCAAACACATAGTCCGATGACAGGTGCAACATCGGTACGCCGAACTCACCACAGGCCTGGGCCAGATTCTCGACCCCGTCCCGGTTAACTTTAAAGCAGCGTTCTGGCTCCAGCTCAGCTTTATCCACATCGTTAAAGCCAGCGGTGTTGATCAGATAATCAGGCAAATACTCGCCCAGCTTCTCCTGCACCGAGCGGGCATCGGTAATATCCAGTTGCGCCTGAGCCAATGGAATCAGCTCAAACGATGACTGCTCAGCCACCAGCTCCTGCAGCGCCTGTCCGACCTGGCCTTCAGCGCCGGTTACCAGAATTTTGATTGGCTGACCAAACATCATATTCCCCATTATTGGTACTCGTTCAGACCGCAGTAAGTAGCGGTAACACCTGTGTTACCAACATATCTGGATGGGGTAAAAAAGCAAGCTGACAGAGCAGGATTACTGAGGATTTTCAGAGGGATAGGAAGGAACGAAAAACGGCCGCATAAGCGGCCGTTGTTTTATTCCAGTGTCTGATCGGCTAGAACGGAATATCGTCATCAAAATCATCAAATCCGGCCGCTGGCGGCTGGGCGGCAGGCTGCTGCGCAGGTGCCTGCTGAGGTGCAGCCTGTGGAGCGGGCTGCTGGTAGTTCTGCTGCGGTGCCTGTTGTGGTGCCTGTTGCTGATAGCCACCCTGCTGAGGAGCTTGCTGCTGTGGCTGCTGGTAACCGCCCTGCTGCTGAGGCTGGCTGTAACCGCCACCCTGCTGCTGGTAGCCACCGCCATCGCCGCCACGGCTGTCGAGCATCTGCATCTCTGCGCCGACAATCTCAGTGGTGTAACGATCCTGACCACTCTGGTCCTGCCATTTACGGGTACGCAGGGAGCCTTCAACATACACCTTGGAGCCTTTACGCAGGTATTCACCAGCGATCTCAGCCAGACGGTTGAAGAAAACTACACGGTGCCATTCGGTCCGCTCGTTCTGCTGGCCCGTCTGTTTGTCTTTCCAGCTTTCGCTGGTTGCGATTGTAACGTTGGTAACCGCGCCACCAGAAGGCATGTAGCGCACTTCCGGGTCACCGCCCAGATTACCGACAAGAATTACTTTGTTAACACCGCGCGCCATTGCACTCTCCGGTCTGGTTCGGCTGCCTGTGCAGCCAGGTTATTGCTTGATCTGACCCACAAGCATAACACAGCCATCGTCATTCGCCGACATAGAGCCGCCTGACGGAACCCTTTATAATGCTTCTTTTTTACCCAACTCAGGGCAACCGATGGATAAGATTCTGGTACGTGGTGCACGCACCCATAACCTGAAAAATGTGGACCTGGATATCCCGCGCGACAAACTGGTCGTCATCACGGGTCTGTCAGGTTCGGGCAAGTCTTCGCTGGCATTTGATACCCTTTATGCAGAGGGCCAGCGCCGCTATGTGGAATCCCTTTCCACCTACGCCCGCCAGTTCCTGTCCATGATGGAAAAACCGGATGTGGACCATATTGAGGGGCTTTCTCCAGCAATCTCCATCGAACAGAAGTCAACCTCGCACAACCCGCGCTCGACCGTGGGAACCATTACCGAGATCTATGACTACCTGCGACTACTGTTTGCCCGTGCGGGCGAGCCACGCTGTCCTGACCATGACCTGCCACTGGCCGCCCAGACCATCAGCCAGATGGTCGATCAGGTGCTGGCACTGGAGGAAGGCAGCAAGCTGATGTTGCTGGCCCCGGTGGTACAGGGCCGCAAAGGTGAACACCTGCATACCCTGCACGAGCTGCAGGGCCAGGGCTTTGTTCGCGCCCGGATCAACGGCATTCTGGTTGACCTGGACAGCGCACCGGAGCTGGATAAGAACAAGAAACACAATATTGAGGTGGTCGTTGACCGCTTTAAAGTGCGTGATGATCTGCAGACCCGGCTGGCAGAGTCCTTCGAGACAGCGATCAACCTGACCGACGGCATCGCCCGGATCGCCTGGATGGATGGCGACCAGGAGGATCTGGTGTTTTCCGCGCGCTTTGCCTGTCCTGAGTGTGGTCACAGTATTCAGGAGCTTGAGCCCCGGCTGTTCTCGTTTAACAATCCGCACGGAGCCTGCCCCAGCTGTGACGGGCTGGGTGTTCGCCAGTACTTTGACCCAGGCAAAGTGGTCCATGACCCCAGTCTGACCCTGTCCGAAGGCGCGATCCGGGGCTGGGACCGACGCAGCCTGTACTATTTCCAACAGCTCAAGGCGGTAGCAGAACACTTCGGCTTCGACATTGATACGCCGTTTGAGCAACTGGACAAAAGTCATCAACAGGCCATCCTCCAGGGCACAGGCAAAGACCCGGTTACCTTTAACTACCTCAATGACCGTGGCGACATTATCCGCAAGTCACACCCATTTGAGGGAGTTCTGAATAACCTTGAACGTCGCTATCGGGAAACCGAGTCCGATATGGTGCGCGAGGATCTGGCCAAATACCTGAATATGCAGCCCTGCCCCGCCTGTGACGGCAGCCGACTGCGCCGGGATGCCCGCCATGTCTTTGTAGCCGACAGTACGCTGCCCGATATTGTGCGCAAGCCGATCGGCCAGTGTCTGGCGTATTTCGAGGGACTGAGGCTTGAGGGCAAACAGGCAGAAATTGCGGATAAAATTCTCAAAGAGATCCGCGAACGGTTGTCATTTCTGGTCAACGTTGGCCTGGATTATCTGTCGCTGGCACGCAATGCTGACACCCTGTCTGGCGGTGAAGCTCAGCGAATCCGGCTGGCAAGCCAGATCGGCGCAGGTCTGGTCGGGGTGATGTATATCCTCGATGAGCCCTCAATCGGCCTGCACCAGCGAGATAACGAACGCTTATTGCAGACGCTGGAACATCTGAAAGATCTGGGTAACACCGTCATCGTAGTCGAACACGATGAAGATGCGGTACGCCTCGCAGACTATGTGATCGATATCGGCCCTGGTGCCGGGGTTCATGGCGGTGAGGTCATCGCTGCCGGGACACCACAGCAAGTGATGGACAACCCGAACTCGATCACCGGTCAGTACCTGTCCGGGGTGCGCTCTATCGCGGTACCCGCTGAGCGTCACCAGGCTGACCCGAAGAAGATGCTGCAGCTGATCGGGGCTACAGGTAACAACCTGCAAAACGTGACGCTGGATATTCCGGTCGGTCTGCTGACCTGTATAACCGGGGTATCGGGTTCAGGTAAATCCACCCTGATCAACAGCACCCTGTACCCGATTGCAGCAACCGAGTTGAACAAGGCCACCACGCTGGACCCGGCTCCCTATCAGAAAATTAACGGGCTCGATCAGTTCGATAAAGTTATCGATATTGACCAGAGCCCGATCGGCCGGACCCCACGCTCCAACCCGGCGACTTACACTGGCATATTCACCCCGATTCGCGAACTGTTTGCGGGCACGCAGGAGGCCCGGTCACGTGGTTATAAGCCTGGCCGGTTCTCGTTTAACGTCAAAGGTGGCCGCTGTGAGGCATGCCAGGGCGATGGCGTTATCAAGGTTGAGATGCACTTCCTGCCGGATGTCTATGTGCCCTGTGATGTCTGCAAGGGCAAACGCTACAACCGTGAAACGCTGGATGTGAAATACAAAGGTAAGAGCATCGACGAAGTGCTGCAGCTGACGGTTGAAGATGGCCGAGAGTTCTTCGATGCGATTCCAGCACTGGCCCGCAGGCTACAAACTCTGATGGATGTGGGCCTGTCCTATATCCGCCTGGGCCAGGCAGCCACCACGCTCTCAGGGGGCGAGGCACAACGGGTCAAGCTGGCGAAAGAGCTGTCTAAACGGGATACCGGGAAAACACTGTATATCCTGGATGAGCCGACCACCGGTCTACATTTTTATGATATACAGCAGCTGTTGAACGTACTGACCCGACTACGCGAACACGGCAATACCATTGTGGTAATCGAGCATAACCTTGATGTGATCAAAACAGCTGACTGGCTGGTTGACCTGGGGCCTGAAGGGGGCGATGGCGGTGGCCAGATTGTTGCGACAGGTACACCAGAAACCGTAGCTAGTAATCCACAATCTCACACCGGGCGGTTCCTGAAACCGATGCTGGAATAAGTTAATAAAAGTTACTCACAACCAGTATGGAGCAAGGTTATCCACACCCTGCTCCATTCTGAACCTTGTGCGACAGCGGGCCAACAGATGGAAATTCACTTCTCCCCCTGTTACCCTGGTGACTGAGCAGGTACGCTCAGGTTGTAATAGATAGGGATGTTATATGCAGCTTCAGCCCCTGGCCACTCTGACCACATTGCTACTCAGCGCAGTGCTCGCCGTACTGGCAGCACAACTCAGCTGGCAGTTCTACGGCCTGTTCATTCCGTATGAACCACCGCCTGCCCGAAAATTACAGCCAGCATCCAGCCCCATAGAGCAGCGGTATAATATGGCCCGCCTGCAGGCCCTGCCCCTGTTTGGCCAGGAACAGGCTACCCCGGCCAGGGTCAGCAAACCCAGAAAAATTCCTGTACGCCGCCAGCCCAGCAACCTGAAACTCATCGGGCTGATTGGTGGCCCCAAAGGCGTCGCTATTATCCGTAGTGGAAAACTGCAGCGAACGGCAATGGCAGGAGATGCTCTGAAATTTCCAGGCAGCAAGCAAACCCTGCTGGAAATCCACTCAAATTACGTAACTGTACTGCACAATGGACGTGCAGAACGGCTTGTATTACAAGGAAAGTAGATCAATGAAAGCAGTATCCAGATCTATTCTATGGCCACTATGCCTGGCAACCGGGCTGCTCTTTACGCCCCTCAGCCCAGCCCAGGAGCCTGTAGCGACCAGTGAATACTCACTGGATATGCGAGGTGCTGATATCAGGGAGTTCATCAATACCATCTCCCGGCTGACCAATACCAATATCGTGGTGGATCAGAAAGTGCGCGGCACCGTGGATATTCAGAGCCCCCATACACTCACCCGCAATGAATTGCTGGAAGTTTTCCGGGCACAGCTCAGTGTTAACGGTTACACCGTCATCGATACGGGCACCGGAGTATTGAAGGTCGTTCCTATTCACGCTGCCAGGGTTGAAGGAGTGGACCTTAAAGGCGAAGGGCTGATGCCTGGCGAGCGCATTATCAGCCGGGTCGTTCAGGTTGATAACGTTGATGCCAGCCAACTGGTAGCGACCTTGCGTCCGCTGGTAGACAACAAGGTCGGCACCATCGCTGGCTATAATACGTCGAACGTGATTCTGATTACCGATCGCGCCTCAAACGTCGTGCGTCTGGCTCGTATTATCGAGCGAGTCGATAAGGCAGATCCGCAATCGCTGGAACTGATCCCTCTCAAGAATGCCTCTGCCAGTGAGATGCAGCGTATGCTGCGCGATCTGACAGATACCCGCCGCAAAGACCAAAACCGACGCCAGACTCTGATTGCAGTTGATAATCGCACTAACACCCTGATCGTACGTGCCGACGACGCGACCCGCAGGCGCTTTCGTCAGCTGGCACAGCAGCTTGATGCCAGCATCGAGTCCAGTAATAACACCCGTGTTGTTTACCTGAAATACGCCAATGCCGAAAAGCTGGTCAAGGTGCTGAAAAGTGTCAGTGATGCCATCTTGCAGGAAGAGAAACAGAAAGCAGGGGGAAAGAGTAAAACCAGACAAACCCAGCGCAGCAATATCAATATTGAGGGCCATGAAGCGACAAACAGCCTGGTTATGTCCGGTAGCCCACATATATTGCGGGCGCTGGAGGCTGTCATCCGTAAACTGGATATCCGTCGTGCCCAGGTACTCGTTGAGGCAATCGTAGTTGAGCTGTCTGATGACAGGGCCCGTGAACTGGGTGTGCAGTGGCTGTTCAGCCACCAGCTCGATTCAGCTTCTCCGGTGGGCAGTGCAATTAACTTCAGTCGTAACGGCCCCACTCTCTCCAGCCTGGTCAGCAACACTGATGAGGCACTCGGCAAGCTCCCCGATGGGCTGAACCTGGGGCTGGGCAAATTGAACGAAAATGGCTTCAGTTTTGCCGCCTTACTGCAGGCACTGGGCACCGATACCGACTCAAATGTGCTATCGACACCGAGCCTGCTCACCATGGATAACGAAGAAGCATCCATCCATGTTGGCCGAGAAGTCCCTGTTATCACCGGTTCCACGGCCAGCAATGACAATAGCAATCCATTCCAGACCATCGAACGTCAGGATATCGGCGTCAAACTGGAAGTCACTCCGCAGATCAATGAAGGCGATGCCGTCGCACTGTCGATCAAACAGGAAGTTTCTTCGCTATCCGGCCTGAAAGCCTCCGATATTATCACCAACAAACGGGTCATTCAGACCCGGGTACTGGTCGATGACGGAGCCACAATTGTACTGGGTGGTCTGATTGATGAAGATATCCAGGAGTCCACCAGCAAAGTTCCACTGCTCGGTGATATCCCACTGCTGGGGCGAGCCTTTCGCTCCGACAGCAGCAAACGGGTGAAGCGTAATCTGATGGTCTTTATCCGCCCAACGATCGTCCGCGACCGCGCCACCCTGACCTCCGTCAGCCGGGAAAAGTATAACTATATCCACAGCCGTCAGCGCAGTAGCCGTGAAGAAGGCATCAACCTGCTACCAGAGCGCAGTGCAACTCTGCTACCCAATTGGCAGGCCGACCAGCCATCTCCGCCGTCAGCAACATCGGCAACTGTGGATAACTTCAGGTTCCCGGACGGTGGTCGCTGATATGAATGACAGCCTGCTGCTGCCCTGGAGCTTCGCCAGCCGTTATCAGCTACTGGTGGTTGAGAATGAACAGGGAATCGAGGCTTTTTACAGCAAACAGACACCCGCACTGGCACTGGCCGAAATGGCACGGCGCTGCCCTGATCTGACAGCGATTAACCAACTGGAACCCCAGGCACTGCAGGACCAGCTCAGCACGCATTATCAGAGTGTCAAAAGGGGGGGGATGGAGGCTATTCAGGAACTTGATGAGGTGGTGGATCTGGATCAGCTGAGCCAGGAAGCAGCCGACCTGCTGGAGGGGCAGGATGATGCACCCATCATCCGCCTGTTAAACGGCCTGTTTACCGAGGCACTCAATACCCAGGCCTCCGATATCCATATTGAATCCTTTGAGAAAAGTATGTCAGTCCGGCTACGGGTCGACGGGATCCTGAAAGAGATCATGCAGCCAGGCCGACACATCGCCCCCTTACTGATTTCTCGTATCAAGGTTATGGCAAAACTGGATATCGCGGAGAAACGCCTGCCCCAGGATGGCCGGGTCTCCCTCAAAATTGCGGGTCGAGCACTGGATGTGCGTATTTCTACTCTGCCTTCTATCTATGGAGAGCGGGTAGTAATGCGCTTGCTGGACAAACAGGGCAGTCACCTGGCGCTGTCCAGCCTGGGGATGCCCGATGCAACCGAGCAGCAACTGAAAAGTCTGCTGGCCCAGCCCAACGGTATTATTCTGGTTACCGGCCCTACCGGCTCTGGCAAAACCACCACCCTCTATGCCGGACTATCACAGCTGAATAACCGGCAGCGTAATATTATGACCGTGGAAGACCCGATCGAGTATGCACTCGATGGCGTTGGTCAGACACAGGTCAACAGCAAAACAGATATGACCTTTGCCCGTGGTCTACGTGCGATCCTGCGTCAGGACCCGGATATCGTAATGATTGGTGAAATTCGTGATAGCGAGACCGCACAGATCGCCGTCCAGGCCAGCCTGACCGGCCACCTGGTTCTCTCCACCCTACATACCAATAGCGCCATTTCAACTCTGACCCGGCTCAGCGACATAGGGATCGAGCCTTTCCTGCTGGCGTCTACTCTGAAAGGGGTACTGGCCCAGCGGCTGGTGCGTAAGCTGTGTGAGCATTGCCGTGAGGCCACCACCCTGGACGCAGAACAGGCCCGGCTGCTGGATGGCCCGCAGCATACCGGCGACAGTGTTTATACTGCCATCGGCTGTAAGCAATGTAATCATACCGGCTATCGTGGACGTCAGGGACTGTATGAATTATTAACCATTGATGCGGATATACGACGCATGATCCATGATCGTGCGGGCGAACATCAAATCAGCAATCATCTGCAGGGAAGCCTGCGTACCATGACCGACGAAGGCCGGACACTGGTCTTGCAGGGGGTAACCTCCGCCGATGAAATACTGCGTATAGTGCGGGAGGCAGGCGATGGCCTCGTTTGAGTATCTGGCACTGACTCCCCAGGGCCGAAAGGATAAAGGCTTTATTGAAGCAGACTCAGCCCGTCATGCCCGCCAGCGTTTACGTGAACAGGGATTAAGGCCTGTCGAGCTCAATCTCGCTCAACAGAAGCAGCGCCGATTCACCCTGCAGCGAACGGTGCCTGCCAGCGAGCTGTCACTGTTTACCCGTCACCTCTCAGCACTGGTGCAATCCGCTGTTCCGCTGGAGGAAGCGCTGGCTGCCTGTGCCCGGCAATGCAACCACCACCACCTTAAAACCATCATTCTCGCGCTGCGAAATCAGGTACTCGAGGGCCACAGTCTGTCTGCTGCCTTACAAAGCCAGCCAGGTGTCTTTGCCGAGATCTATCCAGCCCTGGTCGCCGCCGGTGAGCAATCAGGCAACCTGGCACAGGTTCTGACTCAGCTGGCCCACTACAACGAAAAGCGCCAGCGTCTCAAATCCCAGTTACTGCAAGCCGCTATTTATCCCCTCGTGCTAGCACTGGTCGCCAGTGGCGTCATTGCTCTGCTGATGGTCTATGTGATCCCCAAAGTTGTCGCCCAGTTTGAACACAGTCAGCAGACCCTGCCCTGGCTGACACAACTGATGATCACAATTTCAGAGGGATTACAGCAGTATGGGCTAACCGGGCTGGTCGGGCTTCTGCTCAGCCTGGCACTGCTGCGCCGGCTGTTTCAGCATACTGAACGCCGCCGCTGGCTACACCATAAGCAACTGCACTTGCCAGTTATGGGTCGGGTGCTTGTCCGGCTGGAAACAGCACGATTGTTTGGCACCCTGAGCATTATGAGCCAGAGCGGAGTGCCCCTCATGGATGCACTGCAAACCGCCCATGGCACCCTCACCAATCAGTACATCCGCCAACAGGTCATACAGGCTACAGAACAGGTCCGCGAGGGCAGCAACCTGAGCAGTGCCCTTGAGCAGCTACAGCTATTCCCGCCTGTGGCGATCTATATGCTGGCCAACGGCGAGCACAGTGGCGAACTTGGTCTGGCGCTGGGCCGAGCCGCTACACAACAGGAAGATGAGCTAAACGGCCAGATCAGTATCGCAACCAGTCTGCTGGAACCACTGATGATAGTGATCTTCGGCGCTGTAGTCTTGGCCATTGTACTGGCCATCATGCTGCCAATTCTGCAGCTCAATACGATATCCGGTTTTTAAGAAATTCTCACAAGGAACGATATGAAAACAAGACAGCAACAACATGGATTTACCCTGCTGGAAATCATGGTGGTCATGGTCATTCTTGGCCTGCTGGCTGCCGTCGTGGCCCCCAATGTTCTGCAGAACCAGGACACCGCCATGGTGAAGAAATCCCAGGCGGATATAGCTGCACTGGAACAGGCACTGGACCTGTACAGAATGGAGAACCACCGCTACCCAACCACCGACCAGGGCCTGGAGGCGCTTGTTACAAAACCCGAGTATGGGCCTGAAGCAAAGAATTACCGCCCGGGCGGCTACATCAAACGTCTTCCCCAGGACCCATGGGGTAATCCATACCTGTACCTGTATCCAGGTGAAAACGGTGCTGTGGATATCTTTTCTACCGGCGCAGATGGTGAAGAAGGTGGCGAAGAGCTGAATGCAGATATCGGTAACTGGTAACTGCCGTGGCTTCACACTGCTGGAGCTGATGGTGGTCATGGTTCTAATAGGGCTGCTCAGTAGCGCATTAGCACTCACTGTCAGCGATGGCCCGCCCCCCGTGCGCCAGAGCCGTGAGCAGCTGCAGCAGTTCAGCTTACGAATTTACGAACAGGCCGTTATACGTAACCAGTTACTGGGGCTGCAGATCACCGGGGAAGGTCAGGTAAGAGCACTTGGCTGGCAATCAGAGAGCTCCAGCTGGCAACCTGAGACTGGTACACAACTGGCTAGCTGGACACTGCCCGACAAGGTGCAATGGCAACTGGAAAACAGCACCTCAGGCACACGCCGTGATGGCAGCAGTGGCCTGCTCCCTCAGATAAGGTTTAATCCACAGGGGCTGGTCAGTCCATTCAGCCTGAGACTGGAACAGTCTGGCCAGAGTAGCGAAATCTTTGACGATCACTTTTTCTATCCACAGGTGAGCGATGCGAAACCCTGAGCCTGCTTATGCACAGCAAAGTTGCCCACAGCGCACTTCAGCCGAGCGAGGCTTTACCTTGCTGGAAATCATGGTCGCTTTCGCCATCTTCGCTCTGGCAGCTGGCGCATGGATGAAAGTACTCGGCGGCAGCAGCCGAATCCAGAGCACTGTAGAAATCCGCCAGATGGCATTGTGGAGTGCTCGAAATCAGCTCAACCTGGTAATGCTCGGTGAAGAACAGGCCAGTGCCGGGCAGATACAGCAAGGACCCTACCGCTTCCGCTGGCAGCTGGAGCGGCAGCCTACTGATACTCCGGGCATAGACCGACTCCAGTTACAGATATTCAATACCAACCAGAATGCGCTGGAAGCCCCCCAGCTAGCAACCCTTGATGCCTACCAGTATGTCCACTGAGCGCGGCTTTACCCTGCTGGAACTGGTTATTGCCAGCAGCCTGCTCGCCCTGCTGGGCCTGGGCACCGCACTGGTACTCAACAGTGGCCTGAACAGCGCCGAACAACTACAAAAAGAGAATCAGCAACTGCAACAGCTGGACCGTGCTGTACTCATTCTGCAACAAGATATCGCCACCATGCTCCCACGGCCTAACCGGGCCAGTGATAGTCTGAACCTGAGCCCCGACGATCGTCAGGCATTACGTGGATTCGGCCAGCCACTACCAGAAAATGGCCTGCTGCTGGAATTTGTCCGCCCCTCCCCCTGGGCAACGGACCAGTACAGCGGACTGGAACGAGTCCGCTACCGCCTCGATCAAAACCAACTGTTGCGCGATAGCACAACCATCGCCGACCCGGCTCCAACAGCCCGTTGGCAACCCAGGCGACTAATCAGCAGTGTTGAGCAGGTAGAGATGCTATTTCTCAGCCAGCAGCACTGGACCGATAACTGGCGCGCCAGCAAACCGGACCAACTACCAGAAGCAATCATGCTACGGCTGAAGACGCCACGCCGAGGTACTCTGACATTTGTTATGACAACAGGCACACTGCAGTGAATAAGCAGCCCCACAAACTCCCACGCAGGCTAACACAGCAACGTGGTATCGCTCTGATCATGGTGCTGGTCACCCTGGCAACCGTCAGCCTGTTGGCAGTAAAGCTGAATGATCGCACCCTGTTCAGCACACAGCGAACATTGAACCGTGCAGAGCATGAACAGGTCTACTGGTACGTACATGGTGCAGGCCAGTTGGCCCGGCAACAACTGGAAAGTACACTGAATAACGGCCCAGCCGCACTACTGCAACTGCTGAAACAGGCAAAGCAGCATTACCCGGCCGGGCTCGCGACTGATAATGCAGAAATCAGTCTAGCCATAACCTCCGGCCATAACTGTTTTAACCTCAACAGCCTTGCCCCGGGAGCAGGCCAAAACACTGCACAGCAGGTTTTTAATCATGTGTTACAGACGCTGAACTTTACAGAACAAAGCCGCCTACAGCTGAGTGACCGACTACTTGACTGGTTAGACCCCGATAACCAACGCCGTCCTCAAGGCGCAGAGCACACTGAATACCTCAACACAAACAGCTACAGCGCAGATACCAGCCTCACCAGCCTGGCCATACTGCCCCAGTTATGGCCAGAATACCTTGGGCCCCATTCAGACAGAATCAAAAACGCACAGGTAAAGACCCTGCTTCCCCTGTTATGCGTCTATCCCGGTTATACGGGACTGAACATCAACATCGACCACCTGAAACCAGAACAGGCAGTGCTGCTCAGCGCTGTAAGTAAAGGCAAAATAGCCATGGAACTGGCAACAACACTGATCAATAACCGGCCTGATACAGGCTATAAAACAATGCAGGGACTGCTAAAAACACCCGAGCTCGAAGCGCTTGAGCTGCAGGAAACACAGCTGACAGGGCTCAGCTTTGAGCCGCATTATTTCCGCCTGGAAGTTACAGCCCGATATCGCCAAAGCACTCTGGCACGGAGCTACCTGGTAAAAGCACAAAATAACAAGACGGAGATTATCAGGGTTTCCAGAGTGAAAAACTGAGGCATAACAGCCCCCATTCGAAGAAAGCCAATGAAAACCCGACTAAGACGCTGCCTGAGCGGCACCCGGCGCAAGGCAATAACCCAACTGATAGCTAACGGCAAAGCAATATGAGCAAACAAATTTTTATTCGCTTTCATCTGGGAGCCGAGCAATCAGTAGACTGGCTTCTCTATGATACACAGCTAATAGATCAAGGCAGCCTGAAACCAGAACAGCTGTACAAGCTGGCAAAGATAAGCAAACAGACGCCGGCCATCATCATCCTTCCAGGCCAGCAGGTTCTTCACTGTCGCAGTGAATTGGAGGGAAAGCCGGCACTGGCACTCAAAGCACTTCCCTATCAACTTGAAGAACAACTGAGCAGCCCGATAGAAGCCCTGCACCTGGCCTGCAGCACGCCAATCGAGGGACGAGTCAGCGTTAACCTTATTGAGCGTACCTTGCTGGACAGTTATATCGACCAGTTAACCCTGGCTCAGATAGAGATAAAAGCGTGCTATGCAGATTATCAGTTACTACCAGACACACAACTATGTGGCTGGCAGGAAAATGGCAACATACTGATTCACGGCCCGAACCTTGGCTGTAGCCTGGACAGCCAGCTATTTCCCCCCTGGTGGCAGCAGATAGTCAGCGAGGCTCCGCTAGCAGACGGCTGCTCAACCAGCAACCTGCAACTTGACTTCTATGGCGATCTAGCAGTAATACCCAAAAACTGTACGCAGCAACCAGCTGTCGATAACCTGCTGTTACTGATGGCCAAACACTACGAACCACAACGCAGCGTTAACCTGCTCCAGGGTGATTATCAGCCAACAGACCCTTTATTAAATAAGCTGAAACTATCACTCTGGCCGCTCACACTGCTATTCCTCATCGCTATCGCCTGCAGCCTTATCCTTTATACCGAGAACCGGCAACTTGCACAGCAACTGGAAGAAACCAGGTTACAGATTAAAACCGAATTCCGCCGCAGCTTCCCCCAGGCAAGAAACCTGGTCAGATTACGTGCACAGATGCAGCACCAGTTATCGCAATTGAAAATACGTTACAGCCAGAACTCCATGCTTCAGCTTATAGACAAAACAAGCCCAGCAATTGCTGAAAGCCCAGTAAAAACAACCAGAATTAGCTACCAGGCTGAAAAAAACTCCCTGACCATACAGCTCACCAGCCCGGAAGCCAGCGAAATAACGAGGTTAAAGAAAGAGCTGGAACAGACCATACCAGGAATAACACTGACCGGCGCAGTAAAACGAGGCACTCACTACGAAAGCATACTGACCTATAAGCCTGCAGGGGCAGCCCAATGATCAAGCAATTACAGACACAGTTTTATAACCTGACACGACGGGAACAGCGCCTGTTGGCAACAGCTACCCCACTGGTGCTGGGGTTTGCACTATGGCTGTTACTGCTTAAGCCATTGCAAACTGAACAGATCAAGCGACAGGCGGAGCTGGAGAATAAACAGTTAGAACTGGCCTGGATGCAAGCCGCAACCTATCAGCTACGAGAGTTACGTGAATTACAAACAGGGACTGAACAGCCAGAACCAGGCGCATCCACTGTTCTGTTAATACAGCAGCTGGGTATCAAAACAGGACAGGTAAAAAAGATTGATAGTAACAGGGTCAGTATAAACATAACCGATACACCCTATAAGAAGGCACTCAGACTTATTGAACAATTAGAACAACAGTATAGCCGACTCGACAATGTCGACATCACAGCGAACCGCCAGTCTGGCCGTGTAGCAATCCGGCTGACCATCAGCCGTCAGGAGCTTGAATGATACGTACCGTACTGATTAGCGTGGGGGCTTGCTATCTGCCGGCAATGATCTACTTTACTCCGCCTCAGCTGATTGCTGAACCAATCAGTCGTATGGCCCAGGTGCAACTGAGTGAAATAGAAGGCACCCCTTGGCAAGGAAAAGCCTGGATGCATAGCCAAAAAACCACTGGAGAAGGTAGCGTACACTGGCAGTTTGACTTTTCAGGCCTGCTCAGACTGCAAGCGCGCTGGTTAATCAACACTCAACACCAGGTCGGCCTTCTCCAGATCTCAGCTACAGAGCTGGAAGCAGTAACATGGAGGTCAGAATACAATGCCAGGCTCTGGACGCAACAGGGAATAAAAGTTGAACAAATAGGAGTGGAATGGCTACGGGCAGGAAACTGTGAAAGTCTGCACGGTAAAGTGCAATTTACCAAAGCCAGCATAAAGGGGTTTGAGATTCCTGATATAGTCGGTGACCTTAACTGCACAAAAGGCCGCTACCAGCTGGATCTTTCCAGTCCGAACAAACAGGCCGCTCTGGAAGGCTTTCTGGACTACAACCCGGAGACACAGAGCTACAAAATAGAAATACGCTGGCGACCCGACGCAGCAACACGAAAAAAAGCCAGAGAATCCGGCTACCCACTGACTGATGGAAGACTGGAACTAAAGCAGAACGGAAATCTTGCCAGCCATAGCCAGATACCAGAGTAAACAGCTATTACAGACACAAAAAAACCCGGCCAAGGCCGGGTTTTTTAATTGTCTGTTGAAGATTAATCTTCAGCAGACTCGGAAGCTACTGGACGGTCAACCAGCTCAACGTAGGCCATTGGTGCATTATCACCGGCGCGGAAACCGCACTTCATGATACGTACATAACCACCAGGGCGAGTCGCGTAACGCGGGCCCAGTTCGTTAAACAGTTTACCAACAGCTTCTTTGCTGCGAGTACGCGCGAATGCCAGACGGCGATTAGCGACAGAGTCGTCTTTCGCCAGAGTGATCAGCGGCTCAGCATAGCTACGCAGTTCCTTCGCTTTCGGCAGAGTGGTTTTAATCAGCTCATGCTCGAACAGGGAAACTGCCATGTTCTTAAACATCGCTTTGCGGTGCGCACTGGTACGGCTAAATTTGCGACCAGATTTACGATGACGCATGTTTAAATCCTTACCAAACGAGTGTTGTAGTCACTGACTCAGGACGCGACTTTATCGTCGTTCTTGAGGCTGGCCGGAGGCCAGTTTTCAAGACGCATGCCCAGAGACAGACCTTTGGACGCAAGAACGTCCTTGATTTCAGTCAGTGACTTCTTGCCCAGGTTAGGGGTTTTCAGCAGCTCTACTTCTGTCCGCTGGATCAGATCACCGATGTAGTAGATCTGTTCCGCTTTCAGACAGTTAGCAGAACGAACAGTCAGTTCAAGATCGTCAACTGGACGCAGCAGAATCGGATCAATCTCCGGCTCCTGCGGTTCATCCTTCGCCTGATCAGCGCCGTCTTCAAGGTCGACGAACACTACCAGTTGCTGCTGCAAGATTGTAGCAGCACGACGGATGCATTCTTCCGGATCAATTGTGCCATTAGACTCAATGTCGATAACCAGCTTATCCAGGTCAGTACGCTGTTCTACACGGGCACTTTCGACCACGTAGGACAGACGGCGAACCGGGCTGTAAGTCGCATCAAGCTGCAGACGGCCAATCGCGCGGGTTTCTTCATCGTCGTTTGTACGTACATCAGCTGGTACGTAACCACGACCACGGGTAATCCGCAGTTGCATGTTCAGTGTCGCACCTTCGTTGAGGTGGGCAATGATATGCTCCGGGTTTGCGATCTCAACATCCTGATTCAGCTGAATATCACCCGCTGTAACAGGGCCTGCTTCACTTTTGCTCAGAGTCAGCGTGACATCGTCACTGTTGTGCAGTGCCACAGCCACGCCTTTGAGGTTCAGGAGGATCTCAATGACATCCTCCTGCACCCCTTCAATGGCGCTATACTCATGCAGCACGCCTTCGATCTCAACTTCCGTAATTGCACAACCTGGCATAGAAGAGAGAAGGATACGACGCAGAGCATTGCCGAGCGTATGGCCGAAGCCGCGCTCGAGCGGCTCAAGGGTCACTTTCGCACGAGTTTGACTAATCTCCTGGACATCAATGTGACGAGGACTCAGAAACTCGTTAACCGAACGCTGCATAAAATTTCACCAATAAAAAGAGTTCAAGTGTTACTTAGAGTACAGCTCGACAATCAGGTGTTCGTTGATGTCGGCAGACAGATCGCTACGCTCAGGAACGGCTTTGAATGTGCCTTCCATCTTCGCAGAATCAACTTCTACCCACTCAACTGGAGCACGCTGACCAGCCAGATCCAGTGCGTTTTTGATACGCAGCTGAGTTTTGGCTTTTTCGCGTACTGCAACCACATCGCCAGCTTTAACCTGGTAGGAAGCAATGTTCACAACCTGGCCGTTTACTGTGATCTGGCGGTGGGAAACCACCTGACGCGCTTCGGAACGAGTAGAACCGAAACCCATACGATACACTACGTTGTCCAGACGACCTTCCAGCAGCTGGAGCAGGTTTTCACCTGTAGCACCAGTGCGGCGAGCCGCTTCTTTGTAGTATCCACGGAACTGACGTTCCAGCACACCGTACATACGACGTACTTTCTGTTTTTCTCGCAGCTGCAGTCCGTAGTCGGACAAACGGCTACGACGGGCACCATGTACACCTGGCACTGTTTCAGCTTTACATTTGCTGTCCAGTGCGCGTACGCCGCTCTTCAGGAAAAGGTCAGTACCTTCCCGGCGAGACAGCTTGCACTTAGGTCCAAGATAACGAGCCATATTACTGTCTCCAGATTAAACGCGACGTTTCTTCGGCGGACGACAACCATTGTGAGGAATTGGCGTCACGTCGGTGATGTTTGCGATCTTGTAGCCACATGCGTTCAGAGCACGCACTGCGGATTCACGACCAGGTCCTGGACCTTTTACAAACACGTCGAGATTTTTCAGACCATACTCTTGTGCTGCAACGCCCGCGCGCTCAGCAGCAACCTGTGCTGCGAACGGGGTGCTCTTACGGGAACCACGGAAGCCGGAGCCACCGGAAGTTGCCCATGACAGAGTATTGCCCTGGCGATCAGTAAGAGTAATGATTGTGTTGTTAAAAGAGGCGTGGATGTGCGCGAAGCCATCCGCTACCTGCTTTTTCACTTTCTTACGTGTGCGATTACCTGGCTTTGCCATATTAGGAATTCCTATCGCTTAGCACTTACTTACGGATCGGCTTGCGCGGACCTTTACGGGTGCGAGCATTTGTTTTGCTGCGCTGTCCGCGGGCCGGCAGGTTGCGACGGTGGCGAATACCACGGAAGCTACCCATATCCATAAGACGCTTGATGTTCATTGAGACTTCACGGCGAAGATCGCCTTCAACAGTCAGCTTCGCTACTTCACCACGAACGCTATCCAGCTGCTCTTCGGACAGGTCACCAATCTTGATGTCCTGTGCAATCCCGCAGTTCTCGCAGATTTGTTTAGCAGTCGTGCGGCCAACCCCGTAGACATAAGTCAGGGAGATAACCGCATGCTTATTGTCAGGAATATTGACGCCAGCTATACGGGCCATTCAACTTACTCCTATTGGTCTTCAACCACCTGAGGGTCGAAGCCAAAGATCAATTCGTTTCGTTCGTAGAAGGCGCGCAATACTACACCCTGCTCAAAATTAAAGCAAGTCTGTGCGCACCCCTACAACCAAAGTCAGAGGATTAACCCTGACGCTGCTTATGACGCGGCTCTACTTTGCAGATCACGCGTACTGTACCGTTGCGACGAACGATCTTGCAGTTACGGCAAATCTTTTTAACAGATGCACGTACTTTCATGATCTAGTCCTCCAGTGTTAGCGCATGAAACCTGCGCCACCACCTTTCAAGTTGGATTTCTTCATCAGTGATTCGTACTGGTGTGACATCAGATGCGACTGCACCTGCGCCATAAAGTCCATCACCACCACCACTACGATCAGTAGCGATGTGCCACCGAAGTAGAATGGGATGTTCCAGGCAACAACCAGGAACTGAGGCATCAGAGATACCGCTGTGATGTACAGTGCGCCGAACAAGGTCAGGCGACTCAGTACGGTGTCTACATATCGTGCAGACTGCTCACCTGGGCGTATACCCGGGATGAAGGCTCCAGATTTTTTCAAGTTATCTGCTACATCCTTCGGATTGAAAACAATCGCAGTGTAGAAGTAGCAGAAGAACACGATGCAGATTGCGAACAGCAGAATGTACAGCGGCTGACCAGGGCCGAGCGCAAGCGCTACATTCTGCAACCATTCCATACCTTCAGTCTGACCGAACCACTGACCAATAGAGGCAGGGAACAGCAGAATGCTGGATGCAAAGATCGGCGGGATTACCCCCGCCATGTTCACTTTCAACGGCAGGTGACTGGTCTGAGCCGCGTATACACGTCGCCCTTGCTGACGCTTGGCGTAGTTAATTGTGATCCGGCGCTGACCGCGCTCCATGAACACAACAAACCCCACCGTAGCCACTGCGAGTGCAGCAATAGCCAGCAGCGCCAGGATATTCAGATCACCTTGTCGAGCAGCTTCGAAGGACTGGCCGATTGCACTAGGCAAACCCGCCACAATACCAGCGAAGATCAGAATAGAGATACCGTTACCGATACCACGCTCAGTTACCTGCTCGCCCAGCCACATCAGGAAGACAGCACCTGCAACCAGTGTCACGACCGCTACAAAGTAGAAGCTGACATCAGCTGCGAAGGCTACGCCCTGGTTTGCCAGGCCAACGGCCATACCAAACGACTGTACAGTCGCGAGAAGTACGGTGCCGTAGCGGGTGTACTGATTAATTTTGCGTCGACCAGCCTCGCCTTCTTTCTTCAACTGCTCTAGCTGCGGGCTGACCACCGTCATCAACTGCATGATAATCGATGCAGAGATATACGGCATGATGCCCAGTGCCAGAATACTCATGCGCTCCAGTGCACCACCGGAGAACATATTGAAGAGACTGAGGATGGTCCCCTGGTTCTGTTCAAACAGCGCAGCCAAGCGATCAGGGTTAATACCGGGTACCGGGATATGAGCCCCGATACGGTACACGATGATCGCCAGCAGGACGAACCTCAGACGAGACCACAGCTCGCCCAGTCCGCTCTGCATACCCGCTGGTATTTGTCCTTGTTTAGCCATTTACGCCTCGACTTTACCGCCAGCAGCTTCGATTGCAGCCTGTGCGCCTTTGGTCACTTTCAGACCTTTAACGGTAACCGCTTTCGTGATTTCGCCAGACAGAATCACACGAGCTTTCTTGATCTCGTTTTTGATGATGTCGGCATCTTTCAGAGCTGCCAGATCGATAACTTCAGCATCGATCTTCGCCAGTTCGTTCAGACGGATTTCCGCCACGTAACGAGCCTGACGAGAAGTGAAACCAAATTTTGGCAGACGACGCTGCAGAGGCATCTGACCGCCTTCAAAACCTGGCTTCACGGAACCGCCGGAGCGGGATTTCTGACCTTTGTGGCCGCGACCACAGGTCTTGCCCAAGCCGGAACCGATACCGCGACCTACGCGTTTCGGTGCGTGCTTGGCGCCCTCACCCGGGCTCAGAGTGTTCAAACGCATTTGTGAACTCCCTTACTCGCCTTCTACACGTACCATGTAGCTGACTTTGTTGATCATGCCGCGAACTGCTGGGGTATCTTCCACTTCTACAGTGTGGTTAATACGACGCAGGCCGAGACCTTTCACGCAGAGCTTGTGCTTTGGCAGCGTACCAATCGTGCTGCGCACCAGCGTTACCTGAATTTTCTTCGCCATTGTCAATTACCCCAGAATGTCTTCTACAGACTTGCCACGCTTAGCAGCTACATCTTCCGGTGCATTCATGGACGCCAGACCTTTGATGGTCGCGCGAACAACGTTCACAGGATTAGTAGAGCCATAGCATTTAGCCAGTACGTTGTGGACACCCGCCAGTTCCAGGACTGCACGCATCGCGCCACCGGCGATAACACCAGTACCCTGGGAAGCAGGCTGCATGTATACCTTGGAAGCACCGTGACGGGCTTTAACAGGGTACTGCAGAGTATCGCCATTCAGGTCAACAGTGACCATGTTACGACGAGCCTGTTCCATTGCTTTCTGGATAGCGACAGGTACTTCGCGCGCTTTACCGCGACCGAAGCCTACACGGCCGTTACCATCGCCAACAACAGTCAGGGCGGTGAAGCCGAAGATACGACCACCTTTAACCACTTTGGCTACACGGTTAACCTGAACCAGTTTTTCCTGCAGGTCACCGTCTTTCTGTTCGTGATTTGCCATCTTCGACCCCTTTAGAATTCCAGGCCGCCTTCACGGGCTGCATCTGCCAGTGCTTTGACACGGCCATGGTATTTGAAACCAGAGCGGTCAAAAGCAACCTGAATAACACCTGCTTCTTTAGCGCGCTCAGCGATAAGAGCACCAACTTTAGAAGCTGCTTCAACATTGCCGGTAGCGCCTTCACGCAGCACTTTCTCAACAGTAGAAGCAGACGCCAGGACCTGACCGCCATCAGCGGAGATAACCTGAGCGTAGATATGACGCGGTGTGCGGGTTACGCACAGACGCACTGAGCCAAGCTCACGCATTTTCAGGCGAGAGCGGCGAGCACGACGAATACGAGATTGTTTCTTAGCGTTCATGACCCTGCCTTACTTTTTCTTCGCTTCTTTACGGCGAACATACTCATCTGCATAACGAACACCCTTACCTTTGTAAGGCTCAGGCGGACGGAAAGCACGAATTTCAGCAGCAACCTGACCAACTTTCTGCTTGTCAGCACCTTTCAGGATGACAGTAGTGTTGTTAGGAACTTCTGCAGAAATGCCTTCTGGCAGTTCGTAGTCGATCGGGTGAGAGAAGCCCAGAACCAGGTTCAGGACACTACCCTTGGATGTCGCACGGTAACCTACACCCTGCAGCTGCAGAGTTTTAGAGAAACCAGCGTCAACACCGATCACCATGTTGTTCACCAGCGAGCGAACAGTACCAGACATTGCGTGAGCCAGTTTGGAGCCGTCGCGTGGCGCAAACGTCAGACCCTGTTCTTCTTTCTGTACTTCTACAGAAGAATGAACGTCCAGGGACAGCTGACCGTTTTTACCTTTAACGCTGACAATGGCACCATCGATCGTCAGATCGACACCTGCAGGTACAACGACGGGTTTTTTAGCAACTCGAGACATTGTTTAACCCCTTAGAATACCGTGCAGATTACTTCACCGCCCACGCTAGCAGCACGTGCTGCGCGGTCAGTCATCACGCCTTTACTGGTGGAGACAATCGCAACACCCAGACCACCTGCCACTTTAGGCAGTTCCGTCGCACCTTTATAGATGCGCAGGCCCGGACGGCTTACACGTTTGATCTCTTCAATAACCGGCTTACCATCGAAGTACTTCAGCTCTACATTCAGAACAGGCTTCGTATCACCTTCTACGGAGTAGTCAGTGATGTAGCCTTCTTCTTTCAGTACATTAGCAACTGAAATCTTCAGCTTGGAAGACGGCATGGAAACGACCTGCTTCTCAGACATGTGGCCGTTACGGATACGGGTAAGCATATCCGCCAAAGTATCTTGCATGCTCATGCGTTTCTACTTCCTCATTGTGCAGCTCGATGCGGTAGCAGTTACCTGCCCAGCCACCGAGCTTACCTTTTAACCAGCTATTACCAGCTGGCCTTCTTCAGACCCGGTACATCACCGCGCATAGCAGCTTCACGCAGTTTGATACGGCTCAGGCCGAACTTGCGCAAAACACCATGTGGACGACCTGTCAGCTGGCAGCGACGCTGCTGACGAACCGGGTTAGCATCACGCGGCAGACTCTGCAGCGCGATCTGTGCGTCCCAACGCTCATCTTCTGATGCGTTCGGGTTTTTAACAACAGCTTTCAGCGCGGCACGTTTAGTGGCGTACTTAGCTACTGTTTTTGCACGCTTAACTTCGCGTGCTTTCATTGATTCCTTAGCCACGATTCACCTCGTAATCACTTGCGGAATGGGAACTGCAGGGCAGTCAACAGAGCACGACCTTCGTCGTTAGTCTTCGCAGTCGTAGTAATGGTGATATCCATACCACGCAGCTTGTCTACTTTGTCGTAGTCAATCTCTGGGAAGATGATCTGCTCTTTAACACCCATGCTGTAGTTACCACGGCCGTCGAAAGATTTCGGGTTCAGGCCACGGAAATCGCGGATACGTGGGATAGAGATATCTACCAGACGATCCAGGAATTCCCACATGCGCTCACCGCGCAGAGTAACTTTACAGCCGATTGGCCATTCTTCACGAACTTTAAAGCCCGCGATAGATTTACGTGCCAGAGTTACCACTGGCTTCTGACCGGCAATCGCGGTCATATCAGCAACGGCATTGTCCAGCAGTTTCTTGTCGCCCAGAGCTTCACCAACACCCATGTTCAGAGTGATTTTGGTTACGCGAGGCACAGCCATCACGTTAGGGCTCTGCAGCTCTTCTTTCAACTGCTGCTTAACGGAATCGTTGTAAAGCGCTTTCAATCGAGACATGACAACAACTCCTGCTTAAGCGTTAATGGTTTCGCCGGTAGACTTGTAGAAGCGAACCTTAGTGCCGTCTTCAAGAATCTTGAAGCCTACACGATCGCCTTTACCAGTCGCGGCATTGAAGATAGCAACGTTAGAAGTCGCGATAGCCGCTTCCTTCTCAACGATACCGCCAGCCTTACCAACCATTGGGTTAGGCTTGGTGTGCTTCTTCACCATGTTGATGCCAGAAACGATCAGACGATCGTCAGCCAGGACACGCAGTACTTTACCGCGCTTACCTTTGTCTTTGCCTGCGATTACGATGATTTCGTCTTCGCTACGAATTTTGCGCATAATAAACCTTTATCGCTTCCTACTACCTGCTCATGCTCAAAAACGCCAACCCCGCTAAGGGTTGGCGTTTTTACATAGACAGAACTATCGAAGTTCAGTCTTTACAGCACTTCAGGCGCCAGGGAAATGATCTTCATGAACTTCTCAGAGCGAAGTTCACGCGTTACTGGGCCGAAGATACGAGTACCGATTGGCGCGTCGTTCGCGTTCAGCATAACCGCAGAGTTAGTATCAAAGCGGATAACAGAACCATCTGGACGACGAACACCCTTACGGGTACGTACTACGACAGCTTTAAGTACCTGACCTTTCTTCACTTTGCCGCGCGGGATGGCTTCTTTAACTGTGACCTTGATCACATCACCAACACTCGCGTAACGACGGTGAGAACCGCCCAGGACCTTAATACACTGTACTCGCTTAGCGCCGCTGTTATCAGCAACGTCAAGCATAGATTCAGTTTGAATCATGGTCTTACTCCAAAAATCTGATAATCGGCTGACTCAATCTGGCCAGCCGAAATAGCTTACTGGAGCAAAGGTGCGTTAGTTTACACCTTTGCCGCACGCTCTTCAATGCGTACCAGTGCCCAAGACTTAGATTTGGACAATGGGCGTGATTCAGCGATTACCACTAGATCACCCATCTGGCACTCATTCTTCTCATCATGAGCATGCAGCTTGGAAGAACGCTTCATGAATTTTCCGTAGATCGGATGCTTCTCTTTGCGTTCAACCAGAACTGTGATGGTTTTATCCATCTTGTCGCTGACAACACGACCGGTAACAGTTCGTGTACGTTTTTCTGCGCTCATCCTTAGTTACCTGCCTTATCGTTCAGAACAGTCTTAACACGAGCAATGTCGCGACGAACCTGGCCCAGCAAGTGGCTCTGCGCCAGCTGACCGGTAGACTTCTGCATGCGCAGATTAAACTGCTCCTTCAGAAGACCCAGCAGCTCTTGCTTCAGCTCGTCAACGGACTTTTCACGCAGTTCGTTGGCTTTCATCACATCACCGTCCGCTTAACAATGGTTGTAGACACAGGCAACTTGGCCGCAGCCAGGTTAAATGCTTCAGTTGCCAGATCATCAGGCACACCGCTCATTTCGAACAGCACTTTACCTGGCTGGATCTGAGCAACGTAGTATTCAACGTTACCTTTACCTTTACCCTGTCGTACTTCCAGCGGCTTGCTGGTGATAGGCTTATCTGGGAACACACGGATCCAGATTTTACCACCACGTTTTACGTGACGAGTCATAGTACGACGAGCAGCCTCAATCTGGCGGGCAGTGATACGACCACGACCGGTCGCTTTCAGAGCAATCTCGCCGAAGCTCACTTTGCTACCACGCTGAGCCAGACCGCGGTTGCGGCCTTTCATCATCTTGCGGTATTTGAGTCGTTTCGGTTGCAGCATTGGACTCTACCTCACTTACCTTTCTTCTTAGGCGCAGCTTTCTTCTCAGCACGTACCTGTTCGATACCACCGAGAACTTCGCCCTTGAAGATCCAGACTTTGACACCGATCACACCGTAAGTGGTGTGGGCTTCGTAAGTTGCGTAATCGATATCCGCACGCAGGGTGTGCAAAGGTACACGACCTTCACGGTACCACTCGGAACGTGCAATCTCTGCACCGCCCAGACGGCCACCAACCTGGATTTTGATACCTTTAGCGCCCAGACGCATAGCGTTCTGAACCGCGCGCTTCATAGCGCGACGGAACATAACACGACGCTCCAGCTGGCTAGCAACAGACTGCGCTACCAGTTTCGCGTCCAGTTCAGGCTTACGAACTTCTTCGATGTTGATGTGGACAGGCACGCCCATCATTGCAGAAACAGCGTTACGCAGTTTCTCGACATCTTCACCTTTTTTACCAATCACAATACCCGGACGAGCAGTGTGAATGGTGATTTTAGCATTCTGTGCAGGGCGCTCGATCTCGATGCGGCTCACGGATGCTTTTTCCAGCTGCTTCTCCAGATACTCACGTACCTGAAGATCATTCAGCAGCTTGGATGCGTATTCGCGCTTATCGGCATACCACACAGAAGTGTGATCTTTGACGATACCCAGGCGAATACCATTCGGATGTACTTTCTGACCCATTGTCGAAGTCTCCTAACGTCAGCGCTTAATCAGCCACCTTAACGGTGATGTGTGAGTTGCGCTTCAAGATACGGTCAGCGCGACCCTTTGCACGCGGCTTAATGCGTTTCATTGTCATACCTTCGTCAACGAAGATAGTGGACACACGCAGATCATCAATATCAGCACCTTCATTATGCTCTGCGTTAGCAATCGCAGATTCCAGTACTTTCTTGACAATGACCGCAGCCTTTTTCGGGCTGTACGCCAGGATAGTCAGAGCTTCGCTGACTGACTTACCACGGATCTGGTCTGCTACCAGGCGCGCTTTCTGGGCGGAAATGCGAGCGCCTTTCAGCTTAGCGGCTACTTCCATCATTAACCCCCCTTACTTCTTCTTGGCCTTTTTATCGGCAGCGTGGCCGCGGTAAGTACGCGTCAAAGCGAACTCACCCAGCTTGTGACCAACCATGTCTTCAGTGACAAACACTGGGACATGCTGGCGACCATTGTGAACTGCAATCGTCAGACCGACAAAATTCGGAAAGACAGTAGAACGACGTGACCAGGTTTTGATTGGACGACGGTCGTTGCTTTCAATTGCAGCTTCTACCTTTTTCAACAGGTGAAGGTCGATAAACGGACCTTTCTTCAGTGAACGTGGCACAGCTGTATCCTCAAATTGGTTACTTAGCGGAACGACGGCGTACGATCATCTTATCGGTACGCTTGTTCTTACGGGTTTTATAACCCTTAGTCGGCACACCCCAAGGTGTAACAGGATGACGACCACCAGAAGTACGGCCTTCACCACCACCATGTGGGTGATCTACCGGGTTCATTGCCACACCGCGAACGGTAGGACGAACACCACGCCAGCGTGTAGCACCGGCTTTACCCAGCTGACGCAGGGAATGTTCGCTGTTAGCAACTTCGCCCAGAGTAGCGCGACATTCAACGAGAACTTTACGCATCTCGCCGGAGCGCAGACGCAGAGTCGCGTGCGCACCTTCACGTGCAACCAGCTGTGCAGATGTGCCCGCAGAGCGCGCCATCTGAGCGCCTTTACCAGGCTTCAGCTCGATACAGTGAATCACGGAACCAACCGGGATATTACGCAGCGGCAGGCAGTTGCCTGGCTTAATATCAGCATCTTCACCAGATACGATTTTAGAGCCAGCAGACACGCCTTTCGGTGCGATGATGTAACGACGTTCACCGTCTGCATAACACAGCAGAGCGATATGCGCAGATCGGTTTGGATCGTATTCCAGACGCTCAACTGTCGCCGGGATACCGTCTTTGTTACGACGGAAATCGATTACACGATACTGCTGCTTGTGACCACCACCGATATGACGGGTGGTGATACGACCGTAGTGGTTACGACCGCCAGTCTTGGATTTTTTCTCAACCAGAGGTGCATAAGGTTTACCCTTGTGCAGCTCAGAGTTGACAACTTTTACCAGGTGGCGACGTCCAGCAGAGGTCGGCTTAGTTTTAATAACTGCCATTGTTCTAACCCTCTCTTACTCGCCACCGAGGAAATCGATTTCAGAGCCGTCAGCCAATCGAACGTACGCTTTGCGAACATCGTTACGCTTGCCCAGACCACGCGCAGTGCGCTTAGTCTTGCCTTTTGCGTTAACAACGTTTACGCCAGCGACTTTTACGTCGAACAGCTCTTCTACGGCTTTCTTGATTTCCTGCTTGGTAGCATCACTAGCTACACGGAAAACGACCTGATCTGCACCTTCAGCAACGATAGTTGCTTTTTCAGAGATGTGCGGACCCATCAGAACCTGATAAATACGTTCCGGGTTCATGCCAGCGCCTCCTCAATTTTCTTCAGTGCAGGTACGGTAACCAGCACCTTGTCGAAGCCAACCAGGCTGACCGGATCGATACCAGCAACATCGCGAACGTCCACGTGTGGTACGTTACGAGCAGCCAGGTACAGGTTCCATTCAACGTCTTCGGTAACCAGCAGAGCGTTAGCCAGTTCCAGTTCGTTCAGCTTAGCGACAAACTGTTTGGTTTTCGGAGATTCCATAGCGAAATCTTCAACGACAACCAGACGCTCCTGGCGAACCAGTTCAGAGAAGATGCAACGCAGCGCAGCGCGGTACATTTTCTTGTTTACTTTCTGAGCGTGGTCACGTGGCTGAGCAGCGAATGTTACGCCACCGGAACGCCACAGCGGGGAACGGATAGTACCCGCACGGGCACGACCAGTACCCTTCTGACGCCAAGGTTTAGCACCACCACCGGACACATCAGAACGAGTCTTCTGTGCTTTGGTACCCTGACGGGAACCAGCCAGGTATGCGGTCACAACCTGATGTACCAGACTTTCGTTAAACTCTTTACCAAAAGTCAGGTCAGAAACTTCCACGGAGCCGTTAGCTCCTGTCAGATTCAAGTTCATTGCATATCCCCTTAGGCGCCAGCTTTAACAGCCGGTTTAACGATAACGTTTCCGCCGGTTGCACCCGGTACGGCACCTTTGATCAACAGCAGGTTACGTTCTGCGTCTACACGCACAACTTCCAGAGTCTGAACGGTTACACGCTCAGCACCCATGTGACCTGCCATTTTCTTGCCTTTGAAGACACGACCAGGGGTCTGACACTGACCAATAGAACCCGGAGCACGGTGAGAGATAGAGTTACCGTGAGTCATATCCTGAGTAGAGAAGTTCCAGCGCTTAACGCCACCCTGGAAACCTTTACCTTTAGACTGACCTGTAACGTCTACTTTCTGACCTGCTTCGAAGCGCGCAACTGTCAGCTCTTCGCCAACGTTGACTTCTTCGCCACCCGACAGGCGGAACTCCCACAAACCGCGACCGGCTTCAACGCCAGCTTTAGCAAAGTGACCTGCTTCCGGTTTAGAAAGACGATTAGCTTTCTTACCACCGGTAGTCACCTGCACTGCTGCGTAGCCGTCGACTTCCTCAGTACGGACCTGAGTAATGCGGTTCGGTTCCACTTCGATGACGGTGACTGGCACGGATACGCCATCTTCAGTGAAGACACGAGTCATACCCGCTTTACGTCCGATAAGACCTACAGACATTATATTACCTCTTGCCAGTTGTGTACGGGGCTGTCACCCGCTATGGCTACCCTTTCCAGAGCATTCCACAAATAGCGCTTCATTAATGAATAAATCTGCGCAGTGCGTTTATTAGCCGAGGCTGATCTGCACTTCTACACCCGCTGCCAGATCAAGCTTCATCAGAGCATCAACAGTTTTTTCTGTTGGCTCGACGATATCCAGCACACGCTTATGCGTACGAATCTCATACTGATCACGTGCATCTTTGTTCACGTGAGGAGAGATCAATACGGTGTAGCGCTCTTTGCGAGTCGGAAGTGGGATCGGACCACGCACCTGAGCACCTGTCCGCTTAGCAGTCTCTACGATCTCCTGCGCGGAAGAGTCAATCAGGCGATGATCAAACGCCTTCAGACGAATACGAATTTTCTGATTCTGCATTTCGATCACACATTTCCATCAGTTTTAACACGGCATATGCCGACCTCCCTCTAATCAGAGGGGAGGCAAATTCTACTGTCACCAGCAGCGTGCGTCAACTGTTTAATTAACAAACAAAAGGGGCTCTCCCACCGGGAGAGCCCCTTTCAACAAGCTAGATCAAATCAAGCGCAATTAAGCGAGGATTTTAGATACTACGCCTGCACCAACGGTACGACCACCTTCACGGATGGCGAAGCGCAGACCTTCTTCCATCGCGATCGGGTTGATCAGGGTAACAGACATCTGAATGTTGTCACCTGGCATTACCATTTCTACACCCTCTGGCA
>Ga0193950_1000038_pt1 | contig 48846 bp, 40 predicted proteins | sample BB_1_MG_FD_144485 | JGI IMG/M metagenome (GOLD analysis project Ga0193950, IMG submission 144485) | Microbial mat bacterial communities from the Broadkill River, Lewes, Delaware, United States - BB_1_MG | ecosystem: Environmental > Aquatic > Freshwater > River > Microbial mats | place: USA...
CTTGATGATTGGTCGGGTACTCTGGGATGAGTTCTTCCTGAACCGGGACTGGCCCATGGCCTCGGCGGTAGCAATCGCCATGCTGATCGTGATTGTACTGCCGGTGATGTTTATCCGTAACGGTAAAGGCAACGGGGAGGCGGCATCATGAAGCGCCACAGCTATTTTCTTAAAATTACCGCCGGACTGGGTTTTGTCTTTCTGTATGCGCCGATTATCGCGCTGATCGTCTACAGCTTTAACCGCTCCAAACTGGTGACCGTGTGGGGTGGCTGGTCGATAAAGTGGTATAGCGAGCTATTCAAAAATGATCAGATCATCGATGCTGCACTGCTCAGCCTGAAAATCGCCCTGATCAGCGCGACTGTAGCGGTGGTACTGGGCACCATGGCGGGTATGGCTTTAAGCCGCTTTGGCAAATTCCGTGGCCGGATGTGGATGTCCGGCTTTATTACCGCGCCACTGGTGATGCCCGAGGTAATTACCGGCCTGTCGCTGCTGTTGCTGTTTGTAGCACTGGAAGGAATGTTCGGCTGGCCTGCCGGGCGTGGTACTACCACCATTATTATCGCCCACAGTACATTTTGTATGGCCTATGTGGCGGTGATTGTGCAATCCCGGCTGTCATCCATGGATGAAACCCTGGAAGAGGCGGCGATGGACCTGGGGGCAAAACCTTCTTCGCTGTTCTTTCTGGTGACCCTGCCACTAATCACCCCGGCGCTGATCTCTGGCTGGCTGCTGTCATTCACCCTGTCGCTGGACGACCTGGTGATCGCCAGCTTCGTTTCCGGCCCGGGTAACAGCACCTTGCCGATGGTGATCTTCTCCAAAGTCCGACTGGGGGTAACCCCGGAGGTGAATGCACTGGCCACCATTATGATCGCCATTGTGGCACTGGGCGTGGTAGTTGCCATGCTGCAGTTACGACGTAAAGACCGCATCAGTAGCTGATGTGTTAATCCACTCCAAGGCTGCCCGTCCGGGCAGCCTGTTCCCGTTTACCTGGCCTGAACCGCTCCCGTGAAATATTACTTCCAGATGACCATCATCATGGGGTAATCCTCTATCGCCACTTATATTGTGGTTAAACGGGCAAGTTCAAAGCAATTCACCAGGTGTGGATGCAGCTGCTGCTGAACGTCTGACCTTTGCGCCATACAGGAGAAAGGCATGGGGTTACCAGGATATGAGCAGTCGTATTACGTTGATAGCGCCGAAAATCACACTGAATACCCGGCACTGACCGGAGAGGTTCGCAGCGATGTCTGTGTGATCGGTGGCGGTTACACGGGCCTGTCGGCTGCCCTGCATCTGGCAGAAATGGGCTACAGCGTCAGCCTGCTGGAGGCTGAAAAAGCAGGCTGGGGGGCATCAGGTCGCAATGGCGGCCAGGTAGCACCGGGCTTGAATATGGATCACAGTACACTGTGTACCCAGGTGGGCAGAGTCGATGCAGATGCCCTGTGGCAGATGAGTGTGGAGTCTGTCGCGCTGGTACGGGCACTGGTTGAGTGCCACCAGATCAGCTGTGACCTTAAATCCGGTGTGCTGCATGTAGCAGCCCGACCTGAGCACAATGCACAGTTTCGTGCCGCTGTCGCCTATAATCAGCAAGCTCTTAAAGAGAGTTGCTGCCACTATGTTAACGCCGAGCAGGTTGCAGCCATGCTGGGTACCCACCACTATCACGGCGGCGAATACTGGCCTGAAGCAGCGCACCTGCACCCGTTAAATTACGCCCGTGGTCTTGCCGCTGCTGCCTGCCAGGCCGGGGCCAATATCTACGAACACAGCCGGGTAACCTCTTATCACACACATCAGGGGGTACGGGTAAATACCACCCATGGTCGGGTACTGGCAGACCATCTGGTGCTGGCCTGCAACGGTTATCTGGGGAAACTGGAACCCAGAGTTGCAGGTAAGATCATGCCTATTAATAACTTTATGCTGGCCACCGAACCCCTGAGTGAAGTGCTGTGTCAGCAACTGAATCCGCAGGATCTGGCCGTGGCAGACTCCCGTTTTGTGGTGAACTATTTCAGGTTATCTGCTGATCGGCGCTTATTGTGGGGCGGGGGTGAAACGTACGGCCAGCAGTTTCCTGCCGATATCCGTGGGTTTGTACGTAAACATATGCTGGAAGTGTACCCACAGCTGGCTGAGGTACAGATTGACTATGGCTGGGGAGGCACCCTGGCGATTACTCAGAACCGGATGCCCTGTTTTGATCGGCTGGATAGCCAGTTGCTTGTTGCCCAGGGCTATTCTGGCCACGGTGTGGCGCTGGGTACCCTGGCTGGCAAGCTGATCGCCGAAGCGATCAGCGGCTCACCCGAACGGTTTGATCTGTTCGCCCGTGTACCGACCCCGGAATTTCCGGGTGGTACTCTGCTGCGTAAACCCGGCCAGATCGCCGGGATGCTCTATTACACAATGCGCGACCGCTGGTTCTAGCTGTGCCCGCGCATCGGTAACACGCTGTTCTCAGTCAAACTCAATCCAGGTGGTTTTCAGCTCGGTGTAATCATCCATGGCATGCAGTGACTTATCCCGACCATTACCAGACTCTTTAAAACCACCAAACGGCACTGTCATATCACCGCCAAAGTAGTTATTGATGCCCATGGTGCCGGTCCGAATCGCGGCGGCCACTTTATGGGCGGTGTTGATATTCTGGCTCCATACAGCACCGGCCAGGCCATAAGGCGAGTCATTGGCGATGCTGATCGCATCGGCCATATCAGTAAATGGAATCACCGAAACCACCGGGCCGAAAATCTCTTCGCGGGCAATACGCATCTGGTTGTTTACGCCGGTAAACAGGGTGGCCTGATGATAGAAACCGCCACTTTCAGCATTGATTGCCTGACCGCCCATCACCAGCTTTGCACCTTCCTGTTTACCCAGTTCAACGTAACGCTGAATGGTATCGAGCTGATTCTGATCGATGATCGCGCCCATCTTGTTTTTACCCAGCAATGGATCGCCCGGCGTCCAGCGACTGGCTTTCTCTATTACCCGCTCGACAAACTCATCGTGAATCGACTGCTCAACCAGCAGCCGGGTGGCGGCGGTGCAGGTCTGGCCCGAGTTATAGAAGCCACCAATCACCGCCAGGCTGGCGGCTTTGTCCAGGTCGGCATCGGCAAAGACGATGTTGGCGCTTTTACCGCCCAGCTCCAGAAAGGTGCGCTTGAGGTTCGACTGGCCAGAATACTGCATCAACAGCTTGCCCACCGCCGTAGAGCCGGTGAAGGTCTGGCCGTCGATATCCGGGTGCAGGGACAGATGCCGCCCCAGGTTAACGCCATCACCGGGCAGTACGTTCAGCACGCCATCGGGCAAGCCCGCCTCGCTGGCCAGCTGAGCGATACGCAGCGCGGTGAGCGGAGTTTTCGGGTCTGGCTTGAGGATAACCGAGTTACCGGTGGCCAGCGCCGGAGCCAGCTTCCAGGCCGTGGTCGAGAGTGGGAAGTTCCAGGGCACAATCGCCGCAACCACGCCCAGTGGCATCCGGGTAACCAGCGCCAGGCAGTCATGGCCGGTGGGGGCAACCTGCTCATACACTTTATCAACGGCTTCCGCCGTCCAGCGGATGGTATTGATGCCACCTGGCACATCAACATAGAGGGTATCGTTGATTGGCTTGCCCACATCCAGGGATTCCAGCAGGGCCAGCTCCTCATGGTGCTGTTCCAACAGGTCGGCCCAGCGTTGCAGTACTTTTTTACGGGCCGCCGGTGCCTGTTGCGACCAGCAACCGGATTCGAAGGCCGCACGGGCGATTTTCACCGCTACATCAGCATCTTCCGGGCCGCAATCCGCCACATCGGTTAAAGGCTGACCATTCGCCGGGTTGATCAGTGTTTCGGTTTTGCCCGATAGCGCCGGTACATTCTGGCCATTGATAAATGCCAGGTGGGGCAGGTGGACGTCCGCCGCTCGGGCGGCCCAATCAGTTGGCTGTACAGTGCTCATAAACAGTCCCTTATTTTCGTCAGCGGAATTGATGCGCCTTAGAGTGCGGCCTTGCCAGCAAATTTGCAATCGATGGCAGAGCTGGCCTTTACAGTAAGGCACAAACCGGGCTACTGCATAGAACATTGATGTAACAATCATTCAGTTAAGCATTTATTTAAGTGAAGATAATAACCGCAGAATTTAACCGCCGACATTTCTATTGATAATGAAACCATCAATACACAAAACAGTTCTGAGCACTCAGGCTCTGGATGAGGTGGCAGATGAATAACAAGAATGAACGCCTTGCTGCATGCGGGCTGACCCAGCAGCAGCTGGATGCCTACTGGATGCCCTACACTGGCAACCGCGATTTTAAGCAGGACCCACGGATTATTGTGTCCGCTGAAGGTAACTATTACACCGATGTGGATGGCCGCAAGATTTTTGATGGCCTGTCCGGGCTCTGGACCTGTGGCGCAGGCCATAGCCGCCCGGAAATCACTGAGGCGGTCAGCCGCCAGATTAAAGAGCTGGACTACGCGCCTGCGTTTCAGTTTGGCCACCCCAGCGCATTTAAGCTGGCACACCGGATCACCGAGTTTATGCCAGAAGGGCTGAACCGGGTATTTTTCACTGGCTCAGGTTCCGAGTCCGTTGAAACCGCGCTGAAAGTTGCCCGCGCTTACTGGCGTAAGAAAGGCATGGCCAGCAAAACCCGTCTGATTGGCCGCAACAAGGGCTATCACGGGGTTAACTTTGGTGGCATCAGCGTGGGTGGTATCGGTGCCAACCGGGTGCTGTACGGGGAGGGCATAGATGCTTCTCACCTGAATCACACCATGCTGCCACAAAACCTGTTTGCTAAAGGTCAGCCTGCTGAAGGCGCTTACCTGGCCGACGAGCTGGAACAGCTGGTTGCCCTGCATGATGCCTCCAATATCGCAGCGGTGATTGTTGAACCACTGGCGGGTTCCGCCGGGGTTATTCCACCACCGGTAGGCTATCTGCAGCGTTTGCGCGAGCTCTGTGACAAGCACAATATCCTGCTGATTTTTGATGAAGTGATCTGCGGTTTTGGCCGTATGGGCGCAAACACCGGTGCTGAAGCCTTTGGCGTGGTGCCGGATATGATGACCATCGCCAAGCAGATGACCAACGGCGCTGTACCTATGGGTGGCCTGGTGGCCAAACAGGAGATCTACGACACCTTTATGGAAACAGGCGGCCCGGATTACATGCTGGAACTGCCACACGGCTACACCTATTCAGCACACCCGGTTGCCTGCGCCGCAGGCCTGGCCGCACTGGACCTGCTGGAGAAAGACCAGCTGGTGAACCGGGTCAGCCATATGGCACCGAAATTTGAGGAGCTGCTGCACAGCCTGAAAGGCAGTCAGTATGTTAGCGATATCCGCAATTATGGCCTGGCCGGTGCGCTCACCATTGAGTCAGCACCGGGTGAGCCCGCACTGCGCCCATATCAGATAGCCATGAGCTGCTGGAAAAAAGGTTTTTATGTACGTTACGGCGGCGACACCATTCAGCTGGGTCTGCCGTTTACAGTGGAAACGGATGAAATTGATCGTCTGATCAATGCCCTGGGCGAGTCCATCGCAGAATTAAGCTAAGGGCAGTACGCCCGGATTTCTGATTGAGGTTTAGAATAATGACAACAGTAGGCCACCTGATTAACGGCGAGATGATCAACGATGCTGCGCGCACCCAGCCGGTATACAACCCATCTACCGGTGAGGTCAGTAAAGAGGTTGCATTGGCATCCGTTGCCACCGTAGAGCAGGCCATTGCGGCGGCACAGGCTGCATACCCGGCATGGCGCAACACGCCACCGATTAAACGGGCGCGGGTAATGTTCCGCCTGAAACAGCTGCTGGAAGACAATGCCGATAAAATCTGTGCGATGATCGGTGAAGAACACGGCAAAATCTCCCACGATGCCGCCGGTGAGCTGCAACGCGGTATCGAGAATGTTGAATACGCCTGTGGCGTGCCGGAACTGCTCAAAGGTGAGTACAGCAAGAACGTCGGCCCGGACATCGACAGCTGGAGCGATTTCCAGCCGCTGGGTGTTGTTGCCGGTATCACACCGTTCAACTTCCCGGCCATGGTTCCAATGTGGATGTTCCCGATGGCGATCGCCTGCGGTAACACCTTTATCCTGAAACCGTCTGAGCGTGACCCAAGCTCAACGCTGTTTATCGCCCAGCTGGCGCAGGAAGCAGGCTTACCGCCTGGCGTTCTGAATGTTGTGAACGGTGATAAAGAGGCCGTAGATGTACTGCTGACAGACAGGCGCGTGAAAGCGGTCAGCTTTGTTGGCTCTACGCCAATTGCGGAATACATTTACGCCACCGCCAATGCTAACGGTAAGCGTTGTCAGGCGCTGGGCGGGGCGAAAAACCACGCCATCGTCATGCCGGATGCCGATATGGATAACGCTGTTAACCAGCTGCTGGGGGCGGCGTTTGGCTCTTCCGGCGAGCGCTGTATGGCACTGTCTGTTGCCGTTGCCGTGGGTGATCAGGCTGCTGACGCACTGGTAGCCAAGCTGAAAGAGGCGATGAAGCCACTGCGTGTTGGCGCTTACACTGATAGCAGTAACGACTTTGGCCCAGTGATTACTGCTGCCCATAAAGAAAAAGTAAACGGCTTTATCGATAGTGCAGTAGGACAGGGTGCCGAGCTGGTTGTAGATGGCCGTAACCCTGAGGTTGCAGGTTATGAAAACGGTTTCTTCGTCGGTGCAACGCTGATCGACCGGGTGACCACAGAGATGGACAGCTACGTGCAGGAGATATTTGGCCCGGTATTGCAGGTGGTACGTGCGAACAGCATGGATGAAGCGATGCAGATGATTAACGATCACGAGTATGGCAACGGCACCTGTATCTTCACCCGTGATGGTGAAGCGGCGCGCTTCTTCGCGGATAACATTGAAGTCGGCATGGTCGGTATCAACGTACCCCTGCCAGTACCGGTGGCTTACCACAGCTTCGGTGGCTGGAAGCGTTCTCTGTTTGGTGATCTGCACGCTTACGGCCCGGACTCTGTGCGTTTCTACACCAAGCGCAAAACCATCACCCAGCGCTGGCCATCCAGCGGTGTGCGTGAAGGGGTACAGTTTGCATTCCCTAGCTAAACAGATGACCTCCCCATGCCTCTAATCCGGCATTGAGTATCTCTGGTTTTTACAGGCACCTTCGGGTGCCTTTTTTACGCTTAATAACCAGTCATCAGATCTGAACAGGTCACCTGCTCAGTTTCTATACTTTTCGGCCACCGTGCTACAGGAATATCCGCACGACTAAAGTCAGGCTTCATATTCGCATTTATTGAGTGATCATATCGGGTATAATCGCCAGCCCTGATCAAGCTGCGCTAAGGAATACCTGTAATGAGAACCCGGTTACTTTTTGCTCTGTTGATGCTTTCGATCACCAGCATTGCCAGCGCAAGTAAGCTGGCTGATTACTGGAAGTATGATGAGTACTATTCAACGCACCCTGAGCAGCAGCAGGCCTCTGATGAACTGGTAGAAACCGTTCGAAAGAATGCCGTGCCTGTTACAGGTAAGGTAGACAAGATCAAGGTCGGTATTATCTATCCATCGCACCAGTTCTCTAACTACTGGCCTCGCAGTGTAAAGTCGTTCCAGTTACGTATGGATGAACTGGCGATTCCTTACGAAGTTCGCACCCGCTATACCCGACCGAATACTGAGGTATCGATACAGGTACAGCAGATTGAAGAGATGCTACGCTGGAAGCCGGATTACCTGGTTTACACGCTGGATTCTGCGCGCCAGCGCGCCGTAGTGGAGCGATTGATTCGCGGCACAGATATCAAAGTAATCCTGCAGAATATCACCACACCGATTAAAGAGTGGGGGGACGACCAGCCCTTTATGTATATCGGCTTTGACCATGCTGAAGGCGCTAAAATACTGGCCCGCTATCAGCAAAAACGAATGCCCGAAGGCTCCCCCTATGGCGTTGTGTTTCGCAGTAAGGGCTTTATCAGTGATATGCGTGGCCTGACCTATATTCAGGATATTGGTCAGTATCACCAGTTACGTTCCAGCTATTACACCGACTCAAGCCGACCTGGTGGCTACGCTGCAGCGATGAAAATCGTCACACAAAACCCCGATTTGCGCTATATCTATGCTACCTCCACCGACACTGCGCTGGGCACAGTGGATGCGCTGAGTGAGCTTGGCCGCAAAGACATTATTGTTAATGGCTGGGGCGGCGGGGCCGAAGAAATTGCAGAGCTCAAGAAGGGGACACTTCAGGTGGTGCTGATGCGAATGAATGACGGCAATGGTGTTGCCATGGCCGAAGCAATCAAACGAGATCTGGAGGGCAAGCAAGTGCCACTGATCTTTTCAGGTGATTTCACTGTGCTGGATGACACTATGTCTATTAAAGAAATAGAACGTATCGAAGGCTTCGCATTCCGCTACTCTAATCAAGCATTGAACTGAATACTTGATGAAGGCCAGCCTGAAATTCAAGACCGTGACATTTATGGTGCTGTCACTGTCGATCCTGTTGTCTCTGTCAGTATTTCTGGCAACGGCCTATCAGGATACCCGTAGCATTGTCAGCAAGCAGGTCGATATTTATATCTCCAGCCTTGCCAACCGGTATGAAAAAGACTTATCGGTGTACCTGGATCTTGTTGAAGAGAATTTTCTTACCATTCGTTCAAATGAAAGTCTGGTGCGCTCATTCTATGAGGGTGATAAAGCCCATTTTCTTCATGCCCTGTCAGCCTGGGAGGAGAGCTACGAGCGAACCCGTTACGATTTTCTGGCCGTATCATTCCCGGCCAGCAATAAATGCTTCTTTTTCCCTGGCTACTTCACCAACCTTGGCAGTATTTCCTGTACAGAGCTGTTGCAGCACACCGGTGGGCTGGACAACCATGGCTGGAAAGTTATTGAAGTGCAGGGCCAGAAGCTAGGGGTATTCTCAACACCGCTAAATATTAATGCCTCTGGCAAAATTGTTGGCCAACTGGTCGGCGGTGTAAGGCTCAGTAACAATACCTATCTGCTGAATCGGATTGTTGATACTCAAGATAATATCCGCAGTATCAGCATCCTTCATCAGCAACAGTCGCTTAGTTCGCTGGATTTCCCGGTTGAGGAGGAGCCACCTTCAGGCCTGGTTGCCCATTACCAGAACCCGCCGGTTTACTCGCAGGGCAACACCATTTTTGGTAAAGAACTTGTTCTGCGTATTGAGTCTGCAGACACCTCGATTACCCGACTGCGTATAGAGTTGATGGATGCCTATCTGTTTGGTGGCGTGGTGGCGATTGTGATGGTGTTTATGCTTTCTCTGGCGTTGTCCCGCTCGCTGGATGGCCAGCTGCAATCACTGATCAGTTTTATCCGCCGGGCCCATCTGAACCGTCACACAGGCTGGAAACAGACACATATCAGTGAGTTTAATGCGATCGGCCATCAGATTATCGAGATCGTTGTTGACCTGCAGGAGCAGGAAGCTTTACTGCGGCAAAATAATGAAGATAAACGTCGGATTTTACACCATCTGATTCAGACCGAAGAGAAAGAACGGCTTCGCTTAAGTAATGATCTGCATGATGATATTGGTCAGTTGTTGGCAGCGATAAAAACCAATGTGTACTTTGTTCGTGAAGAGCATACTGAAATCAACTTCCGCTCGCGGGCACTGGAAACAACACTGGATATTGTCAACCTGATGTACGATGCCATCTATAACCGTATTGGCACCTTACGTTCCAGCGAAGAGATGCAGCACTTTGGCCTGGCCGGAAGTCTGCCGATGATTGCTATTATTCCCCAGCTGGAAAACCTTGATTACGCTGTTGAACTTGATATTGATCAGCAACGGCCATTACGCAAAGAAACCATGGTCAACCTCTATCGTATTGCTCAGGAAGGGCTTACCAATGTCCTTAAATACGCTAGTGGTACCTGGGTGCTACTGCAGCTGATAGATGAGAAGAACGGAGTGCGTTTACGTATCCAGGATGATGGAGTCGGGTTTATACAAGGCTCACCCGCCAGTGAGGGCGGAGGCGGATTTGGCTTAATCAGTATCCGTGAGCGAGTTGAACATATTGGCGGGGAGATTACGATCACCAGCCACCTGGGTGTGCGTATTGATATTTTTGTACCTGCTGAATCAGCGTACTTGCAAGCAGGGGAGTCTAATGAGTTGCTGGAATATCCGGCCAGTAAACGGACCTTGCCCGATACTTGACTTTTTATTTTCGTATTTTATAGATAAAACACCGGTTTAAATTGACAGTTGGCTCCAAACTCTCAATAATTCGCCGCAAAATGGAACGCCTTCAGGACTGCACTGGCTAATGAAACTGAGTACCAGGTTTTCGACTCTGCTATGGATAGCCTTTTTCTTCGCGCCACTTGTTCAAGCTGATTCTATTGCTCCCCCACACGATTCACTGACTCCGATTCGACCAAACTGGTTAAGCACTGAAGAAATCCAGTATCTGGAGCAAAAAGACACGATCAGACTCTGTGTTGATCCTGGATGGATGCCCTACGAGCGGATTAATAATCAGGGTAGACACGAGGGCATTGCTGCTGATTATTTTGCTGTGCTAACCCGGCGGACAGGTATCAAGCTTGAGCTGTATCCAACTCAATCCTGGTCGGACTCTCTGAAAGCGATGCGTGAGCGCCGTTGTGATGTGCTATCCATGGCCAGAGAGATGCCTGAACGTAAAGCATATATGAACTTTACCCGGCCTTATCTGACATTCCCTTTTGTTGTGGCAACGACCAATGACAAAATATTTATCGAGAAGATAGAGCAGGTACTCGATCAGACCTTTCTGGCGATCCGTGATTTTGCTGTCATCGATGTGTTAAGACACCAGCACCCTGGCATTAATATTGTTGAGGTTGATAGCGCCCGTGAAGGGTTAGACCGGGTACGTCGCGGCCAGGCTTTTGGCTATATCGATTCAACATTGTCTACCGGCTATGCCATTCAGCAAGAAGGCTTGTTGGACATAAAAATTTCAGCTCAGCTGAAATTCAGCTCATCCCCCTCAATTGCAACTCGCAATGATGAACCCCTGCTCAACTCCATCTTTCAAAAGGCACTGGATACACTCAACCCGGCAGAAAAAGACCGTATTTATAATCGCTGGGTCTCAGTGCGTTATGAAAAAGGCTTTGACTACTCACTATTGATGGAGATCCTGCTCGGTGCGGCAACACTGGTTCTGTTTATGCTGTATTGGAACCGTCGGCTGGCAGTGGCTAACCGCGTCGCCAGTAGTGCATTAAGCGAACTGAAACAGGTTAAAGACCAGCTGGAACAGAAAAACCGGCAACTGGAAAATCAGAACCTTCAGCTTGAATGCTTTGCCAACACGGACTCACTTACCGGTTTATACAATCGAGCCAAACTGGATCAGATACTGCTTGACGAAACACAACGCTGTCTGGCAAATCATCAACCGATCAGTATTGCCTTGCTGGATATTGACCGTTTCAAGGCTATCAATGATACCTGGGGGCACCCGACAGGCGATAAGGTATTGATCGAACTGGGTCAGATTCTTATGGCTCAGATGACTGATTATTGCAGCATCGGACGCTGGGGGGGGGAGGAATTTATGCTGATCTGCCCTCAGATGACACTGCCACAGGCAACTGATCTCGCCCAGTCAATACGAATCACCATTTCTGATTATTCGTTTGATGAGGTCAGCCATATCACAGCCAGCATTGGCGTGGCTACGCTGGGACTGGATGACAGCATACATAACCTGGTACGCCGCGCAGATTCAGCACTCTATCGAGCAAAAGAAAACGGCCGTAATCGAGTAGAAGCAGACTGTTCAGGTTCTTACAATGTACTGAAAATTGCACCCTGAGTTTTTCTCTAAGGTGCCGTATCGGCATACAATAGTCGCCTGAACCTTGCAGGTAATATAGTGTGGTTGGCATCCTTATCCGTATCGGATAAACATTGGGGTAAAGCCCACAGCACTGAGCTCAGTTACTATACTGCCGTTGGCGATGCTTTTTCCTCACCCGCTCTGGGGGTGAAAACAGATGGATACCAGAGCCTGGAGATAACCTTGCTGAAAGTGTTCCGCGTCCTGATTGCGCTAGTCCCTCTGCTACTGGCTGGCTGTGACTCGCCGCCCGTACCCCCCATAAAAATTGGTGTTGTTGTTCCGCTCAGTGGCGATTACGGCATTTATGGAAAGGCTGCAAAGCAGGCTGCTCAACTGGCCGTCGAGCAGATTAACGCTGCGGGCGGAGTCCTGGAAGGGCAGCAACTGGAACTGGTGGTACGAGATAACCGCACCGACCCTGAACTGGCTGTAAATCAGGCCCGTGATTTGATTAACACTGACGGTGTTCTGGCTCTGCTGGGGCCGGTCAGCAGCAAGGTACGCGAAGCAATGTTGCCGGTCAGTGAAGCACAGCAGGTACCACTGCTGTACGGGATGGACTACGAGGGAGGGCAGTTCAGCCCCTGGCTCATCTGCTACAGCCCGGTACCCGCCCACAGCATTGCCCCAGTTGTGCCCTTTATGGAGCAGGCTTTTGGCAAGCGATTTTATATCTTCGGCTATGACTATGTATGGCCACATAAAATGGCTGAAGCAATAGAGCAGGCTGTTATTGCCGCCGGGGGCGAGGTTGTTGGGAAAGAGTTCACGCCGTTTGGCCGCCCTGATTTCAGTGATGTAATTCATCGCATTCAGGAAGCTGACACTGATAATCTGATGCTGTTACTGCCCGGTAGCGATGGCTTTGCGTTTATTCGCCAGGCTTACATCATGGGGGCCAGCAGAAAATTTAAAACCCTGGCATTCGCTGCGGATGAAAACTACCTGTTTGCTTTGCGCAGTACCGAGCTGGAGGGCATTTATACTGTGGCACACTTCTTCAGTGATACCGCAGCTCCCCGTGCACGGGCATTCAGTGGGGCTTATGCCCGGCGTTATCCGGATGATGTTGCAACCTACACAGCTAAAGCCCACTATGACCTGATCTACCTGCTTGCTCGCGCTATCAACGCAACAGGTAGTAAAGATAAAGCAGCCATCGTTAAGGCAATGGAGAATATCAGGCTTGATAACGAAGGCACTGCAATACAGATGCGGGCGGATCACCACTTTAATCTGCCAATGTACCTTGCACAGTTTGAGCGGGGAGGGCTGTGGGTCAAACGATCACTGGGGCTGATCGAGCCACCGGACCAGCGCCTCAGGCATTAGTAATGGTGAGTCCGATGGCTGAACCCGCTATTTCATATAAACCTTGCCACCGATCATTTTGAACGCCGGGGCACCTCTGATCAGAGTCTCACGGGCAAAAGGCTGCTGACACCCAGGGCAAATGCAGGGTGTCAGCGTATAGTCAGTGGTGATGCGCTCTTTAAAGCACTTCACCAGCGCGCCTTTACCACCTTTACGATACTTGTACAGCTGGGTGCGGCACCGGGCACAATAGATATCTACAGTGGCAACAGGGCCTTTTTTAGCAGGCTTTGCCATAACGTTTCAGCAACCCTTGAAATGGCCTGAGCGCTTTTCAAGAAAAGCGGTCACCGCTTCAGTATGGTCTTCGGCGTTATGGCAGACGCCCTGCATCAGGGCACAGGTATCAAGGAAATCAGGCAGCTCCTGACGCTGTGCGGCCTTAAGCAGACGTTTGGTCATACGTAGCGCCTGTGGCGGCTTGGCCGCCATGCGCTGAGCCATCTCCATAGCACGGGGTAGCAACTGTTCAGGCTCAGTGACTTCCAGCAGTATCCCCAGTTCCAGGGCTTCGCGGGCATCAATAGTGCGACCGGTAAGCGTTAACTCTGCGGCTTTCTGATAACCGATCAGCCGCTGCAGGAACCAGGCCCCACCGTCACCGGGGATCAGCCCCAGGTTTACAAAGGTTTCACCGAGCAGAGCACGGCTGGAGCCAATTCGCAGATCACACATACAGGTCAGATCAAAACCTGCACCAATTGCCGGGCCATTAACCGCGGCAATCACCGGTACTTCAGCGTTATATACCGCCAGCGGCATCCGCTGTATTCCTTCACGGTACTTCTGCTGAACCTGGTAGACATCACCACCAAAGGGGCCGTCTTTATGCTCACCATCCCGTAGCTGCATCTCTTTGATATTGCCACCGGCTGAAAAGGCACTGCCATCACCTGTCATCACCAGTACACTCACCTGAGGGGTCTGATTACACCAGCTGATCGTGGTCAGAATATCCTCAACCAGGGCGCTACCAGTCAGGGCGTTTCGAATATCGTGGCGCTGAAACGTCAGCACGGCAACCCGGTCTTGCAGTGTCAGGCTGGCATCAACCAGTGTGGGCGGTGAAATATCCTGATGCATAGTAGCTCCGTTACAGTGTGTATGGGGTAATGATTGCAAACAAGCAACAGAGCTTACCGACAAAAAGATCAATCGTCGCTATCTTTCAACATCTCAACCCGGCGGTGCAGACGTTCGAACAGTGACTCAATCAGCGCCCGTTCCTGCTCATCAAACTCATCCAGCAGTGCCTGTTCACGACCCAGCACCCAGGGCACGATTTCGTTGTACAACCCCATGCCACTTTCAGTCAGGCTTAGCTGAGAATAACGGCGGTCCCGGTCGTCCACTTCCTGCGTTACCAGCCCACGGTCTTTGAGCACTGTAATTGCCCGGCTTACCGGCATTTTTTCCATGCATGTGTGTGCGGTAATCGCCTTGGCAGACATCGGCTGATGCTGGCCAAGCGCTGCTACAACCCGCCATTCTGCACGTTTCAGTTTGAATTTTCCGGTATAAATCTCAGCAACCGATTCACTGACATCCTGTGCCAGCACTGATAACCGGTAGGGAAAAAACTCTTCGAGCACAAGCGCTTTTTGCTCATCGCCGTGTTGCTTATCAGCCATACGCCACTCCTGACATGCAGAACATAAACTGTTTCTACTCACGAAAGAGTGAGTATATCTACTTGAATAATAAAGGGTATGGGGCATGGATAACAACTTTGACATTAGTAACCAGCGTTACTATGATGGCCGAATTACTGCTCCAACACTGGGCAGGCCCCCAACAATAACGAGAGATAATGATGATCAACATCCAGCAGATCCACCATGTCGCTTACCGCTGCAATGATGCCAAAGAGACCGTGGAGTTCTATCAGGACGTACTGAATATGGAATTCCTGGTGGCGATCGCCGAAGATCGAGTGCCTTCTACCAAAGAACCTGACCCATATATGCACCTGTTCCTCGATGCGGGTAACGGCAATATTCTCGCATTCTTTGAATTGCCAACTAAAACGCCGATGGACCGCGACCGCAACACGCCAGAATGGGTACAGCACATCGCCTTTCAGGTGGAAGATGAAGCGGCCCTGATGGCTGCCAAAGAAGAGATCGAAGGTAAAGGTATCAGCGTTGTCGGCCCAACCGAACATGGCATTATTCGCTCTATCTACTTTTTCGATCCAAACGGCCACCGACTGGAGCTGACATACGTAAAAGGGACCGATGCACAGATGAAGCAGCTCAAAGAAGTTGCTCCGGCAATGCTGGAAGAATGGTCACGCACTAAGAAAGCACCAAAGCATGCGGCATGGCTGCACGAAGAAGAGTTCAAACAGGACTGATAGCCTGCTCAGCGAGTCAACACTGGTGGCTCGCTGTCCCAACCGCACTTACCTCCCTCTCAAGTACTGCAGCATCCTGGCGCATTCCCGCGTAAACTTGCCCGCTTTGTTATACGCTTCCAACATAAGGATGTATCAGGTTGGCACTTTCCAATCATCTTAAAGCAGACCTGCTACTGGTCTGGGTTACATTGCTGGCTGCCGCTGGCTGGATTTTCTCCAGTGAGGCACTGGCTGGGCTTACGCCAATCTTCTTTATCGGTTTCAGATTTCTGCTGGCAGGCCTGGTGGTCGGGGCAGTTGGCCACCGCGAGCTGCGCCAGCTTGACCGCCGCGCCCTGTTACGCACAGCCCTGGTCGGACTGATATTCAGCATCGCCCTTGTTTTCTGGATTCTGGGTCTGGCCCATGCGAATCATATGGGCATCGGCGCATTCCTCACCAGCCTGGGTGTTGTGCTGGTACCGATTGTTGCACTGCTACAAGGCGACAAAGCCCCTGCAACCACCTGGCTGGCACTGCCCATTGCCGCAGGCGGGCTAGCCTGTCTGTCGCTTGATAGCGAGTTTGAAATGGGAGCAGGGGAGTACAGTTTTTTAACCGCCGCCTTTATCTTTGCTTTCTACTTCACCCTTAACAGCCGGGCGGCTGCGAAAACCTCACCTATAGCACTCACCGCCGTTCAATTGACTGTCGTTGGCTGTGTTGCACTGCCGCTAGGGCTGATAGTTGAGGGGACACCTGCGCTACAGCCTGCCACTATCTGGGGCTGGTTTGCTGCCAGTGTACTGATCGCTACCGCCTGGCGCTTTTTCCTGCAAACCCGTGCTCAGGGCATGGCCCCGGCCAGCCATACGGCCATTATTATGGTACTGGAACCGATCTGGACCGCGCTGCTGGCGGCATTCTGGTACGGTGAAACCATGACGAGCATGCAGTTTATTGGTTGTGGTCTGATTCTGGTGGCACTGCTGACCACACGGGCTGGTGCACTCAAACAGTGGTTTATCGCCCGCAGGGTATAGCCCCGTTACCAGAGGAAAGCAGGATATTGCAGCGCACAACAGGCCGTGGCGCTGCCATGTTCAAGGGCCAGCGTCTACCGTCAGGGATTATGTAACATTCACTCTTTGGCACTATGGGGCGGAAAATTCTGGTTCTAAGCAAGGCGCACAAAGAAGCGTTTAATCCGGGTAACAAAAACAACAAACAGTGTTACCCGGAGCCCCAGATGCCATTACAACGTTACGGTTTTATCGTTAAAGCAGCGGACCTTGAGTTCTTCAAACACCATGCCCGCATCGCCACCGAAACCTTCAACATGTCGATCTCCGGTGTCAGCAACGTAGACGAAGCGAAGCTGGTCGCCCAGGAGATGATCACCAAGGGTGTTCAGCTGATCGAGATGTGTGGCGGCTTCAGTACAGATGATGCGCAGCAGGTTCGCGATGCGATCAATGATCATATTCCAGTAGGTGTAGTGCAGTACACCGAAGAGGAACGCGCTCGTTTGCAACGTGAACTGGCATAGGGGCAGGCTGATGACCTCTCAGGCCAGAATTATCATTGCAGATAGCTCCCCTTTATACCGGCAGGGCTTTGAGCTGGCACTACGTGCAGCAGGCATGAGCCACTCAAGCATAGAACTGGATACCTTCGATGCGGTAGTGCAGACATTAGCACACAGTACCAGCGTCAACCTGCTGGTGATTGATGCCACTCTGGCAGGGCTGGACAGCTTTGCCCTGCTCAAAGGCCTTTCCCAGAATCATAATATCCCCGTTCTACTGATCTCTACAGGGGATGACCCGGCCTTTATTCGCCGGGCAATGTTCAATGGTGTGAACGGTGTTATCAGTAAAAATGCCCCGATGGAACAGCTGGTAGAAGCACTGCAGAAAGTTGCCAGGGGCGGATACTGGCGGCCCATTGAAGACCCGGACAACCGGGCGCAGACCCGTGAAACGGCCTATTTCACCTACGCATTACGCCGCCTGTCGAACCAGGAGCGCAACGTACTGCAGCTGGTGCAAGGAGGCCTGCGTAACAAGCAGATCGCCAGCAAAATGAGTGTTACTGAACACACCATCAAATCACATATGTCCAGTATCTTGCGTAAGCTGAATATAGAAAACCGCACACGACTGGTCATGGCCATGCAGCAGGTGCCCGATGAAGCCCAGCAGCTGCGTAGCGCCTGACGCTGAAACGATATAAAGGAGGTCAGCTATGTCTACAGCCTATCGTGTATCCCATCCTGACACGACCACCACTGGTTACTACGCCACCCAGACCGCTCAGGCGCTGGCGGCGATGGTACACAAACGCCCCCGTGTTCACTGCCTTACCAACACTGTTGCGATGGAGTTTACCGCTGATATTCTGATGGCCGTGGGGGCGCACCCTTCCATGACCATGGGGCTGGAAGAAATATCCGAATTTGTCAGCTGTGCCCATAGCCTGAATGTCAATATTGGCACCCTGGACAGTCAGCGCCGGGCTGTGATGCAGCAGGCGGTACAAACCGCGCTGGACTTTAATAAACCCTGGATTCTGGACCCTGTATCCGTACATGCCTCGGAGCACCGTTGCAACTTCGCCATGGAGCTTATCGCCATGCAGCCGACGGTAATCTGCGGCAACATTGCCGAGATACGCACCCTTGCTGGCACAAACAGCCCTCACGCGGCCCAGCAGCTGGCGCGCCAGAGTGGGGCAATCGTCGCCCAGACGGGCGAAACCGACCTGGTGACAGATGGCCAACGCACCCTGATGGTAGCTAATGGCGATGCCTTGCAGACCCGCGTCTCCGCCATGGGCTGCGCCACCAATGCCCTGATTGCCGGATTTATGGCGCTGGATCATGATGCGTTTGATGCAACCGTTCAGGCATTGATGACACTGGGAGTAGCAGCAGAGCGAGCGGCCAAGCGCGCATCCGGGCCAGGTACGCTGCATATGTATCTGCTGGATGAACTCTACTCACTGGATCTGCAGGCACTGGTCAGCGCTGGCCATATTGTTCCTGTCGAAGTAACTGGCGAGGCTGACTAAGGTATTCTGGCGGGTGGCACCGATCACCGGTGCCGCTCGCCAGAATACCATATCTCGGTCTTAACGGTTCTCACCATCCGCGACCCGGTTCAACACCCAGTCCAGCGCACGGGTGGACAATAACCGCTTCAGATAACCAAACAGCCAGGTCGGCGTGGTTACATAATACCGGGCTTTGGGTCGCGGGCTTTCCAGTGCATGTATCACTTGCTTCAACACAGCCTCCGGCCCCAGGGTAAAGGGGTCACGGGCGTTGATATCCTGCTTTTCCAGCCGTCGCTGTACTGCTTCATAGGTTGATCTATGGGCACTGCCTGCTATATCGATATTGGCCTTGAACCGCTCGTAGGCATTTTTACGAAAGTCACTCTCAATCGGCCCTGGCTCAATCAGGGAAACGTGGATGCCACTGCCACTTAACTCCTGGCGCAGCGTATCGGTCAGCCCCTCCAGCGCAAACTTTGAAGCGTTGTATGCCCCCCGATATTTCAGGGTAATCAGCCCCAGTACCGAACTGTTCTGGATAATTCTTCCTGAGCCTTTAGTCCGCATCATCGGCAGCACTTTACAGGTCAGCTCATGCCAGCCAAACAGATTGGTCTCAAACTGTGCCCGCAACACATCCCGGCTCAGATCTTCTACCGCACCGGGCTGACCATAGGCACCATTGTTAAACAGCGCAAACAGTTCACCCCCCGTCTGGCATGATACCCAGTCCAGCGCGGCGTTAATCGACTCACTGCAATCCAGATCCAGCTGATGGCTTCTCAGCCCGAGTGCCTGCAGCGCGGCCACGTCATTTGCAGAACGGGCGGTAGCAAAAACCCGATACCCCCGGATATCCAGCTCACGTGCAACAAAATGGCCAATGCCCGACGAACAACCGGTGATAAGAATCGACTTCATTTTTCCTCCAGACCAGGAATTTACCAGTACAGTTGAGTGTCAACCGCATAACAGCCTGCGCTGACAACTGCAGGCAGGCTAACTATGCTTCAGATAACTATTTACCAGGCCCAGCGGTTAAACATCACATACGCGCGGTAACGGGACGAATTATATTGGCAACGGAGGGTGGGCCGCCAATACTTCACTCGCCAATTCACAGGCAGAGCATCACCGTCGCAGCTACCCGGGTATTTTATCTATGACCCTGATACGACTGGCTCTACCTGCATTCTTCCTGACCTGGGTACTGATAGCCGGATTGCTGATCTATGGCTGGTTACGCCCCCACGGAGTGTTATCGGACTACTGGCTGGAAAGCTGGTATCAGCTCCTGCTGGGCCTGATGGGCCTGGCTGCTATTCTGATTGGCCTGGTACTACGCCACCACCGCCAGACATTAAATGTGCTGGCCGATGCGATGCCCGATATGGTGGAGCATGGGGTAGGCTACCAGATAAGAGATGCTAAAAAATACGGCGATGAAGTCGTACTGTTTAATCGGCTGTCACGCCGTCTTGCTGCCACATTGACGCAACTTGATGGCGAACGCCAGTTGCTACGTGAAACCCTGGATAACATAAATACCACCGTTGTGGTGATCGACGGTCAGGGCCGTATCGAGCTGGTTACCCCCTATGCTGAACATGCTTTTGGCTGGCGAGCAGGTCAGCTGACGGACCACCCCATCTCTTTACTGCTGCCACACTACGCAGAAATTCTCTCTGAGATTGCTGCTGATCGTCGGACTGATCAGCCAGCCGGGCCGGATATCCAAAGTGTTGCCCTGTGTGAAAATGGTGAGAATCGCAGTATCGCGCTACAAATTCACCCACGCCAGCAGGGCAATGGCCAGGTTCTGCTACTGCGGGACATGACCGCTGAACTGGACGCACACAGTGAAGCCGTATTACTGAAAACCGCGCTGGACAGCAGCCCGTTAAGGATAATGCTGTTTGACAGCGCAGATCAGCTGATCTGGGCCAGCCAGACTGCCAGTGAGATGCTGTCCCGCCAGCCGGATACCCTGATCCAAGGACAGAGTTATATCAGCCTGATGACTCGTGCGGTGGTCACTGGCATCTTTCCTGATGCCGTAGCCGACCCCGAAAGCTGGCTTCAGGCCGCTCAGCAGGCACACAACAACGCAGACCAGCGCCGGATACAACTTGAAGAAGGCTGCCAGCTTAACGAACAGACGGTGATCACCGAACAACAGAACAGCCTGACCCTCTTTACCGAGGTCGGCCTGGCTACTGCAACTGAAGCCCAGCAGCCAGGCTGTATTGAAGGGGATCGCTTTATGTCCGTAATTCGCCATGGGTTATACGCCCCCCTGCAGGGTATTATTGGCTTGCTGACGCTGCTGCAACGGGAGGCTGACCCGGACAAACGCGAACACTATGTGATTACCGCTCTCGAGACTGCCACCAAACAGGCACACCTGATCAGCAACCTGCTGGACCTGGCCCGGCTGGACACCGACACACTGCAGCTAAACAGCGCACCTTGTGCACTCCCAGCGCTGATTCAGAGCCTGGTGGATGAAGTATCCCCACAGGCTACGGAAAAATCGCTGCAGCTCTCAGTAACCAGCCGTTCCACGTTACCTGAATGGGTGGAGCTTGATGGTGCAAGGCTGCATCAGGTGTTACTCAACTTGCTGACTAATGCAGTGCAGTTTACAGAGCAGGGAGAAGTCAGGTTGGACACAGAAATACAGAAAGAGCAGTTGTGCTTCACCGTCACAGACACGGGCACTGGTATAAGCCCTCGCCAACAGCAACAGCTGTTTACACCGTTTATTACCGACAGCGATCATAATCATGATGGCATTGGCCTGGGTCTGGCCATCAGCCAGCGGCTGCTGGAAAAAATGGGAGGGCAGCTACAGTTTAGCCCCACAGCAGATGGCGGCAGCCAGTTCAGGTTTGAACTGGCACTTAGCGTTGTAGAGGCCCCGGACAACCAGCAAAGCGACTCTCTTTCTGAGCCGCCAATACTGATAGACAGCACACTGCAACCCGTAACCAATACCGGTAAGCTATAGCAACATCAGGATGTTTGTGCCGCCTGAGCTTTACGCTCAAATATCGGTAACTGAGACAGCAGCATTCCTGCCAGCATCAATCCGCAACCGGTCAGAGCCCGACCATCGAGGTGTTCATCCAGTAGCCACCAGCCACCCAATGCAGCAAAGGCTGCCTCAAGGCTAAGAATAATCGCTGCATGGGAAGCCGGAGCGTCTTTCTGTGCCACCACCTGCAGGGTGTAGGCGATACCTACGGAGAATACACCGGCATATACAATAGGCTGCCAGGCCAGAGCCAGGTTGGTTGTTGTCAGCGTTCCCGGCTCCCAGATCACCGCAACACCAAGGCAAAGCAGGGCGCAGACTACAAACTGCACCACCGATAAGCGCAAGCTATCCATCTGCGGCGACAGTTTACCGATCAGTAATACGTGCCCGGCCCAAAACAGCGCACCAATCAGCTCCAGCATATCGCCGTAATTGATACTGAAATCTTCGTTTACACTGAGCAGATAAAGACCACATACCGCCAGCAACGCACCGCTCCAGGTGTTAAGCCCGGTTTTCTGGCCCCAGCACAGGGCAATAACCGGCACCAGAATAATGTATAGCCCGGTAATAAAACCCGCGTTCCCGGCGGTGGTGTATTGCAAGCCAACCTGTTGCAACGAAGCCCCCACAAACAGAAGCAGCCCGGCCAGTACACCGCCTTTCAACAGTTTACCAACATCACCCTGGCCCGGTTTCGCCTTGAAAACCAGCAGCAGTGGCAGTAATGACAACGCTCCCAGAAGGAAACGGCTACCGTTAAAGCCAAATGGCCCCAGCGCATCCATCCCCACCCGCTGAGCAACAAACCCAAACCCCCAGATCACGGCAACCAGCAACAGAATCAGATCTGCTCGTACATTTCGACTTTGCATAACAACCCTTCACATCCAGCCACCAGACGAGTGATTTCTCGACATCCATATGGCAACACTTCAAAAACGCGACCTTAAGGGCTCCTACCAGCCCGGTAAAGCAAAACTGGCTAATCAGCCATTAGCTGAATTGATAGCAGAGCAACGCTACGCTGCGAATGCGGGCAACCATATGTCCGATAATATCAAATTGCAGACTCTATTCGTCGTTGAGGGAAACCCCTGATACGCACCAGAATAAAAGCACACACTTCATCTGTATTTAGCTTACACAGATCGCTGGCTCATCCTGATCTCGAGCCCCGCACGCACGGACTGCCGACTGGAGAAAATATAATGAAAACAAGAATTCTCGAACCTGCCGCAAACGCATACAACGCCCAGTTATTAATCAAAAGCCTGCTTCTGTCAGGCCCGCGGCTGTCGCCCGAGAAAGAGATTGTTTACAGCGACAAAATACGTTATAGCTACCTGACCTTGCGCGAGCGTATCTGCCGGTTGGCCAATGTACTCAGCGAGGCCGGAATAGGTGCGGGCGACACAGTAGCGGTCATGGACTGGGACAGCCACCGCTATCTGGAAGCCTACTTTGCTGTACCGATGATCGGTGCCGTACTGCACCATGTGAACATTCGACTCAGTCCGGATCAGATCGCTTACACCCTGCATCACGCTGAAGACGATCTGGTGCTGGTACACGATGACTTTCTCGCCATCGCCGAGCATATCGCCCCTCAGGTACCCAGTGCCAAAAACTATCTACAGCTAAGCGATACAGACACCGCTGCCGCTACCACGCTGCCCACTATCGGTGAATATGAAAGCCTGCTGGCGGCCGCAAGCCCTGAATATAATTTCCCTGATTTTGATGAGAACTCTATCGCAACCACCTTTTATACCACTGGCACTACAGGTAACCCGAAAGGCGTTTACTACAGTCACCGTCAGCTTGTATTGCACACCCTGGCGATGACTCACACCCTGGCGACACAGGAAGGCCAGCCGCTGCTGCGTTCCGACGATGTCTATATGCCAATGACACCGATGTTTCATGTCCATGCCTGGGGCATCCCCTATGTCGCCACCATGATGGGGGTCAAACAGGTCTACCCAGGGCGCTACGTACCCGACAATATCGTCAAGCTGTATCGCACCGAGGGGGTTACCTTTTCACACGGTGTACCCGCCGTCCTGCAGATGATTGTGAACTGCGAAGAGGCAAAAGAGACCAATCTGCGTGGCTGGAAAATGCTCACTGGCGGTAGTGCCCCTACGGCAGGCCTGTCCCGTCAGATGACAGAGCTGGGTATCCAGTTCTATAACGCCTACGGGATGTCTGAATCCTGTCCGATTATCAGCATGGTGCACCTGAGTGCCGAAGAACGTGCTTTACCGGTTGAGCAGCAAATTCACGCTCGCATCTGCTCGGGCATGCCAATTGCGATGCTGGATATGCGCATTGTTGACCCGGATGGTAACGATGTTGCCCACGATGGTGAAGCAATGGGTGAAGTAGTTGTACGCTCACCCTGGCTGACACGGGGCTATTACAAGGAACCGGAAAAGAGTGAAGAGCTGTGGCACGGTGGCTGGATGCACACCGGCGATGTGGGCACCATCGATCAACGAGGCGTACTGCAGTTACGCGACCGAATTAAAGATGTGATCAAAACAGGCGGTGAGTGGGTCTCATCACTTACCCTGGAAAACCTGATCAGCCAGCATCCGGCCGTGGCCGAAGTGGCAGTGATTGGTATTCCTGACCCCCGCTGGGATGAACGTCCCTGCGCCCAGGTAGTCGCGGTACCGGGGGAGACGCTGGATGGCGCAATGCTCAAAGCCCACCTGCAGCAGTTCGTTGATAAAGGTGAGATCAATCGCTGGGCGATCCCTGAACAGATCAACATCGTTGCTGAAATACCTAAAACCAGTGTCGGCAAAATAAACAAAAAGCTGATCCGCGAACAGCTTGGCTAACCTTGCGCACGAACGGCTTCAAGATTGATTGAGGCCGTTTGTGTCAATTAATTGGTCCGATTTGGTTATTGTTGCATCGCAGCAGGCAGGCCAAACTGATGCCAGGCTGCCAGCCTCCTCACCACATAAGCCCTCTGGTCAGCCTCCTTGAATTAAGTACAGGATGGTATGCAGTGAGCCCATTAATTGATGCATTTGAGTTGTCGCCCGAGAAAGGGGCATTACAGCAGGTTACACAGGGAGTCTGGTGGCTGAAGATGCCGCTGCCATTTGATCTGGACCATATCAATCTCTATCTGCTGGAAGAGCAGGACGGCTGGGTGATCATTGATACCGGGCTTGGCGGGCATGTCAGTCGCGATATCTGGAAAGCAGCACTGGCGGGGCCACTGGCAGGCAAACCCTTCAAACAGGTAATTGTGACCCACTATCACCCTGACCATATCGGTAGCGCAGGCTGGCTTTGTCAGCACTATCAGATCCCTCTGCTTATCAGCCAGAAAGAATATGACTGTGCCGCACAACAACTGATACAGGCCACCAGCAGTGAGCAACAACAGGCCTACCTCCATGCCCTGGGGGTTGACCAGGGGGCTGCAGCCCCAGTTATCAAAGCATCTGCAGGGGTATTGCATATGTACGACCCTTTGCCAGACAGTTACCAGCCACTGTCCCATAACCAGACACTGAGCATTGCTGACAGGCAATGGCGGGTGCAGCTGGCCGACGGCCACTCTCCCGCCCATGCAACACTGTACTGTGCCGAGCTGAACCTGCTGATATCCGGTGACCAGGTGCTACCACGCATCAGCTCCAATGTCAGTGTGCGTATGGACAGCCCAGACGCAAACCCGCTGGCCTGCTGGCTGAGCAGTCTTGAAGCACTCAAAGCACTGCCCGAAGAGACACTGGTGCTGCCCGCCCACGATGCACCATTTTATGGCTTGCACCGCCGCCTGGTCAGCCTGCAACAGAGCCACGCTGATCTGCTGGAAAAACTGCTTGGTTTACTGACAGACGACTGCTGGCAAACTGTCCATGCGCTTACCCACCCGTTATATAAGCGTAAATTACACGGCTTTAATCTGTTTCTGGCATTGGGCGAATGCCAGGCACATCTGCACTATCTGTTCGAACAGGGGAAGGTTGGCTATCAGCAAAACGAACAGGGGCAGCACCTGTATCGGCGCACCAGGGATTAAATGATCGCTGCGCGACAAAGTGTTGCAAGGCGAAGTGAGTAGAGCGCGCAGCAGGTAGCCCGCTGCGCGTGATAGACATGTTACAGCAGACCCGCCGATTGCAGTGCTGCTTTCACATTGGCTTTACCTTCTGCAGACATCTCTACAATTGGCAGTCGAGCTGTTTCTTCACACAGGCCCAGCAAAGACGCTGCGTACTTAACGCCACATGGGCTTGGCTCTGCGAACAGCGCTTTGTGCAGCGGAGCCAGGCGATCCTGAATTTGCAAAGCTGTTGCAAAGTCACCCGCCTGGCAGGCTTCGTGTAGCTGCGAGCACAGGGCAGGGGCTACGTTTGCCGTTACCGAGATGCAACCATTACCGCCGTTGGCGTTGTATGCCATAGCAGTCATATCCTCGCCGGACAGGTAGCTGAAGTCACCCTCAATCACCATCCGTTCCATGCTGATGCGGGACAGATCACCAGTTGCATCCTTAACACCGACAACACGCGGCAGTTGCGCCAGTCGCGCCATTGTTTCAGGCAACACATCAACAATTGCCCGTGGTGGAATGTTGTAAATTACCACCGGAATATCGATCGCATCGTGGATCATTTTGAACTGCTGGTACAGGCCCTCCTGATTTGGGCGATTGTAATAACCGGCCACACTCAAGACCGCATCCGCACCAGCGGCCTGGGCATGACGGGAATACTCCACCGCTTCCTGTGGGTTGTTAGAACCCGCACCTGCGATGACTGGAACACGGCCCGCGGCCTCTTCAACAACGATCTCAATCACCCGTTTATGTTCCGCTTCGGTCACTGTTGGCGACTCACCGGTAGTACCCACTGGCACCAGACCATGGGTGCCACTTTCGATCTGCCAGTTCACCATCTTACGCAGCGCAACTTCATCTACAGTGCCATCACGAAAGGGGGTAATCAGTGCTACAAAAGAACCGCGAAACATGGGAAAACTCCTTAAATACTCAATAAAAAACCCGGTGACAGAGGCTGCGACCGGGTTCTGGGTAGCTGAATTTCTCAGCGTAGCAGGCAACACCGACCGGCCAGGGGGTTGCCCTGTTTATCGCCGTTGTGTTTTCGCTGCTGATGCTGGTCCATGATTCAATCTACCCTATGCTGCAATCGGGCCCGGTTGCCCGAAGCAATTAAATTCGATAGAGCGGACTCTACAGAAGCAGATTCATAAACTCAACCAGTTTCAGAATTTAATTCCTATAAAACCACAGATACCAAATATTATTCGGTGAATGGATGTATCTCTTCCTGCAGTTCACTAACCCACCTCATCCAGCACTCGGCGACGGAAGATCGCACCACGTGCCTCTGTCAGCTGCCGACAGGCCTCTACATCTACCCCAGGCAGGCCATCAATGGCTGACACATACACCGCTGGGATCAGCTCACTGGCACGGCTGATAAAATCCAGCACCGATTGCCATGCATCGGGCAGAGCAGGGTGGCAGTGGCGAGCATAGGTGTGTGGGTCCTGTGCATTCAGGGAGATCGACAGGGCATCTATGCACTGGGCCAGCTCAGGGACAATATCCCGCTTGTTTACCCGCGAACCAAGGCCATCGGTGTTAATACGCGTTCTTCCACCCTGAGCTTTCACCGCCTGAGCAATCTCCAGCAGTGCTTTGAGCCGCAATGTCGGCTCACCATAGCCACAGAACACAATTTCTTTATAACGGGCAGGGTCACCGATCTGGCTGATGATCTGAGCCGCCAGCGGCCGTTCACTCAGATACAGCTCATGGCCTTTCACGTCTGTACAACCATTGTGCTTGGGGCAGAAATCACAGCGCAGTGTGCAGCGGTCCGTCAGGTTGATATAGAGCGTCTGCTCAATCACATACACCAGCTGGTCAGGCTCAGTATGCACAGGGCGACGACTCGGGTTGGGGCGAACGGGGTTAACAGAAACGGGGGAGGGAGGGGCGCTGGACACTGTACTACTTCCGATCAAAAACAGATCGCATGACTGTAGCAGTGTCCACCACCAGAGGAGTTGATGCTGGTCAGGGTCAGCTTCGGCTGTTTACTTCCTGCCCCAGCTGATGACTAAGGTCCATTAACAGACTGCGCAATGTTTTCACCATCTCCCCATAACCGGGCTGGGCCAGGGGCTTGCGTAACAGGAAACGCTGTGAGGCCACAACCTGATCAGTGCCGGGTTTATCCAGCCGCCAGAAGCCACTGATAATCGCCTCACCAGACTCAGTGCCATGAAACTGATCGACATGCAGCCGTAATCGTAAATCCCACAATCGGCTGCTGCTTTCCTGGGCATTGTCAATCCGCACGCCGTTCAGCAGGCTGCTGAGGTCTGTCTGCAGTGTACGGGCAATGGCGTGTTCCGGTTTTTCCGCCCATCGATGGTGACGTGCAATACGCAACTGATTCTCACTGCTGAGCAGAGCCAGCCCTTCAGTGTTAATGTAGTCAGCCACAGTAACCGGAGCAATCCCCAGCACCGTGCGGCTGTTTCCGGTGGTAACCGGGCGAGGCTCACTATCACTGCTACTGAGCAGGTAATATTTGACTTCCGGGGCTGGCGGGGTTGCACAGCCACTGAGTAAAGCAACGGCGAACACCATGCCCACAAATAAACGTTTTATCATTGACCGGCTCCTGGCTGCAGGTCTGGCTGGGCAGATTTATCAAAAATCAGCGCACTGGGTTTGTCGTTCAGGGTATCAAGTACCGGCTCAAGCTTGTTTAGCACGTCACGCAGTGACTGTACCGCATTCTTCAGCTCATGATACAACGGGCTATCAGGGGACATGCCCTGTGCCGTCTCGCGGATCTCCGCCAATGTGCTGACAATACCGGGGGCGACCTGCCTGACATCATCACTGGCAGCCAGCTGGTTAACAGATGTAAGCGTTTTTTCAAGCTCTTTCAATGCACGTTGAGCATCTTTAAGCGTCTGATCAGCATTGTCCAGTACTGGTTCAATCGGTAATGCCTGTATTTTATCCAGTACTGAGACCACCCTTTGCTCTATCCTCTCCAGCCCACCAGACACTGTTGGTATTACCTGAATACCGTCGGTTTCTGTCAACTGTGCTTTATCAGCATCCGGGTAGATATCCATATCCACATAAAGTGCCCCGGTCAGCAGATTACCCAGCTTCAGGCTGGCGCGCATCCCTTCACTGACCCAGCGGGTCAGCTGATTCTGAATTGAGGCTGCATCAAACTGACCCAGCCGGCCAGGTTCAAGCCGGATCAACACCGGTATCTGGCCACTATAGTCGTTCATCATCGCCATATGATGCTCGGATAACCCCACGACTGTGCCGATACGAATCCCCCGAAACTCCACCGGCGCGCCAGGCTTAAGGCCTCGGATCGACTGTTCAAACTGAAGCAGGTACTCGCTATATAACCGAAAATGCTGCTCAGTAATCGCTGATTCATTAGCATAGAGCCGGAAGCTATCACCATCGATGGCAGGTTCACCTTTGGGCCAGTCGTCGGGTACGTCAAAAGCGATACCACCGGTAAGCAGGGTGTCCAGGGAGCCTGTACGAATCTTCACACCTTCTGTGGAGGTCGTGATATCGATCCCACTGACATTCCAGAACCGTGACCCACTACTGACCAGCTCATCAAAGGGGGCGCGAACAAAGATATCGTAATGCATCACCCCCTGAGCTGCTTCAAAGGTTGCCTGTTCAATCCGGCCCACATTGTGGCCATGATAGGTCACTGAATCACCCACGCTGAGTGAGTGCCCAGCTTTACTGAAAATGCTCAGCCGGATACCCGGTGTTCCCGGCGGGGTAACAGGAGGCTGCTCCAGACCGGTGTATTTCAATTTGCCCTCAGGCCCATTGCCGGGGCGTAATTCGATATAGGCACCGGATACCAGGGTTTCCAGCCCGGTAATCCCGGCGGTATCAACCCGTGGTCGCACAACCCAGAACAGGGTGCTTTCCCGTAGCAGGTGCGCTGCACCTGGGTCAATGCGGGCCTTAACCAGCACACCATCCAGATTACGATTGAGCGACACCGACTCCACCCGGCCCACTTTAACATTACGTGCCCGCAGTGCTGTTTTCCCGGCTTCAATGCCGTCTGCCGTCTGGAAGGTGAGCGTGACCAGAGGGCCCTGGTTCTGCCAGTGCTGATAAACCATCCAGCCACCAATCAATACAGCGACAAGAGGAATCAGCCAGATAATCGAGATAGAACGTCCCGCTGAAACATTGGCATCAGGTGGGGTCATCGGGGTACTCCTGTGTAGAATCCGGCGGCAGCTTATCCCAGATAAGCCGGGGATCAAAACTATGGGCGGCCAGCATGGTAAAAATAACCACCCCGGCGAAGGCCAGGGCGGCACCGCCGGGATAAATGCTCATTAACTGACCCAGCTGAATTAGCGCCACCAGAATAGCAACCACAAACACATCGACCATCGACCAGCGGCCAACAAGCTCCGTCAGCCGGTAGGTGAGTGTGCGCTGACGGGGCCAGCGCTGATGGCTGCCAGAAACGCTCAGTGATAACCAGAGTAGCGCCAGCATCTTACCCACCGGTACCACCACACTGGCAACAAAGATGACCAGTGCAATAGGGTAAGACCCCATCTCCCAAAGCAGCAAAACCCCACCCACAATGGTACTCAGCTCTTGCTGACCCAGCAGTTGCGTTTCCATAATAGGCTGCACATTGGCAGGAATGTATAGCAGCATGGCCGTAATCAGATACGCCCAGGTGCGTTGGAGGCTTTTTGGTTTGCGCAAGGTAAGCCTGGTGTGGCAGCGCTGACAGTGCAGCTGCCCAACGGGTGCAAGCAGGCCGCAATGATGGCAACACTGCAACCCATAGGCCGCCGCCGACCCGGTAGAGTACTCAGCCATGTTCCTCGCCTCCAGCTAACTGATGCCATAGATAATGCTTATCCAGGCTCGAAAGGGCTGCAGTCATGGACAGGGTAAACAGGATGTAGGCCCAGAATGACAGACCCAGAACAATATCGGCCATGGCGCTTATTTTGATCAGGCTGACCAGCACACCAATCAGAAACACCTCAACCATGCACCATGGCTCGATAGCAAACAGCCAATGAGTAAAACGTTTTGTCCAGTGACTGTGCTCATCCAGCCCCAGCTGTACCAGTACCACCACCAGAAGCAGCAGCAGTAATGCGGGTAATACCAGGATAAATAGCACCAGCAACAGTGCCAGCGGCAGGAAATCCAGGGCAACAAGTGCGCTGGCGCTTTGCAGCAGCGTCATCTGTTGCACATGCCCCTGGGCTTCAAAAGCCAGAAAGGGAAACTGTAACGACAGTACAAGAAATAGCAGAGCACTGGCGGCAAATGCCAGACTTAACCCATGACCATTGTGTATACGGCGCGACAGCAGGTGGCCACAGCGGGGGCAGTGGGCTTTTTCGCCTGCCTGTAAAACTGGCAACTGTACCAGCAGATCACAGCTATGACAGGCGGTATGATCATTCATAAATGTATCATTCATACGGTGGCATTTTAGCTGGACATCTGTCGTACTTCAGCTGAATTCTCAACCGCACAAGAGAAACAGCCTGATTTCCTCATTATGACCCAGGTCAACACAATGACTGACCTTAAAGCTCACAGCCCGACAGTGCACGAGACAAGCTGAGAATCAGTGTTAGAATGGTTCGCAACTACAAATGATTTATAGTCTTAAACAGGTTGATATCACCGTGTTAAAAAAACTGTCAGGCACAGCGCTGCTGCTTACAGCGCTGGCAGGGTGTTCTACCCACTCCGATGATCAGGCTCAGGTCAGCGGCCAAAGCGCTGCCCAGCTAACTCTGGCAAAACAGTCACTAGGACAACAACTTTACTTTGACCCGAACCTGTCCCACAACCGCAGCCAGGCCTGTGCAACCTGCCACAACCCTCAGGCGGGCTACGTAGACAACCGTGATAACGGTGTGGGCGCGGCGGTATCTCTGGGTGACAATGGCCACTCGCTGGGCGACCGTACTGCACCGACTGCTGCTTACGCAATGTTCAGCCCACCATTCCATCAGGATAAACAGGGCAACTGGGTCGGCGGTCAGTTCTGGGATGGTCGCGCCAGCACCCTGGCTGACCAGGCAGCCGGGCCGCCCACCAACCCTGCGGAAATGGGCATGGCTTCAAAGGCCGCCACGGTAGAACGAATCAAAGAAAACCTGGCTTACCAGCAGCAGTTTGCAGATATCTACGGCGCTGATATTCTGAACAACCCCGATCAGGCCTATAGCGCCATGGCTGATAGCATTGGTGAGTACGAAAAAACGGCTGACTTTGCTCCCTTTGATTCAAAATACGACCGCTTCCTGCGTGGCGAATACCAGCTGAGTAAAGCAGAAGAGCTAGGCCGTACATTGTTTTTCTCCCAGCAATTCACCAACTGCAACCAGTGCCACCAGCTTAAAACCCGCCCTGGCGCAGAGGGCGAAACCTTCAGCAACTATCAGTTTCACAATATAGGCACACCCGCCAACACAGCTCTGCGTGAGGTAAACGGCGTTGCTGCAGATTTTGTTGATGCTGGTTTATTGAACAACCCGCTGGTAAGCGATGAGACAGAGAAGGGCAAATACAAAGTTCCAACACTGCGAAATGTTGCCATTACCGGGCCTTATATGCACAACGGCGTTTTCGCCGATCTGCGCACGGTTGTCCTGTTTTACGACAAGTACAACAGCCGGGCACAACGCCGCACCATCAACCCGGAAACGGGTAAACCATGGCAGAAGCCAGAAGTACCCACAACACTTTCGACAAAAGAACTGGAGCATGGCCCAGCTCTGGATGATCGACGGGTAGATGCGCTGGTAGCTTTTATGAAAACGCTGACCGATAAGCGTTACGAATATCTGCTGGAGACAAAGTAAGAGGATAGACCCAGGGAGCCAGCAGCATAGCCTGCCTGGCTCCTGCGGTCAGAGTTAAAATCAAGTTTAAAAAGTAACCTGCGCCAGGCCATGTTAAAATAGCCAAAGGGCTGGAAGTAAAAGTCGAAGCCGCCATGTGTACCTGAAAGTGTAGTAAAACCTGACAAATGACACTTTTAGCCTGCCAGATCAATAAATGCCTATTGACGTTTAAATCAAGCTTCAAAATAATACCCCCTACACTTAATTAATGAACAACCGACTGACAGGATCATATAAATATGTCCACAACACTGCTACTGGAACAATAGCAGTAGAGTAAGGTCGGTTTATAATTGCTCTGGCAACAGCCAGCTGAATCAACGTTTGTACACTAACAAGGAGTCGTTGTGCTCATCCTTACACGTAACATAGGACAAGCTATCCGCATTGGCGATGATATTGAAGTTCGAGTGCTTAGTTTTAATGGATCTCAAGTCAGTATCGGTGTAAATGCCCCGAAAGAAGTAAATATACACCGTGAAGAGATTTACCTTCGTATTCAGGAGAAGGTAGGAAATAAGGTGCCGGAGTCCTGAGTCTTATCAGGTAATCTACGGAAGAAATCGTACAGAAACAGATACAACAAATACAAATAAAGGCGGTAAAAACCGCCTTTATTTGTATTAAACCACCAAATTACAAGTGGCAATATTCCCCTAATGCCTTGACGTCTTTGACCTTGATCACAGCTTTTTCCCGGATAACAAACTCACTCAGGCCAATCGGGGTATCGTCGCCCCAATCATAGGTATAACCCAGTCGCGTCCAGGGATAACCATTGTCACCATAGCTGTTGGACTTCAGGTTGTTTATCCAGTCAATATGAGACTGACTGACCGTCATACCCGTAGCAACAGGAAAGTCAAGCTCAGCTTCGTGGTCTGTCACCGCCGGGTCAGGTGAAGGGCGAAACAGATCCACGGTTTGCACCCACATTTCAACAAAGCGGGTTTTACCGTTATGTGGCGGCAGACCCATCAACTGCTCCAGACGCAGCGCCAGCGCTTCATCCGTTAGCTCCGCACGTTTACCCTTACAGAAGGTTTGCAGATAGGGAACAGGTGTTGCCCAGACTTCACGTTGCAAGGTGACAGGCTTACCTATCTGCTCGTCATAACCATTCCATCCCGTCCAGGTCAGCATCAATACTGACTTGTGATCAGCACTCCAGACCAACTCCGTGGTGGAGGGTGAGATTGCTACCAGATCACGGGAAATCTCTTCCGGTGTTGCTACACTGGCATCCGCCACAGCCGCTTTGTAGCGAGCTTCAAGGGATGTGTCCGAGGATGCGTACAACGAAGTACTAAAAGCCAGCAGCGAACCCAGGGACAGTTTAAGTAACCTGCGCAATTCCATTGAAAATATCCTATCGAAACAAATAAAGCTGCGCAGCCTAACAGCCTGCAGAACAAAGTCTATGCCTCTTTAAGCTCAAACGGGCCACCAGGGAATTAACCCTGCTGTAACACCCGTCGATGCCGATACATCTGGTAAGCCAATGGGAGGATGCCACGATGATTGTCACCGGCAGCAATGTTCAGCTCACTTCACAGCATCGCGAAACTCAGAAAAAGTCAGAATTTGAACGGCTGGAAATATTCACTACCGATGGTCAGGGGCGCGCCCTGACAATGGAGGTCAAACAGCAAGATAAAGTCACCCTGTCAGGCGATGCGCAACAACTCTCAAAGCAGGTGCAACATACCCCCCTGGCAAGCCCGTCGATCGACGGCAGCAGGCCGCCGTTTGAAGAAGAGCTCCCCCTTGACCCACAAACCCAGGCAATGAAGAGCATCATTGAGGCTATTTCAGGGATTGAGATCAAGCTGGGTACAGGGCAGAGCCTGACCATGACAACCACACCTGATGACACCCCACCTGCAACTGTTCAAACGGGTATGCGTTACCAGGCATTCAGTTATTACCAGGAAACCGAGTCGCTGGAGTTTCAGGCCAGCGGAACGGTCGCGCTGGCAAATGGCCGTCAGCTGGATATAAACCTGGCGATGACTATGCATCGAGATTTTGTCAGCTCAGAGTCACTGACAATTGAAGCGGGTGCCAAGCTGAAAGACCCGCTAGTGGTTAACTTTGCCAGCGCAGGCACACAGCTGACCGAGCGCAAGTATGACTTTGATCTGGATGCCGATGGCAACAAAGACTCCATCAGCTTCGCAGAGCAGGGGAGTGGGCTGCTTATGCTGGACCACAACAGGAATGGCCAGGCAGACAATGGCAACGAACTGTTTGGCGCACGAACAGGTAACGGCTTTGCAGAACTGGCCCAATACGACGAAGATAATAACGGCTTTATTGATGCCGGTGATACCGTATATGGGCAATTACAGCTCTGGGTAAAGGGTCCTGAGGGCCAGGATCAGTACTTTTCGCTGGCGGAGAAGGAGATCGGAGCGATCTATCTGGGGGCTATTGATACGCAATTCAGCTTAAAAGACAGTCAGAACACTCAGCAAGGCCAGCTACGCAGCACCAGCCTGTATCTGAGTGAAGCCGGGGCAACAGGCACCGTCCAGCAGGTTGATCTGGTAGTATAATCAACATCTACGGGCGTGTGCTCTTCCAGTAGGCTGAACGCCACCAGGGGCTGCTAAGCTTGCTGATTGTTACCCCCACACGGGTGGATACATGCATAAACCTGCCATTCTCCAGATAAATACCTACATGCCGACGGCCAGGACCCAGCCGGAAGAACACCAGATCCCCCGGTTGCAGGTCCGCTTCTGCAATCGTCCGCCCCTGTCGCTGCTGCTGGGCTGTAGTGCGCGGTAGCTGACGCCTGAACTGCTGTGCATACACCTGTTGCGTGAAGGCTGAGCAATCCATCCCGGCGCGGGAGTTTCCACCCAGCTGCCAGGGCGTCCCTCGCCACTGCTGGTAGTGTGCATAAAGCTGCTCGAGCACTGCTGGCCTGCTGACATTGTTTCCCGGCTCAGCCCTGTAAGCTGGCTGAACTGTGACTCCCTGACCCGCATTATCTTCTACGGATATAACGCGCCCAGTTGTAGAGCAGCCAGCAAGCAGCACACACAATATGGCATAAATATATTTTTGCTCAGTTGTCACTAACATTACCCCAAGGCCTGTACCGCACCAACAAACGTAATCTATTCGAGATATCCCGACAAACACTGGTACCATAAACCACCATTACCAGATATGAACGCTGAACCACCGCCTCAGGCAGGGAGCATATAACCATGCAAAGATATTTACCTGTTATCGCCATATGTATACTGGCAAGCCCAACTCAGGCTCACGAGAGCCGCCAGAGCGTGAAAATGCCATTAACCAGCGAAATGGCAGATGTAACACGTCACTGTGTTTATGCTGGCAAGCTATACAGCCGAGGCTCAGTGGTGAAACAGCCCGACGGTAACCGGGTCTGCGAGAAAGTATCCTTTGGTGCCGAACCCTTTATGCTGGGCTGGGATAAGGCAAAGTAACACTGGCATCCGCTTATACCACACGCTATTGTGTGCATATAATGAACAACCGTGATGACTGATACATCACATTGATGGGCTGAGTACAGGAGGTGGTTATGTCCATTAATTCCGGGCCTGTTGGCCTCAATAGCACACTGATAAACTCAATCGGCGGCCTGCAACAGGATATTTCCACAGGTAGCAGGATTAATCAGGCAAAAGATGACCCTGCAGGTATTCAGGTAACCATCGAGTTTAGTTCCCAGATTCGTGGCAACAACGTAGCTATGCGTAACAGCAATGACGGCATATCCGCGTTGCAGGTTGCAGAGGGTAGCCTCAATAACGTTACTGATAGCCTGCAGCGCATCCGCGAGCTTACTGTCCAGGCTGGCAATGGCACCCTGAGCAATACCGACCGCTCCGCTTTGCAAAACGAAGCTGACCAGCTACTCGAAGGCATCCGTGACAGCATCGGCAACAGTGAGTTTAACGGCAAATCACTGCTCAAGAATGACGAAGGCGTGAATATCCAGACAGGTGCCGGCGCTGGGGAACAACAGAATATCAGAACCATGGATTTCGCAGCCGAACTGGAAGATCTTGATCTGTTCAACCTTGATCTGACCAACCCTGATACCAGTGCGGCATTTGAAAGCCTGGACGGCGCATTGTCCCTGGCAGGGGAGTTACGCTCCGAATTTGGTGCCAGCCAGAACCGGCTTGAGTACAGTATGGACTCATTGATGAGCGAAAACCTCAACGAAACCGCTGCCCGTTCACGCATTTCGGATACCGATATGGCAAAAGCCATATCCGAGCTTTATCAAAACCAGGTAAAGCAGCAGGCAGAGATTGCCATGCTGGGCCAGGCAAATAGCAGTCGCGGCCATGTACTGAGCCTGCTGAATACGTAAACTGACCACACAGGCTACCCACCCCGAGCTGCCGTTACAGCCCTGCTGCAACGGCAGCTACTGCTGTCACTCACCTGTGACGCACCAGAACACTGCCCCCCCTGTAGCCTGTTTTGTTTTTACAGCTAAACACCCTGTAAGATAGTCCTTTGCCAGTGACCTCCAGGGCTATAACACCATCGTCACAGCTTTGCCCAGCTGGATTGCATCTGTACAGGAGCAGGGCGCTATGTCGGACCCTCATCTCAGCGCTACATTACCACTACTGGTAGCGCTTGCTCAGGGCTTACTGATTGGCCTTGAACGCGGCTGGCATCAGCGGCGCGGAAAAAGCGGCAGTCGTATAGCCGGTTTGCGCACATACGGCCTGCTCGGCCTGCTGGGTGGCTTTACGGGTCTGCTGGCAGGTCCACAGCCAGGCCTGTTAGTCGGCCTGGGCATGATAGCCATAACCCTGTTTCTGCTAACCGGCCACCTGGTTGAGATGCTACGCAATAACGACATAGGAATGACCAGCCTGGTTGCGGGCGTGCTCACCTACATACTCGGTGCCGCAGCCTGTCAGGGCTATATGAGTGAGTCTGCCTCAGCGGCAGTGCTGACGCTTTTTCTGCTTAACTACAAAGCCAGTTTCCATGCAGCGCTTCGTGCACTGCGCCCCCATGAATTACAGGCTACGCTAAAACTGCTGCTGATTTCGGTTGTAATCCTGCCTGTTCTGCCCAACACAGGGATGGGCCCCTGGCAAGCAATCAACCCTTATCAAATCTGGTGGATGGTCGTCCTGATCAGCGCAATTTCCTTTAGCGGTTACTTCGCCATGCGTATTGCTGGCCCGGATAAAGGTGCGCTATTGACCGGCTTGCTGGCAGGGCTGGCCTCGTCAACCGCACTGACGCTGAGTTTTTCCCGATTGGCAGCCAGAGAGCCCGACCAGGCTCCTGTGCTGGCACCGAGTATCCTGATCGCATGTGGCACCATGTTCCCGCGTATACTGGTCGTCAGCACACTGCTCAACAGTGCCATGGCAAGCCTGATTGCCCCTCCGTTACTTATCATGGCAGGCGTTGTCTACCTCAGCGCAGCATGGCAACTCTGGCGGGTAAGGCGGCAGACAGTTAATAGCAAAACAGCAACTCAACTGAAAAACCCGCTTGAACTGACCAGCGCAATCGTCTTTGCTGCCATCCTGATGGTTATTATGCTACTCAGCGTCTGGCTCAAAGCACAGTATGGGGACAGCGGTGTATTAACGCTGGCTATACTTTCAGGACTCAGTGATGTTGATCCCATAACCTTGACCCTGAGCCAGATGGCACCAGAAAACCTCAGTCTCACACTTGCAGTTTCCGGTATTCTGCTGGCTGCTGGCGTAAATAGCCTCGTGAAAGGCGGCATGGCCTGTGTAATCAGCGGCTGGCACTTTGGCAAGCTGGTGATCCTGCCGTTATTGCTCGCGATAAGCCTGGCAGTGGCCTGGCTGCTTTTTAACGGAGTTGTCACTCTGGCGTAACGTCAGTAAACGATGCTCTGAAAGATCTGTTCAATAACCAGCAGCAACCCAATGCAGCAACTCATAATCCATTCAACAATGCCTTTCACCCGATATCGCAACATAAACTGCGAATTTAACCCCGATATAGATCGCATAATTTGATAAATATCATATAGTTGGTATACCAATGACGGTGTAATTACGCTCAGGCACAGGAAAATACGATCCTGTCCTTGCACCCCTGGCCGCCAGGGTCGTCTCACCGCAGCAAATGCACAGCATCCCGGTGCTTTTTCTTTGAATGTACCGGCCCAGATAGCATAATGTGAGCTGATATACGGTAAGGAATTATTGAATGGCCAACAACAAACGTAGCAAAGCCTTAAACCGGGTGATCAAACTGCTCAACCTCGCTACGTCTGATGTGGACCACGAAGCTGACCTGGCGTTAAACCACGCCCATAGCGTGATTTACAGCCATAACATTCAACGTGAAGAGATCGACCCGGACAAACTCTGCGACGGCACCGTACTGGCGCAAATTGACTGGTTTGGCGACTGGACAGACCGCCCCGAGCCTGTCGACCCCTGGGAACTGGAAGCTGAACTCGAGATGGATGCCGAGAACTACCAACCATATGTAATCCGTGAAAAGAACACCTGGCTGGAGAAACAGCAAGCCAGGGACGCGCAGAGTAGCCCGGACACCGATACGGATAACCTCGACCTTACGGCACACACACTGGAACCCGAACCTGAGCCAGAACTTGAGCCAGAGCCAGAACCAGAGCCAGAAGCGGCCACTCAACAGAACAGCACGCTGATACTGGATGCTCACCACAGCCCCGCACCCGATCCAGAGCCGGAAGCCACTCCTCCCAGCTTTGATGAAATTGTGGAGTCAGGTGCCTTTATGGTGTTTGAGCGCACCCCATCACCGCTGGCAACCTGCCCCCCAGAGACGTCAAATGACGATAACGAAGAACCTGCCACACTCTCACTGACTACAGAAGAGTCCGGCCCGGATACGCCAGACGATGACTGCAGCGAGCCTCTGGCAGCCAGCGCAGAGGTCTCAACCGACTACCCGTTAACGGTCGTTGACGATAGTGATACTCCTGCTCCTCTGAACGACGAGTCATTTAATGAGTCTGAAGCTCGCACTCGACTGACCGATGTAATTGGCCGCATCATTGCCGCTAAAGACCGCTATACCGCCTATAGAGATGAGCGCGAGCAGGGCGATATTGACGAAGAAGAAGAAAAGGCGATTCGTATCCAGGCTGAAATCGAAGCCGAAGAAGCTGCAGAGCGCGCTTTTCGTGAGCGCGCCGAGGCTCAGCTGATCTGGGAAGCCAATATGCGCGAGCTGCGCCAGGAGCGCCGCCACCGGGAGCAGAGCGCGCTGAAAAAACTACGCTCCCTGCGTGATGAACATGAAGACCTGAAAAAGCGCCTGGCAGCTCATGAAAGCTGGAAAGCCGAACAGGCCCGGCTGGCATTACTGGATGAGATTTCCAATCAATTACAGGTTGCTGCGGACCATATCGCCGATGCCGAAAACCCGGCGCTGGCCCGTGCACTGTTCCTGATGGATGATAATGAACTCACGCTGACCGACCTGCCACTGGCGCGCATCCATCACAAATCGATCTTCATGCAGCTGCTGGAACGTGAAGCCCGCACACTGGAAACCTCGAAAGAACGAGAGAAGTTCACTCAGAAGCTATTGGGGGAATACCTGGCGGTTTACCACCCCCCCACCATTGATCTGGCAAGCAAAGTACTTGAATTACTGAAAGTCGCCTCATCCGGGGTTGAAAACGCTGAAGACGCCTTTGAAGATGCCCGGGAGATCATGGATCGCAACAGCATGAGCATTCGCGACCTGGATATCAGCCAGATCAATCAGATCTCACTGTTTGTACGCCTGCTCAACTGGGAAGCTGACAAACTGCTGGATATGGATGCCCGCGAGCACTTCACGGCCAAAATGCTGGACAAGTACTTCGAGGCAACAACCAAAGTCTGATCAGGCCAGCCCTTGCTGAAGCCACTCCCCAGGCAGCATAAACGAAAACGCCAGCCAGGTTTCCCCGGCTGGCGTTTTTCATTCCAGCTTTAACGCAACAGCATATCAGCCATCTTCAGGTTCATAACCCAGGTTAGGTGCCAGCCAGCGCTCAGCGTCCTGCAGGCTCATCCCAATACGCTGGGCGTATTCTTCCACCTGATCTTCACCGATTTTCGCCACCCCAAAGTACTGTGACTGCGGGTGGCTGAAATACCAACCTGATACCGATGCCGCGGGCATCATCGCATAGCTGTCCGTCAGGGTCATACCAGTGTTAGCCTCAACATCCAGCAGCTCCCATAGCAAGCCCTTTTCAGTGTGATCCGGGCAGGCAGGGTAACCCGGTGCCGGGCGAATTCCCTGATACTTTTCTTTGATAAAGTCGTCGTTGCTCAGCCCCTCATCGGCACCGTAGCCCCACAGCTCTTTACGTACCTGCGCATGCATGTACTCGGCAAAGGCTTCGGCAAAACGGTCAGCCAGAGCTTTGACCATAATAGAGTGGTAGTCATCGTGGTCAGCTTCATACTCCGCTACGATTTCGTCACAACCATGGCCTGCGGTTACCGCAAACGCACCAAAGTAATCGGCTTTGCCGCTACCTTTTGGCGCAATAAAATCGCTGAGACAGAGGTTAGGCTTGCCCGCAACTTTTTCCATCTGCTGGCGCAGGTGGTGCAGGGTGGTCAGTACTTCAGTCCGAGAATCATCGGTATACAGCTCAATATCATCCGTATCCGTTGCGTTCGCAGGAAAGATGCCCACCACACCGCTGGCACTCAGGCGCTTCTCGCTCACCAGTTTCTTCAGCATCTCCTGAGCATCGGCATACAGTTCACGCGCCTGTACACCCACCACTTCATCATCCAGGATACGCGGGAAACGGCCTGCCAACTCCCAGGACATAAAGAACGGCGTCCAGTCGAAGTAATCCAGCAACACATCCAGCTGCACATCGTTATACACATGCACACCCGGTTTAACAGGCACCGGCGGCGTGTAGTCCGCCCACTCAATCGGCATCCGGTTCGCACGAGCGGCTTCCAGATTCACCCGTCGCTTATCATTCTGTCGCGCAGCATGGCGCTCACGCACAGAGACGTAGTCTTCCTGAATCTCTTTTACATAGTCTGCCTTGCGCTCAGAGAGCAGGGTAGAGGCGACACCCACCGCACGTGAGGCGTTGGTAACGTGCACCACCTGATCACGCTTGAGAGCCGGATCAATTTTCACCGCCGTATGGGCCTTGGACGTGGTCGCGCCGCCAATCAGCAACGGAATATCAAAGCCCTGACGCTCCATCTCTTTCGCAACATGTACCATCTCATCCAGAGACGGTGTGATCAGACCCGAGAGGCCGATAATATCGGCATTCTCTTCCCGTGCTGTGCGCAGAATTGTTTCAGCAGGCACCATAACGCCCAGGTCGATAATCTCGAAGTTATTACACTGCAACACCACCCCAACGATATTCTTGCCGATATCGTGAACATCGCCTTTTACGGTGGCCATTACGACCTTCCCGGCAGAGGTACTGGCACCGCCAGATTTCTCTTCCTCAATAAACGGCATCAGCCAGGCCACCGCCTTCTTCATAACGCGGGCGGATTTCACCACCTGAGGCAGGAACATCTTACCGGCACCAAACAGGTCACCCACCACATTCATCCCCGCCATCAGCGGGCCTTCAATGACATGCAGCGGACGTTCGTAGTTATGGCGGCACTCTTCCACATCGTCATCGATAAACTCGGTGATGCCTTTAACCAGCGCATGTTCCAGACGCTTGTTAACATCCCAGCTACGCCATTCAGCTGCTTGCGGGTCCTCTTCAACACTGCCATCACCGCGATACTTCTCGGCGATCGCCAGCATCTTCTCGGTGCCATCCGGATCGGTATTCTGAACAATGGCCTCAACGTGCAGGCGCAGCTCTTCCGGCAGATCATCGTAGATCGCCAGCTGGCCCGCGTTGACGATGCCCATATCCATACCGTTTTTAATACAGTGGTAGAGGAATACACAGTGGATCGCTTCACGCACCGGGTTATTACCGCGGAAAGAGAAGGATACGTTGGAGACACCGCCAGAAATTTTCGCATAGGGCAGGTTCTGCTTTATCCAGCCCGTGGCCTGAATAAAGTCCACCGCGTAATTATCGTGCTCTTCAATACCTGTCGCGATGGCAAAGATATTCGGGTCAAAAATAATATCTTCTGGCGGGAAGCCGACTTCATCCACCAGGATACGGTAGGAGCGTTCACAGATCTCGATCTTACGCTCGAAGGTATCAGCCTGACCGGTTTCATCAAACGCCATCACGATTACCGCAGCACCGTAACGGCGGATTTTACGCGCCTGCTCAATGAAGTTAGGAATACCTTCTTTCATCGAGATCGAGTTAACAACGCCTTTACCCTGGATGCACTTCAGGCCCGCTTCCAGCACCTCCCACTTGGAGGAGTCGATCATGATCGGCACCTTGGCGATATCTGGCTCACCAGCGATCAGATTGAGGAAGCGTACCATGCAGGCTTCAGCATCCAGCATCCCCTCATCCATATTGATATCGATGATCTGAGCACCGTTTTCAACCTGCTGACGGGCAATGTCCAGTGCCGTTTCGTAGTCCTGCTCTTTGATCAGACGCTTAAACTTGGCGGAACCCGTTACGTTGGTACGTTCGCCTACGTTCACAAACAGCGTGCTGTCGCCGATGTTCATCGGCTCCAGACCCGACAGGCGACACTCCACCGGCAGCTCCGGCAATACACGCGGCGCTTCATTGATCACCGACTCACGGATCACCCGGATATGCTCAGGGGTAGTACCACAACAGCCACCGACGATGTTCAGGAAGCCAGAACGTGCCCATTCGGAAATTTCGTCCGCCATCTGCTCAGGCGTTTCATCATATTCACCAAAGGCATTTGGCAGGCCAGCGTTCGGGTGGGCTGAAACAAAGGTACTGGAAACACGGGACAGTTCCTGCACATACTGGCGCAACTCCTTTGGTCCCAGCGCACAGTTCAGGCCAACCGAGATCGGCTTGGCATGGCTGATCGAGTTCCAGAAACCTTCTGTTGTCTGACCCGACAGGGTACGGCCTGATGCATCGGTGATCGTGCCAGAGATCATCACTGGCAGGCGCAGGCCGTTGTCATCGAAGTATTTTTCAACCGCATAGATCGCCGCTTTGGCGTTCAGAGTATCGAAAATGGTTTCGATCAGGATAATGTCCGAACCACCTTCCACCAGGCCATCGACAGACTCAGTGTAGGCTTCAACCAGCTCATCAAAGGTGACGTTACGAAACGCCGGGTCATTTACATCCGGCGAAATGGAACAGGTGCGGTTGGTCGGGCCAAGCACTCCGGCCACATAGCGTGGCTGATCTGGCGTAACGGCGGTGAAACGGTCACAGGCTTCACGGGCTACGCGCGCTGCAGCAACGTTAATTTCACGGCTGAACGCCTCCATCTCATAATCGGCCATGGCGATGGTGGTGGCGTTAAAGGTGTTGGTCTCGATAATATCGGCACCGGCGGCCAGATATTCGTCGTGGATCTCGCCAATCATCTTGGCCTGGGTCAGCACCAGCAGGTCGTTATTGCCTTTAACGTCAACATGCCAATCGGCGAAACGTTCGCCCCGGTAATCCGCTTCCTCCAGTTTACGTTCCTGGATCATGGTGCCCATGCCACCATCAAGGATCAGGATACGTTGCTTGAGGGCGTCTGAAAGCTGTTGTGTCTTGTCTTGTTGGGTCACGAAGCGAATTCCCGTCGTCTGAATCTGCGTTATTCTTGATCGTTATAGCGTGGCAGCAGCTTGCACCCCGCGCCACGTCTGGCCACCTGGCAGCCAGAAGATTCCTGTAATATTGCCCACCCGCCAACAACACGCGCCCCTGTAACAGGGTGCAGCATCTCATCTGGCGGAATCGATTATGACAGTGTATTGCGGATAATCGAATTAGTCAGCAAAGCATTGTAATTCAATCGGTTGGCCGCTTTGCTGAGAACCACTCAACAATGAATGAGCCATATTCATAAAGCAGTTGAATTGCCCGCATGCACCTGCAGGCAAGGGAGGATTACAGACCCACCTGACGTTTAAGGCCGCGGGCCGCAATAATCCGGGTAGCAATCTCTTCAATGGAAAACGTGGTGGTGTTGATCTTTTCAATACTGGCTTTCTTCAGCATCCGCTCAACACTGCGCACTTCAAGTGAACACTGGTCCAGTGATGAATAACGGCTATTAGGCCGACGCTCATGGCGGATCGCCGAGAGCTGAAAAGGGTCGATGGTCAAACCAAACAGCTTATCCTGATAGGGCCTGAGAATATCTGGCAGCTCATCCTGTGACAGGTCCTCTTCTGTTATCGGGTAATTGGCCGCCCGTACACCAAACTGCATCGCCATATACAGGCAGGTCGGCGTTTTACCACAACGCGACACACCGACCAGGATAATATCGGCTTTGTCGTATTGCTGTGTGCGCGCACCGTCATCATTATCAATGGCAAAATTAACCGACTCTATGCGGTCTTTATAGCGCGTCATCTCCTGAATACCATGGGATTTACCCACGGTGTAAGAAGAGTGGGTTTTCAGTTCCTGCTCCAGCGGCTTCAAAAAGCTGGCAAACACATCAATATTAAAGCCACTGCTCTGAGCAATAACTTTACGAATCTCTTCGTTCACCACGGTATCAAATACGATTGGCCGGCCATTTTCACTGGCTGCAGCATCAATCTGGGCAACCGCCCCCTGCGCCTTTTCCACACTGTCGATGTAGGGCAGGGTGATACTCTTAAACTCAATACCATCAAACTGCGCCAACAGACTCTGACCCAGAGCCTCGGCGGTAATACCCGTGCCATCGGAGATAAAAAATGCGCTGCGCTTCATTGCTGATTGACCTGTACGTTATCCCTGTGCCCGGCCGATCCAGACGCAGGGCGCGCATTGTACCCATAACGCCCGCTGCTGACAAAATAACCAGTCCCCATGCAGGACTGTAATCCTGATAAGCGTTACCATTCTTTCGCGGATTTATAATCAATTGTGCAGTAGAATACATACCTCAAAACAATAAGTTCAGGAGACAGAACCTTGCAGCAGAACGTACTTCGCCTTGATCAGGTGGGCATGAGTGATGTTGAGCAGGTAGGCGGTAAGAACGCCTCACTGGGGGAGATGCTAAGGGAGCTGGCAGATGCCGATGTAAGGGTGCCCAATGGCTTTGCTACCACTGCCGATGCTTTTCGCTGTTTCCTGCAACAAAATAGCCTGACTGAGCGTATCAACAATCGCCTGATTGATCTCGATGTCGATAACATCACTGCCCTGACAACCGCCGGAGCCGAGATCCGCCAGTGGATTATGGACGCACCGCTAACGCCTGCGCTGGAAGATGCCATCGATAGCGCCTGGGCAGAGCTATCAGCTGGCAACCCGGATATGGCTGTCGCTGTGCGCTCATCCGCTACCGCCGAAGATCTGCCTGACGCGTCTTTCGCCGGACAGCAGGAAACCTTCCTCAATGTTCGCGGGCTGGATGCAGTGAAGCAGGCGATCCGCGAAGTATTCGCCTCCCTCTATAACGACCGCGCCATCTCCTATCGGGTTCATCAGCAGTATGAACACCATGATGTAGCCCTGTCTGCCGGGGTGCAGAAAATGGTGCGTAGTGAAACGGCATCCTCTGGCGTGATGTTCACCCTGGACACCGAGTCTGGCTTTAAGCACGCGGTACTGATTACTTCGGCCTACGGGCTGGGTGAAACGGTGGTACAGGGTGCTGTTAACCCGGATGAATTCTACGTCTACAAGCCAACCTTAAACCAGGGCTTACCGGCTATCCTGCGCCGTAACCTGGGCTCCAAGGCGATCAAAATGGTATATGGCAGCGAAGGCAGCGCCGTTGAAACCGTGTCAGTACCTGTGCGCGAGCGAAACAGGTTCTCTCTGTGCGATACCGACGTCCAGACACTGGCGAAGCTGGCAGTCAAAATTGAAGAGCACTACGGTCGCCCGATGGATATCGAGTGGGCCAAAGATGGCGACGATGGCCAGCTCTACATCGTTCAGGCCCGCCCTGAAACCGTACGCAGCCGTGCCGATGGCAATGTGATCGAGCGTTTCCTGCTCAAAGAAACCGGCAAGGTGTTGATCGAGGGACGCTCTGTTGGCCATAGAATCGGCTCTGGCAAAGTGCGCATCGTACAGGGCCTGGCAGAAATGGATCAGGTAGAGGCGGGGGATGTACTGGTCACCGATATGACAGACCCGGACTGGGAACCGGTCATGAAACGGGCAGCCGCGATCGTTACCAACCGGGGCGGGCGTACCTGCCATGCTGCAATTATCGCCCGCGAGCTTGGCATCCCGGCCATTGTTGGCTGTGGTGATGCTACAGAGCAGCTGCGTCAGGGCCAGCTGGTAACAGTTTCCTGTGCCGAAGGAGACACTGCCCGTGTGTATGAGGGCAAGCTGGACTTCGAACATCAGACCAACTCGGTTGAGTCTATGCCGCCGCTGTCATTCGACATAATGATGAACGTCGGCAACCCGGACCGCGCCTTTGATTTCCAGGCCCTGCCCAATGCCGGTGTAGGCCTGGCCCGACTGGAATTTATCATCAACCGGATGATCGGCGTTCACCCCAAAGCACTGATCAACTTTGAAGATCAGCCGCGGGAACTTCGTCAGGTCATCGAGCGTCGTACTGCAGGCTACGACTCACCCGTCGATTTTTACGTGCAAAAGCTGGTGGAAGGCATATCCACCCTGGCGGCGGCGTTCTACCCGAAAAAAGTAATTGTGCGACTGTCGGACTTCAAGTCCAACGAATACGGCCACCTGATCGGTGGTGACCGCTTCGAACCCGGTGAAGAGAACCCGATGCTGGGCTTCCGCGGTGCGACTCGCTACATCTCCGACGCCTTCCGCGACTGCTTCGAGCTGGAGTGCAGGGCACTGAAAATCGTCCGTGACCAGATGCGTTTCACCAACGTTGAAATCATGGTGCCTTTCGTCCGTACCGTCGGCGAAGCAAAGCAGGTGGTCAGCCAGCTGGAGGAGAACGGCCTCAAGCGCGGTGAAAATGGCCTGCGCCTGATCATGATGTGTGAAATCCCTGCCAATGCGCTGTTGGCCGACCAGTTCCTGGAGCACTTCGATGGCTTCTCCATCGGCTCCAACGATCTGACCCAGCTCACCCTGGGGCTGGACAGAGATTCCGGCATCGTCGCCCACCTGTTCGACGAACGGGACGAAGCGGTAAAAATCCTGCTCGGACTCGCCATCCAGGCCTGTAAGAAGCAGGGCAAATATATCGGCATCTGCGGCCAGGCCCCGTCTGACCACCCGGAACTGGCCCGCTGGCTGATGGAGCAGGGCATTGAGTCCGTGTCCCTGAACCCGGATTCCGTACTGGATACCTGGTTCTTTTTGGCGAATAGTCACCAGTAAGCCCTAGCCAACACAGCCGCTATAAAAAACAGATCCTGCAGCCCACAAGCATGGGCCGCAGGGTCTGTGCCAGTTCAATATTTTTAGCCATACGCAGTCGAGTCGACCCTACAAGGGTTACCGCCTATATAAGCATTCTTATAATCAGTTGATCTGAAATAAAAGTGTGCTAAGCCCCTGCTTTAGTCCCAAGGATTACCTGTATAGAGAAAGGTAAAATGCCTATCGGCCAGTAAGGTGTCTGGCTGCTTTGCTATACAGGAAGGTAATTATCACAATGGAACGAGCAGACAACATCGCCCCCACACCCATAGAGCCGGACCACACCCGGATACTGCTTGAACAGCTATCCGTTATTATCTGTCGCCTTCAGGCTCAACTGGATGAAGTCAGCCAGCAGCTGGAGCTCAGCTTAACCCAACAGACCGAGGCACGCTCACAACCACATATCATTGCTCTTCGCTCATTGAAGACATCATTGCAGAGCGAGCTCAAAAGCAATCAGACAACTCTCGAGGCGCTAAAGTCTTCTCAATACCGGCCGGACCCAGATCATCGCAGCGGTTATTAAAGAGACTTCTCTGCAGCTGCAGGCTAACCTTACAATAACGTACAGCCTCCTGGCCGACGCCTTGAAAAAGAGCGAAAACTCATCGGGATCAGCAACGGGGCAAATGCTGGAAACCCAAGCCTGATTCAAATAAGTAATAAAAA
>Ga0193950_1000040_pt1 | contig 48112 bp, 38 predicted proteins | sample BB_1_MG_FD_144485 | JGI IMG/M metagenome (GOLD analysis project Ga0193950, IMG submission 144485) | Microbial mat bacterial communities from the Broadkill River, Lewes, Delaware, United States - BB_1_MG | ecosystem: Environmental > Aquatic > Freshwater > River > Microbial mats | place: USA...
CCAGCCCCAGTACGATATCAAAACCCTGATGAAAATAATGCAGCACCATGCCAAAACTACATTACCTCAATGACGGGCGTCATAATTAAAACACCCAAAAGACTCAAACAGTTATATGAATATCACTCAAATACCTGAGAGTGGCCAGCTCCCTGCCGAATAAGCTCAGGTATATCATCAACCAGGCTGACAACGGTTGTTGCATCCATGCCGCAATAACCACCATCAATCACCAGATCCAGCTCATGCTGTAACAGGTCACGTATTTCCCAGGGGTCCGTCAGCGGCTGATCATCTCCAGGCAGTATCAGCGAGGTGCTCATAATTGGCTCGCCCAGTGCCTCTGTCAGCGCCTGTGCGATTGGGTTATCTGGGATGCGAATACCGATCATACGCCGCTTGGGGTGCAACAGACGACGTGGCACCTCACTGGTCGCTTTTAAAATGAAGGTGTAGGCCCCCGGAGTGTGTGCCTTCAGTAAACGGTAGCTCTGGTTCCCTACCTTGGCATAGGTACTGATCTCAGATAGATCACGGCACACCAGAGTAAAGTTATGTTTATCATTTAACTGGCGGATTCTCTTAATCTTTTCCATCGCCGCCTTATCACCCAGGTGGCAACCCAGGGCATAGGCACAATCCGTCGGGTAAACAATCACCCCTCCCTTATTCAGAATCTCAACCGCCTGATTGATAAGACGCGGTTGAGGGTTTTCCGGGTGGATCTGAAAGAACTGACTCACAACAACACCTGCAAAATTTAACTTGATCTATAAAGTTTAAACCGGAACTCATGCACACTAGAGAAGATGGCTAATAATGTGCTCAACCGGCTGTTTTACTGGCATAAACCGCCCAACATCCGTCCAGTGCTGCGCAGGGCTATGGAAATCACTCCCCGCAGATACCAGTAATTCATGCTTATTTGCCAACTTGATAAGCTCCAATTGGTGCGACGGAGAGATACCGGTGTAGCTTACCTCCATCCCATGACCACCATCGGCTTTAAACTGCACCAGCAACTCACGAATTTTAGTAAAGGTGAAACGATACTTGGTTGGATGTGCCAGCACAGCAAGCCCCCCGGCCTGGCTGATCATGGATATTGCCTCTGACATATCCGGCCACTGCATTTTGACATCACCAACCTTGCCGCTACCCAGATACTGAGTGAACGCCTGCTGCTCTGTTTTAACCAGCCCCTTCATCACCATCGCAGCAGCGAAGTGAGGCCTGCCAATAACGCCATCGGCTGCATTAGCTTTTGCCTCAGGCAACAGATCCGGTAACCCCTTTTTCATCAGCCGCACAGCTACCTGCTCAGCCCGTTGCTGGCGCAACAGATCAATGCCATCCAGATAGCGGAGCAGCCGATCGCAGCCAATATCCAGCCTCAGCCCGACGATATGCACCATTCGGCTCCCCCAGAGGCAAGTCAGCTCGGCACCGTTCACCAGCGTCATTTCGCCCATCTCTCCCTGCAACGACTGCACCCCGGCCACGGTATCATGATCGGTCAGGGCCAGCACTTCTACGCCCCGCTCCCTGGCCCGCTCCACCAACGCCAATGGAGATAGCGCACCATCAGACGCTGTTGAGTGAGTATGTAAGTCATAGCGCAACATAAACTGCATGTACTCCTGAAACACAGAGGCAACAAACCGGCTGAGACAACACCAGCCCCCCTACATTAATTAAGACTATTTCCGGATACAGGGTAACAAAACTCGGCCAGATCCCCGAACAGGCCTGTAAATTCTGAATAAAAGTACAAAACTGCGACAAGGCTGCTTTATACTGGCCACCTTAGCAAACAGGCGACAGGTATATGAAGCTACTACTCGATTTCCTTCCGATTATTATCTTTTTTACAGTCTACAAAAGCACTGACGACATCATCCTGGCAACAGCGGTATTGATCCCGGCCACAGCGGCACAGATCGCCTGGACCTGGTGGCGCACCCATACCATTGAGAAGATGCAGCTGGTCACGCTGGGACTGGTTATCGTACTGGGTGGGGCAACCGTCCTGCTGCAGGACAAAACCTTTATTCAGTGGAAACCCTCAGTGGTGAACTGGCTCTTTGGCCTGGCCTTCCTGGGCAGCCAGTTCATTGGCAAAAAGCCCATTGTGCAACGGATTATGGAGTCCAACCTGACCCTGCCAGATACAATCTGGCGCAACCTCAACATTGCCTGGACCATATTTTTTATGGCCATGGGCATAATCAACCTGCTGGTGGTGTACACCCTCAGCGAAGAGGCCTGGGTCAACTTCAAGCTGTTTGGCATGCTCGGCCTGACACTGGTCTTTATCATCCTGCAGGGCCTGTACCTGTCACGCCATATGCCCAAAGACGAACAATAAGCGACGGGAGATTACGATGTACTACGCTATTATCGCCGAAGACAAACCTGACACCCTGAGCCAGCGCATGGCTGCCCGCCCTGACCATCTGGCCCGCCTGACCGCACTGCGTGACGAAGGCCGCCTGCTGATCGCTGGACCACACCCGGCTATCGACAGTGAAGACCCAGGCGAAGCCGGCTTTACTGGCAGCCTGGTTGTTGCCGAATTTGACTCCCTTCACGCCGCTCAGACATGGGCTGATAATGACCCATATATTGCTGCTGGCGTCTATGGGAAAGTAACAGTGAAACCTTATAAGAAAGTCCTGCCCTGAATATAACGGAACAGTTTACCCGCTGTTCCGTTACGCAAGCAGCTGATATAAAGTTCACTGAATAGCATCATTCAGCCACCTGAATATGCTGTCGTTTCAGGGAAAATTTCCCGGCATGTGCCACTTGGCACCCGACTCATCAAGGATATCTACATGAAAAAGCTTGCACTGAGCACAGCACTGATCGTTTCCATGGGCCTGGCCCAGACCGCACAGGCACACCCACAGCATAGCGGTTACCTGACCGAATCTGCCGATCACAACATCTCCACCGGTTTTGGTGGCTGCTGGAAAATTGGCAACTGGAACAAAGATAAAGCAGAAGCGCACTGTGGCGATAAAGCTGCACCGGCACCGGTTGCAGTTAAAACACCTGCACCTGTTGTTGCACCAGCAGCACCGGCTGCGCCAGAGTACGTGATGCAGGCCGCTGAGCGCTCTCACATCGTCTACTTCGACTTCAACAGCAGCCAGGTTAACGATATCAGCGAGATCCTGACCACTGTCAGTGGCCTGGCTACTCTGGATAGCATCACCCTGACCGGCCACACCGACCAGCGCGGTAGCAACAGCTACAATGATGCACTGGCAGCCAAGCGCGTAAGCGCTGTTGCCGCAGCACTGGTTGATGCTGGCGTTGCCAGCAACAAAATCAGCACAGCTTCACGTGGTGAAAATGCCCCTGCAGTAAGCTGTTCCGATGCTGGTGCAGAAAGCTGCCAGAGCAAAAACCGTCGTGTAGAAGTTACCATCAATGGCGAACAGCGCGTAAAAAGCAACTAAGCACCGCGTTCAGCTATTAAAAAGCGCAGCCACCAGGCTGCGCTTTTTTGTATCCGCCTCTGGCAACATCAGCGACTTTCCAGCATAAACGTCACCGGCCCATCATTTACCAGACTGACCTGCATATCCGCACCGAACTGGCCAGTAGCCACGCCTTCATGTACCCGCTTAGCCTGGGCAACAAAGTAATTGTACAGCCTCTCCCCTTCAGCGGGGCTCGCCCCTCGGGAAAAACCGGGCCGAGTGCCCTTACGGGTATCAGCTACCAGCGTAAACTGCGACACCAGCAACAGACCACCTGACACCTGTTGCACATTGAGGTTCATCTTGTCCGCTTCGTCAGCGAAGATCCGATACCCCAACAGCTTCTTCAGCAGCTTGTCGGCATCCGCCTCACTATCCTCGCGTTCAACCCCTAACAACACCAGGATGCCGCCATCAATCGCCCCTACAAGCGCGCCATCCACTTCAACCGACGCCCGCTTAACCCGCTGAATCAGTGCTTTCATTGCGCAGACCTACTCCCAGTCACCCTGAAAAGCGCCCATTCTAGCGCACCTGACCAGTCAGGCCAGCGTACGGGCAAAGTCATTAGTCGCTCGCACCAGGTTATCGGTAATACCTGGTTCAAACGCAGAGTGTCCGGCATCACGGACGATATGCAACTCCGCCCGAGGCAGCACAGCATGCAACTCCAGGGCCTGCTTCAACGGACAGATCACATCATAACGACCGTGGACGATAACGGTTGGCAGATGGGTGATCTTATCCGCATCCCGCAGAATCTGGTCCGGCTCCATAAAGCCCTTATTAACAAAGTAATGCGCCTCAATCCGGGCCATCGCCAGTGCCAGGTGTGGCTCTGAAAAATATTCCAGCGCATCATGGCGAGGGTTCAGCGTTGAACAACGCCCCTCCCAGACCGACCAGGCCTTGGCGGCAGACATCCGGGCAATCTCATTACTGGAGGTCAGCCGCTGGTAAAATGCAGACACCATATCTGCACGCTCCGCTTCCGGGATCACGGCCTCATAATCCTGCCAGTAATCAGGGAACAGCTGATTCGCACCATGCTGATAAAACCACTGCACATCCTGATCCCGACACAGGAAGATCCCCCGCAGAATCAGCCCCAGCACCTTCCCGGCATGAGCCTGGGCATACAGCAGGCTCAGTGTAGAGCCCCAGGAGCCACCAAATAACAGCCACTGATCAATACCCAGCGCTGTGCGGATCTTCTCCATGTCATCAACCAGCGCCGCACTGTGATTAGCCTCCAAACTGGCATGGGGCGTTGAACGGCCACAACCACGCTGATCAAACAGCACAATACGATACCGGCTCGGGTCGAAAAAACACCGATGCTGTGGTGCACAACCACCACCAGGCCCGCCGTGTACAAACAACACCGGAATCCCTTTCGGATTGCCGCTTTGCTCAACATAGATCCGGTGACCATCACCGGCCCCAATCCACTGTTCACAATAGGGATTGATTTCAGGATAAAGCGTCAGCATATGTTCTCCTTCGCAGACCGTGCCCCTGGACGTCAGACTCTCCAACAGCATACACCGCCGTTTCTACAGATGTAGTCAGCTATTAAAAAATACCCGCTATAAATGAACTTTTCTTGTGTTCCCAAATCTACGTAGCCGTCCAGTTGTCACTCAGCCGCTGGCAACCACATAGCACAAACCGCTATCTGGCTGAGTGTCCACCTATATTGCGTACACATCCAACCATCTGACAAAGGAACGTCTATAGATGAAAACGCCCGCTACCGGCCTGATTCTGGCCCTCCTGCTGACCTCCAGCCAGAGCTTTGCTTCTGATCTGGCACCCAACCACCTCCAGCAGCAGTATAAACGTCCCGGCAGCATTCCATTTCCGGCGGACAACCCCTATAGCGCAGAGAAAGCGCAACTGGGGAAAATGCTGTTTTTTGATCAGCGCCTGAGCAGGAACTTCAATATGAACTGTGCAACCTGCCACAACCCGTCGCTGGGCTGGGAAGATGGAGTTGCCGGCGCATTTGGCGGACAGGGGAAAAACCTCTCACGCCACTCACCCACCACCCTCAATATGGCCTGGAGCAACAGCTTCTTCTGGGATGGCCGGGCAGCCACGCTGGAAGAGCAGATTCGTGGCCCGGTAGAGTCCCCCAACGAGATGGACCTGCCACTCAGCACAGCAGTTGAACGGTTACGTAATGTCGATGGCTATAAAAGGCGCTTCGAGCAGGTCTTTCCCGGCAAAGGTGTCCACAAAGACGGCATTCTCAAGGCCATTGCCACCTATGAACGCACCCTGGTTTCAGGCACAGCTCCCTTCGACCGCTGGATAGAAGGCGATGAAGCAGCCCTGTCAGATGCCGCCAAACGCGGCTTTACACTCTTCAATGGCAAAGCCGCCTGCAGCCAGTGCCATACCGGCTGGAATCTGACCGATAACCAGTTTCACGATATAGGCCTGCCAACCAACGACGCAGGCCGTATAACGATCACCGGCAACGCGAAAGATCAGCACGCCTTTAAAACACCAGGCCTGCGCAATATCCGCCAGCGTGCGCCTTATATGCACAACGGCAGCCTGAAGACCCTCGAACAGGTCATTGTTCACTACATCGGCGGCGGCATCCCAAGAGAAAGCCGCTCACCCCAGGTACAATCCGCCCCCCTAAACAGCAATGAGATTTCCGATCTCATTGCATTCCTTGAAAGCCTGACCGGCGATGATCAGCCCGTCAGCCTGCCAATCCTGCCATACTGAACGGAGCACCTCAGATGAGCATCAAACACAAACTCTGGCTTGGATTTGGCCTGCTGATAACACTGTTCACCAGCCTGGGCCTATACCAGGGCTATCAACTCAATCAACTGGGACGACAGGCGCTGCAAGCCTATGAACACCCCCTGAGTGCTGTCGATCAGAGCCGTGCCGCCTGGGACACCTTTCGCAGCAGCCGCGAGCTGGTAGATAACCGACTGGCCCGCATCCAGTTCGCCAACGCCCACAAAGATGCCCAGCAACTGCAACAACTCCAGCAGCAGTTTATGGGCCAGCTACAGGCAGCCCACCTTGCAACCAGCGCACTTATGGTCAGTGGAGATATTGAACAGCTCCGCCAGAACGCATCCCGCTGGTACCAGCTGAACCTTCAACGTATCGGCGACAGGCAGCAAGCCAGCCTGCCCGATGAAAGGGTACTGACACTGCTGGAACAGCAGCTGTATAACGCACTGGAGGCCCTCGTCAGCAACAGCCTGAAAGCTGCCAGCACTGAACAGCAGCAAACCGCTGCCTCGGTCGAAAAAACACTGTCTCTGGCAGCGGCAATGCTGGCAAGCACTGTTATCCTGGGCCTGATACTGGCGATCAGCCTGTCACGCAGCCTGACAACACCTCTGGAGCAACTGCTGAGCGCGATACGTGAACTATCACGTGGTGATGGTGACCTCACCCGGCGGCTACAACTCAAACGCAAAGATGAACTGGGCCAGCTAGCCAATGAAGTTGACCTGTTTATCGAGAAAATCCACGGCCTGGTCAGCGACACTCGACAGGCACTGCACCAGGCATCCAGCACACTTAAAGAGCTGGGCAGCATGACACAACACACCCACCAGGGTGTCGAGCAACAGAAAAATCGACTGCAGGAAACCGCATCAGCAATTGAGCAGATAACAGTCGCCGTCGAGGCCGTTTCGCAGAACTCCCAGCATGCAAATGATCAGGCACAGCTGATCAACTCAGAAACACATCAGAGCCTTGCCCTGGTTACCCAGTCCGGCGAGAGCATTACCCTGCTGGCAGACGAGGTCGCCAAGGCCAGCGATAACATCCAGCAACTCTCAGATGCCAGCAACTCCATCAGCGAGCTGCTAACCGTTATCGAGTCGATAGCCGATCAGACAAACCTGCTGGCCCTGAACGCCGCCATTGAGGCTGCCCGCGCCGGTGATGCAGGCCGGGGGTTTTCCGTTGTGGCTGATGAAGTGCGCTCACTGGCCATAAAAACTCGCGAATCAACCGACAATATTCAGATTACAGTTGGCAGCATCCAGCAGCGAGTTGAAACAGCACGCAGTGTTATGGACCAGGGCCGGGAGCTGGCAATCAGTTGTGTCGAGCAAAGTCAGGCCGTCTCACAGGCACTGATCGCCATGAGCGGCAACGTCAATTCAATTGAGCAGATGAATCTGGGCATCGCTTCAGGCACCGAACAGCAACGTGCCAGCATGCTGGAAATCAACAAGAACGTGGAAAGCGTTAACCTGGTCGCTGACGACACCGCCAGGACAACTCATCAACTACAGCAGGGCCGCCAGGCACTGGAACAGGCTCTGAACCAGGTAGAGGAACGCATGGGGCAGTTTCAGCTGTAATCAGGCTGCCTGCCGTCGCCAAAAGGCTACAAAAGCCAGATCTCAGACCCAAAAAAGCAGCCCGCAGGCTGCTTTTTTATTCCGCAAAGAAATCAGCTAAGCGCTTACTTTTTAGCGCGCTTACGCTCGTTTTCTTTCAGCAGTTTCTTACGTACACGGATGCTTTCCGGTGTCACTTCAACCAGCTCATCGTCTTCGATGAAGTCCAGCGCCTGCTCCAGCGTGAAGCGGATTGGCGGTGTCAGGTTGATGTTTTCATCAGTACCGGAGGCACGTACGTTGGTCAGCTGCTTACCTTTGGTCGGGTTCACGGCCAGGTCGTTAGAACGGCTATGGATACCGATCACCATACCTTCGTAAACTTCGATGTTTGGATCGATAAACAGACGGCCACGGTCCTGCAGCGCCCACAGGGAGTAACCCAGTGCTTTGCCCGTTACCATGGTCACCAGTACACCGTTAGTACGGCTGATCACATTACCTTCTTTAACTTCACCGTAGTGGTCGAAGATAGAGGTCATGATACCGGTACCGGAGGTCAGCGTCAGGAACAGGGAACGGAAACCGATCAGACCACGGGATGGGATGATGAAGGTCAGGCGTACACGGCCTTTACCATCAACTTCCATATTGGTCATATCGCCTTTACGTTTACCCAGCTCTTCGATGATGGAACCCTGGTGCTGATCTTCAACATCGATCATCACCTGCTCGAATGGCTCCTGGATAACACCATCAACTTCTTTCTGGATAACTTCAGGACGGGACACACCCAGCTCGAAGCCTTCACGACGCATGGATTCGATCAGTACGGACAGGTGCAGTTCGCCACGACCAGAAACCTTAAATTTCTCTGGCGAGTCACCCTGCTCTACACGCAGTGCCACGTTGTGGATCAACTCACGGTCCAGACGGTCCTTGATGTTACGGCTGGTGACAAACTTGCCTTCCAGACCCGCAAATGGAGAATCGTTTACCTGGAACGTCATGGATACAGTCGGCTCATCAACAGACAAAGCTGGCAATGCTTCAACGTTATCCGGGTCACACAGTGTATCGGAGATAAACAGCTCGTCGATACCGGTTACACAGATGATGTCACCTGCCTGAGCGGTTTCAACTTCAACACGCTCCAGACCCATGTAACCCATCACTTTCAGGACACGGCCGCTACGAATCTTGCCGTCACGGTCAATAACCTTAACCTGAGAGTTAACATTCACTTTACCGCGGGTTACACGGCCAACACCGATAACACCCAGGTAGCTGTTGTAGTCCAGTGCAGATACCTGCATCTGGAATGGGCCATCAACGTCAACCTGTGGTGGTTTCACGTGCTCAACAACGGCTTCGAACAGTGGCGTCATATCGTCCGCCATCTCTTCCGGGTCCAGACCCGCAATACCGTTCAGTGCAGAGGCGTAAACAACCGGGAAGTCCAGCTGCTCATCGGTCGCATCCAGGCTGTCGAACAGGTCAAATACCTGATCCATTACCCAGTCTGGACGAGCGCCTGGACGGTCAATCTTGTTGATTACAACGATCGGGCGCAGACCCTGGTCGAATGCTTTCTGAGTCACGAAGCGCGTCTGTGGCATCGGACCGTCAACCGCGTCAACCAACAGGCATACGCAATCAACCATAGACAGTACACGTTCAACCTCACCACCGAAGTCGGCGTGTCCCGGTGTGTCTACGATATTGATGTGGTAATCGTTCCACTCAATGGCGGTGTTTTTCGCCAGAATGGTAATACCGCGCTCTTTCTCCTGGTCATTGGAGTCCATGATGCGCTCAGTGCCCTCATCACGGCGTCCCAGTGTGCCAGACTGCGAAAGCAGCTTGTCGACCAGGGTGGTTTTACCGTGGTCAACGTGGGCGATGATGGCGATATTGCGAAGCTTCTCGATCACGTTTTATTACCTGTCAGGGAATTCTAAAGCGCGCATTATACATGGATTCACATGACGCGCTGGTTATAAAATCACCTTTGCGCAAAAGATCGCCGCTCTTAAAGCCCCCGATTCACTGACAGCCCACGTCGTATCAGGCCTGCACCCACAACGCTCTACCGCAGCGCAACAGAAAATGCTTCAAATCAGTGCTCAGCCCAGGCACTTTTACAGCGCATAGCGTATGCTATGGCAGCCAGGGCACGCTGATACTGGTCGGCGTAATCAACGATTACCCGTAATGCACCAGAATGGAGCACATATACTTAATAACGCACCATCAGGATGCACATTTACAGTGCTCTGCTAGCCCACAGCTAGCACAGAAACACTGGAAAGCCAGTATTTATGCGCTTTAATAAGATTGGCACATTGATTGCTTTATAGACCCCAAACCATTTTAACAGCCCTGGCAAATGGACTGCTAAATGGGTCTGGCAACTTAAAACGTGGAGAAAGCCAAATGTCAGAGAAGACTCTGAAACTGATCGAAGAAAACAAGGTTCGCTGGGTAGACATGCGCTTTACCGACTTTAAAGGTAAAGAGCAGCACGTAACGATCCCGGTTACCGACATGGGCGACGACTTCTTCGAAGACGGCAAAATGTTTGACGGTTCTTCTATTGCCGGCTGGAAAGGCATTAACGAATCCGACATGATCCTGATGCCGGACGACAGCGCTTCCGTGATGGACCCGTTTGCTGAAGACGCAACAGTTATCGTACGTTGTAACATCGTTGAACCAGCCACAGGCCAGGGCTACGAGCGTGACCCACGTTCTGTTGCCAAGCGCGCAGAAGAGTACCTGAAATCTACCGGTATCGCAGACAGCGCAATCCTGGGCCCAGAACCAGAATTCTTCGTATTTGACGGCGTTGAATGGCACGCAGACATCTCTGGTTGCGGCTACAGCATCCAGTCTGAAGAAGCGGCATGGTCTTCAAACCACAAAATCGAAGGTGGCAACACCGGTCACCGCCCACGCGTAAAAGGCGGTTACTTCCCGGTTCCACCAATCGACTCCCTGCACGACCTGCGTGCTGCAATGTGTGACGCGATGGAAGCCATGGGCCTGACCATCGAAGTACACCACCACGAAGTTGCTACTGCTGGTCAGTGTGAAATCGGCGTACGTGGTAACACACTGGTAGAGAAGGCTGACGAAGTTCAGATCCTGAAATACTGTGTACACAACGTTGCTCACGGCTACGGCAAAACCGCAACCTTCATGCCTAAACCACTGGTTGGCGACAACGGTTCCGGCATGCACGTTCACCTGTCCATGAACAAAGATGGCCAGAACATCTTCCACGGTGACCAGTACGGCGGCCTGAGCGAAACAGCACTGTACTACATCGGTGGTATCGTGAAGCACGCGAAAGCGCTGAACGCTCTGTGTAACCCGTCTACCAACTCCTACAAGCGTCTGGTACCAGGTTTCGAAGCTCCAGTAATGCTGGCGTACTCCGCCCGTAACCGCTCTGCTTCCCTGCGTATCCCTTACACCACGTCCCCGAAAGCGGCACGTGTTGAAGCACGCTTCCCGGACCCAGCTGCTAACCCATACCTGTGCTTCGCGGCACTGCTGATGGCTGGCCTGGACGGTATCCAGAACAAAATCCACCCTGGTGATGCAGCGGATAAAGACCTGTACGACCTGCCAGCTGAAGAAGCAGCAGAGATCCCACAGGTTGCAGCGTCTCTGGACGAAGCCCTGGCTGCACTGGAAGCAGACCGCGAGTTCCTGACCAAAGGCGGCGTATTCACCGACGATATGCTGGATGCCTACATCGGTCTGAAACGCGAAGAACTGGCGCAGGTCAACATGACCACGCACCCAGTTGAATTCGATCTGTACTACTCCGTATAAGAGTGTAGACAGCCAGTAAGTGTGAGATTGGCAAAAGCCCTCTGAGCGATCAGAGGGCTTTTTTTGTGCCTGCCACGCAGCCAGACAGCACTCCCCCCTCCAGCGCACCACTTCAGACCCGACGCCCACCAGGATGCACCAACATGGTGCGCATAGTAACAACTCCGGCTACACTGATAGCAAGCAGAGCCCCTGCCTGCGCTGCTCTAACAATATCGCCCACCTGGTTTACTTCTTGCAGTGCATACATCAATCAGGACGAACGCCGGATGACCATGCCGCATAAACAGATTCTCGACAACCTCACCGCTGCAGTAATTCTGCTCGACAGCCAGCTGCAGATTGACTACATCAACCCGGCTGCGGAGATGTTGCTCGAAGCCAGCGCCCGCCAGCTGCGCAAGCGACATATAGAGGAGTGGTTTTGTGAGCAGCCCGAAGACCTGGAAATCCTGCGTTCTTCACTGCATGACAACCACCCCTACACCTGCCGCGAAGCCAGGCTGCGCACTCAGGGTAAACACGCCCTGACCGTCGACTACAGCGTCAACCCGATCATGCAGCAGGGCAAAAGCTTTCTGCTGGTAGAGCTGCAGGCGAAAGATCGGCTGATTCGTATAGAGCGTGAAGAAGAACTTCTCAGCCGCCATGAAACCGCTAAAACCCTGGTACGCGGGCTGGCTCACGAGATCAAGAACCCGCTGGGCGGGCTACGCGGTGCCGCACAGCTGCTCGAGCGCGAACTGCCCGACGAAAGCCTGCATGACTATACCCGGGTCATCATTGAAGAGGCTGACCGGCTACGTAACCTGGTCGACCGGCTACTGGGGCCGCGTACTCTGCCCACCATCACCCAGGTCAATATTCACGCCGTGCTGGAGCGCGTCAGCAGCCTGATCGAGGCCGAGTGCGCAGGCAGTGTTGCCCTGCAACGGGACTACGACCCCAGCATTCCTGAAATCACCGGCGATGCCGAACAGCTGATTCAGGCCGTACTTAACATCATGCGAAACAGCATGCAGGCACTTCAACTCAACAAAACCGCTCACCCCTGTATCCGCCTGCGCACCCGTGCACTGCGCCAGTTCACCCTGGCCAGCGAGCGCCACCGGCTGGTGTGCTGTGTCGAGATCAGCGACAACGGCCCCGGCATTCCGGAAGAAATCCTGCACAAAATTTTCTACCCGATGGTCAGCGGTAACCCGCAAGGCAGTGGGCTTGGCTTGTCTATTGCGCAATCCATTATTAACCAGCATCAGGGGCTGATTGAATGCACCTCTGAGCCAGGCAGCACCTGCTTCAAACTCTTTATTCCACTGGAGCCTAATCATGACAACGGCCGCTAATGTCTGGATCGTCGATGACGATCGTTCTATTCGCTGGGTACTGGAAAAGGCCCTGAGTGGTTCTGGCCTCTCCACCCGCTGCTTCGAAGACGCCAACAGCCTGCTGCAGGAACTGGAACAGCAGCAGCCTGACACCATCATCAGCGATATCCGCATGCCTGGCATCGACGGGCTGGAGCTGCTACAGCGGCTGCAAGACAACCATCCTGAGTTGCCAGCGATTATTATGACTGCGCACTCAGACCTGGACTCAGCAGTGGCTTCCTATTCAGGCGGTGCCTTTGAGTACCTGCCCAAACCGTTCGACATTGATGAGGCCGTTGCACTGGTACAGCGTGCAGTCACCCATGCCAAAGAGCAGCAACAGGCCAGCCGTGAAGCACCGGCCCCGCAAGCCGATATCATCGGCGAAGCCCCGGCCATGCAGGAGGTATTTCGTGCCATTGGTCGGCTGTCTCAATCCAATATCACCGTTTTGATCAACGGCGCTTCAGGCACCGGTAAAGAACTGGTTGCCCACGCCCTGCATCGCCACAGCCCACGGGCTGCTGCGCCATTTATTCCACTGAACATGGCCGCCATCCCCCATGATCTGATCGAGTCCGAACTGTTCGGCCATGAGAAAGGCGCATTCACCGGTGCCGCCAGTACCCGCCAGGGGCGCTTTGAACAGGCCAACCACGGCACCCTGTTTCTGGACGAGATCGGCGATATGCCCGCCGATGCCCAGACCCGCCTGTTGCGAGTACTGGCCGATGGTGAGTTTTTCCGTGTCGGTGGCCATACCGCCGTGCAGGTAGATGTACGGATAATCGCCGCCACCCATCAGAACCTGGAAAAGCTGGTACAGGAGGGTCGCTTCCGTGAAGACCTGTTCCACCGCCTGAACGTTATTCGTATCCATATCCCGACGCTTTCTGAACGCCGGGAAGATATTCCAGCCCTGACCCGCCACTTCCTGGAACGCTCCGCCAAAGAGCTGGGCATGGAAACCAAAATGCTCCACCCCGATACTGCCAGCCTGCTGGCAGAGATGCCCTGGCCGGGCAACGTGCGCCAGCTGGAAAACAGCTGCCGCTGGCTGACCGTTATGGCATCGGGCCGTGAAGTGCTGATTGAAGATCTGCCACCGGAACTGATGGAGCAGCACAGCGAACAACAGCCGGTCAGCGACAACTGGCAGCTGGCGCTGCAGCGCTGGGCCGACCAGCAACTGGGCCGCGGGGAAAGCAACATTCTGGAACAGGCTGTCCCTGTGTTCGAGCGCACCATGATCGAAACCGCCCTTAAGCACACCGCCGGGCGTCGCCGTGATGCCGCACTGTTGCTGGGTTGGGGTCGCAACACCCTGACCCGCAAGATCAAAGAGCTGGGCATGGACGCTGGCGACGATGACCAGTAAGCACCCGGTACGTGGCGGCTTGTAGTCGCCACTGCCCTGCCGTTACACTGCCTGCCTGTTTAGCCTGATAGTCATAAAACCATGCTGCACGTTGTTCTGTTCCAACCTGAAATCCCACCCAATACTGGCAACATCATCCGCCTGTGCGCCAATACCGGCTGCCAGCTGCACCTGATTGAGCCTCTGGGCTTTGATTTTGAGGATAAGAAGCTGCGCCGTGCCGGGCTGGATTATCATGAATTTGCCCAGGTTCAGCGCCACGCTGACCTGGCCAGCTGCATCGCCAGCGTTGAACCATCGAACGTATGGGCCCTGAGCACCAAAGGCAGCGCCGCACCCAGCCAGGTCGCGTTCAGCGATGGAGATATCCTGCTATTTGGCCCGGAAACCCGTGGCCTGCCTGCTGACGTGCTGGACAGCCTGCCCGCCGAACAGTGTCTGCGCCTGCCGATGAAAGCCGATAGCCGTAGCCTTAACCTCTCCAACGCCTGCGCCATTGTCGTCTATGAAGCCTGGCGACAACTGGGTTACCCGGGCAGCGCCTGAGCCCATTTGCATACAGATCTGCAATACTGAAGATAGCCGTACAGCACACCACAGGGTGCTGCGGTCAAGGCACTGGGATTCCCCCCGGTTTCATGGATAATATCGGCCACACCGTCGCGTACCCGCTCGCTAACGTAAGAGAACCCACATGTCCGACACAACCACCTATCTGCTGATCGCTTCTGGCCTGGTTCTGATCGCAGGCCTGAGCGCCTACATCTGGAAACAGCTGAAATTCCAGCGCGACCACCAGCGGCGACTGGATGAAATTGAACAACAGGCGCGGGAGAAAACCCAGCAACGCCGGGACCACCTGATTGAAAGTATTCGCCTGATCAGCCACGCGATGGAGAATGATGACAAGCTGACCCTGACCGAAGGCGCTATCCGGCTCAAAGTACTGCTGGAGCACCTTGCCCCACACCTGCTGAGCCAGGAGCCTTACGCTATTCTGGTACTGATGTTTGAGCAGACTCAGCACATCCCGCTCAAAGAGAAATTCAAAGCGCTGGACCGTAAAGCTCAGCGCAAGTTTCTGGCCGAGATGCACCGGCTGGAGCAAAAACACCAGGATGCCCTGATTGAGACCGCCCGCCAGCTACACAGCTACCCGTTTGAGAGCCTGTGAACATGGACTTTATCCCGATCTTTCTGGTGACCCTGCTGATTGTTGGCGGCCTTGGGCTGGCGCTGTATTTTGGCAAAGCCCCCACGCACCGCCCCTCCCGTCAGGAGATACTGACCCTGTTACGCGGGGTTGAAAATGGTACTACACGCCAGGAACACTGGGACCTCTTTATCGGCTACCCACTGAGCTACGACCCGGAGCTGGATCTGGTACGACAGCGATGTGCTGTTCTGGATGAAGGTGATGACCAGACACCACCCCTGGGCCAGGGGCTGGGCGACTACATTTATAACCGGGAAGGACGGGAAAAAATCCACCAGCTGGCAGATGAGCTGGAACAGATGATTGAAAAGGAACCGAAGTATCGCGAGTTCTAAGTAACAGTTATAGCTCGTTCAGTGCCTGGCGGATAATACGCTGCAAGCGCCAGAACTGTTGCCAGATGTCCCGGCCACTCCCCGTCTTGGCAGCCGTATTTAGCTCATGACTGACCATATCCAGCTCCGGCAACTCATACAGACCCGCCAGCCCCACCAGCTGGTGGGTATGATGACGGATCACCGCCCGATCCAGTGGCGACAGCGCCTGCTCAATACCACTGATCTGACCCAGCAATTCCGCCGCAAACGTATCCCGGCTGATACGATAGCGCTCCAGCGCAGCAGACAGCCCCTGCGATGAAACCTCCGGGGCCTGCAACCCTTCAATATATCGATTCAGATGCGCAATCAGCACCCTGTCTTCAATTGGCTTAAGTAATACTTCATCGACGCCAGCCTGATGCAGAATATCATGCTCACGCTCTACCACATTGGCCGTCAGGGCCAGAATCGGATTACTGAACCCGGCCTCCCGAATCTGCCGGGTTGCTTCAATCCCGTCCATCTCAGGCATATGCACATCCATCAGCACCAGATCCGGGTTGAACTCACAGGCACAGGCAACCGCTTCAACCCCGGTCACTACTTCCAGCACTTCGGCACCGGCCTCTTCCAACACCCGACGGATCAGCAGTCGGTTAAAATTGTTATCCTCAGCAATCAGTACCCGGATCTGCCGACTGAGCAATGTACTGTCAGCAACGACTGCAACCGGCTGAGCGGAATCGCCCGTCAGCTGCACCAGCCCTTCGATTGAGAGCGGCTTATGCATTACCCTGGCCGTGACCTCATCAGGCAGTTCCAGCTGGGCACCACTGAGTACAACCAACTCTCCGGCATAGCTCTGTCGTATTGTACGCAGGCTATACAATAACCCGGTATTCCCCACATCACCGGCAGTCTGATACAACAGCACAAGATCCGCATGCCCACATGACAACTGCTGCATCAGCGCATCCAGATCCTGACAGAACACCATATCAGCGGAGACTTCCAGCAGCTGATAACCCAGCCCCTGGCGCTGCGAAGGGTGCTCAACCAGCACCAGCACCCGTCGATAGACAGGCCAGAACGGGCCTATGGGAGGGCCCTGCACCACGGTAAATGGAATATCAAGCCAGATACGTGTTCCCTCCCCTTCGCGAGAGACAAGGTCAATCACACCTCCCATCAGCTCGGTCAGGTGATGGGAGATCGCCAGCCCGAGGCCTGAGCCACCGTAACGGCGGGTAATAGAGGTATCAGCCTGAACAAAGGCAGAAAACAGAGTTTCCAGCTGTGAGTCAGGGATACCGATCCCCGTATCAGACACCTCCAGCCTGACCCGCCCTTCACTGCTGCGCACCTGCACTTCCACTGCTCCCTGGTCTGTGAACTTGATCGCATTACTGACCAGGTTCACCAGCACCTGGCGCAGCCGGATTGCATCGCCCAGCACTTTTTGCGGCAAACGGGGGTCCATCACCAGCACCAGCTCGATACGTTTCTCATGGGCAACAGGTGACAGCATTTCCACCACTTCCTCGGCACAGCTGCGCACACTGAATGGCAATGATTCCAGCGTAATCGCCCGGGACTCAAGGCGGGAAAAATCCAGGATATCATCGATCACTGACAGCAACATGCCTGAAGTGAGGTTAATAATGCGGGAGAACTCCTGCTGCTCACGATTGAGGCCAGATTGCTGCAGCATACGGGAAAAACCAATCACGGAGGTCAGCGGAGTACGCAGCTCATGGCTCATACGGGCCAGAAACTCATCCTTGGCCTGGTTAGCCCGGTCAGCACGTTCACGGGCCCGGCTCAGGGCGCTGTTATTACGTTTGATATCCGCCATACTGCGGCGCAAGGCACGGGTCTGCTCGTTTACCCGCAGCTCCAGCATGGTGTTAGAGTCCTCAACCGTCTGCGCCATGCGGTTAAAGCCGCGCAGCAACAGCTGCATCTCGCCATACCCCTCATCATCAGCACGCCGCCACAATTGTCCGGCTTCGATATCCTTAACAACGCGGGTCAGATCTTCTACAGGCTCTATAATGTTGCGGCTGAAACGTGATACCAGCAGCAAACTGCCCACCAGCCCTCCCAGTAGTAACACGACCCCCTTGGCGATAATCTGTTGCTGGTGCTGCTGCGTTGCTGCCTGCGACATCACCACAGCTACCCAGCCAATAATCTCTTGTGTGTTATCAGCCTCAAAGAATTCCGGCAGATCCTGGAATGATATACCGCTGGTGGTTACCGGTGCGAGAAAGTAGCCATAGCCCCCCTCCAGCCTGGGGTAAATCGAATGGCGGTCGATCAGGAACTGACTGCCTGAACGCCTTACCAGCTCAATAAACTGCTGGTCCAGCACCACTATTTCCAGCACATCCTCTTCGTTCAGCTGCGCCCGTACCTGATTACCCAGCATATCCCGGTTACCGGTCAGCAAGCCAAACTCTACCGACACCGCCAGCAACCGGGCGATCGTCTGACCTCGCGCTGTCAACCCCTGGTCCGTATCCGCCAGCCGACTCTGAATAAAGTAGACCCCTAAGGAAAATGAAAATACCAGCAACGGAAGTACCGCTACTACCAGCATCTGCTGTTTGATACTCCCCCAGCGAATCATCGCACCTGCTCCTTTAGCTGACGACTCAACTCAGCATCAGACGGGAGCAGCAACTGTAACGAGCGCGCAGCCACCCGGTTACTGATCACAGAGTAGTAGCGAGGAAACTGCGCCTTCGGCAAAGGCCCGGCGGAAACATTATAGCGCTGCAGAAACTCTCCTCCCTGACGTCCCAGCTGCTGTGGCGATGAGTACACCGCAGCAACCGCGCCCGCTTCAACATATTTGCGAGAAAAACCAATCAACGGCACCCGCTGACGATAAGCGATATACAAAATCCATTTGGCCGTAGTGCGATTGAACACGGCCTGGTCAGGCAGAGGAATAAAGATATCACTGCGCTGGATAAGTGGTTGCAACCGTTTTACCGGGTTATCCAGTTGCGCCAGCGAACGGTGTACCAGTTCAAACTGGTATTTGCGTGCCACCTCGGCAAGCTTACCCAGCCGGGGCTGTGTCGCCTGCCCCACCACCGTCCCCACCGTACGAGCGGCGGGCATAATCAACCGGGCCAGCGCCAGCTGACGCTCCAGAGGCTGGTCAACATAGATAGCCGACAGCCGGTCACGACGCGGCCAGCGCGAGCCATACTGCTCGGACAGCCTTCGCCAGGAAGACTCCGGCAGAAATGTCGCCAGTAAGCGCCGACTGACCGGCAGTACCTGTAGCAGATACTCCGTGGCTGCGGCACCCACCGCTACTGTGATATCAGTACGCGAGGCCAGCAAATTCGGCGCGGCCTTAAGCTGTGACATCGTCGTCACCTGTAGTGACCCTGAATAATGCTGCGCCACCTCTCGCGCTACATCACGGTAGATAGCACGGTCCTGGCTGAGAACAACCAGATTGCGGGCCTGCAGTTCAGGTACAACCAGTAGCAGCAACCAGAACACCAGTCCCTGCCACGGATGTAAACCATCAATGAATCTCTTCAGCCACATCAGCCTGGTCGCACCTTTATGCTTATACACTGTGAAAAACAGAGGAAGGCTCAACGAGCCTTCACAGCAAACTGTAAATACGCACGACGATCAAATTTGTTAAACGGATAAAACTCTGCATAGTCCCTATCAAACAGGTTCTGTACCAGTACGCTACTCTCCACTAGCCATTTACTGCTGGCAACCAGCTGATGAGACACTTTCAGATCAGTACGCCAAAAACTACTACGTGCGCCCCCTTCTGGCCAGTTTGTGTCACTCATAAAATAGTTGGCGACACTGTAGCGCCAGGTCGGGTCAAGTTGCTGGTTATACAGTAAAGACACTGTGTGTGCCGGGGCTGCACTATCAAGTTGCTGCACGCCCCCCCTAGTAGCGTCCGCAGGAAAAGGCTGTATACCCTCAAAGTAACCACCTTTCACATCCTGGTAGCCATAGGCCAGCCACAACATGGCGTTTTGCCAGGGCTGCAGTTTCAATTGCAGATCAAGCCCCCGGTTACGCCAGCTGGCAATGTTCTCTTTGCGACTATAGTAACCATCATGATCAACAGGATGCAGGTAAAAGCGGTCCCGCATGCCATCACTGATCTGCTCGTAATAAAGCCGCAGATCAAGCTCCAGCTGCCCGCTATCAGAACGCCAGTAGCTGCCCAGTTCATAAGAGTCCAGCTGCTCCGGTTTCAGGTTGGGATTATTAACCGTCAGTACATTCCAGGGCTGGCCGTCCCTGTTATAGATCGTTGATTTCAGGTTGGCCTCCAGCAACGAGGGCATACGGTACGCACGGGTATAGGAAGCCCGTAATGCAGAGCGCTCCGTCAGCAGATAATTCAGCGCCAGCCGGGGGGAAAGTCGGGTGTACTGAGTCGCCGAGAAATGCTCCAGCATCCCCCCCAGATTCCACACCAGCTGTTCGTTATACTGCCACTGGATATTGCTGAACAAGGTACTGCGCTCTTCATTAATCCGCTGCTCCCCCGTTAGCTGCATTGGACTGTTAACGGTCTCCCAGCGGTAACCGGCACCAGCCATCAGGCCCAGTTGCGGCGTCAGATGCTGCGTATATTGCAACTCAAACTCTGTGGTTGTGGCCCGCCCCATGGCCGAGTCAGACCAGATAGCAACGCCATCAATACCCTGTAAACGTGCCAGCTGAAGGGCTGTTTCCATATCATTTACCTGCGCAAACTCACGCAGGATCAGCTCTTCGGCCTTGAACTCCGGCATGGAAAGGTCAATCAGGTTACGACTCAGGGTCAGCTGCAAGGCACGGTCGGCATCCAGTTCACGGCCCCAGCGCAGATACTGATAGTTGCTTTGAATATCCGCCGGTACAAACTGCTCATCCGCTGACACGGCACTGCCCACCAGCATCTCGGTCTGGTTGATGCCCAGCTGCAGATCCAGGGTATCCTGCAGGGTGGGAGTAAAGGCCACTGAAAGATTCGCGAAACGGATCGTCTGGCTATCCTCAAATAGCGCGCTGCCTTCATTACTGCGATAGCCTGTTGTCAGCCGGTAATCAAGATCCTCGCTGTAACCGGCATGACGAGCTTCAAACTGCCGCTCCTGCTGTGAACCCGCTAGCAGCCGGGCGCTGCTCCCGGCTTCTGCCAGAGGACTGCGGGTTACAATATTAATCGCCCCCAGAAAAGCATTGGAGCCATAGGCAGGCACATTGGAGCCGCGCACCACTTCGATATGGTCAATGTCATCCAGGGACAGACCAAGGCCACTCCAGTCCACCGTTGACAGAAACGGCAGATAGATGGATCGGCCATCCACCATAACTTCCAGGTTATCGGGGAAGTTATCCGCCACTCCATGGTAAGTCACCATCGATGTATTACGGGTAACGGATAACGACTGCATACCAGGCACCAGCCGGAACAGATCCTCAACCCGCAGCACCGGCGCGGCATCAATCATCGCCCGATCAATAATGGTGATCGCTGCGGGTGCCTGAGTCAGCTGCTGGGGTAATCGGGTTGCAGAGACAACCTGGGGAATATCCGTCAGATAATCCAGCTCGGAGAAAAGCCCCCCCGTCATGTCAGCCGCCGCTGTACTGGCTGTCAGTAGCCCACCAAAAATGCACGTAGAACGGTGGCGTTTTACCCGCCTGATTAATTGATTCATACCCTGCAATAATCCTGCCCTGCCAACGCTGGACTCCATTCTGACCCCGGCCCCTGTGGGCGACTGCCGTGTCAGAACCAGCTATCTGGCACTTAATCCAGTGATAAAAATGTCGGGCCGCAGTTTACCCGCTTTGCACCATTTTATCGCCTGCCCTGATCGACTATGCTGCTCCACTTTACCAACACAGTGGCAACCCTCTCATGTTCGACTATCAGCTGATCCGCTCCAGCCGCCGTAAAACGCTGGCAATCAAAGTCTCTCCTGAGGGAGTTGAGGTACGGGCACCAAGCTGGACCAGCACAGCAGAGATAAACCGCTTTGTAGCGCACCGACAGCAATGGGTCGATAAACACCTGCAACGTTTTGCCCGACTGCCCAGCCGGGCATCATTTGAAAAGCAGTATATAGAGGGGGCGCTATTCCAGTATCTGGGTCAGGATTACAGCCTGCATATTCAGCAGGGGCCACGACACAGTGTCGAACTCAGAGAAAGTCAGCTTCAGGTCACGCTGAATCAGCGGCAGTGCATTACCGAGCCTGAGCCCGTTATTCAGCGCCTGCTCCAGCAGTGGTACCGGGACCAGGCACTGGCCTGGCTGACCCCGTTGTCGCACCAGCTGGCCGCCAGGGTTAATCGTCCGGTAAGCAATGTAAAGGTGCGCAGAACCCGCAGCAAGTGGGGGCACTGCACCAGCCGGGGCGAGCTGCAGTATAACTGGCTGATCATGGCAGCCCCGGCTGAGGTGATCCACTACCTGGTTGCCCATGAAGTTTCACACCTGGTGCATCACAATCACTCAGCCGCCTTCTGGCAACAGGTCGCACAGCTGTGCCCTGATTGGAAACAACAGCGTGACTGGCTGAAAGCCCATGGCTATCAGCTGCAGGTGTAAAACCATAAGGCAGGCTTACAGCGGCAACGCCGTTTCCTGCTTTACTTCACGCAGGGCAAAGTTGGAGTTCACCTGCGAGATTCCCGGCAAATCGAACAGCTTATCATTGAGAAAACGGTCATATGCCGCCATATCAGGGATCACTACCCGTAACAGGAAATCCGCGCTGCCGGTGACGGCATAACACTGCAGAACTTCGGGCCACTCACGCATCGCCTGTTCAAATTCATGGCTACTATCGCGGGTGTGGCGCACCAGTGAAACCATTACCAGTACACACAGGCTCTGGCCCAGCGCATCCGCATCTACCAATGCGGTATACTGGCGTATAGTACCGCCCTCTTCCAGCGCCTTGACCCGACGCCAGCATGCAGCCGGTGACAGACCAACCCGGTCTGCTAATGCCTGATTTTTTATACGGCCATCTTTCTGCAGCTCAGTCAGAATCCGGCGATCAAAATTGTCCAGCTGAGCCAGTTCAGTTTTCTCTGTCATTTCTTTGTATCTATTTTTAGCGATTATTTCTTTCCATTATATCACACTAAAAGAAAGGACTTTCAATTTAATAGTCAAAATTTAACCAATTTAGAAAGCACCTTTCCTGCAGTTATTCCTACACTATCAAGCCAGTTAGCAAAGCCCCCATGTTTCAGCGCCTCCACCCGGCTCTGAACCAGTTTGAAACTGCGATACGCTGTGCGTACACTGCGCCGCATCCGGCGGCCAGCGAAACACACAACGTCATAAGCAGGGACCAGAGCACCCCGTTGCTGACGATGAGCAGCCCCGTTCGCCGCCCATCGACAGTAACCAGATAACGGAGACGCGAGCACAGCCCGCACCTCCCTATAATAAAAGGAGCACAGTGTTCGCCGCCCCGCTGTGGCACACTGAAAACCATTATGTTCGAGCACCTCAAAGCACTTCCGCAAGACCCGATCCTGGGCCTGCTGCAACTGTTCCGTAACGACCCGCGCGCCAGCAAAATTGACCTCGGCGTCGGCGTCTACAAAGATGCCCAGGGTAACACACCGGTTATGAAAGCGGTGAAGCTGGCCGAACAGCGCCTGCTGGAACAGGAAGCGAGCAAAAGCTACATCGGCCCGGCCGGTACCGCTGGTTTTGGCCGTGCGATGGCAGGCCTGTTGCTGGGTGATAGCAACCCGCTGATTGAGAGCGGCCGGCTGACCATCGCCCAGACACCAGGGGGCTGTGGTGCTCTGCGCATGGCAGCGGAGTTCCTTAAGCTGTGTAGTAATGATGCAACCGTATGGGTCAGTAACCCGACCTGGGGTAACCATATTCCACTGCTCGGTGGTGCCGGGCTGAACATCAAACAGTACAGCTACTACAGCAAAACCACCCACGGCGTTGATTTCGATGCCATGATGAGCGATCTGCAGGCTGCCAAAGCCGGTGATATCGTATTGCTGCACGGCTGCTGCCATAACCCGAGCGGTGCTGATCTCAATATCGAACAGTGGCAGGCGGTCAGCAACCTGCTGGTTGATAAAGGCCTGCTGCCATTTATCGACATCGCCTACCAAGGCCTGGGCCGCGGCCTGGACAACGATGCTGCGGGCCTGCGACTGGTCGCAGAACAGGTACCAGAGCTGATTATCGCCGCCTCCTGCTCCAAGAACTTTGGCCTCTACCGCGAGCGTACCGGTGCCCTGATGGTGCTGTCTGCCACGGAAGAGCAGGCTCAGGCCGGTGGCTCCCAGCTGTTCAGCGCCATCCGTGGCCACTACTCCATGCCGCCATCTCACGGTGCCGCCATTGTGGAAACCATCCTGACCGATGCTGAGTTACGTGCTAACTGGCAGGGTGAACTGGACGAGATGACCCAGCGAATTCTCGGCCTGCGTGACCAGTTCGTCAGCGAGATGGACAGCCAGGGTATGGACTTCCGCTTTATCGCCGAACAGCAGGGCATGTTCTCCTTTATGGGGATCAGCCCGGAACAGGTGCTGGCCCTGCGCGAGCAGCACGGCATCTACATGCTGGACTCCAGCCGGGTGAACATCGCGGGCCTGTCCAGTGAGAACATCCCAGCCGTCGCTCAGGCACTGAAAACCGTTTTACGTTAAACGCACCACCGGCGGCCCCCTCTCCCGGGTCCGCCAGCTGCGCCGCCTCACAAGGGCGGCGCAACCTGGTCAATCCACCCGATTGATCCCACAACAAAAAAAATAACAAGACCAGGCTGTGATCCAGCCCCGGTAAGGTGACATCGATGTATCTGCAATTTTCCCCTGGCGATTCCCGCATACCACCGCCCCCTCGGCGGCGTACTCTGCTTCCCCCTCTGATCCGCTGACCGGCGCTTACCCGGCCCGGCAGGCACCGCTGTAGTTCAGCGCTGCCAGCAGCGATAACACACTCACTCAAGGAGTCCGACTGTCCTGCCTGTGCAGGCAGCGCTCCATAATAAAAAAAATACTGGAGACACACCGTGACTGATACCACCCACAACACCCAGGCAGCGAGCGCTGCCAGTGGCCGTAGCGATAACGCCATGTGGTCTGGCCGCCTGGCCTTTATTCTGGCCGCCAGCGGCTCCGCCGTTGGGCTGGGCAATATCTGGAAGTTCCCCTATATCACCGGCGAAAATGGCGGTGCCGCCTTCGTACTGGTGTATCTGCTGTGTATCGCCCTGGTCGGCCTGCCGATTATGGTGGCCGAGGTTACCCTGGGCCGCGCAGGACGCAGCAGCCCGATTAACACCATGAAAATGCTCACCCGCCGTGATGGCCAGTCCAGCAGATGGAGCTTCATCGGCTGGATGGGCATGGCCGCCTCGTTCCTGATCCTGTCGTTCTATTCAGTGATCGGTGGCTGGTCACTGGCCTATGTCGGCAACGCCGCCAGTGGCAGCTTTAACGGTGCCAGCAGTGACGCCATCGGCCAGCTGTTTGGTGGCCTGCTCAGCAACCCAGGCACCCTGATGATCTGGCACAGCGTCTTTATGGTGCTGGTGATCATGATTGTGGCGCGCGGTATCAGCTCAGGAATGGAGAAAGCAATCAACATCCTGATGCCAATTCTGTTCTTCCTGCTGCTGGTCATGGTGGGGTATGCCATGTCGACCAGTGAGTTCGGCAAAGGCTTCGACTTCCTGTTCAAGCCGGACTTCTCCAAACTGAGCACCGATTCCGTACTGACCGCACTGGGTCATGCCTTCTTCACCCTGTCACTGGGTATGGGTGTAATGATGGCCTACGGCTCTTTCCTGCCAAAGAACGTCTCCATCGTTAAAACCGCCGTCACCGTCTCTGTCGTCGATACCATTGTGGCACTGGCCGCTGGCCTGGCAATCTTTCCGCTGGTATTTGCCAACGGGCTGGAGCCCACCGCAGGCCCGGGCCTGATCTTCCAGACCCTGCCACTGGCCTTCGGCAAAATGGGTGGCGGCACTATATTTGGTACCCTGTTTTTTGCCCTGCTGCTGATTGCTGCCGTTACCTCGGCCATCTCCATGATGGAGCCGGTGGTTGAGTGGCTGGAAGAGCAGAAAGGCATCTCCCGCCTGACCGGTGCGCTGATTGGCGGCGGCTCCATCTGGCTGCTGGGTATCGCGACGGTGCTGTCTTTCAACGAGTGGGCCAAATTCCACCCGCTGAGCTTCCTGCCCGTCTTTGAAGGTAAAACCTTCTTCGATATCTTCGACTACCTGACCGCCAATATCATAATGCCGCTGGGCGGCCTGCTGATCGTCGCCTATGTTGGCTGGGTAATGAAACGCGAAGCCGTGGAAGCCGAACTGGCCAATGACACCGGCAGCGCACTGAACCTGCTGATGTTTGTGATGCGTTACATCGCCCCGGCTCTGGTGCTGGTGGTGTTCCTGTACAACCTGCTGTAACAGCCTGGGCCCGCCACAATACGCGGGCCAGCTAACAGCCGTTGTCACCGGTGGTGCGAATGTCAGGCCACCACCGGGCTTGCTGAAAGGTAAGCGATTTTCAGGCCCCTGCCGGGGCCTTTTTTCAATCAGGTTCAGTCAGCAAATTATTTTTCTTTACCTGCACCCTCGGTAAGCCAACACATATTCGACTAAAGTCATACCAAACCTGCCGTCCTTTCCTAAAAACGCCAGCAGGTCAATAACCTTCCAAAGCTAGCCATTCGCTTACTTCACCAGATATTGCACTGCCTTCATCAGCCCGATAAGGTGCGCCCCGTCAGCTGCTATCCGCGGCTGTACTGTATGGCCGGTTACCCCCGGCAGTTATTCCAGACCCGGACGGCGCTGTGATCCAGCCTGTTATGCAACTCCCTTAACCCGAGGGAGATGGATCGTTGTTCCTCGCCCTGAATGACTGCCTGCACCCAACCCTGCGCCATACTCAGAATCATGACAGTTCACTGTCAGCTGTATTTATCTGTCTGGAGTACTCTGGTGAGCGATACAACGCAATCCACTCACACATCTGCAGCGGGCCGTTCCGGTAACCCGCTCTGGTCATCCCGGCTGGCCTTTATTCTGGCCGCCACCGGCTCCGCTGTCGGGCTGGGCAATATCTGGAAATTCCCCTATATCACCGGTGAAAATGGCGGCGGCGCGTTTGTACTGGTTTATCTGCTGTGTATCGCCCTGGTGGGCCTGCCAATTCTGATTGCCGAGGTCATGCTGGGGCGTCGTGGTCGGCGCAGCCCGATTCAGACCATGACACAGCTGGCCCGCCAGGATGGCCGTTCGCCACGCTGGGCCCTGGTGGGCTGGAGCGGCGTCATAGCCGGTTACCTGATTCTGTCGTTCTATTCAGTGATTGGCGGCTGGTCGCTGGCCTATGTCGGCAAAGCTGCCAGTGGCGACTTTGCCGGTGCCAGCAGTGATACCATTGGCACCATGTTTGGCGGCCTGCTCAGTAACCCTGGCACCCTGATGCTGTGGCACAGTCTGTTTATGCTGATTGTGCTGGCTATTGTGATACGTGGCCTGAAATCCGGTATGGAAAAAGCGATCAACCTGCTGATGCCATTGCTGTTCCTGCTGTTACTGGTGATGGTGGGCTACGCCATGTCCACCAGCGGCTTCAGCCAGGCGGTCAGCTTCCTGTTCCAGCCAGACTTTTCAAAGCTGACCACCGAAGCAGTGCTCACCGCACTGGGTCACGCCTTCTTTACCCTCAGCCTGGCCTCTGGTGCCATGATGGCCTATGGCTCCTTCCTGCCGAAGGAATACTCGCTGGTCAGCACCGCCGCCACCATCGCCATCGTCGATACCGTTGTCGCCCTGCTGGCCGGGCTGGCCATTTTCCCGCTGGTGTTCGCCAACGGGCTGGAGCCTGCTGCCGGGCCTGGACTGATCTTCCAGACCTTGCCACTGGCATTCAGCAATATGGCCTTTGGTACTCTGTTTGGCACGCTGTTCTTCGCGCTGCTGCTGATCGCCGCTATCACCTCAGCCATCTCCATGCTGGAACCGGCGGTGGAATGGCTGGAAGAGAAGAAAGGTATTGGCCGTTTGAAAGGTGCACTGTTAGCCGGTGGCTCAGTCTGGTTGCTGGGAATCACCACCGTACTGTCGTTTAACCACTGGTCAGACCTGCATCCACTGGCGTTTTTACCCGCATTCGAAGGAAAAACCTTTTTCGATATTTTCGATTACCTGACAGCCAATATCATGCTGCCACTGGGCGGGCTGTTTATGGTGCTTTACGCAGGCTGGTGCATGAAACCACAGGCCCTGGCGCAAGCCCTGGCGCTGCCGGAAAGCCCGGTATTTAACGGCCTGCGGTTTGTGATGCGTTTCGTCGCCCCACTGCTGGTGGTCGTGGTGTTTGTGAACCAGCTGTTCTGAACCCAGGCTCTGCTCAACAGATAAAAAAGCCCGCAGCGCTGATACGCTGCGGGCTTTTTGGTGATCTCTTACTCTGCGCAAACAGGCTCGCAAAGCAGTACACGATGGCGTAGAAACTCGGCAATTTTATCCGCAGACACAGGCTTGCTGTAAAAATAGCCCTGCACCTGATCACAGCCCAGTTCAGCAAGAAAATCTCGCTGTCCGGCTGTTTCCACCCCTTCAGCAACCACTTCAAACCCCAGGTTATGGGCCATCAGAATAATGGTAGACACCAGCACTTCGTTGTCCCGGTTACCCGGAATGCCATGCATAAAGCTGCGATCAATTTTCAGCTTATCAATCGGCAACCGGCTCAACAGACTCAGGCTGGAAAAACCGGTACCAAAGTCATCCATCGCAATACTGATACCAGTACCCCGCAGCTGCTGAATGCTGTTCACAACCTTATCCAGATCTTCGATCACGCAGCTTTCTGTAATTTCCAGTTCAAGCAGTTCAGCCCCGACCTCAGCCTCAACCAGCGCCTGATGAACATCATCCACCAGCTCGCGTTTGTGGAACTGATAGGGCGATACATTCACCGACACCTGCGTCGCAGCCAGCCCTTGCTCCACCCATGTATGGGCCTGCTGCGCTGCCGCCTGCATCACCCAGGCACCAATATCACCAATCAGCCCCAGCTCTTCTGCCAGTGGGATAAAATCATCCGGTGCTACCCGGCCCAGCACAGCATCCTGCCAGCGTAGCAGAGCTTCCACCCCGACCATCTGGCCATCAAGCAATGACAGCTTGGGTTGATATTCCAGGAAAAGCTCGCCGTTACACAATGCGGTGCGCAGGCGATTTTCCAGCCCCAGTCGCATCATTGATTTATCATTCATCTCAGCCGAATACAACCGAAAGCCATTACGCCCGGCCTGCTTGGCCCGATACATTGCTGTATCAGCATTTTTCAGCAGGTCTTCCCGGTTTTCCCCATCACTGGGATAAATGGCACCACCAATACTGGCCGTTACATACAACCGGGTATCATCAATCAACAGGCTATCCGACAGTGCATCAAACACCCGCTGAGCGGTACGGTGCACCTCATCCAGATCATCCAGCTCGGTCAAAAGCAGCACCAGCTCATCTCCCCCCAGCCGCGCCACCGTATCTCCTTCCCGGATACATGCCTGTAGTCGGCTGGCGACTTCACACAACACCTTGTCACCAATTGAATGCCCCATGGAATCGTTGATCCGCTTAAAGTGGTCCAGATCAAGGAACATTACTGCCAATTGAGCCGCCTCACGGTGAGCAGACGCCAGTGCCACATCCAGCCGGTCAAGCAATAACTGACGGTTGGGCAGTCGAGTCAGGGGATCATAATAGGCGAGGTTTTCGATAATTCTTTCAGATTTTTTACGCTCGGTAATATCACTGAAAATACCAGCATAGAGCGTTCGGCCACTATGGGACTCCCGCACCCGGGTAATGGTCAGCCACTCGGGAAACACCTCGCCATTCTTGCGTCGGTTCCAGATTTCACCCTGCCAGCTGCCCTGGCTATTAATCTCTTCCCACATCCGGGTATAAAAATCAGCATCGTGTCTGCCAGAGCTGATCAGGCTGGCGGGCTGGCCCAGTGCATCGGCCTCGCTATAGCCGGTCAGAATGCTGAATGCCGGGTTTATTGACTGAATCAGTCCACTTTCATCCGTCACCATGATGCCATCCATAGAAGCATCTATCAGCGCCTGAGCCATATGCAGACTCTGCTCTGTTGCCTGCAGGTCAGCGGCCCGACTGGCCAGCGCATCGCGTAAACGACGTACGTAGGTATGCTCGATATTCGCCAGAATATCAGCAAATGAAATAAGCCCGCGCAAACTACCATCAGCCCTTTCGACCCCCAGATGACGAATCTGCCGACGCTCCATCAGTGAACGCGCAGCCAGCAGACTCATCCCTTCCGGTACGGTAATCAGCGGAGCGCTCATCACCTCCCCCACTGACACCTGCATCTGTTGCAAAGCAATCAGTCGCACCAGGTCACGCTCGGTAATCAGCCCGGCCGGAACCCCATTCTCGGTCACCACCAGGGAGTCGGCGTTACGTGTACGCATCAATGTCACCGCCTCGTCCAGCAGTGCAGAAGTATCCAGCTGCGGTGGCATCCCCCCGGAAAGAATGCTATTAACCTCAGTCATATTGAGGAAGTACTCAGCATCCTGGCGGGTTACCACATCACTCTGCGATAAAATACCAAACAGCTCACCCTGCTCATTTACCACCACAAGGTGGCGAATGCCCAGGCTTTTAAACTCCAGCGCCGCTTCATCAAGAGTCAGCGAACAGGCCACTGTAATCAGGTGCGGGCTCATCAGCTCACCCAGAGGGCGTTGAACCTCACTGCTCAGGTTAAAATCAAGTTGCAGCGAGTCTGCTTCGGTCCAGATGCCGATGGGCCGCCGCCCATCAACCACAACAACGGAGCTGCAACGGCGCGCATGCATCAGTTGAGTCGCCTCAAGCAGGCTCAGGCCTGGCCCGCAGGTAATTACATTTTGCTCAACAGCATGCACTATGGATTTCTGGTTGAAACCATCAACCAACCGGGATTCTGATGTCATTTCGGCTGAACCCTATCACTGAACCAATCTGGTTTTTATCTGTTCTTATGACTGACACTATAGCTATAAGGGCACCCAGAGCCGTTAGCCATTGCGCTAATACGGCGGTATTCCTTAAATAGAAGAACACAGTCTAGCGGGCAAAAAGCGCAAATGCGTTGATACCCATTAATAAACGACCACTCAGCCCGAAATCACCTCACCGGCTCATAACACTACAAATTCGCTCAGGGCTTACGGGCACGCAACACAACAAACTTACGATTACTGGCCACCATCTCACAATTGCCAAACAGTTTCTTTAACTGAATGTGATAGCCCAGATGACGGTTACCAATAACCCATAAATCCCCACCCCGGCGCAGGACACGTTTAGATTCTTTAAACATCTGCCGGGCAATAAAATCACCCACCACATGCTGCTGGTGAAAGGGCGGGTTATTGAGAATCACATCAGCACTGTCAGGGGAAATACCGCTCAGGCAATCAGTGGCCTTAAATATGGCCTGCCGGCTATCACCGAACGCCGCCTGAAAGTTCAGCCGGGCTGAATCGACTGCCATAAAAGATTCATCAACAAAGGTCAGCCGGGCCGCCGGGTTCTTTTGCGCAGCAATCAGGCCAACCACACCATTGCCACAGCCCAGGTCGATAATATCCTGCTCAGCCAGTGATTCAGGTAGATGCTGCAGGAAAAACCGGCAACCTATATCCAGACTATCACGGGAAAAAACTCCAGCATGATTCTGGATCTGATAGTCGGTCCCTTCCAGCGGCCAGCTGCCAGGATATTTACCCTCAGCCGGACTCAGCGCCGGGTCAAACTGACTGAAAACCAGCCGGGCTTTTTTCTTCGCCAGCGAGGTGGTGGTGGGGCCAATAATCTTTTCAAACAGTTTGAGGGTTGATGTATGGATATTCCTGGCCATCGCTCCGGCAACCACCCGGCTGTTTTCGTGCAGATGTGGCCGTAACCGGGTCAGCTGGTCTTCCAGCATCGCCAGGCTTTTTGGCACCTTGATCAGCACCAGGTCAAAAAGCCCCTGGGGCACTGCAAGGCTGTCCAGTAAGGTCACAGCCTGCTCCGCAACGGCATTTTCTTTAAGGTTATTCAGTAGCCCGCGATGTGCCAGCCAGGAATCACTGACCATCACCGGCTGATGTCCATGCAGGGCAACACTGAGCGCCCCGAACTGATCATTCAGAATAAGCAGGCGCGGGTTATCCGCCAGTGCCTCATCCTGAGCCAGCTGGTTTAACAGATACTCATCCGCCGCATCCCATGCGCGCAGGGTTTCACGGGAACGAACAGGATAACGGTGCAGTGGGAATTCACCTTGCGCAACAATCAGAGTATCCATCAGCCTCACATCAGTCGATCAACAAAACCCGCAGTTTATCACTCCCCACCAGGCCTCGCTGCAGGGAATGCCAGCCCTGCCCGCTCACGGCCAGCAACTGTGCAATATTCCCCCAGCAAGGTAAGTAAAACATGCTACATTTACCACCCCTGGAATGATCAGCAGGCGTAGCAAAGTAACAATGGAATTTACCTGGATACTGTTCGCATATCTCTGTGGGCTGGGGGCGAAAATTGTCGCTCTGCCGCCCCTTATCGGCTTCCTTACGGCCGGTTTTCTTCTTAACTATCTCGGCTTTGAACCCACTGCAAATCTGGATGCCCTGGCTAACCTGGGGATCACTCTGATGCTGTTCACCATCGGGCTTAAGCTGAATGTACGCGACCTGCTCAAACCCGAAGTCTGGGCCAGTACTCTAGGCCATATGGGTATATGGGTCGCTATTATCGCCAGCGGCATGCTGTTTCTGACGACCCTGAGCGTACCCTGGTTCAGCGAACTGGATCTGCAAAGTGCAGCCGTACTGGCCTTCGCCCTGAGTTTCAGCAGTACAGTCTGTATCGTCAAATTACTGGAAGAAACCGGCGAGTCCAGAACCCGCCATGGTCGGCTGGCCATTGGTGTGCTGGTTATGCAGGATATCGTTGCCGTGCTGTTTCTGGTAATCAGTACTGGCAAAGTCCCCTCGCTATGGGCAGCCAGCCTGCTGGGGCTGTACTGGGCCCGCCCGTTGCTTGACCGGTTACTGAATCAGGCAGGCCATGGTGAAATGCTGCCACTCACCGGTTTTTTCCTGGCCCTGGGCAGCTATGAGCTGTTCAGCCTGGTCGGGATTAAAGGCGACCTTGGCGCGCTGATCTGTGGCATGCTGCTGGCAAGCAGTTCAAAAGCCAACGAACTCAACAAAGCGCTACTGAGTTTTAAAGATATCTTCCTGATCGGCTTTTTCCTCTCCATCGGCTTCACTGCGCTGCCAGATCTGAGCATGCTGATCATTGCCGTGCTGCTGGCCATCCTGATACCGGTGAAGTTCGGACTGTTTTTCCTGCTGTTCTGCGGTCTGCGTCTGCGTGGTCGAACGGCTTACCTGTCCGCCCTGGCGCTGGCCAACTTCAGTGAGTTTGGCCTTATTGTCGCTGCAATCAGCACCGATGCAGGCTGGCTGAGCAATGAGTGGCTGGTGATTATTGCACTGGCGGTATCCGTCTCCTTCATTATCACCAGCGTACTGTACCGAAGTGCCCATACCCTGTATCTGTATTACAAATCAATCGTGCGCCGGTTTGAGCGCAACCAGCGGCTGGCAGAGGATATTGTCCACCAGCCTCAGGGCGCACGGATGCTGATTGTCGGCCTGGGGCGAGTCGGCAAAGGTGCCCTGCACACATTGACAGAACTGCGTGGTGAACAGGTATGGGGCATGGACTCAGACCGTACTCGCGTGTCCAGAATGCAGGACGAAGGCAAACAGGTGTTTTTTGGTGATGGAGAGGATGCAGATCTCTGGGAGAGTATGGATACCTCTGCCGTACGGCTGGTGATGCTGGCCATGCCTTCACTGGAAGATATGGAAAACATCACGCTACAGTTGCGCAATGCGAACTATCAGGGCGAAATCGCAGCGATTGCCCGCTACGAAGATGAATACGACAAACTGCTGGCGGTCGGCGTTGATCATGTTTTCAACTTCTATACCGAAGCCGGTACCGGCTTTGCCGAAGAAAGCCTGCAGGTTGTTGATGGCGTACCCGTTCACCTCGCTCCCTTGCGCCCCACTCCCCAGGGCTAACATCCAATAGAGACTACCCATACACAGCCCAGCCGGGTAAAGTCCGGCTGGAAACCAACTCACACAAGCCTGATATCAGGCTGGCCAGCAGCCAGCTACCCCGGATACTCAATGTCATGCAGATAGATAAAATACAGACCCAGTTTCAGACCCTGCGCAATAACAAACTGTTCGAATCCACCGTTATTGCCGTTATCCTGTTTTCAGCACTGGTAATCGGTGCCAAAACCTACGATATGCCACCCACGCTGCTTAGCCTTGTCGGCGTACTGGATGTCGCCATTACACTGTTTTTCCTCGTAGAGCTAAGCATTCGCTTTATTGGTGACACAAATCGCAAAGCCTTTTTCCGTAAGGGCTGGAACCTGTTCGACACCCTGATTGTTGTCATCAGCCTGATCCCTATTGAAGACAGCGAAATGGCCCTGGTTGGTCGGCTAATTCGTATCTTCCGCGTATTACGAATGGTATCTGTGGTGCCAGAGCTGCGCGTTCTACTCAACTCCTTGCTTAAAGCACTGCCGCAACTAGGCTACGTAATCCTGCTGATGTTTATCATCTTCTATATCTACGCGGCGGTTGGAGCAACATTCTTTATGCAGATAAACCCTGATCTGTGGGGCGATATCTCCATTGCCATGCTGACCCTGTTCCGGGTGATGACGTTTGAAGACTGGACCGATGTCATGTACGAAACCATGGCGGTGTACCCGTTCAGCTGGATCTTCTACCTGAGCTTTATCTTCCTTACCACCTTCGCCTTTCTCAACATGGTGATCGGGATTGTGGTTAATGTGATGGAAAATGAACATGCCGACGCCAAAGCTGCCCAGGCTGAAGCAGAGGGCCAGTTAACACTGGACGACCTGTCAAATCAGATCAGTGAACTCAAAGAACTGGTGCAGGCTCAGCAGCAACAGTTACAGAATAAAACTCCAGATTGAAACCAGAAACAGAAAAACCGCCCAAGGCGGTTTTTCTGTTAATGACGAGCCAGGCAATCACTGCTCAATCGCTGTAATACACCCCTTCAATCAGCTCAACATGCTCAGTATCACCGAAGAACACCATCGACCAGGCCTCACTCTTGAACGGCGCTGTGCGGTTTTCCCGGCTGTAAACCTGCAGGGTGTTATAGATAAACCGGCGATCCATCTCATCCAGATCAACACTGACCTCAACCACCAGCGGGTTATACTGAGTGCCGCCAAAGGCACAGCGGAAAGAGCGCCCTCGATACAGACCATAAAGCAGCTTGTATACCGAGCGGCTCTTATCTTCATCAAACATCTGCAGGCTCTTGCATACCCGGCTGGACAGCTCAGCCAGCAAGACAGGATTAGCATCCAGCGCCAGCTGGGTCATCACTTCGCCATAAACCTTAAAGCGGTCATGCTCATCCAGCACCTGAGCCTTAAGCTTACCGACAACAAAGTCACGATAGAAATCAGCAATCCCGGTGATATCACCTTCCTGAGCCACCGTTGCTGGCTCCTCTACCCGACGGGTACTGAAGTACTGCTCAATCTCATCGTCATTACAGCCAATGATGAAATCCAGGCTCTCTGACTCACGCAACACAATCAGCCCCTGCTCCTCAGCATAAAGACAGACATCCTTGAATGAAGGGAAACCATACTCTTTATAATCGAAGTCAGACTTCAGGTTTTTCATCATTGCCGCAACGCGGGCACCAAGCACCTGGTGACCATTTCCTTCAACAACCCGCGCCGCTTCAATCAGCAGCGACAAGAGTTCATCACTGGCATTTTCATCAGAGGTTTCCGCCGAGTAATCTCCCGAATTTCCAGAACGCCCTTCCGATTTAACAGCTTTCGTAGCACGGCTTTGCTCAGATAGAGTACCGTGGTAGTAGAAGCGGTCACAGGCGCTGGTGTAAAACTCCTTGGTTGCATCCTTGGTGCCGCCAATCCCGATTACATTCTTACCAATCTCACGTAACTTATTGAATAGTGGTACAAAATCACGATCATCCGCAACAACCACAAAGGTATCAATAGTCGGGTTTGTATAAGCAACCGAGAGGGCCTCAATAATCAGACGAATATCTGATGAGTTTTTATAGCTGTTTATATAACGCACGTCTTCATGCTGAATCAGATTATTCTGCAGCATCGACCTGATTGCTTGTTTCTTACCATCACTGACAGGTATTTTATATATATCGCCAAATGATCGCCGGATAACTATTCGGCCATGCTCGGTCAACTTTTTAATGTCATAGCTCAGATCAAGCGGCTGACCAAATTCAAGACAAAAACCGGCAAAATTTTCTAAATCAATAAAAAGCGCTATCTGTTCCCTTGAATCCATATAGATATAAACCTTTGATTAAGTGTCATATAGACCGAGTAATAAATCCGCACTAAAAACAGAAATAACGAGCGGAAAATCTGTGCCAGCATTAACTAAACAGGCCGTCACCAGTGCCCGAAGCACTGCCCACAACCGCATCCTTGCATTCATCAGAATCGTGACCAGACCCGTATAGGTTACCTGCTTTACCGAACAGATGTAACCCTTAAACAGATTAACAAATGCTCATAATTAATCGCGATAGGTACAGTACAATCAATAAGATAGAGACCTCTCACAACTGGACTTTCACCACAAACCTGGCCTGCATCCGGCAGAAGCCTGCTTAACTGATACACTGCTAAAACAACAAAAATTCTGGAAGCGATAATGAAGTTAATAGCAGCCGTCTACAGTACCCTCCTGGCCGTCAGCTGCCCGCTGGTTTACGCTCAAAACTGGCAGGCACCGCTACTACAGGACCACCCAATGACTGGCCTGATTTATGATCTGGCCCGGCAAAGTACAATCAGCGAAACAGAGTTGATCAGCCAACTCCGCCAGAGCGAGCTCGTTCTGATTGGAGAAAAACATGACAATAGTGATCACCACCAACTTGAATCCCGACTGATAAAAGCACTGACCCAGGGCCAGAAAAAACCTGCAGTGGTTTTTGAAATGCTGAACGACAAACAGCAGCCACAACTGGACAACCTGTCTGATGATGCTTCCCTGCACACGATGAAGGCCAGGCTTGAGTGGAGTAAGCACGACTGGCCCTGGTCTGATTACGGTCCGCTTTTCCAGTTGACCCGTAAAAACCAGGCTCCTCTGATTGCAGGCAATATCAGCCGCAGCGCAATCCGCTCTATTTACAAACAGGAACCTGATGCCCTGAGCGAGCACCGCTACTCAACCCTTCATGGCATACCTGACACCGTCCGCCAGAAGGTTCACAGCGAAATCTATCGAAATCACTGCGAATTAATGCCACGCGAGACACTCGAACCAATGGTAAACGTGCAGCTGGCACGTGATGCCAGCATGGCCAACGCCATGCTCAAGCACCGTACAGAGCAGGGCGCTATTTTAATCGCTGGCGGTTTTCATGTGCGTAAAGACCTCAGCGTACCGCTACACCTCAGCGCACGGCAGCCCGAACTGACCCAGAGCATCGTACTGCTGGCAGAGGTACAGGCGGACAAAAACAGCCCGGCCGACTACAGCAACGCCCAGCAGGCCGACTATCTGTGGCTGACCCCCAGACAGAATGATATTGATTATTGCGCCCAGATGCGGGCCCATATGGAGCAAAAGGCAGCGAAACGCAGCTAGCCCCCTCCCCTGTCGGCGCTAAATACGCGATACTTATCAACTGTTAACACAACCACCTGGAAAACCTGATGCCCTGGCTACAGATCAAGATCGAGATCACCCCGGAAAAGTCTGAACAGTACGAAGATATCCTGCTGGCCGCTGGCTGCGCAGCCGTCACCTTCGAAGACACCAAAGATCAACCCATCTTTGAGCCAGAGCTGGGCACCACCCCATTGTGGAGCCATACCACCATTACCGGCCTGTTTGACGCCAGTCATGACCTGCAACAGACCAACAGCTTTATTGAACAGGCTCATCAGCAACTCTTTGCCGACAGCCCACTGCCTGCTATCAAAGCCGAAATTCTGGAAGATAAAGACTGGGAGCGGGCCTGGATGGAAAACTACCACCCCATGCAGTTTGGTAACCGCCTCTGGGTATGCCCAAGCTGGCGCGAAGCCCCGGAGCCTGATGCTGTAAACCTGATGCTGGACCCGGGTCTGGCCTTTGGCACCGGCACCCATCCCACCACCGCCCTGTGCCTGAACTGGCTCGATGGCGAGCCACTGGATGGTAAACAGATCGTCGATTTCGGCTGTGGCTCAGGCATTCTGGGTATCGCTGCTCTGCTACTGGGGGCCGAACATGTCACCGCCATTGATATCGATGCCCAGGCCCTGCTGGCTACCCGAGATAACCTGCAGCGCAACAAACTGGCCGAAAGCCGTCTTGATGCCTGGCTGCCAGAAAACGCACCAGCCATTGAAGCTGACTATGTAGTTGCCAATATTCTTGCCGGACCGCTGACCGAACTGGCACCGACCATTGCCGGCCATGTTAAAGCGGGAGGCCGGCTGGCACTCTCAGGCTTACTCTCCAACCAGGCACAGAACATTGTCGATACATATAGCCAGTGGTTTGAACTGGACCCGGTAGTAGAAAAGGATGACTGGATCCGGGTCACCGGCACCAAACGCTAACCAACAATCAAGCCGTAAGAGAAAGGACAACGGATGGCCCGCACCATTATCACCGAATGCCCGGCCTGCTTTACCCGCTTCAAGGTAACGCCAGGCCAGCTGCAACTTGCAGGCGGCAAAGTTCGCTGTGGTGCCTGCCTGCTGGTGTTCAAAGCGGGCGACCCCGCCACTGAAAACACCCCGATAGCTCCTTACAACCCGGAGCCAGAAATCGACTTCGGTGATCTCGACCTGGAGCTGGACGCTCCCACAACACAACAAAAGAAAGCCCCCAAAGCACCACCTGCTCCACCGGCTCGCACTGCCACTTCCGCCAGGCGAAAGCAGGCCGCCCCCGCCGCACGCCAGGGCGCGCAGACACGGGCAGATAAACAGGCACTGGCCAAAAAGCTGGCGGCCCAGAAAGCTGAGCAGAAAGCCGCCATCGCCCGCGAAGCCGCTTCTATTGAGGCAGCTAACTCAACACAAAGCGACAAGCCCGCCCAACAGCCCCACCGCAAGGCGGTGGCTCGACAGAAGTCTGCTGCTAAACGTCCGGTCACGCAACCCGGCCCAGTCGATGACCACAGCGCCAACCCGTTGCTGGACTCACTGGGTGTTGAAGCAATTCAGCTTCACCCACCCACACCACCGGCCCGCCCTCTGCACACAGCCAGCTGGAGTATCGCCACACTGCTGGCAGTACTGCTCCTGATTGGCCAGTACGGCTGGTTTGAACGCAATACCCTGGCCTGGCAGCCCCCCTGGCACAGCCTCTACCAGCAAATCTGCACTGCACTTAATTGCCAGCTGCCCACCCGGCAGTCCATCACCCAGATACGCAGTCAACAGATGCTGGTACAGGACCACCCAGACTATCAGGACGCTCTGCTAATCCAGCTACTGCTGGAAAACCAGGCACCTTTCGATCAGCCCTGGCCCGCCCTCGGTTTAAGCTTTACCGATCTGAAAGGCCGCATCGTTGCCCAACGGCGTTTCCAACCTGTTGATTACCTTGATTTAAAGGCAACAGACCCCTTGACAATGCCTACAGGGCAACCGGTACAGATCCGGCTGGAGATTATGCAACCCGGGGCACGTGCTGTTAGCTATGCCCTGTCGATTGTCAAGCCCGACACTGGCAAATAATGGTTAAAAAAGCAGCACCCCCCCCTTGGACAGCGTGGTCCTAATCGGTATCATTGCACCCCTTCCTGAATGAGTACTTTGAACGCGACCTGAGAGTTGCGCAGAGATTCTTTTACCCAAAATTTAGGTGCAGCATGTTTCAGATCGGACCCTACTCCATTGACAGTCAGGTCATTCTGGCACCAATGGCCGGTGTCACAGATCAACCGTTTCGCAACCTCTGTCGTCAGCTTGGTGCTGGCCTGGTGGTCTCAGAAATGGTGACGGCGGACACCCGCCTGTGGAACACGCGCAAGTCCAGCCTTCGCCTTAACCATCAAGGCGAAGCGGAACCCAGATCTGTCCAGATTGCGGGCGGCGACCCGCAAATGATGGCAGAAGCAGCACGGATGAACGCCGAACGTGGTGCCCAGATTATCGACATTAATATGGGCTGTCCGGCGAAAAAAGTGTGTAACAAGGCAGCCGGGTCCGCCCTGCTGAAAGACGAAGCGCTGGTAGCAGAGATATTGCACAGCGTAGTATCGGCAGTCAGCCTGCCCGTTACACTGAAAATCCGCACCGGCTGGGATCTTGAACACCAGAACGGGGTCACAATTGCACGGATAGCAGAAGACGCGGGTATACAAGCGCTGGCCGTACATGGCCGTACCCGCAGCTGTGGATACAAAGGAGAAGTCGAATACGACACCATCCGGCGGATCAAAAAGGCTATCAATATTCCGGTTTTTGCCAACGGTGATATCACCACCGCAACCAGAGCCCGTGAAGTCCTGGGCTACACTGGTGCTGATGCAGTGATGATTGGCCGTGGTGCCCAGGGACGTCCCTGGATATTCCGTGAAATTGAGCACTATCTGCGCACAGGTGAGTTACTCCCGGAGCCCGAACTGGCTCAGATCAGGGGGATACTGCAGGACCACTTGCGTGCCTTGCACGCATTTTATGGGGAGCACATGGGGGTTCGTATCGCCCGGAAACATGTGGGTTGGTACCTGCAGTCCCAACCGCAAGGCAGTGCCTTTCGGAAACTGTTCAATCAACTTGAATCGGCAGTAGATCAGGTTGAGGCGATTGACGGCTACTTCAGCACGTTACATCGCGTCGCCTGACAGAGATTGGATATAAAAACACCGTGGATCAGAAAGATATCAATACATCAGCCCTCACGCACGGGCTGAACTCAGCAGGCACACCAACACAGACTCTGCGCGACAGCGTCAACCAGTCACTGGCTAACTACTTCCAGCAGCTGGATGGCCAACCCGTGACCGACGTCTATCAGATGGTGCTGTCCGAAATCGAAGCGCCGCTGTTTGAGTCTGTCATGGCATATACCAAAGACAACCAGACAAAAGCATCGCAACTGCTTGGCCTGAACCGCGGCACACTGCGCAAGAAATTAAAGCAGTACGGCCTGCTCTAAGCGCCACCGACCCAGACCTGCGCGGGAGCGACAGATACGGTCGCACCGCCAGGTGCGACCGTTTTTTTTTGCCCGCTGCATACTGTGCCGCGGGCTATGTTTTTATCCTGTTAATCGGAATGACCAACGATGGCTAACAACACGACTGCGATCCGCCGCGCGCTGATCAGCGTTTCAGATAAAACCGGAATCGTGGAATTCGCTCAGGCGCTGAGCGCCCAGGGTGTCGAGATCCTCTCCACTGGCGGTACCTACAAACTGCTGAAAGACAACAGCATCCCGGCAGTAGAAGTGTCTGACTACACCGGCTTCCCTGAAATGATGGACGGTCGCGTCAAAACCCTGCACCCGAAAGTACACGGCGGCATCCTGGGCCGTCGCGGCACCGACGATGCCATCATGGGCGAACACGGTATCAACCCGATCGACATGGTCGTGGTAAACCTGTACCCATTCGCAGAAACCATTGCCCGCCCGGATTGCGATCTGCCAATGGCGATCGAAAACATCGATATCGGCGGCCCTACCATGGTCCGTTCTGCTGCGAAAAACCATAAAGATGTAGCCATCGTCGTTAATGCATCTGACTACGACAACATCCTGGCAGAGCTGAAAGACAACGGTGGTCTGGCCCACAGCACCCGTTTCGACCTGGCTGTGAAAGCGTTTGAACACACTGCAGCGTACGACGGCATGATCGCCAACTACCTGGGTGCCATCGTAGAAGGTGAAGAAGAGGCCGCTGCCGACTTCCCACGTACCTTTAACACCCAGTTCGTAAAAGCCCAGGATATGCGCTACGGCGAGAACCCGCACCAGCGTGCTGCGTTCTACGTTGAAGCCAACCCGGCTGAAGCCTCTGTTGCCACAGCTCGCCAGCTGCAGGGTAAAGCTCTGTCCTTTAACAACGTTGCGGATACTGACGCTGCGCTGGAATGTGTAAAACCATTCAAAGAGCCAGCCTGTGTTATCGTCAAGCACGCTAACCCTTGTGGTGTAGCGATCGGCGACAATATTCTGGAAGCCTACAACCGTGCCTTCCAGACCGACCCGACCTCTGCGTTCGGCGGCATCATTGCCTTCAACCGTGAGCTGGACGGCGCAACCGCCTCTGCCATCGTTGAACGTCAGTTCGTTGAAGTAATCATCGCCCCAAGCGTGACCCAGGAAGCCTCCGACATCGTGGCGGCCAAGCCAAACGTACGCCTGCTGTCCTGCGGCGAATGGGCTGCAGAGCGCAGCCAGCGTTTCGACTACAAACGCGTGAACGGTGGCCTGCTGGTGCAGGATCAGGATCTGGGCATGGTTGATGCTGCAGCCCTGAAAGTGGTTTCCAAGCGTGTACCAACTGAACAGGAGATCCGTGACCTGCTGTTCTGCTGGGAAGTGGCCAAGTTCGTGAAATCCAACGCCATCGTCTACGCCAAAAACGGCCAGACAATCGGCATCGGCGCAGGCCAGATGAGCCGTGTGTACTCCGCTAAAATCGCCGGTATCAAAGCCGCCGACGAAGGCCTGGAAGTACCGGGTTCCGTGATGGCATCTGACGCCTTCTTCCCGTTCCGCGACGGCATCGACGCTGCGGGCGCCGCCGGTATTGAAGCGATCATCCAGCCAGGTGGCTCCATGCGCGATCAGGAAGTGATCGATGCAGCAGATGAGCATGGCATGGCGATGGTCTTCACTGGCATGCGTCACTTCCGCCACTAAGCGGACCGCTCAACGGTTTAAACGCTGCCCGGTGGCTGCACACATCGGGTGGCGTTTCTATTCAAGGATACAAAGATGAATATTCTGGTTATTGGTTCCGGCGGCCGTGAACACGCGCTGGCCTGGACTGCCGCAAAAGACGACAACGTAACCAACGTGTTTGTTGCGCCGGGTAACGCCGCTACCGCACAGGAAAACAAACTGTCCAACGTCGCTATCGACGTTATGGATCAGGATGCCCTGGTCGCCTTCGCCAAAGAAAACGACGTCGCCCTGACCATCGTAGGCCCTGAAGCGCCACTGGTTGCAGGCATCGTAAACCGCTTCCAGAGCGAAGGCCTGGCCATCTTCGGCCCGACCGAAGGCGCGGCACAGCTCGAAGGCTCCAAAGCCTTCACCAAAGACTTCCTCGCCCGTCACGACATCCCGACCGCCTGGTACGCCAACTTCACCGAAATCGAGCCAGCGCTGGCCTACGTTCGTGAAAAAGGCGCGCCAATCGTCGTTAAAGCTGACGGCCTGGCAGCCGGTAAAGGCGTAATCGTCGCGATGACGCTGGAAGAAGCCGAAGACGCCATCAAAGATATGCTGGCAGGCAACGCCTTCGGCGACGCGGGCAGCCGCGTGGTGATCGAAGAGTTCCTGGACGGCGAAGAAGCCTCCTACATCGTGATGGTCGATGGCGACAACGTACTGTCCATGGCCACCAGCCAGGATCACAAACGTGTTGGCAACGGTGACACCGGCCTCAACACCGGCGGCATGGGCGCATACTCCCCGGCACCGGTAGTCACTGCCGAGCTGGACCAGCGCATCATGGATGAAGTGATCATGCCAACCGTGCGCGGCATGAAAGCTGAAGGCAACGAATACACAGGCTTCCTCTACGCAGGCCTGATGATCGGCGCGGATGGCATCCCGAAAGTCATCGAATACAACTGCCGTTTCGGTGACCCTGAAACCCAGCCAATCATGCTGCGACTGAAATCCTCTCTGGTAGAGCTGATTCAGGCCGCTCTGGACAAAAAACTGGACCAGGCCAGCATCGAATGGGACAGCCGCAAAGCGGTCGGCGTTGTGATGGCGGCTGGCGGCTACCCGGGCGACTATGGCAAAGGTGATGTAATCAGCTTCCCGGCTGTCGAGCCAGAAGGCACCAAAATCTTCCACGCCGGTACCAAACTGGATGCTGACGGCAACGTCGTCACCGCCGGTGGCCGCGTACTCTGTATCACCGCACTGGGTGACACCGTAACCGAAGCTCAGCAGCGCGCCTACGCCCTGCTAAACGAGACCAGCTGGAACGGCGCGTACTTCCGCACCGATATCGCCTACCGCGCAATCGCCCGCGAAAACGGCTAAAACCCGCTGTGTTACCAAACGCCCGCCCGGCCTTGCCTGGCGGGCGTTTTTGATGGCAGCAGAGTAAATACCATTCAGATAACATGGAAAGTCGGTAAAAGCTGACCTAGTGTCATAGATAGCCGAAGCGATCATTCAAGGAGGATGAGCATGGCTAAGGACACTAATCTTTACTATCTGGTATACATCAGCCGCCAGAGTTACCCTCTCAATCGTAGCGAACTACGTCAGATTCTGGATGCGGCAGACCACTTTAATCAGCAGCATCAGGTTACCGGTATGCTGGTGTACCGCAACGGGTCTTTTTTACAGGTTCTGGAAGGCGAAAAAGATACCATCCGTACGCTATACGACAGTATCCGTCAGGATCGCCGTCATACGGATGTACAACAGGTCATCTTTGAACCCGCCCGCCAGCGTTACTTCCAGCGCTGGACCATGGGCTTCTGTGAACTGGCCACCCAGGCCGATGAAGAACTCAAAGCCTACAGCACCTTCCTTCGCCACGGCCTCTGCGCACATAACGCCCCGATTGAACCCAGTATCCCGGCCTCAATGTTAAGCATGTTTATCTATGACTTCAGTGCCGCAGCAGAAGTAGTGCACTGAGCTAACAGTCGCCACATTAAATACCGCCGGGTAAGACAGACGCAGGCATGATATGTATCAACTGCGCATTGAGAACGAAACACTGCGCTGAGGCTTTCCCCTGACAGTCATTCTCAACCACCCCGCAACACGCCTGTCATATTTCGTTGCTAAAACGTGGCCCATTATTCTAATCAATAACAGAGCCCAGCCCGATGACTCGCACCAACAAGACTTCGTCACAGCTACAAGGTAATGATTTCAACACTGTTTCCGCACAGAGCCGACGTAATTTCCTTAAAGGCGGCACCGCTGCGCTGGGTCTGTTTATGGCCGCCAGCCCGATGGCCAGTGCAGTTGCTGCAGCCTCGCAGAAGCCACTGCTAAACTTTAAAGCGCTACCGGCCAGCACCGCTGATACCTTTGTTGTACCAGAGGGCTACACCGCTACACCGCTGATCTCCTGGGGTGATCCGATTCTCAACGGCGCACCGGCCTTTGACCCATCAGGCAAACAGAACTCAGCGGCCCAGGCCGGTCAGTTTGGTGATAACACCGACGGTATGAGCCTGTTCCCACTGGGCAACGATCGTGCCCTGCTCGCAGTGAACAACGAATACACCAACTACGATCTGCTGTTCGATCACGGCGGCAAAGCGATGACCGCCGACGATGTGAAAAAAGCCCAGGCCGCCTGTGGTGTATCGGTGTTTGAGATCAAACGCGATAGCAATGGTCAGTGGAGCTACGTGCAGGGTGGCCAGTACAACCGCCGTATCACCGCCTACACCGAGATGGAGATGACTGGCCCCGCTGCTGGCCATGCGCTGATGAAAACAGCCGCAGACCCTTCCGGTAAGAAAGTTCTGGGTACCTTTAACAACTGTGCCAACGGCCAGACACCATGGGGCACCTACCTGACCTGTGAAGAGAACTTCGATGGGTTCTTCTCCTCTGCCAGCACTGTTGAGCTGAGCAGCGCTCAGAAACGCTACGGCCTGCGTACCGATAAAGACAAATACCAGTGGCACAAGCATGATGCCCGTTTTGATCTGGCGAAAAACCCGAACGAAGCCAACCGCTTTGGCTGGGTAGTCGAGATCGACCCGATGGACCCGACCTCTACGCCGAAAAAACGCTCGGCGCTAGGCCGCTTTAAACATGAAAACGCAGCCCTGACACTGGATAACAGCGGCCATGCGGTGGTGTACCTGGGTGATGATGAGCGTGGTGAGCACCTGTACCGCTTCGTTTCCAAAGGCAAATACAACCCGGCAGATAACGCCGCCAACCGCGAGCTGCTGGCCGAAGGCACCCTGTACGTTGCCCGCTTTAACGCCGCTGAAGGTGAGCTGAAAGGTAAAGGTGAGTGGCTTGAACTGAGCCATGGTAAAAATGGCCTGACCGCTGAGAATGGTTTTGCTGATCAGGCCAGCGTGCTGATCCACGCCCGTGAAGCCGCTACCCAGGTGGGTGCCACTACCATGGACCGCCCTGAGTGGGTAGCCGTACACCCGGATAACCGCTCCGTGTGCTGCACCCTGACCAACAACAAACATCGCGGTAAGAAATCAGGCCAGCCAGTCGGCGGGCCAAATCCACGGGCCGAGAACAACTACGGTCAGATCGTACGCTGGTACCCACCAAAAGGGGATCACACCAGCAACACCTTCGACTGGGACCTGTTCCTGATCGCTGGTAACCCGGAGCTTAACAGCGGCCTGTACGCGGGCAGCCAGAACATCAACAAAGACAACATGTTCAACAGCCCGGATGGCATCGGCTTCGATAAAGACGGCCGTCTGTGGATCCAGACCGATGGTAACTACTCCAACAGTGGTGAGTTTGCCGGTATGGGGAACAACCAGATGCTCTGTGCTGACCCGGCCAGTGGTGAAATTCGCCGCTTCGCCACCGGTCCGATCGCTTGTGAGATTACCGGCCTGGCCTTCAGTGAAGATCAGCGCACTCTGTTCGTCGGTGTTCAGCACCCTGGCGAAAAAGGTAAACCATCCCACTTCCCGGCCGGTGGTAACAGCAAGCCACGCTCCACCATTATGGCAATCCGTCGTAATGATGGCGGTATGATTGGTAGCTGATCCGATGCAGCGCTCAGGCCATGCCTAAGCGCTGCTTATGCATCAATACGCAATGCCAGGCAACCAGGTTGCCAACCCCTCCCAGTAGAACACCAGGCTCAACCCAATCAACTGAATTACAATAAACGGAAGAACACCCCGATATATATCGGGCAAGCCGATACCATGCGGTGCCACACCTTTGAGGTAAAACAACGCAAACCCTACCGGCGGTGTCAGAAATGAGGTCTGCAGACAGACCGCAAACAGCACCGTAAACCAGACCAGATCAAAACCCAGTCCACTGATCACCGGCGCGACCAGTGGCAGCACAATCAGCGTCAGTTCAATCCAGTCCAGAAAGAACCCCAATACAAAAGTGGCCAGCAAAATCACCAGCACAATACCGGTCGGGCCAAAAGGCAACCCGGTCAGCCCCCGTTCAATCAGCTCATCCCCGCCCAGCCCACGCAAAACCAGCGAAAACACCATCGCACCCACCAGCAAGGCAAAGATAAACCCAGTGGTTCGAGTAGTTTCCAGACAAACCTCATGCACCACCTGACGGCTGAGCCGCCCCTTATAACCTGCCAGCAACGTCGCCCCCAGCGCACCAATCCCCGAGGCCTCTGTTGGCGTCGCCAGGCCAGTAAAGATAGACCCCAGCACCACCAGCATCAGCACCCCGGCCGGTAGCACTGCCAGCAGCACCTGCCCTATCAATGCGACTGAGAGCGGAGCCTGCCCTTCAACTGTCGGGGTATGCTCTGGCCGCAGCAGGCCAAGCCCCAGGATATAAGCTACATACAGCCCAGCCAGCATCAACCCTGGCAACAACGCGCCAAGAAACAGATCCCCCACCGCCAGCCCCAGCCGGTCTCCCATCATCACCAGCATAATGCTGGGAGGTATCAGGATGCCCAGGGTCCCGGCAGAACAGACGGTGCCACAAGCCAGTGCCGGGCTATAACCCTGCCTCAGCATCAGCGGCAGCCCCAGCAGAGCCAGTAAAACTACCGAAGCCCCGATAATCCCGGTGGTTGCCGCCAGTAACAGCCCGACAAA
>Ga0193950_1000041_pt1 | contig 47422 bp, 35 predicted proteins | sample BB_1_MG_FD_144485 | JGI IMG/M metagenome (GOLD analysis project Ga0193950, IMG submission 144485) | Microbial mat bacterial communities from the Broadkill River, Lewes, Delaware, United States - BB_1_MG | ecosystem: Environmental > Aquatic > Freshwater > River > Microbial mats | place: USA...
CAGCTACGCCAGCGCACTGGCGAGTGCGGGCAACACCGAACACGCCTTTGAGTTGTTTGAACAGTCTCTGCGCATTAGCCAAACTGATACGGTGACCTTGACCAGCTACGCCAGCGCACTGGCGAGTGCGGGCAACACCGAACACGCCTTTGAGTTGTTTGAACAGTCTCTGCGCATTAGCCAAACTGATACGGTGACCTTGACCAGCTACGCCAGCGCACTGGCGAGTGCGGGCAACACCGAACACGCCTTTGAGTTGTTTGAACAGTCTCTGCGCATTAATAAGACAAATGCAATTACCCTATTATTATTTGCACGCTTATTACAAGTCACAGGTGAAAATGACAAAGCATTTCATTATTTTAAACAAATTGATTTAAATAAAGTGTTTACAGGCGTTGCTAACTTAGTTCGCTTTAATTTAATACACTTAGCTTTTAAGCTAAAAAAACCAGTAGAAGGGCATCAATACCTTGATGCTTTACTTAAAAATTCCCCTAATGAAGATAAGGCACGTTTAGAAGCCGTCGCCACCATTATGGAAACTGACCCTTATAGTGCAGAAGCCAATCAACAATTACAATTAATCGCTCAAAACTCTCCTCTGTATAAGCAAGCCCTCAAAATGTTATCCACTAGCTTAGGGAGTTCTGAATTTTTTGAAGAATTTAAATCTGTACAACCTGCTAATGATATTGATCCACATGAAATACAAAATATTAACCGCGCCATTTATCACAAAATAAAAAATGAAATTGCAATTTTTAGTGAAATTATTTATGGTTTTTTAGAGGATTATCCCCGTAATACAAGCTTTTTAACGGATTTAGTGGCTAAAATTCAACAATTAAATCAAAAAATTAATGAATATCGACAAGAAGAAAAACAACAACTAGACAAAGTAACACAATCAGAATATCAGCATATTATCAGTATTATTTCTAAAACTGCGCATGATTTAGTTGATTTTGTCGGTAATGAAATGGCGATTTTTCGGGAAACGGCACAACTAGAATTAGAAGAAGAAAGCGAACATCAAACCCTATACAGCGATATCTTTAAACAAATTCAGCTAACTGAAGTGGCTTTAAATGATTTAAAAGCCGTTAATGAAGGGATTAAAATTTCAACAGCTCAATTTAAGCTAGCTGAATTAATCAGCCGCTGGCAATCTACCTTAACATTTGCTCATGCTGATATAGATATATCTGTTTATGATGAAAATGCTATTTTTAATAGTGATCTAGCAAAAATTAAAAGCTTTATCAATGAATTAGTCGATAACAGTATTAAACATAATCCACAGCATCGTGAATTATCAATTCATATTCATATTAGAAAAGCCGACCACCTTCCTAGCTTAAAAAATAAAAAACATAATTTTAGCCAGAAAAACTATTTAAAAATTTCTGTTAGTGATAATGGTGTCGGGATTCCTGATGATAAAAAGGAATGGATTTTCCTACCTTTACATACCACAGCAAAAAATAATACAGGCAGCGGCTTAGGTTTATTTATGATCCGCCGTACCTTAAAAGAAATGCAGGGTATTATCACTGAAACAGGAAAAAAAGGGGCACACTTTGAAATTTATATCCCTTTTAAGGAGTAATTACTAATGAGTATTGATGTCAGTCATGCCAAGTTATTAGTTGTTGAAGATAACCAAAATTATTGTGATATTTTGCTCAAACGCCTAACTAAAAAAGGCTATAAAAACATTGAATGTGCCCAAAATGAGCAACAAGCTTATGAGTGTTTAGAACGCTCCCATTATGATGTCATCATTGCGGATATGCGTTTGAATGAAAATAGTGATGGCGGTTTTCAGGTTTTAGACAAAGTAGAAGAGATGCGTATCACCTCTATTGTCATTATCCTAACCGCTAATGACACGATTGCAGATTGTCGCCGTGCCCTAAAAACCGAATGCTGTTGGGATTATATCTGTAAAAATGCAGGAGAAGGCGGCAGTGCAATTGGTGAAGTTGATAAAGCCATTCAAGAAGCTTTGGCTTATTTAAACCACTGGGGAAATCGCCATGATGAAGAATGGCTCAAAGACAACCTAGAGAACCTAAGAAAAGAATATCCAAATAAATATGTTGCGGTGATGAATAATCAAGTGATTGAATCCGCTGACAGTAAACAAGAAATTGATGAAAAAGTAAAAGCCCGACGCTTACCTAATTTTATCCCCGTGATACAGAAAATTCCTGGGGAGCTGCGTGTCTTCTACTCTTATGCACATAAAGATGAAGTACTACGTGATGAAGTTGATAAATGCTTAACAATCTTAAAACGTCAAAAACTAATTACTGGCTGGCATGATCGTAATATTAATGCAGGAGAAGAATGGAAGCACAAAATTCACGCAGAATTAGCCCGTGCTGATATCATTTTATTATTAATCAGTTTTAACTTTATTGCTTCTGATTATTGCTATGAATTAGAACTAGAACAAGCCTTAAAACGTCATGATGATCCACATGATATGGCGGTTGTCATCCCTATATTCTTAGAGCCTGCACATATAACAAACTTACCTTTTGCAAAACTACAAGGTTTCCCCAGTAAACCCATAACAAAACATGAAAATATCAATGATGCATTATTAATTATTAGCCAAGGAATTGAAAAAACAGCCGAAAACCTCCGCCAACAACATGAAGCCGCTTTTCATAAAAAAGACTAAAAATTAGATTTTTCTCAGCAGCTACAGAAAAGATTTATGTTAAAAAATATAAGATTTAATATGACTTAACATAAATCTGCTCTATGCTTTTATATCAATTATAGTGATAACGTAATTGAGCAATAAATAAGCATTCATCTTGAACCTTATAAACAATACGGTGCTCTTCATTAATACGGCGTGAATAATACCCATTTAAACCATGTCGTAATACCTCAGGCTTTCCTATACCCTCCAAAGGATTACGCTGAATTTCCTTAATTAAAGTATTAATCCTTTTCACTATCTTTTTATTCGTTTTCTGCCAATACAAATAATCATCCCATGCACTTGATGAAAATAATAACTTCATATCCTCTCCCTAGAATAAAAGATATATCACACTAAATTAACTGAAGTTACGCATTAGTCAGAAAATAATGATATCCATAAAACCGTAGCGGCGTTGCATGCAACGCTTTTCACTGAACCCAATTCAGTCATCATTGATGACAGCGGAATTGGTTGAAAAATAAAATAGAATTTTATTAAATTCAATCATATTCACGTCATAGGTTCTATTGTGGTGGCTATGAATTAATGGTTGTGGAATGAATGAGATCACGAGGACGTTGCGTGCAACGTCACTACAATATATAACGACAGCAATAAAATGAGAGATCACAAACGCTCACAAAGTCTATTTGGTTTTATTGCATAACTTCAGTAAATTAATAAAAATATTAATACCTTATCTTGATAATGACGTTGTCATGCAACGCCATCAAAATAAAATCAGTCTTTGCTTAAGCTGTGCTCTGTTCCTTGCCCTGATTCTAATTCTGCAATACTTGCAAGCAAGCGTTGCGCATTAGCAGGAGAACGTAGTAAATAAGCTGTTTCTTCCATTGCTTGGTAATCCTCTAAAGAAACCATTACAACAGGTGATTCACTTTTGCGGGTAATAATCACTGGTGCATGATCATCACACACTTTTTCCATCGTTTTAGATAGATTTGCCCTAGCGGCAGTGTAGCTGATTGCATCCATAAAAATTCTCTCTTCACTAAAAATACCATAAGTACAAAATAACGTACCTGTACTTAAAATTGTACGGCACAATAAAAAAATGTCAAGAAGATAATAAAAAGGAGAATTAAATATAGAAATTATTTGAAAAAGAGGACATAACACGTCCAAGAAAACATTCCCACGTAAGGACGCGATCACTGATTAACTGAAGTTACGCACTCATCAGAAAATGATGGATATCATCATCTTCTAACTAATGCTTAACTTCAACTACTTATATTCAATCAACCCTTGACGCTTACCGCGCCACCGTTGCCAATAGTAGCGTAGTTGTCCTACAGCAATCGGAATGTGTTGAAATTGTGAGTGAATACCATAATAAAATAAGGTGGTATATTGAAATGATTTCCAGCGTACTTTCCATGCAGTACGCATACTCAACAATAAAAAAGCCCCAATATAAGCCAATACAGGTAAATAACTATCAATGGTAAAACTACCTAAAAAACTTAACAAAGCTGTACTAGTTAATACCCCCGCATTAATAAGATTCTTTCGGGCATCTTTCTGCCACAATGGAGTATCTGTCTCTTTTAAACGTTGTGATATTTCTGCATAAGCATGTCCTGCACGCGTGGCACGTCGCCAATATTGTGACCAGCGGGTAATGGCTAAATCATGTAATGTCATCGGCTCATCAATATGGGCAATACGATAATCTAGGGCACGAATGCGTTGACACATTTCAGGCTCTTCCCCTGCAATCAACTCCTCGTTATACCCTTGCACAGCTTTTAACACATCACGCCGCATCAAAGCATCCCCCCCGCAAAATTCACTATCCCCCGCAGGATAAACCCAATCTAAATCCAATACCCGCTGATATAAAGAGGCATTAGGAAAACTTTCACGGCGATGCCCCCAAACAATAGCAATATTCTCATCATCTGCCATCACCTCTAAGGCTTTATTCACAAACTCAGGATGTAATAAAGTATCCCCATCTAAAAAAAGTACATACGGTGCACTAGCGGCTTGCCAACCTGCATTACGCCCAATGGCCGCCGCAGGGCGAGCAGGATTAACAGTTAATACCCGTGTGCCTAAAGCTTGGGCACGGGCAGGACTGCCATCAGTAGAATTTGAATCAACATAAATAATTTCGATACTGTGTTGTGGAACGTAAATGGCTTGTACCGATTGAATACAGGCCTCAAGGCGTTCGCCTTCATTACGCCCAATAATCACAACGGACACCTGTGGCATTTTTGTCATAACTTTAATAACCGCTGGTAATGGGGTAAACATGCTTGTGTGGAATATCTACGCGTCAATGTATCGCGTGCATTGGCAACAATGGTATTCAGTTTTTCTACAGACTGTTGCTGTACTGCGAGCAAACAAGATGCCAAAGCATCAACATCATTTGCAGTAAAACGAAATCCTGATATGTCATCAATGACTAATTCTGCTGCCCCCCCTGTATCAGGCACAATCACAGGTAAACCTGCTGCCATCGCTTCTAATACGACAAGCCCAAAAGGTTCGACAGGACAAAGATGTAATAAAGCATCTGCTTGACTTAATTTGCTTGGAATATCTTTCTCAAATCCATGCAATGTCACCTGAGGACAATATTTTGCAACATGATCACGGTATTGATACAGCATTTCCCCTGTACCATAAATATCAATGTGCAAGTTATGTAAATCAGGATAACTGGAAAGAGCTTCTAAGATGAGATCAATACGTTTAATTTTATCAACACGTGAAACAATAATTAATTTTTTTATAGGGGGAGATACATTAGCTTTAAAAACAGGACGTTTAGGCACTGTTTCAGAATAATAACTTGGCAAGAAATTAGGAATAACATGTATATTTTCTTTCTTGGTACCGTAATGATGCAAACGCTGATAGCTGAATTGGGAGTTCACAACTTGTGGCATGGATAAATAATCTAAATAGTGCTTTCTGGCATAACTTTTTGCTTCATCCGTGCCCCCATGTACCATATGTATCTGCTGCTTAATACGCCAGTAAAATAAATTAAGCCCCCATGCAATCATCGCCTGTTTAATACTGGTGGTTAAAAACGTTAAACGAGGATAACAATGTAAAATCTGTCGTGTGACACGAATTAAAGAGCGGGTATCACTAAAAACAAAGACCTCAATTCCCAGTTTTTTGGCATGGGGAACAACCACCCCATTAGGCGTTAATAAAATCGGGGTGATGTCTTTTTGTAATGCGGTCAGGGTTGCCAGTGCCATACGCTCTGTACCGTATAAGTTGCCACTGTGTAAAACATAACATAAAGCCATTGACACGTTTATTTATCCCAAAATTTACGTTTTAACCAACCAACAGGTAATTTTTTCTTGCTGGCATATTCACGGATTAAATCAGAGAAATAACCACCCCCATTAAATACAATCACTTTATTAATAATGGCACCCACAACAGGTGGGGATAAACGTTCTAATAAGCGGGTGGCACGCTTTAATTCCCCAGGGGTGACTTGGCGTGCTTCAATCACTAATAATACGCCCCCTGCTGTTTCCCCAATCAATTCAGCATCCGATGATAATAAAATAGGCGGACTGTCTAATAAAATAAAATCATAGTGGTTGCTGAGTTTTTTTAAAATGGTAGGTAAATTTCCATAGGTTGTTAAATGGTCGCTATCTATCACACCTACGGGGAGCCGAGCAGGGAGATCATGTGTTGCAGGTAATACCAACTGCTCTGGGTGGTTTAAAAAAGGTGAGTTGGGCATTAATGCAGAGACTAATCCACGGGTGGTGATATTGTTATGATAACGTACATCAGGATTGTATGCATTCATTTCTAAGGCTAATACATTCACCCCTAGCTCATTTAAATAATGCGCTAATTCCAGTATTAATGAGGTGGTGCCCCCTTGAGGTTTTACTGAGGTTAAAGTGAAGTAACGACTTTGATAGTTTCTAAAATCACGGGCTAAAGTGAGCGCAAGTCGCCGTAATTGATCCGAGGCAAGGGCGGTACTGTCCTCATTATCCCGCTTTAATACCCATGCAAGGGGTGGAAAACCTAATATTTTATGTACTTCTCCTGGGGTTTGTACACGTCGATCTAACATATCAATTAAAATAGGTAAAATTACAGCAAAGACAAAAGCAAGTCCTGCAAAGATGATCACAATTCGTTTGCGACTGCCACCTTCTGGATAACGGGGTTGAATTGCTGCGGTGTCTAAGCGTGCAAACCCTGGGGCGGTTGATTCAATTTTAAAGAAATCAATCCGATCATTAATGGCGCGTAGTTGCTGATTAGCGCGTTCAATTTCTTTACTTAATGCTAAAGCGCGATTGTATTCTGTAACATAATGTGTGGCTTGTTCACGTTGGTATTCTAGTTCATTATCTAATGATTCTTCAATTTGCCGATTTCTATCTACTTCTGAAATATGTTTTTCAATAATTTGGGCACGAATGGTAGTACGTACGGCATTCAATTCACGGTTTAAATCTCGATCAAGTTGGTTTAACTGCTGTTTAACTCGCTGATAATTTGGGTGTTGAGGCGTGAGATTCAGTAATTGTGTTGCTAAAGTAGTGCGTTGCTCAACAATTTGATTACTTAAACTTTTTGCTAATACATTATTATCTAAACTTTCTGCAACTAAGCTGGCTAATAAACTCGTTTCACCTTTATTACTACGCAAGGCATTTAGGCGCGCTTCAGCTTCCACACGTTGGCGGCGTGCTGCGGTAAACACAGAGGTGCTATTAATTAAGATCCCATCATAAGGATTTAAGCTGTCTTCCTGAAAAGTGGTTACACCTAGCTCGCGTGAAATATGATTGCGTATGGTTTGTTTTTCAGGAATCAGTTGGCGTAACTTAGTGCGACGTTGTTTTAAAACTAGTAAACGCCCATCTTTATCATAAAAATTTTCTTCTCTTGACTGAGCTAAATACATGCGTAACACGGCATTCAATACAATATGTAAACCTTCTTTTTTAGTCGATGTCAGCTTAATAGTAAGTAATGGATTATAACGGGCACTTTTTATAGAGATACCTTTTTGTAAACGTTTTATCGCTTTTCGTTCCACCTCATCTTCTATCATCCAAATTTTACGTACTTCAGGAATAGCTAGGGCTTTTTTTAAGACATCTGCACGGCGCATCATATGCTTTTGATGATTGATGTAAATATAATATTGATTGCCTTGTAATTCTAGGGTTCTATCATATTTTAAATTATTAATAAATTTAGGGGAGATAAGAATTACTGCACGGGCAACATATTCATGCTGCTTTTGTAAAGCAACAAAAACCCCTACAATCAACACAATGGTCACTAATATCACACTGAGCCAAAAGTGGCGGCGAATACTGACCATGGGTTGAAAGCGTCCTGTTGGGATGCTTTGCTCTTGTGTTGGGTCGTTTGACATGAATGTTATTCTAAACCTGTATTAGCCGCTTTTTCATCTTCAAATGCTCTGATTTGATCTTGTAAGTCATCACGCTCTTGTTCTAGTTTACGGCGTTCAGAATCAGCACGAATAGATTCAACGTTGGCATAAATACCTAATACAGAACTAAAGGGAGTTAAGAAACGAATTGCATAATTAAGCTTTGCAATTGTATTGGTGGGTACATAGATAATGTCCCCTTCTTGTAGCTGATAATTGAGAGGTTGTGTCGCAGAAATCACATCATCCAATGCTAAAGATTGATTAATTTCTTCATCAGGGCGAATCAACTGAATACGATTGGGGGCTGCATCAATAGTCGGTCCTCCTGCTTTAGCAATGGCTTCTAAAAATGACATGCGACTGGTTAAACGTAATGCTCCAGGACTGCGAACTTCCCCTAATATATAGACTAATTTTTCTTCAATCTCTGAGACATACACCACATCATTACGCTTAAGTTTTAAATTTAAAGCTAAATTCTCACCCCGTAATAAGGGGGCAATTTCAACCCATACAACTTTATCCTTGCCACGAAAAATAGCACAACGGGTTAGTTTTAAGCTTTCGGAAGCGGTTAAGCCATCGCTGGTGGAAACCCCGCCAGCTAAAGCAATTGCTTCTAATAAATTGGGGGCACTCATGCCAAATTTAAGCTCCCCCGGTTTTTCTATACGCCCTAATACCAATATACGATTAGAGGCATAATTATCTACACGTACTGTAACGGATAGATTATTGTAATAATGTTTGAGCTTGTCATGAATCAGCTGGGCAGCATTATCACGATCAAGTTGAGCAAGGTGTACAGTACCTGATAAAGGAACTGTTATTTTACCGTCAGGACCAATAGTGTGTTTACCTGATAGCTTATCATATCCCCAAACATCCACGGTTATCTCGTCACCTGCTCCCAAGGTATAATTCATCGTCTCTTCTACATCCGCTTCAAAAGCACGCAAGAGTTCCATAGAGGATAGTGGTGTAGATTCTCGGGATTTTGGTGCAGTTAATTGCTCTGGAATTGCATCACCACTTGCACAACTTATAAGCAGTGAACTGATACATACTATGCAGAGTAAGCGTGTAAAAAATTGATAAATACCCATACAACCAATACTAGTTAAAGAGTGATGAATTAAAATAGGTGATAAACACCGCGATGTATATAAAATTGATAGTACACTTATTTTATAAGCACTTGTATTATCAATTATATTTATTAGTGTTAAGCAAGAATAGTTCCACTTTATAAAAATCTAATTATTATTGCCACACTGTATTGTAAAGACAATAGGGGATAGGTAATTATCCCCTGATTCAATCACAGTACAACGCATTAATACAATAATTGCTTTATTTTACGATAAGCTCTAGTGGATCACCATGTGTGACAACTGTGCCATCTGCTAAGCGGTATTGTACCGTTATTTTTAATGCAATAGGGTGTGCAAAATTACCTTGGTATAAGATAAATGTTTGTTGTGCTGCTAAAGTGATATTAGGGTGTAAGGCTTTTAAATGTGCAGGATCTTGATCCCATAATAATGGGTAGCCTTTTTCATCCAACATGTAGTAAGTATAAGGGGTCTCTTTTTCAGCAAAGGGGTCAGCAATGGCGGCTAGTACCACAATATCTGCAAATTTCCCTACATGTTGTGTATCAGGGGTGATATGAATACGTATATCAGTACTGTCTAAGCTGCCCATATAACTACGGCGATACGTCGCGCCACCATTAATAGATACCCCCCCTGTAAATGCCGCATCAGTACTCATAAAGTCATCTGCAAAATCGGTAGCAATACTTTGCCCAAGAGAGCTGAATGTACTGTTTAAAGGGGGGCATTCTTTATTGGCGTGTTGACGTTTCCAACTGGGGTTTAAATCATCTAACCAAACCCATAGTGCTGCATTACCTGTATTCGTCTCTAACATATTAAAATCAAGGTATAAATTGACTAAATTATCAAGCAAGCCAAGCGGAGCAGGAATCTTACCACATAGATTATTATTCTGTAGATGAGCAACTTGTAAATAAGTTAAAGGGCTTAAGTCAGGTAAATGCCCTGAAAATAGATTATTGGCAACATTTAAAACACGTAAGGTTTTAGGTAAAAAATGCGGGGGTAATTCACCTGTAAGCTGGTTATTTTCTAACTGCAATACACGTAAAGCAGTTAAGCCACTTAAATCAGTCAATGTCCCCTGTAGTTTATTATCCATAAGATAAAGGTGGCTTACATGCCCTCTTTCACAGCGTACATTATCCCAGCGACAAGGTGTATCTGATTGTAGCCATTTATTTTGTGGTGTATTTTTCCACTGTTTTCCTTGAGTACCTTTATATAAATTGACTAGGCTTTCACATTCACTCACAGGTAAGCCTGTCACATTTTCACAGCTAAAAGTATCGACTTCAGCTAAACGATCAGGATCATTATCGGTTTTAAAAAAATGGCGGGCTATTTTTTCTGTGCCATTTCTAAAGACAGTGCGAATCTCCCAGCGATACCATTGATTATAATTAATAATTCCACAATCACGTACACTATACTCACTTAATTCTGTAACTTGTAACTGCCCATCACATCGCCCTACATACTGCACAGGTGTTACGACCTCATCTTGATTTATCGCTTGTTGCAAACTTAAGTACATTTTTTGTACTAATGCAGGGGTATTTGGGTTATCCCATTTTAATACAGCTGTATTAATATCTGTAATCACCGCTTTATTTTTAGGCTGGGTTAATACCACCGTTTGTGGCATATGCAACACCCCATCCGTATAAGGAATAGGGGTACGTCCTCCACCAATATGATCAACTAATGCCGCATAAATTGCCCAGCCATTACTGCGTAAATATTTAACATCTTTTAAACGTTGTGCTTCTTCTGGGTTGGTAATAAATGAAATTTCATCTAATACAGCGGGCATATTTGTTTCAGCCACCACAATAGCATTATATTGAAAAACCCCTGCTTTCTTTCGACAGGGGGCACTGCTACCACGTCCTCCCCCCATAGCAGGGAGCTGGTTATTCTCACGAATACGTTTAACTTGTGCTGCAGCTAAACGCCCTGATTGTGACGGTTTATCACAATTACCCCGTGCAATATAAGTCAACACACCATTGGCTTTAGAGCCTGCTGAATTATGATGTACAGAAATCATATAATCGACATCATGGGCATTAAAAAAGCGGGCACGGGCAACAAGCTCTGTTCGTCCACTCCCTGCTTCTGAAAAACTGGTATTTGTTTCCCGAGTCATCACCACTGTCGCGCCGTCAGCCTCAAAAAATTCACGCGCGGCTAAGGCAGTGGTTAAATTGACATCACGCTCTAAAATGCCATTAGCAATGGCACCTGTATCAATCCCTCCATGCCCTGCATCAATACCGATACGAATCCCTGTTAAATCTGCCCATGTAACAGAGCTGTATAGACTCAATAAAAGCACGAAAAAATAATGTTTGACAAGATTTTTCATTAACGTACTTCCTTGTTAGTCGCGATATCTGCAATAAAAATATTACCTTGAATATCAAAAGCAATATGTTGTCCGTCATGACTTAAACTAGGGCGACGCACTAAAGCATCAAGATTTGCAGTCAGGTTTTGTTTTTCATTGCCATCATAACGAATACGAAATACATCTGCGCGTGTGATCACATGCCCATCATCTTCAGTTTGCTCATAAACCAGATAGGTGCTGTCTTGTCCCCAGCGAGGGCTTGATCCTGCATCTAAGAAAAATAAAACTTGGTTACTTAAGCGGTAGACATATAAACCCTCCCAGCACTCAAATACCACTTTATCCCCATCAGGCGCGACCACAGGTAACCAGCATTGTGCTGTAGCAGGGCTGACCGCTTCCTCATCCACCCAAATACGCCCCGCTCGTGCATAAATACTGGGAGGCGGCACAGTAGGAGCCACTGCTAAACCTGTGATACCTTGTTGATATTGAGAGATATCAACACTGACTTCTTGCTTATCTTGTACAAAAGTAATCGTATTACGGTTAACAGTAGGAACGCTTAAGGTTTTTGCTGCCCCTGAGAATTCAATATATTGCTGTTTTTCAATTGATACCATGCCTGTATGACGGGTTTTATTTTTTTCATCTTGCCCCCGAAAAATAATATTTTTTCCCCCTTGTGCCCATGAAAAATTAAAGCCTGATTTTTCTTGTTTAGTGAGGGGTTTAATGGGGTCAGAGGTGGCTGATAAAGCCCCCATTCCTTGCTGTTTTTCTTTGGTAGAAAGTAGGTAAATACCTTTGTACTTATGTTGAGTAAATGCCATTAATGCTTTATCTGTTGGGGAAAAAACAGGGGCAATACTGTTCCCATCAAAAGTTAATTGACGAATATGTGTTAAAGGGGCAACAGGTTCCGCACGGACTGAAGTCGTATAAACACTAAGAAAGAGGAGCAGGTAAATATAATAAGCAATTCGTATAGGGTATAACATAAGCAACCTTTGTTTAGGCTATACAACACATAAGGCAGAGTGTATTAAAAATGAGTTGATATGCGTGCTGTGTGCAATATAAGCATAGTGTAAAATGTTTGCCATTCTAGCAAAAAATACACCGTAATACTTTTTATTGTTTAGCTTTAAAGGGTAAGCTTAAGTTTTTGTTAGTGAAATTAGTGCTAGTTTGTAGAAAAATCTAAAAATAAAAAATTAAACAACTCATTGATAAATTTCTTTTAGAAAGGCTGTCTTGAGCAGGTATTGCACGTGTTACATCAGTGGTAACAGTGGGATGATTGAAAAATAAAAATTTTTCATCTTATAACTTCTATTATGGTGGCTATAAATCAATGGTTGTGGCGTGAATAAGATCATGAGGACGTTGCGTGCAACGTCACTACGGTATGCAAGCTGGCTATACCAGTAAACATAGATCACAGGTTCTTACTTAATTTGTTTGAGTCAACTGCATAATTTCAAATATTAATTAATAACACTGCCATAAAAATGCAATTTCATCAGGGTGGTTAGGGCAGTAGGAAATATAACCTATGCCCGCATCTCCCCACATATGAGGCAATAACTTATCTGAATCAATCTGAAATAAGTGCTGCATATTGGTCTTACAGCGTGGACATTGGGGATACTCAGGATATTGCACCCAGTATGCCCAGCCCCCTAGTTTTTCCCCTTCATAGGTTAATGGGTGTGCTTCATCCCACTCTTCTAATGAAGCCTTCTCTTCTTCTGTAAATTCTAAAGCAAGGTGTTCTGTGCACTCTACATAGCTTGGGTACTCTGTCACTTCTTCCCATTCAACAATACGTTGTACAGGAAAAAATGCAGTATTTTCTGAAAGTTCATAAGGAGTACTTTCTGTTTCCGCTTCAACAATACGCAATAAACGTGTTGGTACTGTAGGGAAGGCTTCCCATGATTCATCATGCCCTGCTGTATCATCACTACAACAATAGAAGAATTGTAGTAAACCCATATCACCTAATGCTTGCTGGATTGCAGGCGGGGATTGTTCAAGGTTTAATTGTAAAAATAGCTGCATAGGTTGACGACAACTCACACAAGTTGGCCATTTTTCATCTTTAGCCAGCCACGGTGTACCTGAAAATTTAGAATCAAAAGCAGTGCCATCATCGTTGACAACTTTTGGTAACCATGCTGTTTTTTTATAGGCGGCTAAACGCGCTAGAATCTTCTCATCCATTATTTTTCTCAGTAATAAAGTGGCGGTTATTGCAGCAATAGTAGAGCACAATGCTAGCTATTTTCAATCACTAGACATAAAAAAAGGCAGCTTAAGCAAGCTACCTTTTTTACAGTTTACTAATTAAGCTATTAGTTTAGCTTATAATGTATCTCCGGGGATACGTACCCAGCCTTCCATTAAAACGCGTGCACTGCGGCTCATAATGGCTTTATCTACTACCCATTCACCATTTGTTTCACTGGCTTCTGCGCCCACACGTAATGTGCCTGATGGATGACCAAAACGCACTGCATTACGCTCCCCACCACCTGCGGCAAGGTTCACCAATGTACCAGGGATAGCCGCAGCCGTGCCAATTGCCACCGCAGCCGTGCCCATCATCGCATGGTGTAATTTACCCATTGATAAGGCGCGTACATTGATATCAATATCATCAGTATTAATCTGTTTACCACTAGATGCGGCATAAGCAACAGGTTTGGCAACAAAAGCGACTTTAGGTGTATGTTGGCGGCTAGCAGCTTCTTTTACATCGCTGATTAAGCCCATACGTAAGGCACCATAAGCACGAATGGTTTCAAAGCGTTCTAAGGCAGCAGGATCGCCATTAATGGCATCTTGTAATTCAGTCCCTGTGTAACCAATTTCATCTGCATTTAAGAAGATAGTAGGGATACCAGCACTGATCATTGTTGCTTTAAATGTACCAATTTCTGGTACTTCTAAGTCATCCACTAAGTTACCTGTGGGGAACATTGCGCCATCACCATCAGAAGGGTCTAAAAATTCCACTTCGACTTCAGCGGCTGGGAATGTCACACCGTCTAGTTCAAAATCACCTGTTTCTTGCACTTCACCATTCGTGATCGGCACATGAGCGATAATGGTTTTTTTAATATTAACTTGCCAAATACGGACAACAACAACGCCATTTTCAGGAATACGATCAGCATCGACTAAACCGCTGGAGATAGCAAAAGAACCTACCGCAGCAGTTAAGTTACCGCAGTTACCACTCCAATCAACAAAAGCTTTATCAATGGCGACTTGACCAAATAAGTAATCTACATCGTGATCGGCTTTGTTGCTTTTGGATAAGATAACCGTTTTACTGGTACTTGATGTCGCGCCCCCCATGCCGTCAGTATGTTTTGCATACGGGTCAGGGCTACCGATGACACGTAGTAATAAGTTATCACGTGCTTCACCTGCAACTTGGGCTGCCTCAGGTAAGTCCGTTAAGTTAAAAAATACACCTTTACTTGTACCCCCACGCATGTAAGTGGCAGGGATTTTAATTTGAGGTACGTGAGGCATGTTTTTGGTTTCCTTTGGGTGTTTGGCTAGGGCGGCAAATGAAATATAAAAACGTAGGGTGGAATAGCGTAGCGTATTCCACCGATTCTCACCCCAATAATTAATCATATGGTTTAAAAATGGTGGAATACGGTGCGTGATGAGTTATTTCCAAAATAAATTATTAAGGACGCACCTATTCCACCCTACATAAGCTTAAGCCACTTCAGATTCAGCTAAGAAATCTTGTGCAAAGCGTTGTAAAACACCGCCTGCTTCATAGACTAAAACTTCTTCCGCTGTATCTAAACGACATGTCACAGTCACTTCGACTTTCTCGCCATTCTTACGATTAATGACAACCGTTAAATCTGTGCGAGGTTTCACTTCACCAATCACATCAAATGTCTCTGTGCCATCAATACCATAAGTTTCACGGGTTTCGCCCGCTTTAAACTCTAAAGGTAATACACCCATACCCACTAAGTTAGTACGATGAATACGCTCAAAACCTTCTGCGACAATTGTTTCAACCCCAGCTAAACGCACGCCTTTTGCAGCCCAATCACGAGAAGACCCTTGACCATAATCAGCCCCAGCAATAATAATTAATGGCTGTTTACGTTCCATGTAGGTTTCAATTGCTTCCCACATGCGGCTTTCTTGCCCTTCAGGCTCAATACGTGCAAGTGACCCTTGTTTAATATCGCCTTTCTCATCACGACACATTTCATTTAATAATTTAGGGTTTGCAAACGTTGCACGTTGTGCAGTTAAGTGATCACCACGATGTGTTGCGTAAGAGTTAAAATCTTCTTCAGGTAAACCCATTTTATCAAGGTAAGCCCCTGCTGCACTCTCTAACATGATCGCATTAGAAGGAGACAAGTGATCTGTTGTGATGTTATCACCTAACACCGCTAAAGGACGCATGCCTTTCATTGTACGCTCACCTGCTAACGCGCCTTCCCAATAAGGAGGACGGCGGATGTAAGTACTTTGTGGTCGCCAGTCATATAATGGGCTTTTCGCTTCTTCAATCACCCCTAAATCAAACATTGGGTTATAGATTTGCTGGAACTGCTCAGGTTTGACACTGGACGCAACAATAGCATCAATCTCTTCATCAGAAGGCCAGATATCTTTTAATGTAATCGGATTACCTGCTTGGTCAGTCCCTAATACATCTTTTTCAATATCAAAACGCATGGTTCCAGCAATTGCGTAAGCCACGACTAAAGGAGGGGAAGCAAGGAACGCCTGTTTAGCATAAGGATGGATACGCCCATCAAAGTTACGGTTACCAGATAATACCGCTGTGGCGTATAAATCACGATCAATGATTTCTTGTTGAATAACTGGGTCTAATGCACCACTCATGCCGTTACAAGTTGTACAGGCAAACGCAACGATACCAAAACCAAGTTTTTCTAACTCAGGTAATAATCCCGCTTCTTTTAAGTATAATTCAGCCACTTTAGACCCCGGGGCGAAAGATGATTTCACCCAAGGTTTACGGATTAAGCCTAATTCGTTGGCTTTTTTAGCCACTAAACCCGCTGCAACCACGTTACGTGGGTTAGAGGTATTCGTGCATGAAGTAATCGCAGCAATAATCACCGCACCATCAGGCATTTTACCTTCCGCTTCTTCCGCTTGGGCTTTATCTAAATCAACTGCAATGCCACGCTCTGCTAAATCAGAAGTTGGTAAACGACGGTGTGGGTTAGAAGGTCCTGCCATGTTACGTACAACAGTGGATAGATCAAATGTTAATACACGCTCGTATTCTACATTTTCTAAACTATCAGCCCATAAACCTGTTTCTTTTGCGTAGTTTTCAACTAAAGCAACTTGCTCTGCATCACGCCCTGTAAGCTTTAAGTAATCAATCGTTTGTTGATCAATGTAGAATAAACCCGCAGAGGCACCAAATTCTGGTGTCATGTTAGAAATAGTTGCACGGTCACCAATGGTTAAATCTACCGCTCCTTCACCAAAGAATTCAAGGTAAGACGAGACAACACGCTCTTTACGTAAAAATTCTGTAATGGCTAATACAACATCTGTTGCCGTAATCCCCGGTTGACGTTTTCCTGTTAATTTGACCCCAATGATATCTGGGAGGCGCATCATGGAAGGACGACCTAACATCACTGTTTCAGCTTCTAAGCCCCCAACACCAATCGCAATCACTCCTAAAGCATCAACATGTGGGGTATGGCTATCTGTTCCCACACAGGTATCAGGAAACGCAACGCCTTCACGTGCCTGAATCACTGGAGACATTTTCTCCAAGTTGATTTGATGCATGATACCGTTACCCGCAGGAATCACATCCACGTTTTTAAATGCGGTTTTTGTCCACTCAATAAAGTGAAAACGATCTTCGTTACGGCGGTCTTCAATGGCGCGGTTTTTCTCAAACGCTTCAGGATCAAACCCCGGGGCTTCAACAGCCAAAGAATGATCAACAATTAATTGTGTGGGCACAACAGGATTAACCTGTGCAGGATCACCCCCTTGATCAGCGATTGCATCACGTAAACCTGCTAAATCCACTAATGCAGTTTGTCCTAAAATATCATGACAAACAACACGCGCAGGATACCAAGGAAAATCTAAATCACGTTTACGGTCGATAAGCTGTTTTAATGAATCAGTTAAAGCTTCAGGCTCACAACGACGAACAAGCTGTTCAGCTAAAATACGTGATGTGTAAGGAAGTTTGGCATACGCCCCTTCTTGAATCGCTTCAATGGCAGCGCGGGTATCAAAATAGTCTAATTGAGTATTCGGGAGCTGTTTACGGTATTCGGTATTCATCATTATTTTAATCTTTGGTGAGGGTTAAAATTACTGACTAATGTTTTTTCTAAGGTATTTTTTGTATACAGGATATGGCGGCGCATGAGGATTTCAGCGAGTTCTGCATCACGGTTGGAGATGGCTTGAGCAATGTGTTTATGCTCATCAAATGCAGTGGTGACACGCGGGCCAGCCATGCCGAGCTGAACACGGTACATACGAATCAAATGGTAAATGCTATCAATCAGCATAGAGACTAATTGACTGTTTTTACTGCCTAAAATAATGCGGTAATGAAAATCTAAATCACCCGCTTCTTGATAATAGGTTTCGCCTGTTTGTACGGTTTCTAGGTGGGCATTTAACAAATCGTGTAAGTCAGCGATTTCTGCATCGCTCATATTCACAGCCGCAAGTCGGGCTGCCATACCTTCTAATGATTCCCTAACTTGATATAACTCGGCTAAACCTTCAAGGGTTAAACTCACCACACGTGCGCCAACGTTTGCTTTACGTTCGACAAGGTGGCAAGACTCTAAGCGGTTAATCGCTTCTCGAATCACTGCGCGGCTAACGGTGTACTTAGTCGATAACTCGGTTTCACTTAACTTAGAACCTGATGGAATCAGCCCTTCAACAATATCTTTTCGTAATTGAATAAAGGTTTTATCAGTAATGGTGACAGGTTGATCAGTGAGAATAACCAAAGGAACCATAATAAATTTCCCAAAAGGTTGTCTATTTGATAGAGCAAAATCGACAAGTAGAGTCATCGCAGGGGGCGAATAGGAACATATACCCCATTTTTTAGCCGTAATGTGTACGCAGTCACTGACAAGGTTATCGCAGGGAGACAGGTTACTGTATCAAAAAATATTTTTTAATCAGTATGGTATCCTGCACTTAAGGAGAGAAAGTACAGGATAACCAATGTATTAACTATCGTTTGTCAATACTAACGTAGTCTAAGTTTTCAGGGCCTGTGTAGTTAGCAGATGGACGGATAATTTTACCGTCTTCACGTTGCTCAATCACGTGAGCTCCCCAACCTGTTACCCGTGCAATCACAAATAATGGGGTGAACATATCTGTAGGCACGCCCATTTGGTTGTAAGATACCGCAGAGAACCAATCTAAGTTAGGGAACATTTTCTTAATATCCCACATAACAGATTCTAAACGTTCTGCCACTTCAAACATTTTTGTGTTACCAGCTTCAACAGATAAATCTTTGGCAACACGCTTGATCACTTCGTTACGTGGATCACTGACTGTGTACACAGGGTGACCGAAACCAATAACGATTTCTTTACGTTCAATACGGGCACGAATATCTGCTTCCGCTTCATCAGCAGTGTTGTAACGGCTTTGAATACGGAAAGCCACTTCGTTTGCACCACCGTGTTTAGGACCACGTAAGGCACCAATAGCCCCCGTGATAGCAGAGTACATATCAGAGTTAGTTCCTGCAATCACACGTCCTGTAAATGTAGAAGCATTAAATTCATGCTCTGCATATAACACTAAAGAAGTATGCATGGCGCGAACCCATGACTCTTTAGGTTTTTCACCGTGTAATAAATGTAAGAAATGAGCCCCTAAAGAATCATCATCTGTTTCCACTTCAATACGTTTACCATTTAGGGAGAAATGGTACCAGTATAATAAAGCAGAACCTAAGCTTGCCATTAAGCGGTCAATGATATCACGCGCTTCAGCAGCAGGATGCTCTTCACTTTCTGGTAAACAGCTACCCATGATAGAACATGCTGTACGCATCACATCCATAGGATGCGCTGTAGGAGGTAAAGCTTCTAAAGACTGTTTAACTGCGTGAGGTAAACCACGTAAGCCTTTTAATTTCTTTTTGTAAGTTGCTAACTCAGCTTTGTTTGGTAAGTAACCGTGCACTAATAAATGCGCGATTTCTTCAAATTCTGCAGTTTCAGCAAAATCTAAAATATCAAAACCACGGTAGTGTAAATCGTTCCCTTTTTTACCAACTGTACAAATTGCGGTGTTTCCCGCAGCTGTACCAGATAAAGCAACCGATTTTTTAGCTTTAGGTAAAACTTGCTCAGTCATAACTTACGCTCCTTCAGAAAATAAAGAATCTAATTTTTGTTCGAAACTATGGTAATCAAGATACTCATACAAGTCAGCACGGGTTTGCATGGTCTCGACAACATTTTGTTGTGTGCCTTCTGCTACCAGTGTTTGGTACACTTTTAATGCCGCCGCATTGGCTGCACGGAATGCAGATAATGGGTATAAGGCAATGCTGACATCAGCAGAGGCTAATTGTTCAGTGGTAAATAATGGCGTTGAACCAAATTCAGTGATATTGGCTAATACAGGGACATTCACTGCATCAACAAATTTCTTGTACATTTCTAAATCTGTCATGGCTTCAGGGAAAATCATATCTGCCCCTGCTTCTACACAAGCACATGCACGATCAATAGCAGATTGTAAGCCTTCAACGGCTAAGGCATCAGTACGTGCCATAATGACAAAATCAGGATCAATTTTCGCATCAACTGCGGCTTTAACGCGGTCAACCATTTCAGTTTGGGTGACAATCGCTTTATTTGGGCGGTGACCACAGCGTTTTTGCATCACTTGGTCTTCAATGTGTACAGCGGCTGCACCCATTTTATCCATCGCACGAATAGCACGAGCAATATTAAATGCGCCCCCCCAACCGACATCAATATCAACTAATACAGGTAAGTCCGTCACATCAGTAATACGGCGTAAATCAGTTAATACATCTTCTAATGTTGTGATACCTAAATCAGGAATACCACAAGACCCTGCTGCAACACCGCCACCTGAGATATAGAGGGATTTAAATCCAGACGCTTGCGCAAGACGTGCATGATAGGCGTTAATAGCACCAACACATTGCAATGGCTTTTCAGTTGCGACTAACTCGCGAAATTGTTTTCCAGGTGAAGAAAGACTCATGATTTTTCCTTTCCATTTTAGTGTGTTACACGATACTATATTATATTTTTTGTCTATCTCATCAGTCGGTACAGGCTTCCAATAGAGATGTAATACAGTATTTTAGTGGGTAATTCTTTTCATTGTCATCTAGCGCATTATGATTCATTCATTAAGCTAGCTATTTTGTCGACAATTCTATTTTAGTGTAGTCGCAAATTTGAAAAAATCATTTTTTCAGTAACTCCCTTTCATTATTTAAGAAAGGTGTCTTTGCTAAGGCGTACAAAAGAAATAGAGAGCCTTGTGCGCAAATGAATTTTTTAATATGAATTGTCGACAATATATACCTAATCACTCCCCTCGTCAACAAAATATCAAGAAATTGTCGACAATGTGTAAATAAGATATAGGTAAGCAAGAAAAAGTTAGTCAATATTAGCCGTTTGGGATAGCTAATATATTGAGATTACTTAAATAAATGAAGGGGTAGGCAGTATTGCTGCACTTTTAGTACTCTTGTCGTTTCATAGATATGAATAAGAAAAGTTTAGCATCAAGTAAGATAAAACAGTGAATAAGCAAGTCATCAATACATCAATGTGAATAAATTATTCTCCTTTTTAAGCTAATTAAACACTATTTATTCCTTGCACAATATATATATATTTATTGCATTGCTATATGATAAAAAAATATATTATCTCTTATATTTTTTATCATAGAAAAATATAAGGAATATGATACCTATTTAATTATTATGAGGTGAATATGTCTTATAAATACCTTGCCCTTGCCCCCTTGGCATTGGCACTTTCTGCAACAGGCTGCTCCAAAATGGAAGAAGTGGAGCAGAAAATTGAAAAGAAGGTGGAAGAAAAAATTGTTGAAACCACAAAAAAACTAGAAGAAAAATTAAATCCTTTTGTCACTTTGCTAGAAAATGATTTAACGCCAACTCCTAACCCGCCAGTCACCCCCCCCACATTAGTGGCAGAACAAGGTTGGACTAAAGAACAAAGCCATTGGTTCTGGCATATCCCACAAGGGACAGCAATGATGCCTTATGATTGGTTTATGGCATTGCCTCGCCCTGGGAAAGATGGAAAAGGTTTAATTTCTGATAGTGATTACTTAAGCCGCTTTGGTTTTATTCCTTCTATTTATGCTAAACAAACAGAAACCAACCCTGATAATTTACCCATTGGATTTGTGAAAGACAGCAAATTTAAAAATCCTTATACAGGGAAAACTGAAACAATTGTTGCCTTAAACTGTGCTGCCTGTCATACGGGACAAATCAATTATAAGGGCAAGGGAATGATTATTGAAGGCGGGGAGGCAATGATTAATGTCACTGCTTTCCAAGATAAGATTTCTATCTCTTTAGCGGGTTTACTATTAAAGCCAAGAAAATTTAATGCATTCGCTGAACGGGTATTAAAAGAAGATAATAATGCCCACAATCGTGAAGTGCTAAAAGAAGAATTAACGGCTTTTGCTGAAAAAGGGGCTAAATTAAGTAATGCTTTAGTCAACCAACATTTAAGCCAAGTAGAAGAAGGCTTTGGGCGTGTGGATGCGTTATCACGTATTGGTAATATTGTTTTTGGTGTGGATTTAGAACAATATAAAAATTTACGTGCAATTGCTGCCCCTGTTAGTTACCCACCAATTTGGACTGTACCATGGTTTGATTGGGCACAATATAATGGTTCTATTCGTCAGCCAATGGTACGTAATGTTGGGGAAGCTTTAGGGGTACAAGCTGCTTTGAACCTGACTGAAGAAGCTAAGTTATTTGATTCATCTGTACATGTGGATAACCTTGCTGCGATTGAAAAGCTATTAGAAGGTGATAAACCATTACAAGGTTTAAAAGCACCTAAATACCCTGAGGAGTTACTTGGTGAAATTAATACTGCTTTGGCTGAAAAAGGGGCAGGGTTATATAAAGAGCTATGTCAATCTTGTCACTTACCGCCTGTTAACAGTGAAGAAATCTTAACCGATAATTATTGGGAACAGCCAAATAAATACGGTAAACGTTACTTAAAAACACATAATATTCCAGTTGAAAAAATTGGAACTGATGCCGCAGCAGTAACGGGTTTTTATCAACGTACTGCTGATTCAGCTGGTTTAAGATTAGGTGTCATCCCTGCAAACCTAGGTTTACAAGTTGTAACCGAAGCCGTTGCCAATAATTGGTATGATAAGAACCAGATTTCGACAGAAAAACGGGATGAAATGAATGGCTATCGTGAGAATATCGTCACAAAACCACTTGCTTATCGTGCACGCCCTTTAAATGGAGTATGGTCAACCCCGCCTTATTTACATAATGGTTCAGTGATGAATATTTATGAGCTACTCAGCCCTTATACAGAGCGAACTAAAACCTTTTACTTGGGAACAAAAGAGTTTGATCCGAAAAACTTAGGCTATGTAAGCCAAGAGTTTGAAGGGGCGTTTAAAATGGATACCACGCTATCAGGAAATTATAATACAGGTCATGAATTTGATGACTTTAAAATGGAGGCAGGCGCACCCCGTCAAGGGATTATTGGGCGTAAGCTACATATTGATGAGCGGTATGCTTTAATTGAATACTTAAAAACATTACATTAAACTTAATAAGTTGATGTTTTAAGTATAATACCCTCTCTTCTTTTTTAAGATAGAGAGGGTAATATAAAAATGAGTATAGTATTGCTCCACATAAATTAAGTAAAAATACAAATTGTTAGTATTATTTTCTATTTAATCATTATTTTCTCTATTTCTAATAAATATGTATTTCTTTATTTATCAGTATAAAGACAATGATTCATGCTATTATATGAGCATGAGATAGTCATTATGAAATATAAAGTATTTGGGGTTCTAGGGGCTTTATTTATATGGTATTTGGTATAATAAGTATTCGTAAAAAACTAATTGCTTTGTTTACATTTATAAAAATTTTACCATTAATTCTTATTATTTGGTTGGCATGGTATAAAATAACAGAGCTAAACGCTATTTTAGAACGTTATTCAGTACAAGTTTCCACAGAAAGCCGTAGTGTAGTGAAATACACCAATCAAGTTGCCTCTGAAGAAGTCACTAAAGAATTAAATAGACAAGCCCAAGCCAGTATTGAACGCTTAACTGAAAATACCGCAATAGTCATCGCTGATTTTTTATATATGCGAGATCGTGATATTGAATTAGCGGCTCAACTTCCTTTAACTGAAACAGCATTTAAAAGCTTTTTAGCAACCCGTTATAAATATATCACTGCTCATGAACCTTGGGAACTAGATGAATCGGGGACGGTATGGCGGCAAATGACTTCCCACCCCTCCTCTTCTCCCACAATCACCTCTAGCAATCCTGATAATAGTAACTATTTCCACTCAAAGCCCAATCATCATAAAGGCAAAAAAGAGCCTACCCCTTTATATACGGAAATGACTTATTTTGATAAAAAAGGGCAAGAATTAATTAAAGTCAGCAATAATGACTTTATGTCTAAAACGCCCAATAATATCTCTAATAAAGAGAATACTTTTTGTAAAGCAGAAAGTTATTTTAAAGCTGCACAAAAATTAAAGCTGGGAGAAATTTATGTATCAGATGTTATTGGTGCCTATGTAAGAAGTCCTGTTATTGGTGCATACTTACCTACCCGTTTAAAACAAAAAGGGCTGCCTTTTACTCCTGAAGAATCAGCGTATGCAGGAAAAGAAAACCCAGTAGGAAAAGAGTTTCAAGGGATTATACGTTGGGTGACTCCTGTGGCTAAAAATGGAGAAATAACAGGTTATATTTCCTTAGCTTTAAATCATGAGCATATTATGGAGTTTACAGATCACCTTGTGCCATCAGAAGAAAGTTATACAAATATCTCTGATGCTTCCACAGGAAATTATGCTTTCATGTTAGATTATAAAGGGCGTACTATTTCTCATCCACGTGATTATTTTATTGTTGGCTATAACCCTGATACAGGGGAAGTTGATAATACATGGATGGATAGAGAATTATACCGTGCATGGAAAGATAGTGAGCTGAGCTTAACTGAATTCCAAAAAACAGCCCCTATATTTCATCAACAATCCCTCAATAAAAAACCTGCTCATGAACAAGTAAAAGCTGGGGATTTTGCTGCTGATTGCCGTTATTTAAACTTTGCTCCACAATGTGAAGGGTGGTTTAATCTTACTCAATACGGTGGTTCAGGCTCCTTTTTTATTTTTTGGAGTAATTTATGGAAGCTCAATACAGCAGCAATTATACCCTACTTTACAGGAGATTATGCCAATACTCCTCGTGGATTTGGTATTGTCACCCTCAGTGCAAATGTCCATGAATTCCATCATGCTGCTAATGAAATTAACCGACAATTATCAGAAATACAAACTAAACATACCCAAGAGTTAACACACCAATACCAGCAAACAGCAAACCATTTTAATGCTGAATTAGAAACCTTAATTAACAACTTTAAACTCTATGCATTATTAATGCTGATTGCGATTATTATTTTAGCAATATGGATCGCAACCTCCTTAACAAGCCGTATTAAAAAAATTATTTATGGTTTACAACGCTTACAAGAAGGTGAATTAAGTTACCGCCTTAAAGTAAGCTCTCAAGATGAAATGGGGCAGTTAGGACATGCTGTAAATACCATGGCAGAAAAATTACAGTACAGTGTTGATGAAATTAATACTGCAAAGCAAAAAGCAGAAGAATCTACACATTTAAAAAGTAATTTTCTACTGAGTGTTTCCCATGAATTACGCACGCCTTTAAATGGCATTATTGGCTATAGTGAGCTATTGCATTCTGAGATTACAGATGATGATCAACGAGAAATTTTAAGCCATATTTTAAGCAGTGGGCAGCGTTTAAATAATATGGTTGGTAATATTTTAGATTTAACTGATATGGAATCAGGGCAATTTCATTTAAGTAGTGGCACAGTCTATTTCACTACATTGTTAAATCAATTGGCACAAAAGTTTTCCCCACTTGCAAATAAGAAAGGGGTTGATTTTTATACTGAATTTTCCCCTAATATTCCTGAAATTATCTATCATGATGGTAAACGTCTCACCCAATTATTTGAACATTTATTAGATAATGCTATCAAGTTTACTTCTGAAGGACATATTAATTTTATTGTTAAGTATGATAAAGCAAACCAACAACTGCTGTTAAGTGTTGTTGATACAGGAAAAGGAATTCCTAAATCTGCTCAAGAAACCGTATTCAAACGTTTTTCACAAGCAAGCAATATCAGAACACGAAAAGAAGAAGGAGCAGGTTTAGGTTTAGCTTTCTGCCGTGAACTTGTACGCTTGATGCAAGGCAAAATCATTGTGGAATCAGAAGTAAATATTGGTACAACATTTATTATCTACCTGCCTGCAAATTTACAAGGTGTATAAACTGTTATAAGTAACTAGAATGAACTTTATTTACTGGCTCTATGCTTAACACTTTGTTTAACTATGCAATATGCAAATAAAGCGTTCATTATCCAAGTCATATCATTTTTAAAAGCCCCCTGTTTTGGGTTCTGTAAAATAACCATTTTTAATAAAAGTGAAATTTTCTGAAACCAAGTACATAAAGAGTAATTGGCATGTTTGTAAATTTTGGGTAATATTTTTTTTACCATCAATAATTCTAAACATATAAATGAGTTATTATTAGTTACTCTTGCCAGTTCATCACATTAAACCCTTCATTTAAATTAAGGTAGCTGTGGGTTATCTAACTTAATTTTAGGAGAGCCTTAAATGAACTGGCTGCCAATTTTTTAGTTTCTCATTCACATTTACGTATTAACTGAAATTATGCAGTAGAATCAAACAAACCCTGTGAACTATTATTTTATTGGTATATTTACCCTACATATTTTGATGACGTTGCATGCAACGCCGCTTGTAGTTTGATAGATACCAGAACTTTCGGGTGAGTGCGTAACTTCAGTATTAATTTAATGTAGAAACATTTTCAGGTAAACCACCTTGACGTAATAAGTGACTTCTTACATCAACAAGTTGATTATTATTAGGTTGTTGAGCAATTTGATGAGAGAGTACATCAACCGCATCATACCATAAGCTATACTGTGCATAACTGAATGCAAGTTGTGATTTTTCCACTGTATTTAAATGTGTAGTTAATTGTGGAGAAGGAGCAATGCGTTTAATCATCCCATTGGCAACAATATCCTGTGAACGATTTTCATCGTTACACACTAATGATAAAAACCATTCATATTCAACTCCTTTTTCTAGTTTTATAGAAAAACGGCTTAAATCTAAAGATTGAATTCCTGCTTTTACATCTAATAGTAAATTTTCATCAATTAAAACAGTTTCTTCTTCCATAGATTCTGTATTATAAGGTTGTATAGATAAATTAAATTTACCTTTTACATCTTCAGATAAAAACCAGTATAAAGTAGGTTGTGCATTCAGTGTATATCCTACTGTATCAGGGGCTAAAGTATGCAAGGAAAATTTAGGGCTAAGTGTTTTAATATTATCACATGTCCCACGGCTTCCTGCAGCAATACGGCGTGCAGGTGTACCATTAACAGGGGGTTTATAATTAATCCCTTGCTCTGCTGCATGACTACTTGTCAATGGGATAAAGCACATGCTACTTAAAACAATGGTAATTAAAGGGAGTAGCAAGTGGTAACGGGGCAAAATGTTCATTTCCAACCTCTATAAAAGATAGGGGACATAGACTGTATTCTAAATATAAATACAGCTTAAATAAAAATATTAAATTTAATTAATAATTTACAAGGTGAGTTATTAAATTTGAATAGACTAATTATTAAGTATAGACGGGGATTTTAGCATTATTTTTATAAGTAAGAAAAAATACAGCATACCTTATGTTAGTAGAGAATAGCGTATAACATTAAATATTTTAATGGAAAAATAGCTAAAACCACCTCATTATTTTTGCTTTTTAGGCATACTAAAATAATGGGATGAGAGGAATATAAAAAAGATATTTTTAAACATATATTGCCAGTATTTTTTTTGATAAGATAAGCACGAATATAATCTATTTTTATTACATATCTATTGTGATTTTATTCTATTTCCCTATAGTTATAGATAAGCCACTTTATATTTTAGGAGTATTTCATTGTGAGTATTAAGCGTTATTTACATAGCGTTTATGTACTGCTTTTTTTTGTGCTTAGTCAGGGGATTTTTGCGGAAACTGTTGTTGACTTTAATGAAAGTCAAATTATTGAACAACAATCTCTTAATCAGGTGCTTATTAATACGATTCGTGTTGAGACACGGCTTGTTGCTGGGCAAGAACCTGTTTTAACAGAGTATTATAAAATATTGTTTCAATTTAACCCTCAAACATTGCATTTAGAACCTATTCAGTTTGATTTATTACAGTCTATTCCAAACCCACCTCCACCTACAAATCAAAATTGTGCACAACTACATGTTAAAGCAGTAGATAGCGAAACAGGCAAGATAGTTCAACTTGCTGATGTACAGCTTGGGCAAACTTTACGCCAATCAACGAATAGTAAAGGGGAAACACTCTTTATACAGTTAGCCCCCAATATTATGACATTATCTGTGACACACCCTGATTTTGTCTCCAACACACAACAATTAACTTTGCACTGTAAAGGTATAAATGAAGTCACGATATCCTTACAACCACAGAAGAAAGGCAATGAAACGGTTGTTGCTGATAATGCAGCAAAAAATATTAAAATAATGCTAGACTGGGGAGCAACACCTCGTGATTTAGATGCACATTTAACAGGTCCAGCACCTTTATTACCTGCCAGTTATAATAATGAAGCAGGTCGATTTCATTTGTATTTTGGTGATACTGAAGTTGAAAATGGTTTAGCGGTGTTACAAGTTGATCAGTTTAGTGCCACCAAACCTGAAGTCATTGAAATGAAACTGCAAGCTGAACAGTTAACCTTACCTGTAGGGACTTATCGCTTTACTGTACATCAATTTTCAGGCTCAGGAAATTTAGTACGTTCTGAAGCCTCTGTCAGTGTTTGGATTAATAATCAATTAACGCAAACATTTTTCCCAACTGAGGAAGGCAGTGATATCTTAACAGGAAAAATAAAAGATATTTGGCGTGTATTTGAATTAAATATTGCTGAAAATGGGCTGGCAAGTCTACATCCACTACAAAACTATAAGGTGGATGTTGAACCCAGTGGTGTACGTTAGAAACCAATAAGTAGTAAAAATATAAATATTCTTCCCCTTTTTTATTCTGAAAAAAGAAGGGGGAGATGTATAATCATTACCTTGTTATACAGTAGTCATATTATCCACTACCCTAACGTACTTTACTTATTAACTGAAGTTACACACTCATCAAAAAATGATGATATTCAGCAAATCATAGCGGCGTTGCATGCAACGCTTCACTGCTATTAAGTGAAGCGTTATCTGGTTCCACACGCTCCACGTTGGAATCCCGTCCCTGACGTTCTGCGTTATCTTACTTAAAATGCCACGGTATAAGTGTAGAGGAAAGGTATGACTTTTAAGCCTTAACCTTAACCTTAATGGTAGCGATGCAACGCTTTTCACTGAACCCAATTCAGTCATAATTGATGATAATGGGAGGGTTGAAAAATAAAATATTGTTTTATTAAATTCAATCATATTCCCCTCATAGGTTCTATTATGGTATAGCTATGAATGGTTATGGAGTGAATGAGATCACGAGGACGTTGCATGCAACGTCACTACAGTATATAAGATAACGACACCAGTAAAATGATAGATCACAAACGCTTACAGAGCCTATTTGGTTCTATTGCGTAACTTCAGTTATTAAATAACTCTCCTTTATTGTCAATGTGAGTATAAAAAACTAATGCGTAAAATTAACCCTGCAGATCAATTTATTAATACGATTGATCAAGGTATTCGTACCTTATTTGGCGCACCTCTTGTCACAGAACGCCCTGATCCTGCTAAGGATATTGAGCAAGATGATAGCACTTTAAATGATAAGCAAAAACGGCTAGTTGTCGGATTAATGCGAATTAATCATGCAGGGGAAGTCTCAGCACAAGGCTTGTATCAAGGGCAAGCACTCACGGCTCATACAGAAGAAGTGAGACATAGTATGGCTAAGTCAGCACAAGAAGAAAATGATCATTTAGATTGGTGTGAGCGGCGTGTGAAAGAATTAGATGGACATGTTAGTTTTTTAAATCCTGTTTGGTATGCAGGCTCTTTTACACTAGGAGCAATTGCAGGCGCAGCAGGGGATAAATGGAGCTTAGGTTTTGTTGCGGAAACAGAAAAACAAGTGGTTAAACATTTAGATGAACATTTACAACAACTACCACAGCAAGATAAAAAAAGTCAGGCTATTTTAGAAAAAATGAAAGAAGATGAATTACATCATGCAACGGTTGCCCTAGAAGGGGGCGGAGCACCTTTACCCTTGCCTATTCGTAAAGCAATGGGACATGTATCTAAAATTATGACTAAAACAGCGTTCCATATATAGTGGAAATTAAAAGATAATTATTAAAAAGCTCTAAAAAATATGGCAGTTATAAGCTATTCAAAGAGATGAACCATGTTACAAGCTTAGTAAAACATTATTTTCTAATAGTGGTGTAAAAAATACTGATACCTTAATGTGAGAATTAAGAGCTAAAAATTGCTAGCTTGTTCATTTAAAAATCTCCTAAAACTAGGACGAATAACCACAGCTAAGCTAAAACATTACCTTACTGTGGGTAGACATGAAATCAGCAAGTAAAGTTCGTTCTAGTATAGGTTTTATTGTTCATATATTCCGAATGTAAAACAGTTAACAATTTATCACAATCCCTTTATTTTTATCCCTACATACCTTAAAAATATGCTAAATCATTGAATGAAAAAGTGAGAATTTCACACTTTTTAGAAACATTTTTATGTAAGTGGCTATGCAGATAAAAATGCCTACTATTTGGTGATCACTTTTTAGCAATAAGTATGATAGGCTTGTGATACGGTAGAAGTCAGATTATCGTCATCCCTATATCAATCTCCTCTTTTACCTTAAAAAACGTATAGGTAATATATTCATTTTAATTAAATGATTCACATACATTTAAAACTGAGGTGATCACTCATGCTGACTGTTAAAGATTTAATGAGCTCTGAACTACATGTACTCAGACCTAATGATAATATTTTTCAAGCACGTACCATGATGTTAGAAAAAAGAGTACGTCACATTCCTGTGCTGACAGAAGGTGGGGAATTTGTCGGACTTATTACTAAACGTGATGTGCTTGATGTCTCTGTTTCTGTACTGGCTGATATTGATACAAAAGAACGGGAAGAAATTGATTCATGTATCCCTGTTAAAGAAGTGATGATCCGAAATGTGATTATTGCCACGGAAGAAACCAGCTTATTAGAAGCTGCACGCTATATGTTAGAACAAAAACATGGCTGCTTACCTGTGTTTGAGGATGATAAGCTAGTTGGTATTATTACTGAAGCTGATTTTGTTGATTTAGCTATCCATTTAATGGAACGAATAGAACTGAATGAGAAAAAGCAAAATGTTACCCAATAATGTGTGAAACGACTACATTTTATGCCATGCCTTGATTTTTAATCGTATAACAGCAATCTAACAGCAGATGCGCTATGCATGGCATGCAAGGTAGCGAACTTTATATTTTCACCTCAGGAGAATTTTACATGGCTGACCTTTCACAAGAGCACGTTGAAGCCAAAATTAAAGAATACATTGATCCTTATTTAGGTGTTGATTTGGTCGCTGCAAAAGCGGTCAAAAATATTGCTATTCAAGCAGATAAAATTAGTGTGACGGTTAATTTAGGTTTCCCTGCGAAAGGTTACCGTGATACCTTAATTCAAGCACTAAAAGACTGTTTAGCGCCTTTATCCACTGATGTTGATATTACAGTCAATGATGCAGTTGTTGCCCATTCAGTACAACGTGGGGTTGAATTGCTAAAAGGGGTTAAAAATATTATTGCCGTGGCATCAGGTAAAGGAGGCGTAGGAAAATCGACCACTTCTATTAACCTTGCCTTAGCTCTTGCTGCGGAAGGGGCGAATGTTGGGCTATTAGATGCGGATATTTATGGTCCTAGCCAACCGCGTATGCTTGGTGCAGCAGAATCTCACCCTGAATCAAAAGATGGTAATTCTTTAGAGCCTGTAGAGCGTTATGGCTTACAAACCATGTCTATTGGTTACTTAATCGAAGAAGATACGCCCATGATTTGGCGTGGACCAATGGTGGTGCAAGCCTTAAATCAATTATTAAATGATACCGCATGGAATGATGTGGATTATCTTGTAATTGATTTACCCCCAGGGACAGGTGATATTCAATTAACTTTATCACAAAAAATTCCTGTCAGTGGTGCAGTGATTGTCACAACGCCACAAGATATTGCCCTGCTTGATGCGCGTAAAGGCTTAAAAATGTTTGAAAAAGTCAACGTACCTGTATTAGGTGTTGTTGAAAACATGAGCACGCACGTCTGTAGTAACTGTGGGCATGAAGAGCCTATTTTTGGTGCGGGTGGCGGTGAAAGTATGGCAAAAGAATACGAAGTAGATTTACTGGGTGCCTTACCTTTAGATATGAGTATTCGTGAAAGTGTTGATAAAGGGCAACCCAGTGTTGTGGCTGATCCTGATAGCAGCGTTTCCAATACCTATCGTGATATTGCCCGTAAAGTTGCCGCAAAACTTTCTCTCACAGGTAAAGATTACAGTTCTAAATTTCCCACTATTACGGTACAAAATAATTGAGCATCAAATCAGATAAATGGATTCGCCGTATGTCTGAAAAATACGGCATGATCGAACCGTTTGAACCCAACCAAGTAAAAAAAAATACGGCAGGGAATTCTATTGTTTCTTATGGGACATCTAGTTATGGCTATGATGTCCGTTGTGCAAATGAATTTAAAATTTTTACTAATATCAATTCAACCATTGTTGATCCAAAAGCCTTTGATAAAGGGAATTTTGTCAGTGTTGAATCAGATGTGTGTATTATTCCCCCTAATTCATTTGCCTTGGCGCGTACGGTTGAATATTTCCGTATCCCTAGAGAAACCTTAGTGGTGTGTTTAGGTAAATCAACTTATGCACGGTGTTTCCGTGGTGATACACGTATTGCGTTAGCAGATGGCAGCACCCCCACGTTTAAAGAGCTGGCTAAAATTTGGAGCAATCGTAAAGAAAACAGTGCACCTATTTTAGGTTATGGTATCAATGATCAAGGTTTTGTGGTGATGACGCATTTAGTCGAGCCCCGCATTATTGATGAAGATGAGCTAGTTGAAGTGGTACTTAGTAATGGAGAATCTGTTTTTTGTACAGCAGATCACGAATTTTTATGTCGTGATGGTAGTTTATGCCCTGCTAGTGCACTCACTGCAAAAACAGAATTAATGCCATTGGATGTATCAGGCAGTGGACAACGTCTTGTCTATCAGCCAAAACATCATGGCTTTACGCCCAATTCATTATTACGCACAGGCTGGATGAAACGCTGCCCTGAAGAAGCACAGTATTTTATTGACCCTGTGCGTGCTGAAAACTTTCCTGAATCAAAAGATGAGCAAGCTGTACAGGTTGTTGAAGTCAAAGAATGTGAGGGTGAAGCAGAAGATGTGTATTGTTTAACTGCACCTGAAACAGGTAATTTTGCCTTAGCTTCAGGTATATTTGTAAAAAACTGCGGGATTATTGTTAATGTCACGCCCTTAGAACCTGAGTGGGAAGGACATGTGACCTTAGAGTTTTCCAATACAACACCACTTCCTGCTAAAATTTATGCCAATGAAGGGGTGGCACAGATGCTATTTTTTGAATCTGATGAACCTTGTGAAACCTCTTATGCAGATAGAAAAGGTAAGTATCAAGGGCAACAAGGGGTCACCCTGCCAAAAACTTAGCTCATATCCTATAATGACTACAGTGTGGAAATAAGTATCCCCTTATTTCTACACCGTATCCAATACAGAGGAGTAGATAAAATGAACGTAATTGTTGATTTATGTGTTGTCCCAATTGGTGTAGGTGTGTCTGTTTCTCACTATATTGTTGCCTGTGAAAAGGTCATTAAAGAAGCTGGTTTAGACAGTCAGCTTCATGCCTACGGTACCAATATTGAAGGTGAATGGGATGCGGTGTTTGCAGCAGTAAAACGTTGTCATGAAGTGGTACATGACATGGGTGCGCCACGGATTACAACCAGTATACGTGTTGGTACACGGATAGATCGTCCACAAACCATGCAAGATAAAATAGACAGTGTAGAAAATAAGCTAAAAAATGATGGCATGCCATAATAAGCAATTGTTTATAAAGCTATTTACTTTTTATACTGCGCTTAATCCTATTTCGTCTAGTTAAATTTATGCAATTTTCATTGCGAGCCCCCCTCTCTATATAAGATAATACGCCTCATTCAGGTTTTAGATAAGGCGTAATTATGGCAACCTCCTATCGTCAAATCATCAATGACGGCTTATGGACAAATAATGTTGGATTTGTACAACTTTTAGGCTTATGCCCTTTATTGGCTGTCACAGGCACAGCAATTAATGGTTTAGGTCTTGGTTTAGCGACATTATTAATTTTAATGTGCTCTAACGTTACCATTTCATTAATTCGTAATATCGTCCCCAGTGAAGTCCGCTTACCGATTTTTGTATTAGTCATCGCCTCTTTTGTGACCACAGTAGAGATGCTAATGAAAGCTTTCTACTTTGATTTATACATGGTATTAGGTATTTTTATTCCTTTGATTGTCACCAATTGTGCCATCATTGGGCGTGCCGAAGCTTTTGCCTCAAAGCAGCCTGTTAAATACGCTCTACTAGATGGTGTTACCATGGGCGTTGGTTTTCTGATTGCACTGGTATTACTAGGTGGGATGCGTGAAATTTTAGGGCAAGGGACTTTATTTGCTCAAGCACACTTAATGTTTGGTGAAGCAGCCCATGCCATGACCATCACAGTATTTGAAGATTATAAAGGCTTTTTAATTGCCATTTTACCCCCTGGGGCATTTTTTGGTTTAGGGTTTTTAATTGCGTTAAAAAACTGGATTGACCAAAAACGTACTAAAAAAGAAAAAACCACTATTACAATTATGAGTGCAGAACCTTCGCATACATAATACATAAAGGATAAATTAAGTAATTATGCAATTTGATAATGTAACGATTGATAAACAAGCTAATGTCTATTTTGATGGCAAAGTGACCAGCCGCAAAGTCACATTTGCAGATAACAGCATTAAAACATTGGGAATTATGCTGCCGGGGGAGTATGAATTCGGTACTGAAAAAGCTGAATTAATGGAAATTACTGCAGGTAAGTTGGATGTGTTATTACCTGAAAGTAGTACATGGCAAACTATTACTGCTGGGGAATCATTTAATGTCCCTGCTAATGCCAGCTTTAAATTAAGAGTAGATGAGATAACTGATTACTGTTGTAGCTACTTAGATTAAGCCTATAAACCCTAATGTAGACACTCCCTTTAGAACTTAGTTCTAAAGGGAGTGTCTACCACAGGATTAGTATGTAACTTCAGTGATTAGAAAGGTGTGGAGCAGCTACCTGTCCCAAAAGGAGAGAGGATTGGGCAGATTTTTTTCAGCGCATCTTCTGCACTACATGCCGCAGAAAAATTAACTGTTGCTTCTGCTTCAGTTCCTGCGACATTAGTACGTGCCATAATTTGTACAGTTGTCCAGATTGCAAACTGCTTTGCATATTTAACATTAAAATCTGCAAATCCCGCATCATCAGTTGTTAATATAAGCTTATCAACGGTAATCACATTACCAGGATCTAAACGTGTATTATTATTAAAATCTTCTCCAGCTTCTAGTATTCCGTTAAGGTTAATATCTTCATTTGTACATGTTTCACCAGAAACAATATCCCCTTGATCATCAAACCCCCCCATTTTTGTATAAGTAAGCGGATGAACAGTAAGGCTTACAGTTGCATTACTGACAGGGGTACCGTTAGAGTCTGTTACTAATACAGTATGGAACAGACTATAACGAATTCCCCCTTCATCCACTAATGCATTACCAGATCCGACACTAATAAATGCACTTTCTTGAGCAACTGTTAAATTAACAGAGGATTGGACACTTGGTGTATCAGCAACCATGGCGGTAATTATTACCCCATTAGAAGCACTGGATGTAGAACCTGCAATATACACAGTACGCGCTTGTCCAAAACTATCTGTTATTGCAGAGTTCTGGGTTAAACGCCCACCTGTAATATCATTGACTGTAAAGTTTATAACCTTGTTTTTTACCAAGTTATTCTCTGCATCACGGACAATTGCGATTACTTCACTTTGCTCAGTAGAGCTTCCTGCTTGATTCACTTTAATAACAGGACTGGCAGCTTGCACTTCTACTTTGACAGCATTTGTGGCAATAAACTCAACGGTGATATCACGGGAAGGCCCCCCATTTATTGCGCTACTGACAGTTACTGTTGCAGGCCCTGCATTAGTAGACTGTAAGGTAAATATTCCTTCCCCACTAGTATTGGTTAAAATACTGGTAGTACTTAGTGTTCCACGTGTTGTGGCAACATTAAGTTGCTCATTTAACTGTGGTACACCTGCCTTATCCCAGTGAACACTAAACCCTTGTGAGGTATTGAGTGGGATTTCGGTCACCCCTGTATTGGGGGAAGTGTTAATAGTGAAATTATCATTAGATATATTAATGGTAAAAGCACCAGAATCAGCCCCTACTTTACTTGCTGTAATTGTATCTGTTCCTGCATTATTGGCGGTTACAACCACACTAGCTTGTCCTGCACTATTGGTGACCACTGAATTGGAGCTTAATGCATTTCCTAAAGAAGAATTCAGTGTTAATGTCTGGTTGGATAACCCTCGGTTAGCAGAATCTTTTAAGGAAATATCTAAAGTGAGTGTGTTATTTAAAATCACTGCATTGGTTCCTGATAGGGTGATTTTTGAACCAACCACTTCAATAGGAATTGTATTAGTTAAATTTTGTGATGTCGCTGACACAGTTACAGTACGATTATTTGCATTACCTACGGTGGTTAAGCGTGCATAAGCTTGACCTGAAATATCCGTTACTCCAGAACTCGCATCTGCTGTATAACTTTCTTGGTTATTTATAACAGAACGTGTAACAGATTGTATATCTCCAGAATCAGTAGAAAAGTTTACTTTCGCCCCTGAAACTAAATTATTATTCACATCTTTCAAACGAGCCGTAATAATAACACCTTCAGGTCGTCCTTCTGATACAAGCTCTGTTGAACTACTAAATAGTTCCATTTTTGTGACCACTTTTTGATCATCGGCTGCTTGGAAAGTTAAACTTACTTCATTACTGTTTAAGCCGCCTCCTTCAACGCTAGCACGAACTTTTAAGCCTCCATCTTTCAGGCTTGTCAGTGTAGTACTAAAGATTCCAGAACTATTGGTATTGGCTTTAAAACCATTTTCTCCAAAAATAGCAGAGCTTGAAATATCAGGTGTAGTATCTCCTGTTAAGGTAGATAAAATAATAGGCACATCCTGCATAGGTGAGCCATTTTGATCACGTGCAACCACTGTTAAGGTTACTATTTCATTGACAGAGACTGCACTTTTATCAAAGTTTAAAGTTAATGTATTAGGAATAGGAATATCTTTAGGAATAAAAATAACATCTACTTTCTCACTGGTAATCCCATCTGCTACAGCAGTAATCCCAAATGTTTCTGCACTGGTACTGGTAAAGCTTGCACGAAACTCCCCTAATGCATTGGTAGGTCCACCTGCTAAGGTGACATTAGTTGAATCACTGATAAAGCTGACCTCAACCCCTGTAATAGGGCTACCCTGTGCATCACGTGGGGTGACTATAACCGTTATTTTTGCTGTCCCATCAGCAGGCTGTGAATTATTTAACACACTGACATCAACGCGTGTTGGCTTAGTCGCATTTGCCGCTGCAAAACTTAAAATAACAGGTGCATGAACAATATTAGTACCTTCTACTGCTACAGTCACTGCAACATCCCCTGCAACAGAAGAAGTGACCTGAGAAATGAGTGATCCATTTGCATCTGTGACACCTCGACTTGGTGTAGCAACAGCAGCTTGCCCTGTAGAAAGCTGTAACACAATGGGTGCACCTTCAACAGGACGTCCCCCCGTATCACGAGCAATAACATTGATTGTAATAGGTGTTTCACCTGATGCGGCTTGATTATTATTGGTTACTGTCACAGTCAGATCAGCCACATCAGAGCCTGCGGCAATAAATTCTACTTCTCGACTATCAGTTAAAGTGCCAGCTGAACCTTGAGCTGAAGCAATAATAGTAAATTGACCTGCAATACTATTTTCTACTTCAAAGCTAGCAATACCATTTGTACCCGTATCTACTTGAATAGCATTAAAAATAGCAGTACCTGCTGTAGTACCTGTTGCACTAATTGTGATAGGTACACCTGCTAATAGAGTATTGCTACTGTCAAAGGCGCGTACATTTAAAAGTGTTTTATTGCCAACTGTTTGTGTAACGGGAGAAGCCACTAATGATAAACGATTAACATTAACCCCTCCTGAAGTAGAAGCTTTGAACTCTACAGTAACAGAGCTACTAGATACATTCCCAACCACTGCACGTGCTGTAAATTGCTCAACCACTGTATCTGTTAAGGTAGCAAAAAATCGTCCACTACTGTCTGTTTTATCAGAGTCCATGGTGATTTTTGCTGAGCCACCACTGACTAATAAACTGACAGCAATACCGGACATAGGTTGATTTGCACTATCAAAAACACGCCCTCGTAATGATACAGAATCAGTACCATTTGCAAATTGCCCGTTACCAATAGGCGCGTCTAGCTCAATACGTGAAACAGAGCTGGTACTTTGTTGAGATAAGAAATTAATATCTGTTGTTTCAGTAATGGAGGTATTTGCTGCACTACTAGAATCTGATGTCACTGCATTTAAGGTGACTGTTTCTTCCACACTATTACGTACTAATAACTCAAAGCTTCCATCACTCCCTGTGATACCCGTAATAAATAGTGTTTTTTCAGTATCCCCAATTTTCATGACCGCTGTAGCAGAGTTACTTGAAATACTAATAGGTACATTACTAATAGGTGTGCCCGCTTCATCACGTGCAACCACGACCACTGAAGCGGTATCAACACCGTTAGAGGCAACACTATCTCGTACTTTTAATAGACTAATACTACTAGTAATCGTTGAAACTGCTGTTGTACCAAAAGATAAAGGTAGGCTTTGTAATGTTAAGCCGCCTACAATGGGGGTTACAAAAGTATTTTGAGCAACGGTGTTAGTAATCTTAGTTCTAAACTCACCACTTGCAGAAGTCGTACCACTTGCTGTTTCAGGGACAGCAAAAGAACTACTTGGAAAAGATAAGGTAACAGGTGCCCCTTCAATAGCAACCCCTAAACTATCACGTGCTAGAATAGCTAATTCTGCACCATCTTGCCCATTTGCAGCCACGACCCCTTTTGTCACAATATCAGCTGTAACAGAACCACCAAAATAGATAGAGTATGTTGCCGAGCCTGTATAGTTCCCAGCCCCTGTTAAAGTTAATAATACTGTTTCTGCTGTATTATCATGGACTGTAAAAGAGGCTTGTCCTGTTGCATCTGTACTGGAAGGTACACCTTCTAGCGTAGCGGATCCTGTTACCTCAAAGGTAAAGGGAACATTACCAATAATCCCTGTCCCATCTTGGCTACTGTATGTGGTAATTGTTAATTGTGTAGAGGTTTGCCCTGGCAATAAAATACGTTGCCCTTCTAAAAGTATAAAAGCTGTAGAAGGAGTTGTAGGATCTGTGGGGGTTGTAGGCGTTGTGCCATTGTTATTGTCAAGTAATGAGCTGGACTCACTTCCACCGCCACATGCACTTAATGCCAGTACAGCAAACAGAAGTAGGAGCCATTTATACACATGTTGTATCTGTGACATGGAAAGCATCCTTAATTTATAACTAAAAGCAGTACGTGGCATCATGCTCTGTATTGCTGATTCATATATAAAAGTATTTTTAATAACATGATTGGGTATACAGGGTATACCCACTATATTTATGATTTTTCTTTTAGGATTTTAGGGGTAACAAAAATAAGCAACTCTGATTTTTCATCTTTTTTGGTACGGTTGCGGAATAGATTACCCACTAAAGGTAAATCACTGAGGAAGGGGACACGAGACACATTATGCTCTAGTGTTTGCTCATATACCCCACCTAATACAACAGTTTCCCCATTATCCACCAGTACTTGCGTGGTCACTTCTCGTTTATCAATTGCGATCTCACTACCTCCTGCAATATTAATCGTTGAAGGCGCATCTTTACTGACAAGTAAATCCATAATAATGCGATCATCAGGAGTAATTTGTGGCGTAACCTCTAATTTGAGGACAGCATCTTTAAATTCCACCTCTGCTGTGGCTCCCACACCAGCACTACCACGATAAGGAATTTGTGTTCCTTGGATAATACTGGCTTTCTTTTGGTTTGCAGTGATAACACGAGGACTTGCAATAATTTCACCTCGGTTTTCTGTTTGTAGTGCAGAAAGCTCTAATTGCAATAAATAAGTACCAATTTTACCAATAGCTAAACCTAAAGCAGCTGATTGTCCTGCAGCAAGGGTTTCAGGCAAGCTAACAATATAGCCTTCTGTACTTCCTCCAGTTCCTGCAGTTTGAAATGCAGTCCCTCCTGAATAAGTCGTATTTCCTGTTGCTTTTCCACCAACAATGGCACCATAACCATTCCCTAAATCCTTATTAGCACTATAACCAAAACGTACCCCTAGGCTTTGCCCAAAGTCATCGCTGGCAATGACAACACGTGATTCAATCAATACTTGGCGTACTGGTGTATCCAATGAATTAATTAATTGACGTATATCTTGTAAACGTTCATTTGTGTCTTGAATAATTAGGGTATTTGTTCGTTCATCTATTGATACATTACCTCGACTCGACAAGAAACTATGTCCTACTTTGCCTGAACCCGCAGATGAACTTTGAAGGAGTTTACTTAAATCTTCTGCTTTGGAGTAATTAACTCGAATAAATTCTGTACGTAAAGGCTCTAGTTTTTTAATTTCTTGCTGTGCAGCTAATTCCCGCTTTTCTCGTTCATTAATATTGACCTTTAAATCAACCATAATGACGTTATCAATACGGCGCATCCCTAAGTCTCTGGATTCTAAAATAATATCTAAAGCTTGATCCCATGGTACATTTTTTAAACGTAAGGTAATATTGCCTGATACCGTGTCATTAACAATAATATTTAAATGCACCCCAGGTAAATCAGTTAACAGTAATAATGCAGATCGTACTTCGATATTTTGGAAATTAAATGAAACTTTTTGCCCTTTATAGCTGGGTTTTTTTAATTTTTTACCTGATGCATCTGCTGTGATAGTTGCTTTTTTAACCTCCAAGGTATAGGTATTGCCTGATTGATAAGCAAGGTGCTCATACTCTCCAACAACACTGATTGCCATCCTTGTATTATCCCCTTTACTTGCCGTATCAACGACTTTAACAGGTGTACCAAAATCAATCACATCTAAGCGACGATCCAGCTTTTCAGGTAAATGGGTATTAGGAATATCTAACAGAATACTTTGACCTTGTTCACGCATACTAATAACCGTATTTGGATCAGATAAAGTAATAACAATTTGTCCTGCCCCTTTATCCGTACGACGAAAATCAATATTTTTAATTGCAGGACCTTGGTAAGCACGAGGAGCCGTTACAATAGCAGGAGAAGGTAAGGAAATAGGTTGTAAAGTTGACTGAGGCTGAGATAAGCTTGTATAAGCTGTAGTTTGTGTTTTCACCTGTTGTGAAGGACGTGGGGCAGGAATAGCTTGTGCAATAGAGCCTGTGAAGGAAACTAAAACTTGTTTACCTTGTGTATCAACATGGAAGGGAATTTTTTGTACTAAATTTAATACAACACGGGTACGCCCATTGGCTTGAATAGTATTAATACTTTGTACTGCCCCTGCACCAATCACTTGCTTTTTCTTTTTTAAGGTAGAAATAGCATTAGGAAAATCAAGTACAACTCGTGCAGGATTATCTGTTGAAAAACTCACAGGTGCTTGAGCACGTGCAGAAAAATTCAAATTTATTTGAATTTTATCACCAGGTAAAGAAGAGAAGCCAATATTTTCTAATTGGTTAACTTCCGCATAAGCAGGTAATCCAGCTAACACTAAAAAAAGAGCAGCTACTTTACCACTTTGTTTAACTATAAAATAAACGATATGTTTTAACGGTTTCATAACAATCACTATGTTTACTCACTGCTATAAAGCGCAATAGAGGCATTTTGTTCAATCCAACACCCTGCACCATCAGAATGTAGTTCCAAAATATCAATTCTTTCTTCAGAAATACTCATGACCTGTCCAAAATTTTCACCAATATAGTCACCTGCTTGTAAACGATAAAGGGTGCCATCTGTTCTGGAGGTGATAATGCCCCAATAATTACCCTCTTCATCCTCCAATGTGCCGACCATTTGTAAGGAATCTAAAGGCATGGTTTCTAATTCAACACGGGTACGATAAATATCAGGACGTTGACAATCGGATCTTTCTTCATTTGTGTCTTGCTCAGCAAAGTTCTCTTTACTTGAGTTAGTAATCAATTCCTTAAAGGGATCGCGCATTGTTTCCACTTCATAGAAAAATCCTGGGTTAATTTTAAACTCTGGAATTTCATCAACATGTGGATTTTTTCGTGCTTTTGTTTCTGCGACAAAACCTTCCAAATCTGTCATCCCTTTATCTGCACAAGCAGTTAGCTGGAAAAGAAAGATAAAAAGTAAAAAATAGCGCAAATAAGGTGATGAATTTACTATTTTCATTTTCATTAAGTCCTTAACAGTATTATATTTTCACCATGCAGCATTTATTTTTTCTTACCTTTTTTATTGTTTTTCTCTTTACTTAGGAGCATTTTCTTCCACTTCATCTACTTCAAGATAACGATAAATTTGTGCTGTCATTTGCATTGTCAGATTACCCCCCTCATTTTTGCCGCCACGCCGTTTTTTTCTCCCTTTATTTTTATTTGTTGCAATCTCAATATTATGTTGTGTGACAATACGTGGCATTGCTGCGACACTGCTAACAAATTTACCAAAAGCGTGATAATTACCACTTAATGTTAATGTAATAGGTAGTTTTACATATACATCTTTATCAGAACGTTCATCCCCTGGTTTAAATAATTCAGAGCGCAAACCACTGGCAATAGCTGCTTGGGAAATATCTTGAATTAGACCTGCAACCTCTGCTTTATTGGGTAGACGACGCTGTAGCTCCCCCAGTGATTTTTCAATTTCAGCTAATTGCTCTTTTAGCTTAGGTAAAGTAGCAGCCTTCCATTGCTTCTTTTTAAAATCAGCTTTTAATGATTCTTCTTTACGCTCCACACTGCCTAAACTAACAAGCTGAGGCTGTGTATCAAGATAGAATGCTGCGGCAGAAACAGCGATACAAATAATAAGGATAATGACACCTTTAACAGGAATCGGCCAGTTACCAAAATTATTTGGATCAAGATTATTGAATTCTTCAAGTTTCATTAGTTTTTATTCACCCAAGTTTTCATCATCTTCTTTTGGTACAGTTTGCTTGACTGTTAACTCAAACTCACTCAAACTTCTGGCATTACTATCTTTTTTATTTTTTGATTTATCTGTTTGAGTTCGAATGTGTTTGATACGAGGTGTCCCTAACCAATCAGACTGTTCAATTTGACGCATGAGACTAGATACCCGTGCATCAGATTGCGCTACACCTGATAAAGTAATAAGATCCTCTTTTTGCTTCATATTAGTGAAGTACACCCCATCAGGTAAATTGGTGACTAATTCATCAAATAGATGGACAATCCGTGAGCGGTTTGATTCCAGCTCTTGAATCACATTCATACGGTTAATTAAATACTCTTTTTTCTTCTCTAGTTCTTCAATTTCTTTAATTTGCTTTTCTGCAAATTTAATTTCACTTTCTAAATAAGCGTTTCTGCTGGCTTGATAATCAATTAAGCTTTGTACATATAAATGAACACCTAACCAAATAACTCCCGTGACAGCCACGGCAATTCCAGTGATGATTGCAAAGCGGGTTTCTCGTTCTTTTTTAAGCGTTTCACGCCAAGGCAGTAGATTAATATTTGGCATATTTAATACTCATCAAAAGTACGTAATGCTAAACCGCAGACTGTCATTAATGCAGGGGCATCTCTTAATAACAATTTTTCATCCACTTTATTAGCAACTGTCATAAAAGAAAACGGGTTTGCAATCGTGACATGTCCCCCCACTTTATGATTAACACTATCTAATATATTATCAATAACAGCACACCCACCTGAAATCATAATATGCGATAACTTGCCATGACGTGATGCAGCTGAAGAGGTGGCATAATAATATTGCACCATCCGACTCACTTGCTGTGCCAAATCATTACGAAAATACTCTAAAATAGCAGTATCATAATCTTCAGGTAAATCTCCACTACGTATTGCTAAGTTAGCTTCTTCATAACTTAAACCATAAGTATTTTGAATATCTTCAATTAAGCGTTTTCCACCAAAAATTTCTTCACGTGTAAATACAACTTCATTTTCTGCTAACACATAAATAGAAGAGGTTGATGACCCAATCTCAATCAGCGCAATTGTTTCATCTTCTTGAATTTCTGGGTCATTTTTAATAATTAATTTAAATGCATTTTCCAGTGCATATTTTTCAATATCCACTACTTTAGGTTTTAGATCAGCCAGTTCTAATACTGCTAAGCGTGAATCAACATTTTCACTACGAGAGGCAGCTAATAATACATCTACTCGATTTTCATCTTTTTCACTGATCCCTAAGATTTCAAAATCTAAATTGACCTCTTCAATTGGGTAAGAAAGATATTGTTCAGCATCAATTTCAATTGCAGCACGTAAATCATCATCAGATAAGCCTGCCATCATATCAATAACTTTTGTAATCACTGCAGGTCCTGCTACTGCAACAGCTGCCGCTTGTGCTTTTGGTTTAGCACGTTTTATTAAACGTTGTACAATTTCACCCACCCCATCAATATCAATAATATTTTTATCTTCCACTGCTTTTTCGGGCAATGGTTCAATGGCGTAGTTCTCAACTTTATACGTTTTTCCAGATCGTGACAGTTCAAGTAATTTAACGGCTGTTGAGCCAATATCAATACCTATCACGGGATCAGGCTTTAAACTAAGTAATCCCACCTGCAATTCCTCTTCACATATAGGATGCGATTCATGTATTTATTACGTACATTAAACTCTATAGCTAAATATAGATCAATACCTATTAAAAAAACAACTTATCTAATCTTTTTTAAAGTAACTTATTAAGTTAGACATAATATGTCTTTTTGAGTAAAAAAATAGATGCTTTTAATTGAAATGATATATAAAAAAACAAGGGGTTAAATTATTATTACTCTTTTTACCCCCTAACATCTTATTTAAAATATGACCTTTAGTGACTTAAAAACATATCATGCTACAACGCAAAATAAATGCCATAATATTAATCTTATCTTCTTATCATTTTTTATCACTACTTAGTGTATTATTTATAACAGATACGATGAAAAGGTCACTATTTTTATAATACTGAGCTATCAAAAGTGATCATATTTTATACTATTTATAAAATCAGAAAAAATATTTTTTTATTACCCTCTTGTTTTTAAACAAAAAATCTCCTTTTTAGCTGTGAGAGCATATGAAGAATCAAGAACTTAATTTATATTACAGATTAACCCGTTTATTTTTTGTACCTAAACGCTTCCAATATCGCTTATTACTAATTTTGTCTATTGCTGGAGCTTCTCCTTTATTAAGTGTTTTTATTTATTTCTCTTTAAGTTCTACAGCACAGTTACAGGATCATTTTATTCTTATAGGGCTGATTTTTATGGCGACTATAGGAGGCATTATTACTGCCTATGCATTACTTTCTGTGTTATTACAGCCTGTTTGGATGTCTGCCTATGCATTACATAAATATATTGCAGATAATGAGGTACCTCAGTTACCCAGTGGAGGAATTGACAGTTTTGAATACTTGATGACAGATGTACAACAGACCATTGAAAAATGTGAACGCCTGCAACATGAACAAAATCAGGGTGCTCTTGATAGAGTAACAGGCGCATTAAATCGTGCTTCGGCTGAGTTATATTTACAACAAGATATTGCACGTGCTTATCGTGATAAAGGTGCTTTATTGACGGTATTATTAGAGGTTGATAATTTTGATCATATTACCAATGAATTTGGGCAAGCAATGGCAGAGGTCTGTTTAGCTCATATTGTTGATAAAATTAAACATAATATACGGAGTGGAGACTGGATTGCTCATTGGGAATCAGGTAAATTTTTACTTATTTTGTGGAACTTTAACCATCATAATCCACTGCACTCTTTACAGCGTATTCAAAACTATTCACTTAAAACCCCTATGGGTGAATTACTTGATGTAAGTTTAACTATTGGTGCATGTGAATACCAAGGTGAAAATCAGGTAGAGTCATTATTGTTGCGTGTGAATAAAGCATTAACACAAGCAAAAGAAGCGGAAACAGGTGGAATCATGATTGAAAATAAATCTCAACAAGATGTATCATTGTTACCATCCTAAGTAAGATTTTCATATTTTAATGAAAAAAAGCTTATTTACGTGCTTTATTCCATAAGGATTTTATTGCATTACGGTTACGTTTTGAAAGCGTTGGCCATAAAACCCATTTTTTATCAAAAAATGCATTATCATCTAGATGATAGTGGGCAATTTCTTCTGCAGATAAATACTGTTTTACTTGTGCATTTACAGGATAGGCATGTAAATTTTTAACCACAACCTCATATTGATACTTAGCTGATAAGCTATAGTTAATCCATTCTTCAGCAATCTTTTTTAACAGTGGTTTATCAGCTAAACGATACCCTAATGAAAAGCTATCTACCCACGCTGCAGCTCCCTCTTTAGGCTCTGCTCTTTTCCATATTTCCCCTTGTTTTTCTAGCGCAGATAAAGAAAATCCCCATGAGGTAGCTAAAGCTAACCCTTTTATATCATCTACTGTATCAACACCTTGCCAAAAATTACGTGTATTTTTAGCTAATTGTCTTAATTTTTCCTTAAATAAATTATTAGACCTCTTTCAAAAGTAGATGGCTATCTAATTTGAAAATTATATAAAGCAGCAATAAGGTTAAATCGAAGAGCAAAACGTTTACGTCTATTTCTATAACGCTCACTTAATATACGAAATATTTTA
>Ga0193950_1000042_pt1 | contig 47180 bp, 39 predicted proteins | sample BB_1_MG_FD_144485 | JGI IMG/M metagenome (GOLD analysis project Ga0193950, IMG submission 144485) | Microbial mat bacterial communities from the Broadkill River, Lewes, Delaware, United States - BB_1_MG | ecosystem: Environmental > Aquatic > Freshwater > River > Microbial mats | place: USA...
TTTTATAGAACCATCCCATAGTGCAACTCTGCCAATTTCATTTTTATTTCCATGTCCTTCAACAACTAATAAATCATTTTTTTGAAGGGTAACTCTTTTTATTTCAGCAGCTGTTGCATTTAAAGTTTTTATTTCAGATAAGTGCAATTTATTTCTATACACATTAGCGACACGTAAATAATCAATTTCAATAGGAAGTGATACTCTTTTTGCTGATACCTGCAATCCCCCTTGTACTTGTGAAAATGCAGAAATTGATTGTACATCCCATTTTTTAGGATTAGTAACAGGATCCCCAAACATATCCAAAAACAATGACTGGCTCAGGCGGTCGTAATGCTCAACAAGTTGCTGGTCTTTTTGTCTTAAGCTATCAGCTGCATCTAAAATTTCAGCAATCTTTTTTTGTTCTTCTATGGATGGTAAAGGGATTTTCACCCCTTTAACTAAATCAATATTTAAATTCTTTACTACAGCTCCTGCTGCCAATTTAGAAAATATACTATGTAAAAATGGACTACCTAAAAGATAATAAAAATAATCCTGATTAACAACCTTGGTATCACTTGAAAGTACTAACCATCCATCATGTATACACCCTGTAGTTTTCATAATGTACGGTCGACCAAAACTCATTGAGTTTGTTAATAAGAAATCTCCCTCTTTCACTAAACGAGATTTTTTTAGTCCCTCTTTGCGTATTTTTAATTTTGTTTTAGTAATATATTTTTCACTATTTGAAGCATCTTTAATTGAAATCCAATTAATCCCATCTGGTGCATCTGTAATATAATCAGCTATAGGTCTTGGAGAACCACCTCTAGCAATGTTAAAAATATCTTCTAATTTAACTAATGACCAACTCACCCAAGCAACTCCTTCAACAACCCTACCTAGTTCCACGCGCTCCGCGCTGGAATCCCGTCCCTGACGCTCTGCGTCATCTTGCTTAAAGCTACCAAGGTATCAGCTTAGAGGGGGGGACGCGGAGCTTCCTTGGCTGCATTACAACGCAGAGCGTTGTAACGCGAGGGGAATATTGCTTTTAAACCTTAACTTAATAGCAACGCCATTTATTAATCCCCTAAAATGCTAAACGCAAACCAACATTAATTGCATACCAATTTACATGGCTTAAATCAGCCACCTTTTCATAATTCATATAAAGCATTTTTCCTGGTGCAAACTGGGCTGCAATGCCCACCCCAAGATTAAAATACACCCGATCAGGACGATCGGTTAAAAATTGGAATGACTGTTGGGCGGAAGCATTTAAAAACTGCCCTGTTAATGCATGAGCATCATTATCAAATTCATAGATTGCATGAATATGAGCTTGTGGTACTAATAAGCCCCAACTTTGTTGTAATGTATATTGCACATCACTCCCAAAGCTTAACGTACTAGAACGTACTTTTTGTTTATTAATACGTAAGGCTAAACTACTGCCTGCTGCCTGTGTATCACCTGTTGTTTCTGTTGCCTCATCTGTACGCATATCAATATATTCATAGCGTATTTGTGGGGTAAAACTAAAACGCTTATAGTGAAAATAACGCCCCAAAGTTGCACTAAAAGCATGTTGTTCTCCTTTATTATCAGAGTATGCTATTTGATCCACTTCTCGATTCATCACCGTGTAATGAATAGCGCGTTGGTTATCATATTTATTGCGGCTATAAGTATAGATCGCATCAACAAAAAACTTATCTTTTTCATACAACATACCATATAAAGATAAGCTGTAACTTTTTGCATCAATCACACTATTTTGCTGCTCAAATTCGGCAGAAGTTTTTGCGTAACCAAAAGCAGTTCCAATAATAGAATTCGCATTCAGTCTATAATCTGCTCCAGCAGTAATACCTGTGGTATCAAATTCAAACCCCGCACTACGCCCTGTTGCAACTTTGTCTCCTACACTAAAACTACCGTTCACAAAAAAGCCTAAACGCGGTAAATTTTCCATACTATTACGTTCAGGGCATAAGCTAGTAGGAGTTAAAAAACTGGTCGCAAATACTTGTTCATTTAGTTCTGCATTTAAACCACTAAAATCAATACAACTCACCCCATCGCGTAAAGCATATAAACGCGCACTGATATTGCGTAATTGTGTGGCACTGGTTTCGATAGCTAGGTTACTTTGAGCCACAAACTCTTCAGGGGCAATTTGTTGTAATGCCTCCGCCACCGCATTTTTTTGTGTCTCTTTCGCTAATAATAAATACTGTATTTCATTATTCAGATCATCATTAGCAGAGCCTGCGGCATTGATCGCATCTAAGCTATTTGCCATCGCTAATTGCACAGGATTTTGTGCCACATCACTTAACAAACCTTCACCTTTAGGAGGCGCATCATCATCATCATTAATCGTGATCTGCGTTTGTTGTACGCCACCTAATAACGCTCCTCCTGTGACGGTTGTTAAGGTCACACTAAAGCTTTCATTGTCTTCTTTCTTAGTATCATTTTTAATCGGAATACTAAAAAATTTTGCCCCTGTTTCCTTATTGTTCCAGCTTAAAGTCGGGTTAACACTGCTGTAATCTTCCCCTGCTAGTGCACTGCCATCATGTGTGGCAAGCTGCACACTGACACGCCCAGAATCACCGCTACTACGGGTCACACTCACTGTTATTGTGCCACGGTTTTCTAATACAGAATACTGTGCACTGGTAAAACTCAGCACCCCTTCATTTTGATTATCAGGGGCGGGTGTATTGTTATAGGCAAAAACACTGGCACTACTTAATAGTAGTAGCGTTTGAGCCGTGAATTTAATGGTGCGTATCAGCGGCAACATGGGTAATTTCCTTATTATACAAAATGGCATTATTCAGCTAACTTGGCTTGCACTTAATGGCAACCCTTTCATTGCCCATGCCGCAATCCCCCCGCGTAAATTATACAAATTTGTAAACCCTTGTTGCTGTAAAAACATACACGCCTGTGCAGAACGTCCACCAGAGTGACAGTAACAAATAATAGGCTGATCTTTATCAATCTCTTGATAGCGCATAGGCAAAGTAGTTAAAGGCATCCCTAGCGCGTCAGGAATAGCCGCTTGCTTAATTTCCTCTGCACTGCGCACATCAATAAGTTGAAAAGGTTTATTTGTTGTCTGCCATTGCTGCATTTCATCAACAGTTATTTCGGTAAAAAACATCACGTTTCTCTTTGAACTGATTAGTATTTATTAATTTTAAGTACAGCTATAGATATAGCAAAATAGAAGTTATTACAATAGGTTTATCCTTGCTATTTTAACACATCTCATATTATGGATTTTAGTTATCCTAATTTATGTATTTATAAATATTTTACAAGGAATGTTCTACTAATAAGAATGCTAGGGTGGCAATAGCGCAGCGTATTCCAGTATTTATAAGAAATATTTTTCCTCGTTACAACGCTCCGCGTCCTCCCCCCTGCCACTGATTACCGTGGCACTTTAAGCAAGATGACGCAGAGCGTCAGGGATGGGGTTCCAACGCGGAGCGTGTGGAACCAGATAATCCTTAACTTAATGGCAGTGATATGTTGCGTGGGTAGAACGCAAGAACCTCTACACACTTAAAAAGGCAAGACTAAACTATTATCTAATGCTAGAAATTGGCTTTTGAATTGGGCTTGGATTGCTTGTAATGCTGCGTCATGATCAGCCTCAAAACGTAATACAAGGCAAGGGGTGGTATTAGAGGGGCGTACCAATCCCCAACCTTCTTTAAATTCCACCCGCAAGCCATCCAAGGTGTGGCACTCAGCATCAGGAAAAGAGAAGGAAGCGCGTATTTTATCCATTAATACAAATTGCTCACCGTATTCATTTAACTCTAGTTTTAATTCTGGGGTATTCACTGCATTAGGTAAGCGGGCAAAAATTTCCGCCGCGCTGTCTTGCTGTTGAGATAAAATTTCAATCAAACGTGCTGCGGTATATAAACCATCATCAAAACCATACCAACGTTCTTTAAAGAAGATATGCCCGCTCATTTCTCCCGCTAACAAAGCCTTATCATCGCTTTGTAATTTGGCTTTCATAAAAGAATGCCCTGTTTTCCACATTACAGGCACCCCACCCGCCTGTTGAATTTCAGTGGCTAAATGGCGGCTACATTTCACATCATAAATACAATGTGCGCCTTGGTGGCGTTGTAAAATATCGCGTGCATACAGCATCATTTGTCGATCAGCCCAAATAATTTCCCCTGTATTATCGACTACACCTAACCGATCCCCGTCACCATCAAAAGCTAAACCAATATCGGCATTTTGTGCTATCACGGTTTTTTGTAAATCAACGAGGTTAGCGGGTACACTGGGATCAGGGTGATGATTAGGGAAATGTCCATCAATTTCACAATATAACGGCGTAACCTGACAGCCCAATTCTGTTAATAATTGTGGTGCTAATTCCCCCGCTACGCCATTGCCGCAGTCGACCACCGCATGTAAACCCCGTTTTATTTTACTGTCGCCAACAATTTGCGCTTTATAAGCGGCTTGTACATCGTGTTGGGATAATTGCCCTGATCCTGTAACAAAGTTTTTATTCTCAATACGTTGGGCTAAGGCTTGAATGGCTTCCCCTGCCAGTGTTTGCTTGGCTAATACAATTTTAAATCCGTTGTAGTTAGCGGGGTTATGGCTGCCTGTGACCATCACGCCGCTGTGGGTGTTTAAATGATGGGTGGCAAAATAAAGTACAGGTGTTGGTACACGCCCGACATCAATCACATCACAGCCTGTACTTAGAATGCCATTGATTAATGCTTGGCTGAGTTCTGCCCCTGATAAACGCCCATCCCGTCCTACTGCAATTTGGGTTTGTTGTCGCGCTCGTGCTTCGCTGCCGATGGCTTTACCGAGTTGATGGACGATGTCAACCGTCAGATCTTCTCCAACAATACCGCGTATATCATATGCACGAAAAATAGACACCTGAATATTCCTTTTGTCAGTTAAGTTTTGGAACTATTATCAGTGAGGTGTGTCGCATATGCCAGCATTTATGGGGAATATAAAAAGGTAGGGGGTAAAAAAGGATAGGTAGGTTTATGACGTAACGCATTAGGAAATGAGGAGAAACTACTTTTCTCCTTTCTGAAAGTATCAAAATCAATTCCTCATTTTGTCATTTACCTTTACTTTATAACCTTTTATGCTGTCATGTGTTAAGGTGTGTTAATCATTATATTTAATGAGAAGGGAGTGATATGTCTGCACTGAATCAATCTTTAGTCTGTTTATTAAATGCTGGGCGTGAACCTGCTGGGAGTGGGGTGTTGATCTCACCACAGCATATTTTGAGCTGTGCGCATGTGGTGGCGGAGTGTTTTAAAATTCCGCAGCAAATAAAGCAAATAATGGGGATTTATAAATGACTCAATTAAATTATGCTGATATTGCAGCTTACTTTGAGGAAGCAATTAATTTGATACCTGAAGGAGAAGAAAAAATATTGGCTGATTATCTTGATCGAGCAGGTAAAGCTTATCAAGAAGCTGGTTTATATAAAAAAGCACAACCGTTACTTGAAAAATCCTTAATATTACGAGAGCAGCTATTTAATGAAGATGATATAAATATTACAAAAGCATTAAATAACTTAGCATCATTATATAGGTTGATGGGAGATTATGAGCAGGCATTGCCTTTGTATCAGCGAGATTTAGAAATTACTGAAAAAGTATTAGGCAGCCAGCATCCTGATGTTGCCACCAACCTAAACAACTTGGCAGGGCTTTATAAATCGATGGGAGATTATGAGCAAGCATTGCCTTTGTATCAGCAATCTCTAAAAACTTGTGAAAAAGTGTTAGGTAGCCAGCATCCTGATGTTGCCACCACCCTGCACAACTTGGCGGGGCTTTATCACTCGATGGGAGAGTATGAGCAGGCACTGCCCTTGTATCAGCAATCTCTAGAAATTAGCGAAAAAGTGTTAGGTAGCCAGCACCCTGATGTTGCCACCACCCTGCACAACTTGGCAGAGCTTTATGAATCGATGGGAGATTATGAGCAAGCATTGCCCTTGTATCAGCAGTCTCTAGAAATTCGTGAAAAAGTGTTAGGTAGCCAGCATCCTGATGTTGCCACCACCCTGCACAACTTGGCGGGGCTTTATCACTCGATGGGAGAGTATGAGCAGGCACTGCTCTTGTATCAGCAGTCTCTAGAAATTAGCGAAAAAGTGTTAGGTAGCCAGCATCCTTCTGTTGCCACTACCTTGAACAACTTGGCAGGGCTTTATTACTCGATGGGAGATTATGAACAGGCACTGCCCTTGTATCAGCGAGATTTAGAAATTACTGAAAAAATATTAGGCAGCCAGCATCTTGATGTTGCCACCAACCTGAACAACTTGGCAGTGCTTTATCACTCGATGGGAGATTATGAGCAGGCATTGTCCTCGTATCAGCGGTCTCTAGAAATTACTGAAAAAGTGTTAGGCAGTCAGCATCCTGATATTGCCACCAACCTGAACAACTTGGCTTTATTATATAACTCAATGGGAAATTATGAGCAGGCACTACCCTTGTGTCAGCAGTCTCTGGAAATGACTGAAAAAGTGTTAGGCAGCCAGCATCCTGATGTTGCCACTACCCTTAACAACTTGGCAGGGCTTTATGAATCGATAGGTGATTATGAGCAGGCATTGCCCTTGTTTCAGCGGTCTCTAGAAATTCGTGAAAAAGTATTAGGCAGCCAGCATCCTTCTGTTGCCACCACCCTTAACAACTTAGCAGGGCTTTATGAATCGATGGGAGATTATGAGCAGGTGCTGCCCTTGTATCAACGGTCTCTAGAAATTAGTGAAAAAGTGTTAGGTAGCCAGCATCCTGATGTTGCCACCACCCTGAATAACTTGGCATACCTTTATGAATCGATGGGAAATTATGAGCAAGCACTGTCCTTGTACCAGCGAGCATTAAAGATTAATGAAAAAGTGTTAGGCAGTCAGCATCCTGATGTTGCCGCCAATCTGCACAATTTGGCGGGGCTTTATCACTCGATGGGAGAGTATGAGCAGGCACTGCCCTTGTACCAGCGATCTTTAAAGATTAAAGAAAAAGTGTTAGGCAGCCAGCATCCTGATGTTGCTATCACCTTGAACAATTTGGCAAAGTTATATGTATTAATGAAAGATTATAAAAAATCTCTGCCTTTATATAAAAAAGCAGTACCTATTTTACAAGATCAATTAGGCATAGAGCACCCAGATACAAAAAAAGCGATAGCTAACTATGAAGATGCTAAAAAGATGAACCAATAATAACCTCCTCTTGTTCCTGTGTAATCTTACGCAGGAACATACCTTATATAAACTATTTCACCGTTAATAAATAAGTCACTATCAGCTCAAAATCATCACATCTGGCTCTAAAATAAATCTCATGCTCCCCCACAGGTAAGGGATCAAGTAACTTCCAAAGCCCACCTACAAAGATACGTGTTCCAAAAATTGAACCTGTGACAGGATTCCCCCCCACTCCTTTTATCACCGCAGGTTTTTGTGTATAAATCTTATCCAACTCAATCGTTTTACCATTCACTTTTAACAGCCCAAAAATATCATAAATAAAAAATGGGACGCTACTTGCAGAAAAATGGGACGCTACCCTTTTTCTCTTGTTATCCCCTAACCCTGCAGAAAAATGCAGAAAAATGGGACGCTACCCTTTTTCTCTTGTTATCCCCTAACCCTGCAGAAAAATGGGACGCTACCCTTTTTCTCTTGTTATCCCCTAACCCTATCAAATAAATCAGGGGGTGGTGGGTAAAATCCGTAAAAAATTCAATAACAAGACTAATTTTATTATATGAATTTTACTAGTTAGTATATGGTTATTAATGCTACCACCTTTTAATAACTGACAAACCAACACCTCCCCCTTGATTAAAACTTGCATACATACAAATAAATTGTTATTAATTAGCCTGCAAAATATAGCTTACCTATGAATTCACCACCATAAGCTAAATAACGTGTGTTTTCCTATGAAAATTTGCCATACTATGTGGATAGGGTACATTTCAACCGCAACCTGAAAACAAAACAACCATCAAATAACAACCTAATACAATAATAAACCGTATTATGGGGAGTCCGTACAAACTATGAATATTGAGCAAACGTCACGTTATGTGAGCCGTTTAACTCGCAACACAATTGCCCTTGTATTAGCAGGTGGACGGGGCGGACGACTCTGTCAGCTCACCGACTGGCGCGTAAAACCAGCCGTCCCCTTTGGTGGTAAATTTCGTATTATTGATTTTCCCCTCTCCAACTGTGTAAACTCCGATATCCGCCGAATTGGTGTCATTACCCAATACAAAGCCCATTCTCTGATCCGCCATATCCAAAAAGGCTGGGGATTCCTACGGGGGGAAGTCGGCGAATTTGTCGAACTCATGCCCGCCCAACAACGCCTACGCAATGCCTCATGGTACTCAGGCACCGCCGACGCGGTATATCAAAACCTAGATATCCTACGCAATCACCAACCCGAATATATCTTAGTCCTCGCAGGGGATCACATATATAAAATGGATTACGGGGTGATGATTGCAGCCCACTACGAAAATAACGCAGATATGACCGTCGGCTGTATTGAAACCCCAATTGAAATGGCAAAAAGCTTTGGCGTGATGACCGTTGATGAAACAGGACGTGTTTCTAAATTTACTGAAAAACCCGCTCAACCTGAATCCCTGCCAAATAATGCAGATGTTGCAATGGCATCAATGGGAATCTATGTTTTTAAAGCCGATTATCTGTATAAAAAGCTGATAGAAGATGCGGATGATCAACACTCCACCCATGATTTTGGTAAAGATTTAATCCCCCGCCTCATCGCTGACAATGATCGCATTTTCGCCCATCGCTTCCGCGATCCTGTCACAGGAAAACAACCGTATTGGCGTGATGTGGGAACTGTTGATGCGTTCTGGAATGCTAACATGGAGTTAGTTTCTGTTGATACTGAGCTGGATATTTATGATAAAAACTGGCCAATCTGGACATACCAAGAACAACTTCCCCCAGCAAAATTTATACGCAACCATGAAAAACAAAGCCTAGGCGCGGTAGATTCGATGGTCTCAGGAGGTTGTATTATCAAAGGGGCAACTATTTTACGCTCCCTACTGTTCTCCAATGTTATCGCCAATGACAGCGTATTAATTGAAGACAGCGTGATTTTACCTGATGTAAAAATTGGCGCAAACAGTGTGATAAAAAAAGCGGTAATTGATAAAGGCTGCGTAATTCCTGAAGGTACAGAAATCGGTGTTGATTTAGAAAAAGATCAGCAACGTTTCCAATTAATCAAAGATGGCATTGTATTGGTTACGCCTGATATGTTGGGGCAAGAACTACACCATTCACGCTAATTATTTTCCTCATTACAATACTAAGCTAAGTGGTGGAATATACTTCACTATTCCACCCTATAAATACTAGGCTTGCAACCAATCTTTAATAATCTCAATTTGTGCTGTCTCTAATAACATCGGCGCATGTCCTACTTCTTTAATTATTTCAACTGGCATATCAGGGCGATCCGCCTGCATGGTCTGGCGAATGTCCTCTGTAACAATATCTGATTGTTCACCACAAATTAAGGCAACTGGACAAGTAATTGCTACCCATACAGGTGATAAATCCACTGCTTCAATTTCTTGCAATGATGCCAACTGCTGAAAAGGGTAAGCAATTGCAGGATCATAGGCAAAACGGTACTCCCCTGAAGACAACGCACGTAAACTGTTTTTTGTTAACCTTTGCCAATGTTGATCGCTTAATTGACCAAAAGGCGCATGTACACGGCGCAAATGCTGCTCTCCCATAGCTAAATTAGGAAAAGTTTTAGGAGGTAAAACTAAATATTCAGCAATACGCTGTAAGGCACTTTGTGGTACAAACGCGCCAATATCATTTAAGATTAATTTCTTGATAGGAGTATCAGCTTGGGCTGCAATGAACATCCCTATAATTCCCCCCATTGATGTGCCCACCCACTGTACAGAGGATAAATTTAACGCTGCTAGCAAGCTTAACATATCCGCTACATACTGAGGATAAGCATAATCTTCTGGGTTATCTAACCAATCACTCTCCCCGCGCCCCACCACATCAGGGCAAATGACTCGATAATTTGCTGCTAAAGCCTCTGCTAATAAATCAAAATCACGCCCATTGCGGGTTAAACCATGTACACAGATCACTACATTAGGATTCTCTTCTGCTCCCCATTCCCAATATCGCATAAGGTGCTGACCTTGGCTATTTTGACAAATAATAGATTGTGAGCGCATGAGGGATCTCCTTTGATATTTTTAAGCAATTATTTAATTAGAATGCTCTTCAATCAAATCATACAATTCATAAATTAACATTAATGCTTGGCGTGGGGTCATATCATTGGGCGGACTGTCTTGTAAACGTGTTAATACAGGGTGTGGCTCAAAGACAGTGACAGGTTCTGCTGCTACTACAGGCGCAGGTGCAGGAGCTAAGGATAATTCTGTTTGTTGTGGCGCGCCGACTGTATGTTGTTGGGCTTCCAAATACTGCAAATGCATACGTGCCTCAGTCACTACATGATTCGGGACACCTGCTAATAGTGCGACATGTAAACCATAACTTTGATTAGCTGCGCCTTCTTTAACCGTATGCATAAAAATTAATTTTTCCCCCTGCTCTACCGCATCTAAATGTACATTTGCAATACTGGGGAACTTTTCAGGTAAATGCACTAATTCAAAATAATGGGTAGCAAATAAAGTATAAGCTTGAATTTTATTAGCCAGCTCTTCCGCACACGCCCATGCCAATGATAAACCATCATAGGTACTGGTACCGCGCCCAATTTCATCCATTAACACTAAACTATGGCGAGTCGCATTATGTAAAATATTAGCCGTTTCTGTCATTTCTACCATAAAAGTAGAGCGTCCCCCTGCTAAGTCATCACTGGCACCAATACGGGTAAAAATACCATCTACAATGCCAATTGTCGCCTCTCGCGCAGGTACAAAACAGCCAATATGTGCCATCAATACAATCAGCGCAGTTTGCCGCATGTAGGTACTTTTCCCTCCCATATTAGGTCCTGTGACAATTAACATACGTCGTTTTTTATCTAATAGTAAATCATTAGGCATAAACGGCGTATCACCTTGCACCGCTTCAACAACAGGATGCCGCCCTTCCCGAATTTTAATACCTTCTTCAGAACTAAACTCAGGGGGATTTAAATTTAAGGTATTGGCGCGTTCAGCAAAATTATTGAGCACATCTAATGCCGCTAAAGCATTAGCAGAGACTTGTAAAGGGTGTAAATGTGTTAATAAATGCTCTAGCAATTGTTCATAGAGGTATTTTTCACGACTTAACGCCCGCTCGCGTGCACTGAGGACTTTATCTTCAAAGCCTTTTAACTCTTCTGTAATATAGCGTTCTACCGCTTTTAAAGTTTGGCGGCGAGTATAGTGTTCAGGCACTTTATCACTGTGTGCTCTTCCCACTTCAATGTAATAACCGTGCACACGGTTAAAGCCAACTTTTAAGGTGGCAATCCCTGTGCGCTCTTTCTCTTGGTTTTCTAAATCAATGAGGAATTGACTGGCGTTATCACTCAGATCACGTAGTTCATCTAATTCTTCATCAAAGCCCCGCGCCAATACCCCGCCATCACGAATTAAGACAGGCGGGTTATCAATAATGGCTTTAGTGAGTAAATCGGATAAATCAGGAAATTCACCAATCTGCGTCGCCAGTTCACATAAGTGCACATAATCAATGTCAGCAAGTAAAGTTTGTATATCAGGTAAAAGTTGTAAAGCATTGCGTAATTGCACCAAATCCCGTGGGCGCGCTGTTTTTAAAGCAACACGGGCTAAAATACGTTCAATATCACCAATCCCACGTAATAAGCGATAAAATTCATCTATTTGATCATGCTGTAATAAGGCATCAATACCTTGGTGGCGTGTACTAAGCTGTTTCGTATTGCGTAATGGGCGTTTTAACCAACGGCGTAATAAACGACTCCCCATAGGGGTAGAGCACTGATCCAGTACGCTGATTAATGTATGTCCTGCTTCATTACCTGCCAAACCACTGTCTAATTCTAAATTTCGGCGTGTGGCTTCATCCAGTAATAAACTGTCTTCACGACGTTCATAACGCAAAGCTTGAATATGGGGTAAATGCGTCTTTTGGGTTTCTGCTGCATAATGTAATAAACAGCCTGCGGCACGAATGGCATGATGAAGCTGTTCACAGCCAAAACCTTCTAAATTTTTAGTATTAAACTGCTGTGTGAGTAATTGATAAGCGGTTTTATAATCAAAATACCAATCTGCTTGGGTGCGGGTGACTAATTTATCTGAGACCGTAAAAGCGGCTTCTTCACTAATTAGTAATTCCGCAGGATTGAGGCGATACAGCTCACTGTGTAATAAGCTATCACTGTCGACTTCCAACACCGTGAAGCGTCCACTGGATAAATCTAGAGTGGCAACCCCGTATTGATTTTTATCTCCACATACCGCTGCTAATAAACTATCATGACGCTCTTCTAATAAGGATTCATCGGTTAAAGTCCCTGGGGTAATAATACGGGTGACTTCTCGTTTAACGGGTCCTTTACTGGTAGCGGGATCACCAACTTGCTCACAGATGGCGATGGATTCCCCAAGACGCACCAGTTTTGCTAAATAGCCTTCAATTGCATGATAAGGGACACCCGCCATAGGAATCGCGTTTCCGCCTGACTTCCCTCGAGCAGTTAAAGTGATATCTAATAATTTAGCTGCACGTTGTGCATCATCAAAAAAAAGCTCATAAAAATCACCCATCCGATAAAACAATAAAATATCAGGGTACTCTGCTTTGATGCCTAAATATTGTTGCATCATAGGGGTATGTTTTTTTAATTCTTGTTCAGTGATTTGCATAATATAAAACTAATCAATGCCGCTTTTTTTGTCATAAAAATATGGAGAGATGGGACGCGTTACTATACCATGTTAGGAGATGGCATACAGAGAATAAATCCCCCAGTTGAGTCGCTTATGTTTCTAAATCGCTTACCTTATTTTTTAAGTTTTCTGCTGAGTTTGATGGTGTTTCAAATGGTGTATGCAGAAAGTAACACACTATTGAATGAAAATGGTTTAAGCCATCTAGCTCAATCAACTTTATTAACTGAAGAAGTGTTGATACAGCGTCAACGTATTGTTGATGAAGAGCGGACAAATCTCGTGCTTTATAAAGAAAAAGTCAATGATGAAGAGTTGGCGTTGCCTGATAAGTTAATTCGTTTACAGGTGGAGGATGTCACCGATAAAATCACCCATGCGGTGATGTTAGAACAGGAAACCCTTGCCTTAAATCGTGATAAAGTCAGCTTAACCTTAAAAAACCAACAAGACACAATTCAAAATCAACAAGCTTTACTCAGTGATAAACAAGAATTATTAGTAAGCTTAGCAAAAAATCCCTCTCAAACTCAATTATATAAAACACAGTTAGCAGATACGCGTGAACAAGTTGATCTCTTGACTCGGGTGTTAGGGGTTGAAGCAGAGTATGTCACGATTTTACAAACTCGCTTAAATTTGACAAATACTCATCATGGGCTGGTTACAGAATGGTATCAGGCATTAAAAAATATTCGCCAACACTCTGCTAAACAAGATTTAGAAACCGCTATCCAACAAGAACATCAAACCTATTTAAGCCGTGCGGCTGATTTTCGTCAACGTTTAGAAAAAGTCACCAATGATGCGCAGCGTTATACTTTAAATTTACACATTTATGCCACAGATGAAAAAGCCCAGCAAAGTTTAGTTAATTTACGCCTGACTTTATTAGAATCACGTATTAAGGCTTTGCAAGATAATCGTAAACAATTAGTGGTATCTAAAAAGCTAGTGAATGATATGGCGCGATTGCTAGAAGAAATTGAAGAGATTAAACAGGGCTTAGAAAGTAAGCTTGCTCTCTTAAACCAGCAACAAGAAAATTTAATTAAGCGAGGGCGTATTTGGTCACGTCAAGATCATACAAAATACTATCGCCAAGGAGTGAGTGCACTCAAGGAATTAGAACGTTTATTAAGTCAGCAAAGTAAACGCCTACCGCCTTTATTAGTCTCAGCGGAAGCTGTCCACACGACTTTAGCAGATACTTACGCAGTCAAACAAGAACAACAATTATTGTTACGCCGTCATTTACCCAGTACCTTGATCGAGTGGCAATCATTAACAGAAGAGTTAATCGCATTACCTGCTTTATTATTACGAGAAGTCAGTGATATCTATCAAAGTATTGCACAAGCCATTAAACAAGCCAGCTATCAAACATGGGGTATTATTGCTGTTGCAACAATTATTTGGTTAGGTTTGTTTGTTTGGTTACGTTTAACGCTGACACAAATCTATGCCACACTGTCTTCAATTGCTAAACGCAGCTTTGCGATTAATAGCTTATTAATCAGTATGCGCTTATTACATTTAAATCAATTTAGTGTGATTATTACAGGCTTAGTTTTAATCGTATTATGGTTTATCCAACCTAGTGAAACCAGTTTATTATTGGTCTTATTTATTGCTGCTTTTTGGTTGGGGGTGAAAGTACCTATTAATTTAACATGGTTGTTATTATCCAGTAAAAAACTACGTAATATTAAACGCCGTTCTAAGCTGTATAAGCATATTTCGTGGCTAGTAGTGATCACAGGTTTCTTTTTCTTTGATACCGCATTAGCACATTTATTTCCTCTATCATTAAATTTACGAGATGTGATTGATACCGCTTTTATGCTGTTTCTATCTTTTACTCTCTTGCCTGTGTTACGTATTCGTAATTTAGTGATATCTGTTTTACATACTGAATTACCACAGTTACAAGGCTATTGGTTTTTAGTGATTCGGGTGATCAGTTTATTAGTGCCGATGTCTATTTTTGTGGTCGCAGTCTGTGGTTTGATGGGCTATATCAATTTAGGCTGGAATGTTGCCAAGCATTTAAGCTTATTTTTACTGGTATTAACAGGTTGGTTAATTGTGCGGGGGATTATGCGCGATATCATTAATGTATTAAAAAATCTTGCCTTAAAACATAGTAATTATGGTTTGCTATGGACACAGGACTTAATCCCTTTATTACATAAACTACTGAATATTGCGCTATTTATCGCGGCTTTATCCGTGTTATTCCGAGTCAATGGCTGGCATAACGATGTAGCAATTCAAGAGAAAATCAGTGAATTTTTAAGTTATGGCTTATTTACGTTGGGTAAATCCACGGTAACGGTCACCAATGTATTAATTGGGGTTGTGACCTTATGGATGGTGTTTTGGTTAGGGGGGTGGTTCCGACAAATTACTTACCGCTGGATTTATTCAGGTATCAGTGATTTAGGTATCCGTCATAGTTTATCTGTGTTCACCCAGTACAGTGTTGTCTTAATTGGTTTGTTAGTCACGCTGCGTATTGTTGGGATTGATCTGACCACTCTAACTATTTTTGCTGGGGCTTTAGGGGTGGGGATTGGGTTTGGTTTACAAAATATTGCCAATAACTTTATCAGCGGGATTTTACTGTTGTTAGAACGTCCATTGCGCACAGGTGATATTGTTAATATTGCAGGACAACATGAAGGGACAGTCACCCAGATTGGGATTCGTTCCCTGACAATTCGTGCATGGAATCATCAGGAAATTATCGTCCCTAATTCAGAAATTATTTCAAATAGTTTTACTAACTGGACACACAGTGACAAAGTGATGCGCACCACCTTAATGATTGGTATTAGTTATGATGATGACTTACATATTGCCGATACGATTTTACGTAAGATTATTACAGGACACAGTGCCATTTTAACAGACCCTGATCACAGTATTACTTTATGGGAGTTTGCAAATTCTTCGATTAATTTCCGAGTGGATTATTTTATTAATTTAAATACGCATAGTATTTTTAAAACCCGTCATGAAGTATTACTGACTATTTGGGATAGTTTTAAAAAAGCAGGGATTACTATTCCTTATCCACAGCAAGATGTGCATGTTAAACACATGACCCAAATTCCTACTTTTGAAGACATGCAAGGAATGCCAAACCATGTCTAAGGAAATGGCGCAGCTAATGAGTGAGCTGGTTCACAGTACCAAAGTACGCCAAGCAATTACCCGTTTTGTAGTGGACAGCTTGTGGCAAGCTCATCAGCAACATCCTGCTTGTTGGGCGGTGCATATTAATACAAAACGCTTGATTGTTTGGGTAGGACAGCTTGCGGTTTTTGTGGTGACGCGCCAGCATGTGCATATCATGTTAGAAGAGCCACAAATCAGTTATGCTACGGAACAGCAGCTAAAAAAACAGGCATTACAATTTCCTGTAAAAAATTACCCTGTATTAGCTTCTGCAACAGATGTAAAACTGCGTCATACCGACGTACTAAGTTTATTAGAAACCTTAAAAAACAGTCATTTTATTTTGCTGACTAAGGCCGCGCGTACTGGACATAAACCAAAACGTTGCCGTTATCATTATCAGCATATGTCAACGTTTATTCAGTATTTACAGCATCAATATGAAGTCCCTCAGCCCCAGTATAAAAATATAGAATCAATACCCACAACAGAAACCATACTTGCCTCACCTCTGGATTTTCAATCTATTGTGGAGTGCCTAAGACAGTGTAAATTATACATCAGTGATACCTCTTTACGTCGTTATCATTTGGCTTTACAGACACAAGAATTGGTCGTGTTAACGGGGGTGAGTGGCACAGGGAAAACATGGCTGACTCATGCTTATGCTAAAGCTGTGAATGCAGAATATTTACTGGTACCCGTCGCGCCGAATTGGCACAGTAATGAAGATTTACTTGGTTTTTATAACCCCGTGCGTGATCACTATCAACACAGTGCTTGTAGTCGCTTTATCCAACAAGCAGCGGCTCATTATTGCCAATATGGTGAACAAAGCCGCCCTTATCATTTAGTTTTAGATGAAATGAATGTGGCAAGAGTGGAGCATTATTTAGCAAAATTATTATCTTTAATGGAAGTACGGCGGCGCGGAGAACGTGTCTATATTGAGCTATCGAGTGAAGAGCAGGTTCTACTCCCCCCTAATTTAATAATTATTGGTACCATTAATCGTGATGCCAGTACCCAAGAGTTTTCGGATAAAGTCTATGATCGTACCCAATTAATTGAGCTACCTGTTGAAAAAGAATTGTTACAGCAGTTTATGCAGTCATGCTCTTATGGAAAGGAATTATTAACACTTTGGGCGTTAGTTCACCCTTACGCCCCTTTTGCTTTTCGCACGATGGAGACCATGCATCAATATATTTGTGCAGCAGTTGAATTAGGTATCACATGGCAACAGGCATTAGATGAGCAAGTAATGCAAAAAATCTACCCTAAATTTAACAGCCTTTCACCACAATTTAATCAAGGTATAAAACAATTACAACAGTTTTGTCAGCAACATGATTTGCAGCTTAGCTTAGCAAAACTAGCAGAAATACAAAGGCAGCAACAAGAACAAGGATTTTCTCAGTTTTAATCCAGTTATTTTGATAGAAAAATCAAAAAAATAATAAATTTAATGTGACAGCATGGTCATCTTTTGCGACAATATGCGCACGTTTACCTGTGTCCACAGAACACAAGATTACTCAGGCTGTTTATAAGCAGCAATACTGATACTTAGCCAGCCCAATAAAAAGAGGCAACCACCAATGGGGGTTATCAAGCCTACAAGGGGGGGAAGGGAGGTCAGACTGAGGAGGTATAAACTGCCTGAAAAAAGCAGTATGCCCCAAAAAAAGCACCACCCTGCAACGGTGATTATTTTTTTAGACTGCAGGGGGTAGGCAAGCAAACCGACACAGACAAGTGCTAAGGCATGGATTAAATGGTAGTGTACACCTGTTTGATAAGTTGCTAATTGATTGACAGTCAGCAATGTTTTTAAACCATGCGCACCAAATGCCCCCAGACTGACAGCAAGCAATGCATGAATACTGCCTAACAATATGAAAATTCGCATTAATAACAGCCTTGTCTTACTTTTTACTGTGTCCCTTTTGGGTTCATCACGTAAATTTCTTTTACGCCATTCCCGTTTACACACTAGAAATGAATTTTAAAAAACTATGGATATAGTCACTATCCAGACTTTAATTAGTCAAGATATGCACGCGGTTAATCAACTTATTGAGCGACGATTAAGCTCGGAGGTGGTATTAATCAATCAACTCGGTAAGTATATCATTAATAGTGGGGGTAAGCGGTTACGCCCTGTTATTCTCTTATTAAGTGCCCGAGCTTTTCAGTATCAAGAGAGTTATCATATTGATTTAGCAGCAGTTGTAGAGTTTATTCATACAGCTACTTTATTGCATGATGATGTAGTGGATGCTTCTGAATTACGTCGTGGTAAGGAAACAGCCAATAGTATTTGGGGCAATGAGGCAAGTGTTTTAGTCGGTGATTTCCTCTATTCTCGTGCTTTCCAAATGATGGTAGATGTGCATAGTATGCGGGTGATGGAAATTCTCTCCTCTGCGACCAATGTGATTGCAGAAGGGGAAGTTTTACAGCTCTTAAACTGCCATGAACCTGATACCACTGAAGAAAATTATTTATTAGTTATTCGTTCTAAAACGGCTAAATTATTTGAAGCGGCTGCACAATTAGGTGCGGTGATCAGTGGGCAACCTAGCGAATATGAAGAAGCGATGGCGCAATATGGTGCACATTTGGGTACAGCTTTTCAGTTGATCGATGATGTTTTAGATTATTCTGCCTCTGCGGAAGAAATGGGCAAAAATGTCGGGGATGATTTAGCGGAAGGTAAACCCACTTTACCACTGATTTATGCTTTACGTAACGGTAATGCAGAGCAAAAAGCTATATTACGTGAAGCGATTACTAAAGGTGGTGTGGAGTATATTGATGAGGTTTTAGCCGCAATTAAAGCGACTAATGCTTTAGAATATACCCGTGAAGCAGCACAGCAAGAAGCGAATAAAGCGATGGAAGCGTTAAGCTGTATTCCTGATTCAGAATATAAAGAGGCCTTATTATTTTTGGCACGTTTCTCTATTGAACGTTCAAATTAATTAAATTGTTGTCATGGTATTGTATCCCCTCGTTCCTCACGCGCCTGTGTCACTGCCATTAAGTTAAGGATTATCTGGTTCCACGCGCTCCGCGCTGGAATCCCGTCCCTGACGCTCTGCGTCATCTTGCTTAAAGTGCCACAGTGTTAGCTTAGAGGGGAGGACGCGGAGCTTCCTTGACTGCATTACAACGCAGAGCGTTATAACGAGGGGAGTAGTGCTTTTAAGCCTTAACTTAATGGTAGTGCAACACCAACCTACCCTATTTTAAGATAAAACTTGATGAATTCTCACTGTTTCATGCTTTCCCTTTAAATGCACTTCGCCCACATATTCCGTTTCAGTTGAAGCATGTAAACACTCTAAAGTCCGATCACTGATTAAAATTCGGCAGGGATTTAATGCATCAAGAGTCTTATCAAAACTTTCTAAACGTGAAGCAGTATTTACGGTATCCCCTAATATTGTATATTCTTGACGGTGTACACTCCCCAAGCTACCTGTCACTAATGAACCTGTACAAATCCCTACCCGCATTCGTACATTAGGTAAACGGCGCGTATGCCAATGTGCTGCTAATCGTGCCATTTCTTTACGCATGGCTAAAGCACACTGTACAGAACGGCGTGCATTTTCTTGAATCATTTCAGGGGTATTCTCTTTATCCGTAATGCCAAATACTGCCATCACCGCATCCCCAATAAATTTATGCACATGTCCGTGATGTTGTTCAATAATGGTGACCATACTGTCCATATATTCATTTAACCAAAGCAATAACTCACGTGGCTCTAAATTCTCTGAAATAGTCGTAAAACCTTGTAAATCAGTGAACATTACTGATGCAGTAATACGTTGTGGTAACAACTTTCCATCATCCAAATATTGCTCCCGTGATTGCCAAATGACCTGCGCCACTTCCTCAGAGACATGACGACTAAATAAGTGCATTAATAAATGACGTTGGGCTTTTTCTTGATAGGATAAAAAAGCAATCACCACCGTCATAGATAGCAGCCATGCACTAATAGGGGTGATAGTAATCATCCATAAGTTATACATAAATGCGGTGTAACTGACAGCTAAAAATAACAAAGCTCCCACCGTCATGACTGTGATAAATCGCCATACTGTACGCGCCCACAGGCAAAAAAGTGCGCCCAGTAAAGCCGCTAAAATAATGATAAATTGCTCTGTTTTTTTGCTTAAACTGGTAATAGCTTGAGTTTGCCCTGTTGCAATATGTAATAATTGGCTGGCACTGTAAGCATGAATACGTGCCCCTGCAATACGCTCGTGCCCAATGGGCATATAAAAAAAATCAGGCGTAGCATCTGAGTTTGTGCCGATAATCACCAATTTATCCCGAAAAAAATCAGCTGAAACCTGCCCTGACATAATCTGCTTTAAAGTGACATGTTGAAAAGTATTTGGGGCAGCAGGATAGCTCATTAAAAATTGATACCCCCCATTATCGACTTGATGGTAGCCCCCTGTATCAGTCGATAAGCGGGGAGGGAATGGATAGCCCCCTAATAATGGCTCTCCTGTTTTTTGATCAGCGGTGAGTCGAATATTATCAACGGCTAAATAACGCAGCGCGAGACGTAAGGCAAAAGACCATGCGGTTTTTCCTTCTTCATTGGTTAAGAAAAATAAGCCTCGTCGAGCAATGCCGCCTACATCAACCACTAAATCATTAAAACCAACTTGATCCGTGCCTGCAAGACTGGGGGGTGGATTCACTTTTGCACCATGTTTATCTATAAATTTCTCAATAGTAATAATATTTTTATTTTCTATAAATAAACGACTGAGAGTATTATATTGACTGGTGTTATTAAGGGGGACAGGTAAATCACGATAAATATCTAAACCAATCACACGTGGTTTTTGCTGTAAAATTTTAGTTAATAAGGTGCTTAAAAGCCCATCAGTCAGTGGCCAGCCATACTGGCGTTGATCTTCATCCGTATTCCATACCATCACAATACGCTTATCATGACTAAACTGTGTGGCATGATGGGCTAATAAGGTATCATAAGTCAGTAATTCTAATGACTCGAATTTACCTGCCACACGCAATGAAAATATCAAAGCCAATACCACACAAGCAAGGACTAAGCTCATACCCCATGCAGGGAGCTTAAATTTACTCGCTTGATATTTTAATCTTGTTAGTAACATCAGCCACTTTCCAAACAAGAATGTATAAGATTTACTCATTGGTATCATTGCTATATTGACACGCCTGTTTATATTTCTTCAGTTGTTTGCTTTATGGCAGATCATACGACAAAGAAAGCGATATAAACACGGTGCACTAGTAGGTAAACTATTTGATTTTTAACTAAAAATTATACTGTGTATGGGTTATATAATAAGGTGTCTTATGCTTATATCGCAAAATGTATTCCATATCCTTATACAAAAGGAGAGATGTAGTGGTAGATAAGTATTTATCGACTAATATTGTTGTCCTTGTTTTAAATTGGCAAACATGGCAAGAAACCATTGCTTGCTTAGCATCATTACAACAACTTGTGCAGCCTGTGCGGATTGTTGTGTGTGATAATGCTTCAACAAATGATTCAGTCGCTGAAATTAAGGCATGGGCAGCCCAGCACTATACTGATACAGACATTACCCTTATTAATAATAAAAATGAGGTAATCAATACTAGTAATGCGTTATTAACCGCTTTTACATTGATTGAAACTGGGGGTAATTTAGGGTTTGCAGGGGGGAATAATATTGGTTTACAACATATTTTACTAAGCCGTGAAATAGACTATGTATGGGTATTAAACAATGATACGGTTGTGGATAAATATGCTATTCAGCAGCTATCTCAGCATATGGATAATGATGAAAATATAGCCATATTAGGGAGCACTGTCGCAGAGTATGATCACCCTGATAGAATTGAAGCTGCGGGGGGATGTCATTATTCACCTTTATTAACCCGAGTTAGCAATCATTTACAAGGGCATTCTGTAAAAGCAGTCTGTGCACAGCCGCCTGCCGTACAGCTTGACTATGTTTATGGGGCTGCGATGTTTATTCGTACACAGGTATTAGAAAAGGTAGGCTTATTAAATGAGGAATATTTTTTATTTTATGAAGAACTAGATTACACACAACGTATTAAAAAATATCATTATCAGATTGCATGGTGTCCACAGAGTATTGTTTATCATAAAGGCGGGGCAAGCATTGGCGGACGTGGGCAGAATAAAGAAAAATTAAAATTTGCTACTTACTATGAAACCATCAACACATTACGCTTTACGGCTAACTTTTATCCTTTACTCCTACCTGCTGTGGCAATACTACGTTTAAGCTTAAAAATGTTGTTTTTAGCATTCCGCCGTCATTTTTTCCTTTTACCAACACTTATCACTGCTTATTCTCATTTTTTATATGAATTAATCACTAAAAAAAATGGTAAACATCTAAAAAATAATAATAAGAACAAAAAATAATATAACTGTACTTTTATATACTTATAATAAAGTTAATTGTTTTTTTTAATATCAGCACATACGTCATATATATGTAATACCTATTCAGTGTAATGTAACAACAGAATTATTAAAAATAAAAAGTATATCAATACAAATCTACACGCCTTATTTTTTTATGTTTTACCATGATAAAAAAATAAACAAGGAGAAATGATGACGAGCTATAGCAGTATGTTTGAGACAACATTGAGTAGCTTACGTAAAGTATGGCAAGGGGTCACTGATTCAGTCGGGGGGGGAGAAAAATTACCCCAAATTCATGAAAACCTATCAGATGATGATATTGAGCTTATCTGTACCTTTATGCACGCCTGCCTAGAGGCAAAAGGCGGTGCAGTCTCGGCGCGTTTGCGTGCTGCCCAACTGGGGCAAATGTATTTAGCTTTAAACGATGAAGGACGGAAACGCTTTTTACAGCTACTTGCACGTGATTTTGCTGTGAATCGTGATCTGATTTATGAATTAGCTTCTGAGTTACATCAAACCCAAGATGATGTGGGTTATTTAGATATTGAACAACGCCTACGTACTGCCCTTGTTTCTCCTAGAATGCGTTTATTACAACAGTTTAACGCCTTACCACAGGGAGTTAAGTTTTTAGTTGATTTACGTGCTGATTTATTAAGTTATCTTGATGATGATCCATTATTAGCCAGTTTAGATCGGGAGTTTATTCATTTATTAGAAGCATGGTTTGATATTGGTTTCTTAGAATTACGTCATATCACATGGGATTCTCCAGCGGCACTATTAGAAAAATTAATTGCTTATGAAGCAGTACATCAAATTAGTTCATGGGAAGAGTTACGCAATCGTTTAGAGTCTGATCGACGTTGTTATGCCTTCTTTCATCCGAATATGCCTGATGAGCCATTAATTTTTGTTGAAGTCGCGCTAGTGAGTGATATTGCAGATAATGTACAAAATGTATTGAATAAGGATTTACCCAGTACCAGCCCAGAGAAAGCCAGCACCGCTATTTTTTACTCTATTTCTAATTCTCAAAAAGGCTTGCGTGGGATTAATTTTGGTAATTTCTTAATTAAAAAAGTTGCCACAACCTTAAGCCATGAGTTTCCTAATTTAAAAACCTTTGCCACCTTATCTCCTATTCCTAACTTTCATAAGTGGCTGGATAAGTTACTGTTAGAGGAAGGTTATGAAGATTGGGATGAGCCAACCCAGTTAGCTTTATTAAATGCAGCCCAGAAATTTGAATGTGCACCTCATTTGAGTACTTTATTAAAACATCCACGTTGGTTTGAAGAGCCTGATTTAATTAATGTCTTACAAAAACCTTTATTGCAATTATGTAGTCGTTATTTGCATGAAAAACGTGCTGATGATCGTCCGCGTGATGCGGTGGCACGTTTTCATTTGGGGAATGGGGCGCGGGTAGAGCGATTAAATTGGCTCGCCAATACTGCTGAGAAAGGCTTAGAGGAGTCATGCGGTATCATGGTGAATTATTTATATGATCTGCAAGAAGTAGAGAAAAACCATGAAGCCTTTGTGACAGAAGGGGTGATCGCCAGCTCCCAAGAGGTGAAAAATCTACTTAAAGCAGCGCAGAAAACTACTAAACGTAAACCTATTTTACCGCGTTTAATGCCTCAAAAAGAGTGATAAAATTTTAAGGTAGATAAGGTTTATACCCCTTATCTGCCGAGTATTATCTGGTTCCCAAACTCTGTTTGGGAATCCATTCCCTGACGCTCTGCGTCATCTTGCTTAAATAACCATGATATAAGTATTTTGGAGGAGGACGCAGAGCGTTGTAACGAGAACGGGGGGATAATTATTTTTAAATTTTATAAGTAGACATACCAGAAGCCATGAATTATTCAGAAAAATTAAAAAATTGTCGTAAAGAATATCCTTTTGAATGTTGGCTAGAAAGCTATCAAAAAGGAATTGGATATTACTCTGAAGAGCATTGTGCAAGGGTAGAAAGTATTTTTGATGGATTGATCCAATCACTCATTAATTTGAAAGAGGATGCAGAGGAATCCCATAAGGTTGAACTTTTTGAGAGTGCTGTTCTGCGTTTAAATATTATGAATAAAACTAACCCTCATCTTATTGAAACAAGTGAGAGAGAGGAGTTCTGTGAGTTACTTGATACTATCGCTTTAGCAGCGGGGCTTAAGCCCGAAAATTATGCAGGTGGAGAGGGAATTGCTACTGAGTGGAGAGAGTGGTAAATAAGGAAAAACTAGTTTAAATAATGATGACTTAGAGCCAGAAAAAGTGATATTTGTTCAGAATTTAGCTAGAATAAAGTTAACTAATATGTTAACTTTATTCTATGAGAATAGTTAATTTTTATTATACAGAATCTGGAGAATGCCCTGTAAAAGAATTCTTAGATTCATTATCAAGTAAACAAGCACAAAAAGTTATTTATACACTACAAATAATTGAAGAACTTGAAATAGTACCTAGTCAATATTTAAAAAAATTGACAAACACAAATGATATTTGGGAGGTAAGGGTTATTTTTTCAGGTAATATTTTTCGGCTCTTAGGTTTTTTTGAAAATGAGCAATTAATTATATTAAACCATGCATTTCAAAAAAAGACACAAAAAACACCTGCTAAAGATATTAAACTAGCTGAAAAGAGAAAAAATAATTATCTTCTTAGGAGACAAGAAAATGAGTGATTTAAAGGAATATATAGCACAACGTAAAATACAAGATAAAGATTTTGCAAAAGATTTTGATGAGGGGTATGAGTCATTTAAAATAGGTGTGTTACTAAAACAAGCAAGAGAAGATGCCAATATGACTCAAGCAGAAGTTGCAGAAAAACTCCATACTAAAAAACCAGCTATTTCTAAAATTGAAAATCATGCTAAAGATATACGTTTATCAACATTAGAAAAGTTTGTATCTGCAATTGGTAAAAAATTGAAAATATCAATTGTATAAATAAACTTGCATTTTAGTAGGTTGGTGCTGACGTAGGAAGCCCAACAAAAAACCACTGTGCCTAATGCTGGGCTTCCGTTGTCAGCACCAGCCTACCAATAATAGATCCCCTACTCGCTTTCTTTTAGCGCACGTAATAAAGAATCTTCAGGGTTTTCTTCACAATACTCAGACATAGATTCACCTAAGGCTTGGACAACCTCTAAATCAAACATCACCACCCCTTCTTTAGCAGATAAATAGCCATCCATCCAGATGAGTAAGACGATTAATTCATCCTCATTCATTTCCCCAGCTTCTTCACAAGTGGTATCAGTAATGTTGATTTCATCAAGCGCATAGCTGCTAAAACTAACAGATAAACCCAACATGATTGCAAAAAGAGAACCCATTAATTTTTTCATGATATAACACCTCAGTTATTAATAATCACTTGGTCAATATGTGAATATAATGGCATCGCATATTCCACAATACTCCTTATTTGAGTGTATCTTATTTTTTGTAAAATGCGCTGTTTTCCCTTAAATTATTTCATCATTAATCAATCGCAATACTGACAGCTTGAGCCTGTAATACTGTGGCAACATCTTGTGGATTAATCTCAATTAAAAATCCCCGCTTTCCCCCATTAATATAAATTTTATCCAGCTCTAAAATAGTCTCCTGTATATAAACAGGCATCTTTTGGCGTGTTCCAAATGGAGACGTACCGCCGACTTGATAACCAGAATGTTTATCAGCGATAGCAGGAAGACAGGGAGTGATACTTTTTTTATTAATTTGGCGGGCGAGTTGTTTGGTGGAGACTTGTTTATCACCATGCATTAATACAATAACTGGTTTTTTTGCTTCATCTTGCATTACTAATGTTTTAATGACCATGTACTCATTTACCCCTTTTTCTTTTGAAAAAGTGCTTGTTCCCCCCCGCTCTTCATAAGTATATAAATGAGGAATATAATCAATCTTATGCTGACGTAAAACACGTATAGCAGCGGTAACAGGGTAATGTGCTTTTTTTGCCATCCTTAATTCCTTTTATACTTTCAGTTATATCAATATAGAAAATGTGCTATCAATATGATTTTACATTATTTTAGATGTAGTAAAACGTATATGTTAAACTATTCATCACTCCAGCTTAGTTAAGAATTTTCAATGACCTAGTCATCTTATTTTTCACCCTGTGCTGTATCAAATATAACAAGAGAGAAATATGAAGCAAAGAAGTCAATCTATCGATACATTACGGGGGTTAGCATGTATTCTTCTCGTTGGGTATCACGTTATAGGCAGTATGCCTAGCAACGGATTAAAAATAGAGAGCGGCTATTTTAGAGATATCAATGATATTTTAGGCTTGATTAGAATGCCTTTGTTTACCTTCTTATCAGGTTTAGTTTATGCCTATAGACCCTTTGACCAAGGGTTTATAAAATATACCAAAGGGAAACTTAGACGGTTAATAATCCCTATGCTTATAGTGGGAACACTCTTTGCGGTCATGCAATCAATTGTCCCCGGAAGCAACTTTCAACAATATGACTGGAGTATGTTACATATTATTCCTGTTGCCCACTTCTGGTTTATTGAATCATTATTTATTATATTCTTACTTATTGCAGGGCTAGAGGTATTTGCTGGCTTAGATAAGAAAAATAATTTTCTTATTGTATTTATCATTGCATGTGTATTGTATTTATTAAATATAAAGCTAAACTACTTTTCAATTTCTGGTGTTATTTACCTGTTGCCTTTCTTTCTAGCAGGTATGGCCATTCAACGCTTTTCCTTATTAGAGATAATAAAACCAAAACTTGGCTATTTAATGCTTTTTAGCGTTTTCGTCGTATTGCTTTTTATCTTATTTGACTATGTGCCATTGAAACCAAAGCATTCAATAGAAGCATTAGTCATTGGGATACTATTTTGTGTTGGTGTATTATCAATAAAAAGAAAAAATAATATATTGGCAATAATAGGTGGGTACTCCTACTCAATTTATTTATTTCATGTTTTCTTTACTGCAGGGAGTAGGGTTATACTGTATAAAATTGGAATGACTGACTTAACGATTATCTTTTTAATTTCAATTTTTCTAGGTCTTTTATTTCCAATTATTGCTGAAAGAATACTTAATGGAACTAACACTACCCGCACACTTTTCATGGGAAAAAGTACAACAAACATTAATAATTTATGGTTCACTCGGCAAATAACGAGAACAGACCAAGACGAGCCTGCTTTTTCAAAAGCAAAGTAATAAGGTAAAATGGTTAGCCTATTTAAAATAGACTATTAAATATAGCTACCTATATTTTAACAAATATTATCTTGACAGCAGAGAGGGCACACCGTAAAATTACGCGTTTTATTCTTATTCTCTTTTGGAGTTTAATCTGCTGATGAAAACCTTTAGCGCAAAGCCTGAATCCGTGAAGCGCGATTGGTTTGTTGTTGACGCTGAAAATAAAGTATTAGGACGACTAGCAACTGAAATTGCTCGTCGCTTACGCGGAAAACACAAGCCAGAGTACACACCTCACGTTGATACAGGTGATTACATTGTTGTTATTAACGCTGAAAAATTGCGTGTAACAGGTCGTAAAGAGACCAGTAAAATGTATTACCACCACACAGGATTTCCTGGTGGTTTAAAAGAAGTACGTTATGACAAACAGATGCAAGAGCATCCTGAACGTATTTTAGAAGCTGCTGTAAAAGGTATGCTTCCAAAAGGTCCTTTGGGTCGTGCAATGTTCCGTAAACTACGTGTTTACGCAGGAACAGAGCATGGTCACGAAGCTCAACAACCTATTAAGCTTGAAGTCTAAAGAAACGCTATGAGTGAAACATACTACAGCACAGGCCGCCGTAAAAGTTCTTCTGCGCGCGTTTATTTAAGAAAGGGTGAAGGTAACATTACCATCAACAAACGCCCTTTAGATGAATACTTTGGTCGTGAAACAGCACGCATGGTCGTTCGTCAACCTTTAGACGTAGCCGATTTACATGGTAATTTTGACATTACTGTCACCGTAGAAGGTGGTGGTAACACAGGTCAAGCAGGGGCAATTCGTCACGGTTTAACTCGTGCCTTAATTGCTTATGACGAAACATTACGTTCACCATTACGTAAAGCTGGTTTCGTAACACGTGATGCACGTAAAGTGGAACGTAAGAAAGTTGGTTTACACAAAGCGCGTAAACGTCCACAATACTCAAAACGTTAATCCGTATTTACATTAAAATCACGGATTCTATGCAATCCAAAATCTCAGCGTCCGTCAGCAACGCGTGTAGAATCTATATTCTACGGATTTTGGTTGCATAAGCTAAAGGATGCTACACGCCCCCCGTTAACCACCGTGTAGCGTTTTTTACTTATGGCAAACTTTAATACACATTTTACTGTTGCAACAACTGTAAGTGGATTAGTTGCTGGCAGTTTACTTCTAACCGATTTGGCAACCCTGAAAAGCTGTATCCTTTATTGGCTTATTGGCAGTTTCGGCGGTATTTTGCCTGATATTGATTCCCCTCGTTCTATTCCTGCCCGTATTGTTTTTAATGGTCTTGCACTGCTATTAGCCTCTTTTAGTGTTTGGACACAAATTGATCACCCCAGTTTTAGCGTATTCCATTTTATTTTTTTATGGATAGTTGTATTTATACCCGCCCGCTATCTACTTATTTATAGCTTTAAAAAATTAACCGTACACCGTGGTAATTTTCATTCTATTTTAGCCATTTTATTCGTTGGATTTTTTACTACGGCATTTTGTTATCATGGCTTACATATTCGTGCCTTTGTTGCATGGGGCTGTGGCTTTTTTATGAGTCTAGGCTATTTTGTACACTTGAGTTTAGATGAGCTTTATAGTGTTGATGTCAGTAATCGTAAGTTAAAAAAATCCTTTGGTACCGCATTAAAAATTGCCAGTTTACGTTATAAGTTAGGTAGTCTTCTTTTACTTTGTGCTACAGTAAGTGCGTATTACTATACCCCTAGTACAAAAGATGTCACAAAAATTTTAACCCATAGTCAAACCTATCAAAAAATCCAAAATAAATTGTTTATAGATTAGAATAGTCTTATATTACACTCGTTCGTTTTGGATTCATGAATAAAAGGAAAGATCGTGCAGCATACTGTTGTTATTGGTTCTGGTTTCGCGGGATTAACAGCGATTCGTCAATTGCGTAGCCAAGGCTATAATGCCCCTATTACATTAATTTCTCCTCGTCCTATATTTTTCTATTTTCCCAGCTTAATTTGGGTACCAGCGGGAAAACGCTCAGAGAATGATCTGACTTTTTCATTAGAGCAGTTTTTTGCACGTTATAATGTCGATTATCACCGTGGTAGTGTGAGCAAAGTCCTACACAGCGAAAACAAAGTGATCACCGAAAGTGGGGCAGAAATTAACTTTGATACTTTAATTATTGGTTCTGGTGGACGCTTTATTAAGAAACTTCCAGGGATTGAGCATGTATTTACCCCTTGTGAAGGCTATGCACCAACAAAAGCCTATACAGATCGCTTGAATAAATTAGACGGTGGTACTTTAGCATTCGGGTTTGCATCAAATCCTAAAGAGCCTGCGGCAATGCGTGGGGGGCCTATTTTTGAGTTTATATTTGGGATTGATACACTATTACGCCAGCAAGGACGCAGAGATAAATTTAAAATCATCTTTTTCAGCCCTGCCCCACGCCCTGGGCAACGTTTAGGTGCAAAAGCTGTTGATAAATTACTAGAAGAGATGCAAAACCGTGGTATTACCACACACCTTGGTCACAAAATGAAGGGCTTTACTGAAACCAGTGTGATCACAGAAGAGCAAGAATTACATAGTGATTTAACTTTATTTATGCCGGGGATGACAGGCCCTGTTTGGGCAGCAGAAAGTGATCTACCTTTGTCAGAGGGGGGATTTGTCAAAGCAACCCAACAATGTACGGTTCCAGAGACAACAAATGTCTATATTGCAGGGGATGCAGGCAGTTTCCCCGGCCCTGATTGGATGCCTAAACAGGCACATATGGCAGATTTACAAGCGGATACTGTGGCAAAAAATATTATTGCAGCATCAAAAGGGCAGCCTGCACATCATAGTTTTAAAACTGAATTGATGTGTATTGTGGATACCTTAGATAAAGGAATTTTAGTCCATCGTACTGAAAAAGGGGCAAGTATGTACCCGAAAACAGTGGTGTTTCATTGGGCAAAACGTTTCTTTGAATGGTTGTACTTACGTAAGTATAAATAGTTTTTTTATCAGTACTATCTAAATTAAAAATGCTATTTATTTTAGTAGGTTGGTGCTGAGGAACGAAGCCCAACATTAAAAGCTACGGTGGTTTTTTGTTGGGTTTTCCTCGTTCCAACACTCTGCGTCACTGTCATTAAGTTAAAGATTCCCTCTCGTTCCTCACGTGCCTGCGTGGGAATGCTCTCTTGGACGCGTTGCGTCCTCTTCTTTGAACTGCCGCTATGTTAAAAACATTGGGGTTCCTGCGTCTACCCAATCTACATATACTAAAGAATACAGGCAGGTTCATGATACAACGTGTTAGGGAGGGCATTCCTGCATAAGGACACACGGGGGTTTTAGTAGGTTCCCCTCGTTACAACGCTCTATTTGAATTTATACCGTGGTACTTTAAGCAAGATGACGCAGAGCGTCAGGGACGGGATTCCAGCGCGGAGCGCGTGGAACCACAGATAAAAAAAGGGGTAAGGTACAATATTTCTTTATTGGGCTTCCTGCGTTAGCACCAGCCTATGGGATACTATGTTTTAGGTTTAGAACTAGAGAAGAGAAGACGACCAGCAAGTAAAACAAAACGTAACCATACCGCAGCAAAAACAGCCCACATCAATGAAGCTGGATAGCTATTTTTAAAAAACTTACGGTAGAATTTCACCATACCACGGTGTTTAAACCAGAGTACTTTTAATGGTTCCCCTGTGCTGCAATGTCCTTTCACATGCATGACAGTAATGGAAGGGATAAATAAAATACCCCATTGTTGGGCATGAAAACGCATAAACCAATCTAAATCTTCACAGTGTAAAAAATAGCTCTCATCCATCCCACCAACTTCTTCCAATGCTTGACGACGTACAAACATACACGCCCCTGAAATACCTTCTATTTCAACAGGTTTCTCAGGTAAGGGATCATCTGTTAATACAAAGCTTTTGAATTTTTGTTTTTGAGGAAAAAAACGATTGAGATGGAGAACACGTACTAAGGCGCGCCACGGGCTGGGAATGCTGCGTCGACAGCCTGATTGCTCACTGCCATCAACATTACACACTAATGCCCCTGCCATACCGATAGCAGGATATTCATTTAAGGTATCACAAAAACGCGCTAAGGTGTCTGTCTCAACAATACAATCAGGGTTTAAATAAAGTAGATAATCCCCTGTTGTATTAATCAAGGCTTGATTAGAAGCCGCAGCAAAACCACGATTTTCTGCATTACAAGTAATATGTAAACGTGGTTCATGCGCTAGGCTACGCTGCAAAGAAGGGATACTATTATCCTCTGAAGCGTTATCCACCACAAAGATATTGACCTGTACCCCAACAGAGTTTAATACTGCTTGCACACACTGTGTTAATAATTCTCCGCCGTTATAATTAACAATAACGACTGAAACCGTATCAACCTGTTTCATCTGAACAAATTAGCGTTTCATAGAGTCAAAAAATTCCGCGTTTCGTTTAGTGATTTTTAAACGATCCAATAAGAATTCCATTGCTGCTAGCTCTTCCATTGGATGGAGTAACTTACGTAAAATCCAAATACGTTGTAATTCATCTGGTGGAATCAACAATTCTTCACGACGTGTACCAGAACGATTAATATGAATCGCTGGGTAGAAGCGTTTTTCAGCCAGTTTACGGTCAAGGTGAATTTCGTTGTTCCCTGTTCCTTTAAACTCTTCGTAGATGACTTCATCCATTTTAGAGCCTGTATCGATTAATGCAGTCGCAATAATAGTTAAACTACCGCCTTCTTCTACATTACGCGCTGCCCCAAAGAAACGTTTAGGACGATGTAAGGCGTTGGCATCTACCCCCCCTGTTAACACTTTTCCTGAAGAAGGAATGACAGTGTTATAAGCACGGGCGAGACGAGTAATCGAATCTAGTAAGATGACTACATCACGTTTATGTTCAACTAAACGTTTTGCTTTTTCAATCACCATTTCTGCAACCTGTACGTGACGTGAGGCAGGTTCATCAAAGGTACTAGAAACTACTTCACCACGTACAGAGCGGCTCATTTCAGTCACCTCTTCAGGACGCTCATCAATTAATAAGACGATGAGGTAACATTCAGGGTGATTGTAAGTAATCGATTGCGCGATGTTTTGTAACATCATGGTTTTCCCCGATTTTGGTGGGGAAACAATCAAACCACGTTGCCCTTTACCAATAGGAGAGGCTAAATCAATAATACGAGGTGTTAAATCTTCAGTACTACCATTCCCAATTTCTAAGTTAAAACGCTCATTAGGGAAAAGTGGGGTTAAGTTTTCAAATAAAACTTTATTGCGTGCTTGTTCTGGGGGTTCAAAATTAATTTCGCTGACTTTAAGTAAGGCAAAATAACGTTCACCATCTTTAGGTGGACGAATTTTCCCTGCAACAGTATCTCCTGTACGCAGGTTAAAGCGACGAATTTGGCTAGGTGATACATAAATATCATCAGGGCCTGCAAGATACGAGCTGTCAGCAGAGCGTAAAAAGCCAAACCCATCTTGTAAAATTTCTAAAACGCCATCACCAAAAATATCCTCGCCTTTTTTTGCATGGGCTTTTAACAGCGCAAAAATAACATCTTGCTTACGCGCGCGCGCTGTTCCTTCAAGTCCTAACTTTTGAGCAAGGTCGACAAGTTCGGTGGCCGTTTTTTTCTTTAATTCTGTTAAATTCATGATGTGCTGTGAAGTGATTGGTAAGAGAGTCAAGACGTGATATATATGACTGGGAGGGTGACTATACTAGTTTGTGTTATCGTAAAGATAAAATAATTGATCTTTAAGTGATAGGTTAAAATATTCAGTATCTTTATAGGTTATCTGTAAAGGAATTTAATGTGCTTTGATTAACATATTTGATTAAATACATGGAAAATGCAAGTAATCTAAATAAACTCAATGTGAAATGCTGTGATGAATAGTTTATATTAAATCCATTAATTATCATGTTTATTGACTCTTATAATATGTAATTAGAGTAAATATAGGTAATTAATAAATGCACAGATAAGGGGTTTAAGCTATTTTGATGTGTATATGAATGTAATAGCTCGATATTTTTTATTGTGTAGTATAACTCACTACTTAGGTCATGCTATCACGTAAAAATACCTACGTCTAGTATCAAGGACGTGAAAATAAATATAGTTTAGCGTATAACACGTCCTTTTGTTGTTTTTTATGATAAATGGCTGTTAATGAAGGCAGCAAGTTGAGATTTATTCAGTGCGCCTACTTTTGTCGCTTCAATATCACCATCGTTAAATAACATTAATGTGGGAATTCCTCTGACAGCATATTTTGCAGGGATAACACGGTGCTCATCCACATTAAACTTAACCACCTTTAAACGCCCCTTATATTCTTCAGCAATATCTGCCAAGATAGGGGAAATCGTTTTACATGGGCTACACCAATCAGCCCAATAATCAACTAATACAGGTAAGGAAGATTTTAATACATCTTCTTCAAATGAGTCGTCTGTTGCATAGACGATATTTTCACTCATAGTGATAGTTCTCCAAATTCCAATCGAATGCAACGTTATTATTTATCATGCAAGGGGGTTTTAGTATCAGTACAAAACATAGCATATATATAAAGTAGAATAAACAACCATGTGTTGCTAATGGTGTTAGGTAAAATAGCTTTTAGCTTGATACTAATACTATTAGTATAGATAGATTACTACGTTCTCGTTCTCTGTTGCAATTTATTTTAGTATATTAACGCTAAGCAAAGAGCCTTAAAAGAATGCACAATATTTTGGCAGTTTAAAATAAATTAACTAGAATCATGAAGAATACAGTTAGATAAATACACTTGATTTGTAATTAATATTCCTTTTATGCTTTATTTAAGCAATAGAATCTGTGTTGTGCTAAAAGCTAGATTAAAAAAATAACTTAAAAATAGGTAATAATTATGTTTAATCCAACTGAGCTTGTGATTGATGCATTTGTAGAGCGTTTAACCACTGCATATTGTCGCAACTATGGGACTTTAGAATCATCAAATGGGTCAATCATCGCATGGGCTGGGCGGATGGCATTAGAGCATTTTGCAAACAGTGACGCGATTTACCATAATATGGAACATACGATTATGGTGACTTTGGTGGGGCAAGAAATTTTACGCGGTAAACATATTAAAGAGGGTGGTGTTTCTCATCGTGATTGGTTAAATTTCATTATTTCCTTGTTATGTCATGATATTGGGCATATTCGCGGTATTTGTCGTGATGATCGCGATGGACAATATACCACAGGGGTTAAGGATGAGTTTATTACCTTACCTGATGGCGCAACAGATGCCTCTATGTCTCCTTATCATGTTGATCGTGGTAAGTTATTTATCCGCGAACGCTTTGGTGGTAACCCTGTTATCGATGCAGAAGCTATAGCAGGTAATATTGAGCTGACCCGTTTTCCTGTCCCTGATGACAGTGATCATCAAAGTATAAGCTCTTACCCTGGCTTAGTACGTGCTGCAGATTTAATTGGACAACTTGCTGACCCCAATTATATTCGCAAGCTACCCGCACTCTATTACGAATTTCAAGAAACAGGTATTAATGAGCAGTTGGGTTATCATTCCCCTCATGATTTACGGACGAGCTATCCTTCTTTTTACTGGGGGATGGTTAACCGTTATATTCAAGATGGTTTAAAGTATTTACGTGTGACCCAAGAAGGGAAACAATGGATTGCTAATTTACACGCCCATGTTTTTTCTTCTGAACATACCGAATTTGATTTACGATAAATACCGTCTAGGCTTAAAGAGTAAACAATTATATCACCCACAGGGAGTGCGCCATGAAGCGTTTAGTTAATACAGTTATGTGTGTATGCATGATAGGCAGTGTAGGGCTTAGTACTGCAACATGGGCAAGTGATGAAGCCGCCACTAAAGAAGCGATTAAATATCGTAAAAATATGATGTCTGCTATCGGTGGACATATGGGTGCAGCATGGCAAATCATTGAAGGAAAAGTAGAGCATAAAGGCGATTTAGCCATGCATACCCAAGCATTACAGGTATTAAGTCAGGATTTAGTACGCTTATTTCCAAAAGGGTCAGATAAAGGTAAGACAGATGCACTACCTGTGATTTGGGAAAAGTGGGCTGATTTTGAAAAAATATCTAAGCAAGCCTCTGAGTATGCAGATAAGTTTGCACGTGCAGTGGCAGATGGGGACAGTGCAAAAATTAGCCAAGCTTACCGAGAATATGGTAAACAAGCCTGTAAAGCCTGTCATAAAGATTACCGCAAAGATAAGAAAAAGAAATAGCTTATGTTATCGCCTTTACGTATCGCCTGTTTAGTATTAAGTGGTGGGCTTTTTAGCCCTTTCTCTGTTTTTGCTGTGGATGACCTTGCTCTTAATAAAGAAACAGAGCAAGCTGCTTTAGTGAAAAAAGGGCAGTATATTTTTACTTTGGCAGGGTGCAAAGCCTGTCACACTGATAGTAAAAATGGGGGGGAGTTTTTAGCAGGTGGACGTGCTTTAGAAACCCCTTTTGGGACTTTTTACGCCCCCAATATCACCCCAAGTAAAAAACATGGAATAGGGACTTGGAATGAAGCCGATTTTACTCGTGCTTTACGTAAAGGTTATAACCCAGAAGGGGGAGCATATTATCCTGTTTTTCCTTATGCGGCATATACAAAAATGCGTTATGCCGATATGCGCGCCTTATGGGCGTATTTAAAAACGGTACCTGTTATTGAGAAAGAAAATAAGCCGCATGATATCGTTTTTTTTGCTAATCGTTATGGGAATTGGTTTTGGCAAACCTTGTATTTTGATGCAGGGGTTTGGGAGGATAATTGGCGCAAATCTCCGCGCTGGAATCGAGGCGGCTATATTGCTAATGCGATGGCACATTGTGGCGAGTGTCACAGTCCACGCAACTTATTAGGCGCGATTGATGAAGATAAAGCCTATGCAGGAACCTTAGAAGGTCCTGAGGGAGAAGTTGCCCCAAATATTACTGCCGATGTGGATACGGGTATTGGGACATGGTCACATGATGATTTAGTGTATTTTTTTGAAGACGGTGCTTTGCCTAATGGAGATTATTCAGGCGGTTTAATGGCGGAAGTGATTGATGAAGGTTTATCAAAAGCTGAAAAAGAAGATTTACATGCTTTAGCTGAATATATCGCCAGTATTCCCGCTGTTGTTAATAAAATTGATAGTGGTGCAGAAGAGGAAGAGAGCGAGGAGGAAGAAGAAGAGGAAGAGGAAGATAGACCTTATTAACTCTTTTCTAATTTATCGTTGTGTAGGTTGGTGCTGCTTTTTGTAGGGTGGAATACGCTGCGTGGATTTTCTCCCTCTCGTTCCCGCGTGTTCTTACGCGGGAATGCCTTCCCTGACGCGTTGCGTCATGAACCTGCCCATATTTTTTAGCATAGAGGCAGCTCAAAGAAGAGGACGCAACGCGTCCAAGAGAGCATTCCCACGCAGGCGCGTGAGGAACGAGGGGGAAATTTTTCGTTGGTTGGTGTTGCGCTGCCATTAACTTAATGGCAGTGCAACACCAGCCTACAAGAAGGTTTTTTTTCAAAACCACTCCATATAAACCAAACGTAAGCTAATCAGCATCACAAGGCTCATAAACACAGGGCGGATAAAAGCACTGCCTAAACGTAATACAGAATGCACACCAATATATGAGCCAATCATTAAGCTCACCCCTAATGCAATGCCTAACCAGTAATCAACTTGTCCTAAAAACATAAACGTCCCTAACGCCACCACATTACTGATAAAATTCATAAAGCGCGCTACACCAAACGCTTCTAATAAATCAATTTTATACACAGCCATTGCCGCTGTTGTCCAAAATGCCCCCGTCCCCGGTCCTATCAAGCCATCATAAAAGCCTAAACCACCGCCTAATAAAACACTTTTTATATTCGTTTGCGGTTGATCTGTTGCTTTTGTATCACTGCCTTCACGCTGGTGAGAAAATAAAAGATACAACGCAGCAAAAATGATAATCACAGGCAAATAACGCTTAATCTCCACCGCACTAATAAACCATGTTGCCAATGCTCCCAAAAATGCACCAATAAATGTCGCGCCGATACCTGCCCACCAATAATGGGGTTTAAAAATACCACGTTTAATACACATCCGTGCCGCAGTTAAAGTCCCAAAGGTAGCCGCCAGCTTATTGGTACCTAATGTTAAATGAGCAGGCACACCAGCGGTTAACATCGCAGGCATCATCAATAAACCGCCGCCCCCTGCGATTGAATCAACAAATCCAGCAATAAAAGCGGTGATCAATAAAATAGAAGCAAGGCTTGGGTCAGTAAACAAACTTTCCATAAAATTCCTTTATAAAACAAATAGCCTTTCTTTTCTCTAATGCCTTTTATAATAGGTATAAAATCATACTTACCATAAATAAAATTTATGGTAAGTAAAAAAACTTGCACTTCGATGATGAGTTTAAGATAATAGAAAAGTTAAAGTGTATAAATATGTAACTATTTTCTATACATGACTACCCTTACGTCAAACCTCGAAATCTCCTAAAAACGACCTTTCTTAGTAACTAGTAGCTGCAAATTTCCTGCTAAAACAATAAGATATATCTCGTCGTGACAAGTGTGCAATAGATGCACTATAATAGGAGTGTTTTGCCCCTAATAGCCTATTAGTGAGACTAATACGCAACAATAAAGCAAAACCCATTACGATTCAAACATATACTGAACTCTTTCAGTTGTCTGACGTTAACCTTTTCAACTTCCAACCCTGGTGAGAAAATATGTTGACAGGACTTTATCAACCGAGCTTTGAAAAAGACAGTTGTGGTTTCGGACTCATTGCCCAAATGGATGGCAAAGCCAGTCACTGGTTAGTAGAAACTTCAATTTCTTCGCTCACAAACCTAACCCACCGAGGCGCAGTTGCCGCAGACGGTAAAACAGGTGATGGTTGTGGTCTTTTATTTAAGAAACCTGATAGTTTTTTAAAATCCTTAGCGGATGAAAATGCCATTAAACTAAGCTTGCATTATGCTGTGGGAATGGTTTTCCTCAGTACTGATGAGCAAGAAGCCAATACTGCAAAAGCACAACTTGAAGCCGCCTTAGCAAAAAAAGAGCTAATTTGTGCTGGCTGGCGTACTGTTCCAACAGATAATACCGCCTGTGGTGCTGAAGCTTTAAAAAGCTTACCTAATATTATGCAAGTCTTTGTTAATGCCCCTGATGGCATGGATGAAGCCACTTTCGAGCGTAATTTATATATTGCACGTCGTCTTGCTGAAAAAGCGATTGATGATCCTGTATTTTATATTCCAAGTTTATCCTCTCGTGTGATCAGTTATAAAGGTTTGGTGATGCCAAACTTATTACCTGTCTTTTATAAAGACTTAAATGATCCACGTTTTGAATCTGCATTGTGTGTTTATCACCAACGCTTTTCAACCAACACATGGCCACAATGGCGTTTGGCTCAGCCTTTCCGTTATTTAGCACATAATGGTGAAATTAACACTATTGAAGCTAACCGTAACTGGGCATTAGGACGGGGCAGCAAATTTGAGAGCCCGCTGATTCCTGATATGGAAGAGATCCTTCCTTTAGTGGGTGCAACAGGTTCTGACTCTTCTAGCTTAGATAATATGTTAGAAGCCTTATTAGCGGGTGGTATGGACATCTTCCGTGCGATGCGTTTATTGATTCCACCTGCTTGGCAAAATGTGCAAAGCATGGATCCTAAACTGCATGCATTCTACGAATATAACTCTATGCATATGGAGCCGTGGGATGGTCCTGCTGGGATCGTATTAACCGACGGACGTTATGCAGGGTGTGTATTAGACCGTAATGGTTTACGTCCTGCACGTTACATGATTACTGAAGATCGTCATATCACTTTAGCCTCTGAAATTGGAGTGTATGATTATGATGATTCAACTGTTGTGGCAAAAGGTCGCCTAAAACCAGGTGAGATGATTGCCGTTGATACTGAAACAGGGCGTATTATCTACCCTGAAGATATCAACAATGACTTAAAATTACGTCAGCCATATCAAAAATGGTTAAAACAACATGCACGTAATTTAGAAGATGAAACATTACGTCGTACTGAACCTGTACAAAGTAAATTAGCAGGGGAAGAGTTAGATACTTATCAAAAACTTTTCCAAGTCAGTTTAGAAGAGCGTGATCAAGTATTACGTGTCTTAGCTGAAAGTGGACAAGAAGCCACGGGATCAATGGGTGATGATACCCCTTATCCTGTACTGTCCCAAAAAGTACGTTCTGTATATGACTACTTCCGTCAGCAATTTGCGCAAGTCACCAATCCACCAATTGACCCATTACGTGAAAAAATTGTCATGTCTTTACGCACCTGCTTTGGGCGTGAGTGCAATTTATTCAATGAAGTGGAAGCCAATGCGGCGCGTTTAGAAGTGATTTCCCCTGTGTTATCACACAGCAAAATTAAACGCTTAATTAGTATCGATGATCCAAACTATGCACATGAAGTCATTGATTTAAATTATGATGCTAGTATTGATTTACAATCTGCGATTACAGCAGTCTGTGATCAAGCTGTGCAAGCGGTTAAAAATGGTAAAGTGATTCTAATCCTTTCTGATAAAAATATCAGTAAAGAGACCATGACTGTACATGCTTTATTAGCCACAGGGGCTGTACACCACCGCTTAATCGCGGAAGGTTTACGCTGTGATGCGAATATTGTCGTAGAAACAGGTAGCGCACGTGACCCACATCACTTTGCTACATTAATTGGTTATGGTGCAACAGCCGTTTATCCTTATTTAGCCTATGAAATCATTCTTGATTTAGTGAATACAGGCTCTGTTGCAGCGAATAACTTAGCAGCCTTAGAATCTTACCGTCGCGGTATTAACAAAGGTTTATACAAAATTATCTCCAAAATGGGGATTTCTACTATCACCAGTTACCGAGGCGCGCAGTTATTTGAAGCGGTCGGTTTACATGATGATGTAGTAGATTTATGTTTTAAAGGTACAACCTGCCGTGTACAAGGATCTAACTTTAACGATTTAGAACTTGAACAAGCCAGCTTGAAAAAACGTGCATGGTCAGCACGTAAAGAAGTGGATGCAGGGGGCTTATTAAAATTTGTTCACGATGGTGAATACCATGCTTATAACCCTGATGTTGTACAAGCGTTGCAAGTTGCAGTAAAAACAGGCAACTACGATGACTATAAAAAATATGCAGATTTAGTCAATCAACGTGACCCAATGGTATTACGTGATTTATTAGGTTTCCGTGAAGACCTAGAATCTATTGATATCAATGAAGTTGAAGGGATTGAAGATATCTTACCTCGCTTTGATAGTGCAGGAATGTCCTTAGGTGCGTTATCACCTGAAGCCCATGAATCCTTAGCGATTGCGATGAACCGTCTGGGTGGTCGCTCTAACTCTGGAGAAGGTGGGGAAGATATCAAGCGTTACGGTACTGAGCGCGTCTCTAAAATTAAACAAATCGCTTCAGGGCGTTTTGGTGTCACGCCGCATTACCTTGTTAATGCTGAAGTGTTACAAATTAAAGTCGCACAAGGGGCAAAACCGGGCGAAGGTGGACAATTACCGGGGGGTAAAGTCAATCAGCTGATTGCTGATCTGCGTTACTCTGTCCCAGGGGTCACCTTGATCTCCCCTCCACCACATCATGATATTTACTCGATTGAAGATTTAGCACAGCTTATTTTCGATTTAAAACAAGTGAATCCAAAAGCCTTAGTTTCAGTGAAATTAGTGGCTGAAGCAGGAGTGGGAACTATTGCAGCAGGAGTGGCAAAAGCCTATGCTGATTTAATCACTATTTCTGGTTATGACGGTGGAACAGGGGCAAGTCCTCTAACTTCTGTTAAATATGCAGGAAGTCCTTTTGAGCTAGGCTTAAGTGAAACACACCAAATATTACGCGCCAATGATTTACGTGACAAAGTCCGTATTCAAGCCGATGGTGGTTTAAAAACAGGACTTGATGTGATTAAAGCTGCTATTTTAGGGGCTGAAAGTTTTGGTTTTGGTACAGGGCCAATGGTGGCACTAGGGTGTAAATATTTACGTATTTGTCACTTAAACAATTGTGCAACAGGTGTGGCAACCCAAAATAAAATACTACGTCGTGAGCATTTTATTGGCTTACCTGAAATGGTGATGAATTACTTTAAATTTATCGCTGAAGAAACCCGTGAATGGTTAGCGGTATTAGGTGTACGTCGTTTAGAAGATTTAATCGGGCGTACTGATTTATTAGTGACCTTAGAGGGTATCACTGATAAACAACGTCGTTTAGATTTATCACCACTGATTAGCACTGCTAATATTGCTGAAGATAAACCGCGTTTTTGTGAAAAACCTTCTAATGAGCCATTTGATAAAGCTGAATTAGCAGAACAAATGGTGGCAGATATGCTACCTGCTATTGAAGCAAAATCAGGCGGTACATTTGAGTATGATGTACGTAATATTCACCGTTCTATTGGTGCCCGTTTATCAGGTGAAATTGCTAAGCGTCATGGTAACCAAGGCATGTCTGAAAATCCTGTAACACTGAAGTTAACAGGAACAGCTGGACAAAGTCTAGGTGTATGGAATGCAGGGGGTTTACATATTGATCTCACTGGAGATGCTAACGATTACGTTGGTAAAGGTATGACGGCTGGACGAATTGTAATTCGCCCACCTGAAAACAGCCAGTTTGAAAGTCAAAAATCCACTATCATGGGGAATACCTGCTTATACGGTGCCACAGGTGGAACCCTTTACGCCGCAGGTTTAGCTGGGGAACGTTTTGCAGTCCGTAACTCAGGTGTACATGCAGTGGTTGAAGGGGTTGGTGACCACGGTTGTGAATACATGACTGGAGGGATTATTGCCATCCTAGGTGAAACAGGTCTGAACTTCGGTGCAGGGATGACAGGGGGTTTTGCATTTGTATTGGATCTTGATAATACCTTTGTGGATAAATACAACCATGAACTGATTGATATCCATCGCTTAACACCTGAATTCATGAAGGCATACAGTAACCACTTGTACGGCATGATCTCTAGCTTCGTAGAAGAGACAGGCAGTGCATGGGGACAACATTTATTAGACAACTATGCTGACTTTATTGGTAAGTTCTGGTTTGTAAAACCAAAAGCAGCAGATTTAACATCTTTATTAGATGATTTAATTAACGAGGCTGCATAACTGTAGTACGTGGTTGTTTTTACAAGGGGTGTGGCAACATACCCCTGTTCCCCATTTAAGTTGGTAACAGAATTATGAGTAATAATTTTCAGTTTATTGATTTGCCTCGTCTCGATCCGAAAAAAACGGAAAGCCGTGTTCGCGTATTTACGTGGAAAGAAATCTACGGTCAGTTTAATGCTGAAGATGTTGGTAATCAGGCAGATCGCTGCTTAGGCTGTGGTAATCCTTATTGTGAATGGAAATGCCCAGTCCATAACTTTATCCCCAATTGGTTGAAGTTAGTTAAAGAAGGTAAGTTATTTGAAGCGGCTGATTTATCTCACCGTACAAACTCTTTACCTGAAATTTGTGGTCGTGTATGCCCACAAGATCGTTTATGTGAAGGCGCGTGTACCTTAAATGATGGCTTTGGCGCGGTCACTATTGGTTCTGTAGAAAAATACATTACTGATGAAGCCTATAAACAAGGTTGGCGACCTGATTTATCTGATGTTGTTCAAACAGATAAAAAAGTAGCCATTATTGGTGCAGGCCCTGCGGGTTTAGGCTGTGCTGATATTTTAGCCCGTAATGGGGTGAAAGCAGTCGTTTTTGATCGTCATCCTGAAATTGGTGGCTTATTAACATTTGGAATTCCTGCTTTTAAATTAGAAAAAGAAGTCGTACAACGCCGCCGTGAAATCATGGAAGGCATGGGCATAGAATTCCGTTTAGATGTTGAAATTGGTAAAGATGTACAATTTCAAGCGTTACTAGATGAATATGATGCCGTATTCCTTGGTATGGGTACTTACAATTACATGAAAGGTGGCTTTGAAGGCGAAGACCTTAACGGCGTGCATGAAGCCTTACCTTTCTTAATTGGAAATATCAAACAGCAAGAAGGCTGGGAAGCAGGCGAAGATCCTTTTGTTAATATGGCAACAAAACAAGTTGTAGTATTAGGCGGAGGGGATACAGCAATGGATTGTACCCGTACTTCTTTACGTCAAGGCGCGGGTAAAGTGACTTGTGTTTACCGTCGTGATGAAGAGAACATGCCGGGATCTAAGCGTGAAGTTGTCAATGCCAAAGAAGAAGGCGCGAACTTCTTATTTAACCGTCAACCTGTTGGAATTGTCGGTGAAAATAAAGTAGAAGGCGTGAAAGTTGTCAGCACACGTTTAGGTGAGCCTGATGCACGTGGTCGTCGTTCTCCTGAAGTGATTGAAGGCAGTGAAGAAGTGATTGCTGCTGATGCAGTCGTGATTGCTTTTGGTTTCCGCCCAAGTCCTGCAAGTTGGTTAACAGATTTTGGTGTTAACTTAAAAGACAATGGATGTATTGATACCTCTAGTTCTTTAGAGTTTAAATACCAAACTTCTAACCCAAAAGTATTTGCTGGAGGGGATATGGTACGTGGCTCTGATTTAGTCGTCACCGCTGTATTTGAAGGACGCAGTGCAGCAGAAGGGATTTTAGATTATTTAGATATCTAATTCTTTTCTTTTTTGTATTGTGATAAAAAAGGGTAAGCTTGAAAAAGCTTACCCTTTTTTTATGGGGCTTGTTCTATATGATCCGCATCTTCTTCCGTGAAATCAAACAAAATAATTAAGAATATAAAAACCAGAAAAAATGTAGGGTGTGGCGAAATCCGTGCACAATCATATATTTTGTTGTTAAACTATCACGGATTTTGCCCACCGCACGATGATATATTTCAGAGGGTTAGAGAAAAATGGTAACGTCCCTTTCCTTGTTCGTCACACGGGTTTTATGCTAGTGTTTCATGCTGAAAAAGAAGAGCAAAAAGCAAAAGGTCACTGTCCGCCGCGAACCAACCGAACGTGCCTGTTAACGTAACGGTCGTAGTAGCTGCCGTCCCCATAATAGAAATGCACGCCCCACGCGTAGTATGAATCGTTGGCATGAGGCGAACCTGACCAGACAATCGATTTTGGTGATGTATTAGGAAAAACTGCTTTCACAATAGTTGGGCGAGTATAAGCCCCATATTTTTTTTCATCACACCCACTATTATTAGCAGTGGTACTTGGCTTTTTATTACCATTACTGCAATACACTAAGGTGCGTAATTCTTCTATCATCGGTAAACGCCAATCTGTATACCCTGCAAAAGAGGACTGTAGAGCCTTAGCCTCTTCCCATTCAAACCTTTTAGCTTTCCCTTCGCATCTATTATTCTGCCATGTTTGCCCCACAGAGCAACGCATCCATACTAAACCTGTTTTAGTATCCAGTGCAGTACCATCAGCTTTAGCAAGATAATGTTTAATACGTACTGGTGGTTGTTTATTTAATATTTTTACTTTTGCGGCTTTGGCAACTTCTGTATTAGCATAACGTAGCAATATATCTCTGTAATATATTAATGCTTTATCAGGTTTTCCCTGAACTTCCAACTCTAAGCCTTTGCTGTAAAGACGCTCTGCTTTTTCCTCTGAAGAGCCAGCCATAGACTCCGCCGAAACCAGCATAATACAAAGCGGTATAACAATACGTAATAATAAATTCATCCTATTTCCCTATAATAATACAATAATGGTTTAGGTATTTCTAAATACTTAGCTTCTGTAGAGAATATTTAAAAGTCATCATAGAGTCAAATTAATGTAGAGAAAGAAAAAAAGGAGATGTTACTATTTATCCTTAACCCTATGGAATATACCATCGTGCGGTGGGCAAAACCCGTGAAAGTTTAACAACAAAATATATGATTGTGCACGGATTTCGCCACACCCTACAGAAGGATTAAGCATGGAGATAGATTCATAGCATTACGTGCTAGGGAAAAGGAATACTTAGCTGTATAGTTACTTATTTTTTAAATAGATCGGAATGTGTCCCCATACGTTCAAAAATAAGCTCTTGCCCTTCAATTTTATAAATCAGTAACCAATCAGATTCTATATGACACTCTCTCCGCCCCACATAATTACCAATTAAAACATGATCTTTATATTTACTCTCAAGTGTTTGCCCACTAACTAGCATCCTTGCTATAACTTTAAACTTATTAAAATCTTTATTTCGCTTCTTTGCTTTTTTTACATCTTTATTAAATTGATGTGTGTAACGTAGGTTATACATTAAATATCAAGCTTATCAAACATGTCATCAACACTTTCACAACTGGTTAACTCTTCACCTTTATCTGTTGCTGTAAATGTTTTTTGTGTTTGCTCATTAGGAAGGCTAATATCGAAAGGTAAACCATTTTGAAGCTCAATTTGTTTATATAATAATGTGATGGTTTGTGTCACACTTAAACCAAGCTTTTCAATAATTGCTTCAGCATGTTCTTTTAACTCGGGTTCAATTCTTGCCCGTACCATAGCCGTTTTACTCATGCTTACTCTCCAATAATAATGATTCTATGTATTTAAATGTATCCCATTTGGGGTACATTTTCAATATTTATCTTAAATTATTTTTTATATCCTTTCTAAAAAAATAAATAATTTATCATTTATAAAAAACCAATAAATTCCTCTACTCTAAAAATAATAAATCACTTATTAAAAACGATAATCTAAAAGATACTTTGTTGTTGTAATCTACAAAGTAATCTTAAGAGGTAGTCTTTGGTATTGTAGGGCAGAATATTACGGAAGCAATAAAATAAATCTTTTTAGCTGTCCGTAGAATTCTTTGTACCCAAACGTAGAAAAATGTGATTGCAATAAAAACAAATATTTATGATTTTACCGTAGTGACGTTGCATGCAACGTCTTCGTGATTTCATTCATTCCACAATTAAATATTTTGGTGCCGTAAACTATTTGCTGTCATCAATCACGACAGAATAGAGCGCAGTGCTAAGACGTTGCATGCAACGTCGCTACAATAAAATATAAATATTAATTATCATAATACAGGACGCGGATCTTCCTTAGATGAATTCCAACACGGAGCGCATGGAACAAGGAAATATTAATAAATCACAGAAATTAATCAAATAAAAGAGGGGGTAACAGAAGAAAAAACTTAAAAAAAAGAGTTGCTAAAATTCAAGAATTGGA
>Ga0193950_1000043_pt1 | contig 46957 bp, 38 predicted proteins | sample BB_1_MG_FD_144485 | JGI IMG/M metagenome (GOLD analysis project Ga0193950, IMG submission 144485) | Microbial mat bacterial communities from the Broadkill River, Lewes, Delaware, United States - BB_1_MG | ecosystem: Environmental > Aquatic > Freshwater > River > Microbial mats | place: USA...
CCCCCAAACAAGCCCATGATATTTTCCCCGCTTATGAAACATGGCAAGCTATCCAACAAGCATTAAGCGAGGATATCAAAAAATCCGACTATATGAACTTTGTGCTCCCCACCCGTGCCTATGAAAGCGATCAAGCTGTATTTGTACGCTGCCCTAATGTGTATTCACATAATTTTATGAGAAGTAATCTAGATAAAATAAATGTGTTGATTGGTAAAACTGTGCTGATATATTTGGGGTGATTTTGAAGGAATATTGACCACCGAGGGTGTTTAAAAAAAGAGGACGTAACACGTCCAAGAAGGCATTCCCACGCAAGGACGCGATGGGAACGAGGGGAAAAACTATATATCTTATTTTTATTATTATATTAAAATACATGCTAGCATTAAAACAATATATATTTGATGGTAATGAGGTTTCAAAATGAAGTTTAAACGCAATGAAAAATGTTGGTGTAATTCAGGTAAAAAATATAAATACTGCCATTTAAATAGGGAAAGTGAAGAAGCATTCCCTGCAAAACGAATATTTGCTCAAATACATTTAAATACGAAACATAAAGAGTGCCTACATCCACTTGCAAGCAAAGATGAGTGTAGTAATAAAATTATTAATGCTCACTCTATTCAAAAAAATGGACCTTTAAAATTTATCTCTGATAAATCAAATCATGTATATAGCATTGATATTGAAAATAAAAATATTATAAAGACTGGTTGGCAAAAAGCTTCAACATTTACAGGCTTTTGCTCTAAACATGATAAGGAGATGTTTAGTCCTATTGAAGATTTCGTTTTTGATAACTCAGAATTACATTGCTTTTTAACTGGATATAGAGCATATACATTAGAATATTTTACTCTAGTTAGTATCTTAAAAAGCTTACCTGTAGCAAAGGAAATACTAGACAGAGGTACTATAGAGTCGAAACAATTTGTAATTCAGCAAGCTATAAACTTGAGTAATAAAGGCTTCATACATGGTATGAATGATTTAAAGCAGGTTATAGATTTTTATCAAAATGCATATAAAGAAAATAACTATGAAAAATTTTCAAGTTTAATTATACATTTTATGGGAAACTTAAGTATTGCTATATCAGGAGCATTTTCTCCAGCTTATTCAATAACGGGTAAAAAAATACAAGATATAACACCTAATACTGAAACTATTGAAAAAATTTCTATTAGTACACTCGTTACTAATTCTGGGTTTGCTCTTGTCTTTTCTTACCCTTCAAAGTTTACTAGCTGTAATGAGTTTATAGATTCAATATACCAAACTGAAAAAGGTAACCTTCCAAGCAAAATAGTTGAATTTATGTTTAGCTATATTGAGAATACATATTTTAGTAAAGAATGGTTTGATCAATTGGATGATAATTTAAAAAATAATATTATTAGAATGGCAACAACTCTACATTGTAATATGCCCATTAGTTTTACAAATAGTGAATACACTGATTGGGAAATTACAGAAATTATTCCAAATTATAAATTGGGATAATAATACTAAGCTCCCCCTTTATTCCCAACCAATCTACAACCATGACAGCCACAAAAACTGTGGTAATTTTTTATTGATATTTAGCCATTTTTCGACAGCTTAGGGCTATCTTAAAAAATAACAGCATCCCCCTTTTTATTGTTGATTATTAATCTTTTTGTTAATATTATTATTAATAATGTTTTAAAAATTGGAGAATAATCATGAGGTACCTGCCTCTTTTTTTAATACTGCTTGGATCATTGAATATCTCAATGCCTGCTAATGCAGCAAATATTTGCTATCAAGGCAAAGTACTAAACGGTGAAACACAAGTTAACCGTTGTGATGGAGAAATACTTGGTACAGTGGGGCAATCTTCAGCCTTAGAATCAATTAGCATCTCCTTACCCAAACCAGAAAATGGTGAAACATGCCAGTTAACCTATCGTGTACATGTAGAAAATATTGGTTGGATGAACTGGGTAAATGCATCTGAACTTGCAGGAACTGCTGATAAAGGACTCAGATTAGAGGCTTTTGAAGCAAGAATAGATAACTGCCCTGGTAATTTTAGATTACGCTATCGTGCTCATGTACAAGACATCGGTTGGATGGATTGGGTTGATACACAACAAACTGCTGGGACAGTAGGGCGCTCATTACGGATGGAAGCCATTCAAATGATCATAGATGAACCTGTTTCAGAGTATGATTACAAAGGGCGTTTTTATTCATATTATAATGTAGAAACAGGTGAAGTCTCTTTACCTATTCTAAATATACATAGAAATGGTACAGAAGGGAGTATTCAAACCCAATTAAAGCCAGCACAGGGACTTTTTAATTTTAATCTAGATACCTCTCCCCCTATCACTACAAAAAACCCTATAGTTCAACAATATATAAGTGAATTTACCTCTCCTTCATTGAGTGAAGATGAAAAAGTATTAGAAATACCTTATCTCGTTGTTGAATCGAATGATGATATAGATATTTTTAAAGTCGTATTAAAAAACAATGATGATAATAAAGATATTTACCAATTAACTGGTATTAATCATCTACCTGTTCCTGTTCCGCTTGAAACTTTTCAGGATTGTTTCAATCTCAACCTACCCAGTGCAGCAGGATTTGATAATAGCTCTTATACACATATTCAAGCAAGAGCCTACAGATTGTATGAAACTGTGACAGGGAAAACCCCAGCAGATAATAACAAGGGGGAAAATGTTATGACATGTTGTAGGGAGCTATATCATTCAATTTGGCGTATACCGGGATACAAACATGACAATGGTAAGTCTTGTATTAACCGCTAATGTGTAAATAGCTAATACATCCCTCCTCTTCATTCCTACCTACAGGAATCAGAGGGGGGAAATTTTCTTCATAAAAAGTGTTACTCCACACGTAACCACGGGGCTAATAAATGACTGATCACATCACTCATATACTTTAAAAGCTCTGGAAAATTGGGACGCTACCCTTTTTTAATTTCCCTATGAAATATATCGGGGTTTGGTGGGCAAAATCTGTAAAAAATTTAACAACAAAATTAATTATAATTACACAGATTTCACCGCACCCTACGGAATTCTTGTATGTCATGTTAAGGTTTTATTGATAATATAATTTCTCGTAAGCTGGTGCAGCACTGCCATTAAGTTAAGGATTAAAAGCAGCACTTTCCTCGTTACAATGCTCCGCGTCCTCCCCTCTAAGCTGATACTATGGTACTTTAAGCAAGATGACGCAGAGCGTCAGGGAGGGGATTCCAGCGCGGAGCGCGTGGAACCAGATAATCCTTAACTTAATGGTAGTGAAGCTGGTGCTGACGTAGGAAGCCCAACAAAAAACCACTGAAAAAAATGAAAACATAAACCCTTTTTATTCTGCTCGTGTGCAACAATTTGGTAAGTTAGGGCGGGATATTAAGAAAAAGAATAAGCTGTAAATAGATCATGATTAATATCATTGATGAGCATTGATATAGAACCTGCCTATAATATTTGGGATAATACCTTTATTAGTTTTACTAGTTCTCATGCGGCATGTATGGCGCAAGGAAAAATTGTAGGGTGGCAATAACACAGTGTATTCCACCGTTGATTTATCAAATTTTAAAACAGGTGAGTCACCATTTTGGATACACGCTTTGATGTCATTATTGTTGGGACAAGCTTCGCCAGTAGCTTTTTTTTACATCGCTATTTAGCTACTGCCCCCCAAACTGCACGGATTTTAGTCCTAGAGCGAGGGGATTTCTACGAACATAGATGGCGGATTAAAAATAGACAGCATACTAAAACCACCCTAGAAGAAACCTATATTAATAAAACACCGCATAAAGATTGGGTTTACAGTGTCTGCTTTGGTGGGACTTCTAACGCATGGTGGGCGTGTACCCCCCGTTTTTTGCCCAATGATTTTAGGATGAAAAGTCAATATGGTGTCGGGGTTGATTGGCCAATAAGCTATGATCAATTATCCCCTTATTATGATGAAGCTGAAAAATTAATGTTTGTGGCGGGGGACGGTGCGCCGTATCCACGCGCTACACCTTATCCACAACCTGCTCACAATTTGACTGATCCCGATAAAGTTTTACAACGCGCCTACCCTGATTTATATTTCCCCCAACCAACGGCACGCCCTCGGCTGGCAACACAAAACCGCCCAGCCTGTTGTGCCACAGGGGTATGTAGCTTGTGCCCTATGGATGCAAAATATACGGTACAGAATGAAATGCAGCATCTTTATGATGATCCGCGTATCACATTGGAGCTTAATGCGCATGTACTCACCGTGGAAACACAAGCAAAGGTGGCAACAGGTGTGCGTTACCAGCAAGCAGGCAAAGAAAAAATTGCCAAGGCGGATCTGGTCGCTTTGGGAGCTAATGCAGTATTTAATCCCTGTATTTTAGAGCGTTCGGGCTTAGATCATCCTTTATTAGGACGACGTATTGATGATCAGGTGAGTGTGATGGTGAGGATGGATTTAGAGGGTTTAGATAATTTTCAAGGCAGCACCAGCTTAACGGGAAATGGCTATATGCTGTATGACGGTGAACACCGTAAAGATTTTTCAGGCTGTTTGATGGAAAGTGCAAATATTCCCCAATTACGTGCAGAATATGGGCGGTGGCGACAACGTTTGTATATTAAGTGTATTTTTGAGAATTTACCTAATGATGCAAACCGTGTGCGGGTTAATCCTGAGAATCCATTGATGGCGGAAATCAGCCATGCTAATTATGATAGTTATGCACAAAAAGGCATTGATAATTTACATCGTGTTGCGGAAAAAGTATTTTCACCTTTGCCTATTGAGAAAATGACTATTTTAGAACCGACAAAAGGCGAGGCACATATTGTTGGATCAGTGGTGATGGGAAATGATCCAAAAACCTCAGTGGTAGATAAGCATTTAAAACACCATCAAGTACGTAATTTATTAGTGCTTGGGGGAAGTGCTTTCCCAACGGCTACACCTTCTAATCCTTCTCTGACCTTGTCTGCATTAAGCTTGTGGGCGGCAGAACATTTATAAAATATCCCTGTAGGGGCATCCCTTGTGGGTGCCCCTACAGATCAATTTATTTAGCTTCTTGTTGAGCAGCTTCTTCGGCTTGTTGCTTGGCAACATCAGCACGTACATCTTCCATATCAAGCTCTAATGCTTTACCTAAAATCTCTTTTAATTGAGATTCTGGTAAGCTTCCTGCTTCATTAAACAGCATGATTTGCTCTCTGAAAATCATTAATGTAGGAATGGAGCGAATACGGAAAGCTTGGGCAATTTCTTGTTCTGCTTCAGTATCAATTTTACCAAATACCACATTAGGGTATTCTTCTGACATTTTTTCAAAAGTAGGCGCAAAAGCTTTACAAGGACCACACCATTCAGCCCAAAAATCTAAGATAACCACATCATTATTTTCAATGGTTTCATTAAAATTTTCTTTTGTTATCGTTACTGCTGCCACAATGGCTCCTTTTTTAGGGAGAGCATGAATTGAGTTCAATCACATGCAAAATTTTAAAAAAATGTAGTCTATACTATGCTATCGCATGGACTAATTATCAAACTGGTTTTTGATAAAAAGCAGGCAAATTAACTATTTTGCATTGAGTAATGTTGCCACAGCGGCTTCAAGTTTAGAGCGTGGTAAAGCCCCTACAGTTGTTTCAATAACCTCTTTATTTTTAATAAAAAGCAATGTTGGGATACCACGAACGCCGTATTGAGCTGCTAGCTCAGATTGATCATCTGCATTCACTTTTCCAAAAACAATATTAGTATGTTCTTCTGATAAAGCTTCAAATACAGGAGCAATCTGGCGACAAGGGCCACACCATGTTGCCCAGAAATCCAATACAATCATATCATGATTTTCTAATGTTTCTTGTAAATTATCGCTTGTAATGTCAGTCGTTGCCATAATAAAAATTCCTTTAGCTCACTTATGTGAAGATGCTTTTATGATAATACATTTTAGTAAAATGAAACTAGCACAAAATGGATTTAGTCTCTTAGAATTACTGGTTTCATTATCAGTATTTGCACTGATTGCTGCGATTGCGTATGGGGGACTCAATAGCATTTTAACAATCCACAGCCATACACAGCAAGATAATAAACGTTTAGCGGCATTACAAATTAGCCTACATCGTATGACCGAAGATATCGCCCAATTTATCCCACGTTCAATTCAAAATCAGTATGGTGATCGTCTTCCTGCTTTACAAGGTACAAGTGAATCATTGGAGTTTACACGTGCAGGCTGGGCAAATTCACGCGCCCAACAGCGTAGTCAATTACAACGTGTACGTTATTATATTGATGAACACCAATTATGGCGTAGTTATTGGTTACATCTAGATCGAGCAGGGGATGTTGAACCAAGAAAAATCCCTTTATTACAGCAAGTCGAAACCTTAGAAATTCGCTATCTAGATCATAAAAATACATGGCATACAACATGGGGAAAAACTGATCACAGTACGCTAAATCCTCTACCCCTGCATTTAAAAGCCATAGAAATACAACTAACATTAGAAAAATGGGGAAAAATCACCCGCTTATTTGCATTAACATCAGGGCAGTGATCGTGGATATTTTCATACGAGGGCGTGGATTTTTTGGTATCATAGGCGATTAACTTTGCTGTGATATACGCCGTTCTGGCGGCTTATTATTTCATCCCTATTCCTACCGTTACATACGTATACAATGAGGTGTCTAATGCACTATTTGGGTGGCTCCGCGCTTTCTGATTTCCGCTGTGAAAAACTTTTAAGTACTGCTCAATGTGACAGTCCCACATTACGCCAAATCAGTGCCCGCTACATTTATTTTATTGACACCACAGCGGCATTAACCGACGCTGAATCAACACAATTACAGCAACTCCTTCCTGATTGCAGCCTCAGTGCATTACCTGAAGGTGAAAAACTGTATGTTGTCCCGCGTTTAGGGACGATTTCCCCGTGGTCAAGTAAAGCCACTGATATTGCTCATGTATGTGGCTTAACAATGATTAATGCCATTGAGCGTGGCATTATGTGGCAATTAAAAGCGGATTCAGCCTTAACAGCAGATGAAAAACAAATAATAAGCCAGCTACTTCATGATCGTATGACAGAAACGGTATTATTTGATATTCAAGAAAGTGATACTTTATTTGATCATGTTGCGCCACGTTCTTTAAATCGTGTCGATGTGTTAACAAATGGGCGTGATGCTTTAGTAGCAGCGAATAAGACACAAGGGCTTGCTTTATCAGATGATGAAATTGATTACCTAGTAGAAAACTTTATTGCCTTAAAGCGCAATCCTTCTGATGCAGAATTAATGATGTTTGCTCAAGCAAACTCTGAGCATTGCCGTCATAAGATTTTTAATGCAGATTGGGTAATCGATGGAGAAGAGCAAGATATTTCTTTATTCTCTATGATCCGCAATACTTATAATCAAAATCCTGAAGGGGTGTTATCTGCTTATAGTGATAACTCAGCGGTGATGGTAGGTCATCCAAGTCAACGTTTTTATCCTAACCCTGAGACCCAGCATTATGAAACAGTAGAAGAAGACAGCGCGATCTTAATGAAGGTGGAAACCCATAATCACCCTACCGCCATTTCACCGTTTGCAGGAGCTGCTACGGGTTCAGGCGGGGAAATTCGTGATGAAGGCGCGACAGGACGCGGCTCTAAACCGAAAGCAGGCTTAACAGGTTTTTCTGTGTCTTCTTTACATATTCCTGATGCACCGCGCCCGTGGGAAACGGATTATGGTAAGCCTGAGCGGATGGCAAGTGCCTTAGATATTATGATCGATGCACCTTTAGGCGGTAGTGCATTTAATAATGAATTTGGTCGTCCTAACCTTTGTGGTTATTTCCGTAGTTTTGAGCAAGATATTGCAGGGAAACGTCGTGGTTATCATAAACCCATTATGATTGCGGGTGGGGTTGGTAATATTCGCCCACAGCATGTTGAAAAAGGACAGATTGCCCCTGAGAATTTATTAATCGCGCTTGGTGGGCCAGCAATGTTAATTGGCTTAGGCGGTGGAGCGGCTTCTTCTGTTGCCGCAGGACATAGCCATGAAGAATTAGATTTTGCCTCTGTACAACGTGGGAATCCTGAAATGGAGCGTCGTTGTCAGGAAGTGATTGATGTTTGTTACCGTTTTGATGATAAAAACCCGATTGTATCTATTCATGATGTTGGGGCGGGGGGCTTATCGAATGCCTTCCCTGAATTGGTGAATGACAGTGAACGTGGGGCAATTTTTGATTTAGCGGCAATTCCTTCTGCTGATCCAAGTTTGTCACCGATGGAACTGTGGTCAAATGAGTCTCAAGAGCGTTATGTATTAGCCATTGATAAAACTGATCTGACACGTTTTGAAGCGATTTGTAAACGTGAACGTTGTCCTTTCGCAGTGATTGGGGAAGCCACCAGTGTGCGTGATTTACACCTGAGTGATCAGTCAAAAAATGAAGATGAAGTCATTAATATGCCTTTATCGGTATTATTAGGTAAGCCACCTAAAATGTTGCGTGATGTCAGCCATCACCAGCCTGAATTACCGCCTGTTAATACCCATGATATGGAATTAACAGAAGCCGCTTTACGGGTTTTACAACACCCTACTGTTGCCAGTAAAAACTTTTTAATTACCATTGGTGATCGCAGTGTCACAGGGTTGGTTGTGCGCGATCAAATGGTCGGCGCGTGGCAAGTCCCTGTTGCAGATTGTGCGGTGACAGCTAGCAGTTATCACAGTGATAACGGTGAAGCGATGTCTATGGGGGAGCGTACACCCTTAGCGATTATCAACGCGCCTGCGTCAGGACGGATGGCAATTGGGGAAGCGATTACTAATATTGCCGCCGCGCGTATTGATAGTTTAGGTGATATTGTATTATCGGCTAACTGGATGGCAGCGTGTGGGCAAGAAGGCGAAGATGCCGCTTTATTTGATACCGTGAAAACCGTGGGTATGGAGTTATGCCCTGCATTAGGCATTGCCATTCCTGTGGGGAAAGATTCTTTATCTATGCACAGTGTATGGGATGATAAAGCAGTCACTTCTCCTCTATCATTGATCATTTCCGCTTTTGGGCGTGTGACAGATATTCACCGTAGTTTAACCCCTGAGTTAAAAGGCGGTGATACACAGTTATTATTAATTGATTTAGGGAATAATAAAAACCGTTTAGGTGGTTCAATTCTGGCACAAACTTATAAAGAGTTTGGTAATGTTGCCCCTGATGTAGACAGTGCAGAAGAATTAAAAGCTTTCTTTAATGTGATCCAAACATTGAATAAAGAAGATAAGATTCTTGCTTATCATGATCGCTCTGATGGAGGATTATTCGCAACCTTGGCAGAGATGGCTTTTGCTGGACATGTTGGTTTAGATATTGATTTAGAAAATTTAGGGATGGATCACTTTGCGACCTTATTTAATGAAGAGCTAGGCGCGGTGATTGAAGTGCGTAAGCGTGATGCTGAGCAGGTATTAGCTACAATTGCTAAGCAAGGTTTAACTATCAATAATATTGGTGCAACTAATAAAACTGATACTTTAAACTTCTTCCATCAAGATACTTTAGTCCTCAGCCAGCCACGGGCTAAATTACAACAGGTATGGAGTGACACCAGTTACCAAATTCAACGCTTACGTGATAACCCAGAGTGTGCCCAACAAGAATTTGACCGTTTAACAGATAAAACCGATACAGGTTTATTTGTGGATGCAAAATTTGACTTACAAGCACCGAGTATTGCTGGCGCGCGCCCACGTTTAGCCATTTTACGTGAACAAGGGGTCAACGGTCAGATTGAAATGGCGGCCGCCTTTACTCATGCAGGCTTTGATTGCGTTGATGTACACATGAGCGATATTTTATCAGGTGATGTGACTTTAGCTGATTTTAAAGGCTTTGTTGCCTGCGGTGGGTTCTCTTATGGAGATGTATTGGATGCTGGGGGCGGCTGGGCGAAGTCTATTCTATTTAATCCACGCGCCTATGATGAGTTTTCTGCTTTCTTCCAACGCAGTGATAGCTTTGCACTAGGGGTGTGTAATGGGTGTCAGATGATGGCGCAATTACGTGACATGATTCCTAACGCTGATCATTGGACAAATTTTGCACGCAATACTTCTGAGCAATTTGAAGCCCGTCTGACGATGGTTGAAGTGAAGGAAACCCCATCCATTTTCTTACAAGGTATGGCAGGATCACGTTTACCATTAGTGATTGCCCACGGTGAAGGACGCGCCAGCTATGCCGATCAAGCTGCTGCTCAAGCTGCGGTGAATGCTGGGGTTGTCGCATTACAATATATTGATAATCAAGGGCAGGTCACAGAGACTTATCCTGCTAACCCTAATGGTTCACCTGAAGGGATTACCAGTTTAACGAATGCAGATGGGCGTTTTACAATTATGATGCCACATCCAGAACGGATTTTCTTAAGCAGCCAATATTCATGGTTGCCTGAGACATGGACAGCAAAAGAAAGTCCGTGGATGCAGTTATTCTGGAATGCACGCCGCTGGTTAGGCTAGTAATTATATAGAGTAGGTTATAATAAATAGCCTACTCTTAAGTTATTTTTTAAATAAAGGAGTGTATTTAAGCTGATAGGAACTGATGGAATTATAACTTTTTTAAATTTAAATCATATATTTATATCTGGTATTGTAATAGTGTTACTTAGCTTATTACGTTTTGTAAGCTACTGCTTATTTTTAAAGGAGATAACCATGAGTAATTTTTTAGGTTCATTTACTGAAACTATTTGGGCTATTTCAATTTCTATTGGAGCTGGGTTTTTACCAGCTTAAATACATTCAAAGTAATTTAAATTAAATATTTGTATAGTATGTAAATCTACTTATATAAATGCATTTATTATTTTATAATGGCTTATCTTATATTACTTTAAGTGATCCATTTATCTTATGTACCTGCATCATTTTTATAAATATCTTCTTTTATTACTTAGCTTATTTCTTTCTCTTCCTGCCTTTGCAACAGAACCTCCTCCTGATTTTCCTACAAATGAATTAATCAATCTTAAATTAGCTGCACTTTTTGATATTGAAATTATCTCCGCCACCAAGAAAAAACAATTACTTTCTGATACCCCCGCTGCAATATCAGTGATCACGGCTGATGACATTAAACGTTCAGGTGCATTACATATTGCTGAAGCTTTACGTATGGCATCAGGTATTTTTGTTGCACAAAGAAATAGCTATGATTGGTTTGTGGCGTCACGCGGTTCTTTTAATGAAAGTTTTGTAAATAAATTATTAGTACTTGTGGATGGGCGTAGTGTATATACACCACAGCTTTCACGCACTTATTGGAATGATCTGAATATTTATCTAGAGGATGTAGAACGTATAGAGGTGATCCGTGGCTCAGGGGGTGCTATTTGGGGAGCCAATGCAGTGAATGGTGTAATTAATATTATTACTAAATCTAGTCATGATACACAAAATACGGTTGTACAACTGGGAAAAGGAAACTTGATTGAGCATATCCTCAGTGTACGTCATGGAGGGGCTGTATCCCCACACAGTAGTTATCGTGTCTATGCACAAGAAACTAAAAATAACCCGACTAAAAATCCCTTACTCGCTGATAGTGCACAGATGCAACAAGCAGGTTTCCGTTTTGATAGTACAGTGGATTCAAAAACTGACTGGACAGTACAAGGCGGTATTTCTAAGCAAAAAGCAGATGATATTCATGTAGAAACTTACGCCCCTAGCCTATTTAAAACAGATACCCATTTTTTATCAACACAATGGAATCATGAGATAACAGAGACAAATAAATTAAGCTTAAAATCCTATTATAGTTATGAAAAACGTAATACATCTATCATAAATATTGATAGCTTAGTATTTGATGTTGATTTTACTCATCAATTTCAGCTTTCAGAAAAACATGCCATTATCTGGGGGGGCGGGTATCGAAGAACCCATCATCATGTTAATGAAAACTCCTTAATTAAAGGCAATCCATTAAGTGGGCATCAGCAACTCTTTAATACCTTTATTCAAGATGATATTGCTATCAAACCTAATTTACATTTAATTTTAGGGGCAAAATTAGAGCATAATGATTATACAGGACTGGAGTTTCAGCCTAATATTCGCCTTGCATGGACACCTTATAAACATAATTTACTTTGGGCTGCCATTTCACGCTCAATCCATACGCCTTCTCTTGTGAATGATCAAGTAGAAGCAGTATTAAAAGTTCCGCCTAGTTTGCAACAACTTAATCCACAATTATCATACCTCCAATATATTGGAAACAAGGATTTAAAGTCAGAATCAATTATCAGTTATGAATTTGGGTTTCGTCATGCTATTGCTTCAAATTTAACATGGGATACAAGTTTTTTTTATAATGACATTAATGATCTTATAATTACCGAGTCCTATCTTGTCATTAATCAAGAAACAGGGGAAATTGGTATTTTAAATCCTCAATCTAATAATATGGATGGGTACAGTTTTGGAGCAGAAAGCAGCCTAAAATGGCATCAAGGCAAGTGGACATTTAATTTTAATTACAATTATTTAAATATTGTTGTCTCCAGTGCTCCCGGAATAAGAATAGAGGATGAATTAGACCAAGATAATCCTGAACATCGTTTTTCACTCTATACATCTGTTGATATAACACCAAGCTTTCAAGCAAATATGAACCTCTATTATGTGAGCCATCTACCTAAGAAAAATATTGATGAATACCTCAATACAGATATCACTCTTTCATGGACAATAAATAAAAATATGCGCTTATCTGTAATAGGAAAAAACTTATTCGACAAACAACATGCAGAATATTTTCCACATATGTATGAACCACTTACTACAGAAATACCACGTAGTATTTATACACAACTACATTGGCAATTTTAGCTAAATATATTGTGGGGCTTTTCTTATATCAATGTGATATACCAATTATTAGGTAACAGAAAAGTCTTCCCATGTTTATCTAAAATTTGTACTTTTACATGGTAAGTTTTTTTGCTTGCATCCTTGAAATACAGTTTTTTATTGATACCTGAATAAAGATAGTTGTTATGAGAAAAATACTTTGCCACATCATTACGTGGTATTGCTGATATCAATGGAATCTGTAGTGTATCATCAATAATAAATGTCACTTGTTTAACGGTTTGTTGATTTTCAGTATCAATGACCCACCCCTCTATATCTACCTTTTGATCACGACTTAAGTTAAATGTCTTACTACTTTCTAGTCTATTTTGATTAATCGTGACAGAATAGCGAAAGTTAGGGGGGAGATGTAGCACTTCATTTTTTTGATATATTTCATCATTTTTATCGGAAAAAATGCTTATTTTGTTAGTAGAAAGTGTATGAGAAAGTGCTCTAACATAAGAGGGGAGTGGATGGGCTGCTGCCAGATCGTTCATGGCAGCAGCACGATAGTTTTCCACATTGATTTTAATTTTTTCTAAACGTTCCTTATGTTCAAAACTGGCATCTATACCATAAAAAGTGGTATTGACTACACTAATCATTAATAAACCAATACTTATATTGATGGATAGAAATTGATTTTGTTTAAACCAATGGGTAAATAAAATAATAAAAATACCTAATATACCAAATGTTGTAAAAGTGGTGTATCGAGATGAAAAAGCTTGTTCTACCCCAAATTCCGCGCGCCCTATTGCAATCAAGCTCACAGAAAGCAACATAAAAATAATTAGAGCAGTAGATATGACATGATAAGCTTCTATTTTATTTAGCCTAAAAAATAAATAAAGCGCGTAGAAAGAAGCAATAATAATCATTGCCCCAATATAGAGTGCAAAACTTTGAAAATCAGGTGTTGCTAATACATTACCTAAAAAACTGAGGATATAGATAAAATATTGGCTAAAACTAAAATGGCCTATTTCTCCTGAATGAGCAGAGTGGAGATTAAAATTATAAAAATAAAGGCTTAATACTAATAAGAAGCTGATACCCCATATAAAAAACTTAACTCTCATAGACTTGCTATGTAGTAATTTTTGCTTATAAGCAAGCCAGATGAGTAGTCCTCCCCCAATTCCCCATATTGATAATGTATTACCAAAAGAAAAACTACCAATAAAGGCGGTTAAGAGCGCAAAAATAAAATATCGTTGTTTTTCTATACCATAAAAAAGAAAATAAAAGGTGCTGATAAACATTAATAGAGCTAAAAAAATAGCAATTTGCCATCCCCACAATAAATTTTCCCATTGCTGAAAACCAAATGCTAAAAATAATAAAGGTAAAAGGACAAAATAGGTTTTATATGAGTTGTGCTTTTCTATAGAAAAATAACTGTATAGCAATAACATAACACTGCTAACTAGTAATAACCAGTTAAGGTATAGTTCGGCTAAAATATTGTATTCTGTGATTAAAAAAAGTAGGAACATCATTAAACGCGGGAAAAATAAACGATGTTCATTATGTAATGCAGTAAAGTTATCTAAATGCAATTCACCAGCAAAATGGCGTTCTAATAAAAATACAAATTCCCATTGATCCCAGTAGGGTATATTAACGCCAAAATAAGCAATATAAAGTAAACAAAGTAGGGCAGGGGTAAAAAATATAGAGAACTGAATAAATTTATTTTTCACAACATGATAGCTTTATAAATTGAATTGATATAAACATAGTGTATTTAAATTAATAATACAAAAAATTTCTCATTATGGGTATAGCGTTTTATATGCTAGAACATTTTTGATGTAAAAAGAAAAAAGTGGCTTTAAGTACTTTGCTTTAAGAGACTAAAAATGTTACACCTTATTTAAACGTCTAATATATTTTACATACAAGGATTATTATGTCTGTTGATATTGGTGCACAGTTAAAGCGTGTACGTGAAATGAATAAATTATCGCAACGAGAATTGGCAAAACGGGCAGGGGTGACAAATAGTACTATTTCTCTTATTGAACAAAATCGTGTGAGTCCTTCTGTTAGCTCATTAAAAAAAGTATTGGAAGGGATCCCCATTTCTTTAGCTGATTTTTTTACGATGGATTTAACTGAAAAGAAACAGGTATTTTTTGAATCAAAAGAATTACCTGATTTAGGGACAAAGGATATTGCGTATTATTTATTAGCTTTTAACCGCCCTGACCGTGCGATGTCTGTTATTCATGAAGTGCATCAACCGGGATCGGATACTGGGGTAGAGATGTTAAAACATTCAGGGGAAGAGGGAGGGGTTGTGATTAAAGGGGAAATTGAGTTAACAGTAGATGAGGATGTTAAAATTCTTAAACAAGGAGATGGTTATTATTTCGATAGTTTGTTGCCACACCGTTTCCGTAATTTAACAGAAGAGGTCTGTGAGTTAATCACGGCCAATACACCTCCCGTATAAATACAGTATTTAAAGATAACCTACTTACTTTTAATCTAAAATGAAAAAAGTTAGCAGGTTATCTCAAAAATTACTTTTTATTCTAAGATTTCACGCCCATTTAATGGTTGGATAGGACGGTTGTTTGTATGATGTAACACTTTTGCAAAAGCATCAACCTGTGATTGAGAGACAGTGACAGGGTTTTTCATTACTAACCATGTTACGCCTTCAGTACAAGGTGGGGTAGTCAGTGAACCACTAAAGCGGTAGTAATCACGGTTTTCAGGTAATAAATTTTGTACTTTTATTGTTGCTTTTAATTTATGCTCATCTCCTGCTTTTTCTGGTAATTGCTGCCATACTTTAGCTAATAAAGGGTTTTCATCTCCTAAATCAAATACGACACCCACTACAGCCAGTTTGCCTTCTTTGTTAGCATGAACAAGGTGTACTTCTAAAGGAAAAGATTTACCTTTAATATGGTTTTCACTAGGTGTGTGAAAATGGAATTGTTTTAACTCAAAAACTTCCCCAGCTACATCAATGGTACTACCTGCAGCATAATTAGCTTGTACAGTGTGTCCATTATTTAGCACAACTGTTGCATTTGTTCCATAATTGAACTTGATAGGGGGTAGGTCTTTATCAACAAAGCTATTTAAATCAATAGGAGATTGTGCTTTTCCTGTTGCACATGTTGCATAATCTGCTTTTAATGAACCCCAATTTTCAGGTGCGCCTTCTCCTGCGTATCCCCATTTAGCTGACGTTGCTGCGTGTGCACTAACACTACACGCAAGGGCTAAACCAATTAAACTTCCTTTGGTGTATACACTCATGTTTCTCTCCATTACATGATGAGGTTTATCTAAATCCAATGGTAATTAATCGTAATAGCTAATACAAGTAATTATTATGAATAAAATAGTGTGTTTTTGTATGATAAAGTAATAACAAATTAAATTTAGGCAAAAAAAATCCTTTTATTCCTTGGCTATCTTATACAGCCAAGGAGTAAAAGGAATAAAAATCAACAAAGGAAGATGTTAGAAATTAAAGCAATAATAACGCCAATTTCTAATTGTTTTTTATTTCTTCCTTTAAAAACTTATTTTAAGCTATAAGAATCACCTAATTTTTTTTCTACAAGATTATTTTGTAATTCTACATAATTAGGCAGCCCATTTTTATATGGAGGATAATCTTCCCCTGCAATAAGTGGCTGTAGATATTCACGACATGCTTCAGTAATACCAAAACCATCTTCAGTGATGTAATTTTCAGGCATCATTTTTTCAACATTGGCAACATCAGCTAAATCAGCTGATCCAATTTCCCATTGATAAGGATTATTAGAAGTTCTCACAATAGCAGGCATCACTGCATTTTTACCTGATACCGCAAATTCTATTGCTGCCTTACCTAGAGCATAGGCTTGTTCTACGTCTGTTTTAGAAGCAATATGACGAGCAGAACGTTGTAAATAATCTGCTACAGCCCAGTGGTATTTATAGCCTAATTCTGCTTTCACTAAATTGGCTAATACAGGGGCAACACCCCCTAATTGAGCATGACCAAAAGCATCACGTACGCCTGCATCAGAGAGGAATTTACCTTCTGCATTACGCACCCCTTCTGACACTACAATAGAGCAGTAGCCATATTTTTTTACAGTTTCATCAACTTTAGCTAAAAAGGTTTTTTCATCAAAAGTCACTTCTGGGAATAAAATAATATGCGGTGCATCGCCTTCTTTTTCAGCAGCTAATCCACCCGCTGCTGCAATCCAGCCTGCATGACGACCCATGACTTCTAAAACAAATACTTTTGTAGAAGTCTCTGCCATCGAGGCCACATCAAAGCTTGCTTCACGAATAGAGACCCCTACGTATTTAGCAACCGATCCAAATCCGGGGCAGTTATCTGTAATGGGTAAATCATTATCAACGGTTTTAGGAATACCGATGCAAGTAATCGGGTAACCCATTTTTTCACCAATTTGCGACACTTTATGCGATGTATCTTGCGAATCTCCCCCACCGTTATAAAAAAAGTAACCAATATTATGCGCTTTGAATACTTCAATAAGGCGTTCATATTCTTGTTGGCTTTCTTCTAAACCTTTTAATTTAAAACGACAAGAACCAAATGCACCTGATGGTGTATGGCGCAATGCGGCAATATCAGCCTCTGATTCTAAGCTGGTATCAATTAACTCTTCTAATAATGCCCCAATAATGCCATTACGCCCTGCATACACTTTGCCTATTTTATCAGGATGTTGGCGTGCTGTTTCAATGACACCACATGCACTGGCATTAATTACCGCTGTCACACCTCCAGATTGGGCATAAAATGCATTTTTTACGGTCATAATTATTCCTTCAAAAAGATAGGTTATATAAAAAATAGTAGCTAAAAATAAATGTAAATTATTGCTTTTTAAGATATTTACTGGATTTTTGCTGATATATTCCATACAATTATACAGCTAGATAAGCTAAATAATTTGTATAAGCTTTTATTTATGGTTTAATATAATAAGCGATTAACATTATTGCAGCGCAAAACTAAATAGAACTTACTCTATTCTATCAAAAATTAAAATTGATGATGTGCGCATGGCAAATTAAAACTGTAATTTGCTGCAATGCTATAAACTCGGTACAATGCAGCTCAAATTTTAGCTGATAATGCTTCTATATTTTGGCTAAAAATTTTACATGAATATAATAATTTAACCTAATTAATCACCAACACTTATAATTAGGTTACTTTATATGCTGCGATTTCGATTAAAAAATAGGTATGACAACGTATTTTAGCTGGGTAATGTCAAATCCTATTTAAATATTTTAAGTGTGGATTTATTGAACCCTAACGTTGATAGCCTATTTGCGAAAGTGATGACTTTGATATTCATTTTTTTATAATCCGCTCCAATGCTTGACGGGGGTATAATGAGCACAGATACTGTCACTATTACTGATAACGCAACGGGTAAATCCATTGACTGTTCCGTACGTCGTGGAACACATGGTCACCCAGTTGTTGAGTGCCAATCTTTAGCAAAAGAGCTGGGCATGTTCACATTTGACCCCGCCTTTATGACCACTGCCAGTTGTGAAAGTGCAATTACTTTCATTGATGGTGCCAAGGGTATCTTATTACACCGTGGTTACTCCATCGAAGACCTTTCCGCTAACGCAAGTTACCTTGATGTGTGTTACCTTCTGTTAAATGGTGAACTGCCTAACGCAACAGAAAAAGACGCGTTTGAGTCAGAAATCCGCTCTCACACCATGTTAAACGAAGGTTTACGTAATATTTATAACGGTTACCGTCGTGATGCCCACCCTATGGCTATGATGATTGGTATTGTTGGGGCTTTATCCAGTTACTACCATGACACAATGGATATTAATAACCCTGAGCACCGTGACTTATGCGCTAAACGTTTGATTGCAAAAATCCCTACTATTGCAGCAAACTGTTACCGCTACACAATGGGCTTACCTTACACCTACCCACGTAATGATGTAGGCTATGCAGAAAACTTCTTACAAATGATGTTTTCTGTCCCAGCAGAAGAATACAAAGCTAACCCAACAGCTGTTAAAGCATTAGAATTATTAATGATTCTACATGCTGACCATGAGCAAAACGCCAGTACTTCTACTGTACGTTTAGCAGGGAGTTCTCAAGCTAACCCATTTGCATGTATTGCAGCAGGGATTGCAACTTTATGGGGACCTGCACACGGTGGTGCAAATGAAGCTGTTATCAACATGTTACATGAAATTGGTGATAAGAGTAACATTCCTGAATACATGGAAAAAGTAAAAGACCGTGCTAACCCAACTCGTTTAATGGGCTTTGGTCACCGTGTCTACAAAAACCATGACCCACGTGCTACAATTATTCGTGGTATTTGTCATGAGTTATTAGAAGATTTAGATCCAGCACGTCGTGAAATGTTTGATACAGCAATGGAATTAGAGCGCATTGCGTTAGAAGATCCATACTTCATCGAGCGTAAATTATTCCCGAACGTTGACTTCTACTCAGGTATTATCTTAAGCGCATTAAACATTCCTATGAACATGTTCACAGTAATGTTTGCTTTAGCACGTACAGTAGGCTGGATTGCACAGTGGAAAGAAATGTTAGAAGAACCATCTATGAAGATTGGTCGTCCACGTCAATTATACATTGGTGAAGCACAACGTCCTGTTGACGCTAAATAAAATTAAGCTTCATCATAAAGCAATAATTAAAATAGACTATGATTATAGTAGGTAGGTCACAGATTAATATGGATGCTTATTACAGATGTTAATACATACCATGATTATCATACAACAGTGTGATCTAAATTAATTATTGTAAAAAAAGGACATGTCTCTATTGAGGCAGTCCTTTTTTTTTATCACCCCGCTTTTAGGTTTTTTAAAAGGCACATATGCCAAATACAGTCGATTAAAACAACTACCTTAGATTTCTTGGAGGATTTTATGAGTAATGGACGTGATGTAGTGATTGTCAGTGGTGTCAGAACAGCTATTGGTGATTACGGCGGGTCATTAAAAGATGTTGCCCCAACAAAACTGGCAGCACTTGTTGTTGAAGAAGCTTTAAAACGTGCAAATGTTGAAGGTGCTGACATTGGTCAGGTCGTATTTGGTAATGTTATTCATACCGAACCTAAAGATATGTATTTATCACGTGTTGCGGGTGTTGATGGCGGTGTACCCATTGAAACGCCTGCCTATACCTTAAACCGCTTATGTGGTAGTGGCTTGCAAGCCATTGTTTCTGCAGCACAATGTATTATGACAGGGGATGCAGATGCTGCTGTTGCTGGGGGGGCTGAAAGCATGAGCCGTTCCTCTTACAGCTTGCCCACAGGACGTTGGGGACAGCGTATGGGTGATGGTCAAATGATTGATATGATGGTAGGTGCATTATCTGATCCATTTGATAAATACCATATGGGTGTTACTGCTGAAAATGTCGCAGAGAAATGGAATATTTCTCGTGAAGATCAAGATGCTTTAGCCGCTGAAAGTCATAAACGTGCTGCGAATGCACAAGCTGAAGGTTACTTTAAAGATCAAATTTTACCTGTTGAGCTAAAATCACGTAAAGGCTCTACTTTCTTTGATACAGATGAGCATGTTCGTGCTGATATCAATGTAGAAGGTTTACAAAAATTACGCACTGTTTTCAAAAAAGAAGGCGGGAGTGTCACGGCAGGAAATGCTTCAGGTATTAATGATGCCGCTGCTGCTGTGGTCTTAATGGAAGCAGAAAAAGCGAAAGAAAAAGGCTTACAACCTTTAGGCCGTCTAGTGGCTTATGCACACTCTGGTGTAGAGCCTAAATATATGGGGATTGGGCCTGTTCCAGCAATTAAAACTGTATTAGAAAAAGCAGAACTCAGTATTGCTGATATGGATGTGATTGAATTAAACGAAGCGTTTGCAGCCCAAGCTTTAGCTGTATGTCGCGACTTAGATTTACCAATGGATAAAGTGAATCCTAATGGAAGTGGTATTTCTCTAGGTCACCCAATTGGTGCAACAGGTGCACTCATTACTGTTAAAGCCTTATACGAATTACAACGTACAAATGGACGCTATGCTTTAGTCTCCATGTGTATCGGTGGGGGTCAAGGGATCGCTGCTGTATTTGAGCGTGTATAGTATAAAAATCTAACATGCAAATCCCCATCTAGTATGTGATATAACTAGATGGGGTAATAGTATCTGAATATAACGATACCAGCCTATAAACGATAAATTAGTTAAACCATGCTGTATAGAGTTTACTAATTTCTCCTTTCTCAATTAACTCACCTAATGCTGCATCAACACGTTCTTTTAATGCTGCATTTTTTTTATGGAAAGCCAGCCCAACAGGAGTGCCTTCCCCCATTGAGAAAATTGTTTTGACTTTAAAATCATACTTTTTAACAGTATACATACCCACAGCTCTAGGGGTAATAACAGCATCTACTTTGCCTTCTTTTAGTAACTGCATCGCTTTTTCTTTATCTTCTTTACGAATTAAGCGTGCTTTTTTAAACATGCCTTTTTCTTCTAGGTATTCTTCTATTTGTGAATGTTTATCCCCTGAGATCATTTTACCTTCCAAATCTTCCAAAACATTGATTTCAGTATTATCTGCACGGACTAAAATAACTTCTTGGCGTGCATAATAAGGCTGTGTAAACAAAAAGAAACGGCGACGAATATCGTTAATTTCCATCCCTGTAATACAATCCAACTTATTCATACGTAGCTGAGTAAATACATGTTCCCAATCTTTTTGGTAGAATGTGATATCTTGTTTCAAATGCTTGGCAACCAAACGTAACACATCAGCATCAAACCCCTTTGCTTTACCCTCTGTTTCAAATTGGTAAGGTGGATAATTTTTAGCAATACCACATTGTAATGCCTCTTCTGCATGAGCTTGTTGGAATGATAAAAATAGGGCCATATATAAAAAAATGCCCATTACTCTAACGTTACAATACATAATTGCTCCCTTAAAATTATTACTTTTAAATAAATTTTTTATAGTATGTGAATCATATTATAAAATACTATTCTTATACTTACTTGATAAAGTTTTGTATGTTATACATCCATACCAGTAACCGACTTGAGCACCTTTCTACAGTGCTTGCCTATGTTCTTTCTCAACCACTTGCTGACCCTTTGGCACGAGAAACAATTGTTATTCAAAGTTTAGGGATGTCTCGTTGGTTATCTATGAGTTTAGCTGAAAAATTAGGGGTGTGGGCAAATGCTGACTTTCCTTTTCCTGAAGCAATTGTATGGCGTATTTTTCGCTCTGTCTTACCTCAACTACCTGACACTTCTAAATTTAAACGTGAAGTCATGACATGGAGTCTAGTAAAACTCCTACCAGAATTTATTGATCACCCTGATTTTAAAGAGCTTAATCACTACTTAACCGATGATCAGCATGGGGTAAAATTATTCCAATTGGCAAGTCGTATTGCAGATGTGTTTGACCAGTATGTTATTTTTCGTTCTGATAATATTGCGACATGGGAAAATGATGAGCAACCCCTATTATGGTTAGATCCTGCTTATGATAGTTATGCACAGTGGCAAAAAATTTTATGGCAAGCCTTGGCTAACTATTATGATCATCACAGTGCACATACAAAACATCGTGCCGCTTTAAAACAGCAATTTTTTGACCAACTAGAGAAACAAATCCCTACACTTGGTTTGCCTCAACGTTTATCTATTTTTGGTGTATCCTCTTTACCGCCTTTTCATTTAGAAATCATTTTATCCCTATCTCATTTTATTGATGTGCATGTCTTTGCCTTAAACCCTTGCCAAGAGTATTGGGGAGATATTATCTCCCGCAGTGCTTTAGCAAAATTAGAAAAACACAAACCAGAACAAGCGGCTGTATTTGAATCAGGTAATAGCTTGCTGGCATCAATGGGGATGTTAGGGCGTGATTTTATTGATATGTTAGGGGATGAAGCCAATAAATTCCCTCACCATTATAAAGAATATTTTGAGCCTGCTGATAATCATACGCTATTAGCTTATATTCAAAATGATATTTTACAGTTAGAAGAGCGGGGCGATACTTTAGCCACAACACTGATTGATGAAACAGATAAATCGATTCAATTTCATGTCTGTTACAGCCCGATGCGTGAAATTGAAGTATTACATGATCAACTATTAGCTCTATTTGCACAGCATGATGATTTGCAACCCAAAGATATTGTGGTGATGATGCCTAATGTGGAGGTCTACGCGCCATTTATCCAAGCGGTATTTTCCAGTACAGAGAAAGAAGAAAAATACCTGCCTTATACCATTGCTGATCGGAGTTTACGTCAACAAAGTGAATTGATAGAGGCTTTTTTTGCTATTTTAGAACTGGAATACAGCCGTTTTACCACAAATGATATTTTAGATTTATTAGACTTTATTCCTATTCAACAAAAATTTGATCTTAATCTGAATGAATTGGAACTTATTCAACATTGGGTTAAAGAAACAGGTATTTGTTGGGGAGTAGATGCAGACAGTCGTAGTAACTTAAATTTACCCTCTTTTGCTGAAAATACCTGGGATGCAGGCTTAAAACGCTTATTACTTGGTTATGCCTTACCAGCTCATGAAAAAGCGGTTTTATTTCATGATATTGTGCCTTTTGATGATATTGAGGGACAAGATGCACAAATTTTAGGTAAATTTATGCACTTTATTGATCATGTGGTTAATACTGTGAATGCATTAAAAACACCCCGTACACTCAGTGATTGGAAAGTATTTTTATTAGAGGTATTGGAGAATTTTCTTACTGCTGAAGAAGAGTATGAATATCAATTACAGAGAATGCGGGATACCTTAGCTTCTTTAGAAAAAAATGCAGATGAAGCCTATTTTTCCAATGAAATCAGCAGTCGTGTTTTATTAACTTATTTACGCCATCATTTAGAAACTGATCCCCTACCTATGCATTTTCTAACTGGGCATATTACTTTTTGTGCCTTATTGCCGATGCGGAGTATACCTTTTCGAGTGATTTGTTTATTAGGGATTAATGACAAAGATTATCCACGTGCTGATGACAGTGTAAACTTTAATTTAATCAAAGTGGCACATGAACGCGGGCAGCGTCAACGAGGGGATCGGTCTCAGCGTTTAAACGATCGTTATCTTTTTTTAGAGGCGGTACTCTCTGCACGAGATTATTGTTATATCAGTTATGTAGGGCGCAATATTCATAATGATAGTATTCAACCGCCTTCTGTATTAGTCAGTGAGTTGCAAGATTATATTGAAACAGGTTTTATACACCCTAGCCAAAATTTATTAGCCAGCTTAACTACTTATCATCCATTACAAGCATTTAGTCCTGACTATTTCAGCAATGATAATACACATTTATTTAGTTATTCCAGTACTTATTATGCCGCCAGTCAAACCCTTGCTGCTAAACAAAATATGCTGGATCAGCCTGTTTCCCAACAACATTTAATTAATACCCAGCTACCTGAAGCCAATCAGGAGCAACGTACCATCAGCGTACAGCAGCTATTACGCTTTTTGCGCCATCCTGTAAAATTTCTATTACAGCAACGTTTAGGGGTACAATTAATTGAGAATACTGTACAACTACCTGTTACTGAACCGTTTACTGTAGATGCCTTAGATCGTTATCAGTTACATGAAAGTGTCACCCATGATCAATTAACCCATCGGCATACTCAGCAACAACATTATGCGATGACAAAAGCTTCTGGGCATTTACCGCATGGTGAAGTAGGTAAATTTATTTATAATAAAGAATTTCATGTTGTACAACCATTTATAAATGAAGTTCAACAATTACTCAGTACACAACATAAATTAACCCCTCATCTTATCCAAGAGATGCATTTTGAAGAACTGGGTTTAACCATCACAGGCACATTGGATAATTTATGGTCAGCGTCTTATATTTATTATCATTGCTCACGTTTAAAAGCCAAGCATTTTTTAGAAGCATGGATTCATCATTTATTATTAAATAGTATCAGTGCTGTGCCACCTTTACCGCGTTTTAGTCGCTTATTAGGGTTAGATAGTCAACAAGTTGCTTGCACACATTATGTTTTTGAACCCTTGAAACAGGAGGAAGCAAAGCAGTATTTAAGCCAGATACTGGCTTATTACTGGCAAGGTTTACACTCGCCTTTATATTTTTTCCCTGAAACCAGTTTAAGCTTTGTTCAAGAAACACAGAATCCTAAAAATACTAAGAAAACAGAAATGGAATTGTTGAAAAAAGCATTGCAAACAAAATGGGTAATAGAAGGAGATAAAAATAGTTATCAAGGTGAATCTAGTGATGCCTATTATCAACTTTGCTTTCATGAACCTGAACATTTATTAGAGGATGAAGAGGCTCAACAGCAATTTATTGATGTGAGCAAAATGATATTTGAACCTTTGCTAGATCATCTTAAACTAGAGGATGAAGAGTAGTTTTTAAATGGTGTAAATAATTAAAGTTTTATACATTTATCAGAAAATAATGATATCTATCAAACCGTAGCGGCGTTGTATGCAACGCTTTTCACTGAACCTAATTTAGCCATGATTAAGGACAGCGGGATAATTGAAAAATAAAACCTTTTCATCTCATTAATTCTATTATGGTGGCTATGAATTGATGTTTGTGGGATAAATGGGATCACGAGGACGTTGCGTGCAACGTCACTACAATATATAAGTATAATGACACCTGAGAGATCACAAACGTTCACAAAGTCTATTTGATTCTATTGCGTAATTTCAGTAAATAATAGAAAAAATACTTAAATTTGGTAAATTTACAGGCTAATATTTTATTTAGGAGTTTATACTTATGAGCGAATATCAGTACTATGAATTTCAAACAATTGATCGCACTTTAACCAAAGCTGAACAAGAAAAGATACGTGAACTTTCTAGTCGTGCACAAGTTAATGCTCGTTCAGCTCGTTTTACATATAGTTATCGTGATTTTCCTGCTGACCCTAAAGCATTAATGTGGGACTATTTTGATGCAATGGTATATGTCACAAACTGGGGGACTCGCCAGTTATTATTACGCTTTCCATTAGAGGCTGTTGATACCAATCTTGTATTAAAATATACCACAGAAGAAACAATTGAAGCTTATCAAAAAAGTGGCAAGCTTTTAATAAGTATAGAATGTCAAATAATGGATTATGATGACTGGGTTGATGGTGAAGGCTGGTTATCCTCTTTAATTCAATTACGAGAAGATATTCTTCAAGGTGATTTTAGGCTGCTATATATAGCTTGGTTACGGTCTGGAGAGGGTAGTGATTATTATGAGGCAATTAGTCATGACACTGTTGAACCCCCTATACCAGCGGGTTTAGGTACATTATCTCAATCTCATAAAGATTTTATGCAGCTCTTTGGTATTGATCCTAGTTTAGTTGGAGCAGCTGCTCAATGTAGCCCATCACTACCAAATACCTCAAAAATGCCCCCTTTACCACAAGTTGAAAAAATATTAGATGAAATACTATTAAGGAGTAAGACAAGTCTATTACAAGCAATTAAACAAAATAAACTAAAGGAAACTGAACTTAATTTAGTAAGAGAATTACACTTAGCACTCCATAAAGTACCAGCAGGTGTTTCAGGACAACGTACATTAGGTACGTTATATAATTTAGCAGCAGATATTGCAAAACAACAAGCTGAAATTGAGTATAAGAAAAGGGAAGCAAAGCGTATAAAAGCTTTAAAAAAATTAGCTCAACGCGAATCTTCCACTTGGCGGGAAGTAGAAACACTTTGTGACGCTAAAAAAGGGGCTTCTTATAAAAAAGCAGTGGATTTATTATGCCAATTACGTGATTTAGCCGAATATAAAGGTGAAACAATTGATGAACGCCTTAAAGAACTATTAAAAAACAGACAAAAATATCGAGCACTATTAGCACGTTTGGAAGAGCAGGGATTCATTACAAGGTACTAGGATACACATAAAGAAGGCACCCACAAGGGGTGCCCCTACATATTATTGTTATTCAATTTCACTATGAGACTTCCGATCCTGCTGTTGTTTTTTCTTATATTGGTGTACATAACTACGGTAACGTCGTTCAGCCCATCGCCATATATAACTACGCGCCTCATTTTGCCCTGTAATAATATAAGCTAAAATTGAATGATCTTTTTGTGTCCATTCCAGCCAATTTTTACTACTTTGTGTACCACACCATAAAATTTTATCCCCTATCGCTATTTTTGTATTTTTATGGGGTAATAAAATCTTTTCTTTCCCACGTAATAAAAATAAAGGTAAATGAGCTAAATTTTGATCACGTTGACATGGATCAGCAAGTAATTGCTCAATACGTATAGTTTGATATTCTTCAATTGCTTGGGTAATGGCAGGACTGTTTTTTTCAGTAATAGAAATTTCCCATAGTTTGGGGCGTTGTGCATCAATCAAGTGGTCTAGGCGTAGGCTTAATTCATTTGTCCAGTCATTATCTTGTAAACGTGTCATAGACATAAAGTCATTTAATAAAGGAGTAGAGAGTAAGATACGAATATAATCAGCAATGATCTGACTCGCCTGCATGACAATATCTGCTTTTGCAGCCTCAAAAATGATACTGTTGTCTGCAATATTTTGACGAATAACAACAAATAAATCTGGATTTAACCCTCGTGCGGTCATGACTATAGAAAGGTTATCAATATCATCTGCTGTGCCTGCAATAATCCCTACCGCTTCTTTAACATGAGCTTCTAATAATGTGATCGCCTCAGTGCCTCGCCCTGTCACCAATTCGGTACGAGGGTAACCTTTTTCCTCAGGTGCAACTTCAATTACAACCAACTGAATATTAGGATCATTTTTAAGCACATCATGTACAGCTTTCCCAAAGCGTCCATAACCACATAAAATCCATAAACCCCGCTTAGGGGGCACCAATTGATCACACACTACCTTTTTTCGTCGTCCTGTTAACCATTCTCTTAATAGATGTAAGCTAGGAATATGTAAGACAATACGTAGCTGTGCAGCAAAAATATCAAAAGGATTAATAATATAATCGGTACCAAATGATCCCATGTTAGCAGCAATCTCATGAGACTCTACACGGCAAATTGCTTTGAGTTTAGGGTTCATTAATTTAGTCGTGATCGCAATATGTAAATTAGCCAGATTATTATTAGTAATCGCAACCACGCCTGCACAATGGGGATTTTTTAAGCCCCCTTCTATTAAGTAACTGGGTTTACTGGCATCAGCACAGAAACTGGGCACATATACTGGGTAATTCTCCATTGTTAACAGGTCGATATGTTCCTGCTCTAGCTCAATCACTACTGAACGCGTAAAACGCTCTTCTAAATCACTGACTAAAGCGCGTCCTGTATCGCCATAACCACAGACGAGATAAAATGGTTCGTGAATATGTTTTACTGTTTGTGAAAATCGGCGCAAGGTAAAGGCGCGTTGCAAGGCTTTATCTTGTACCAGTGCCAGCAATGCCCCAATCGCATAAATCCAAGAAACCACCGCAAGATACATAGAAAAAGTGACCCACATGCGTTGGGCATCGCTGAATTCATACGGGATTTCACCAAAACCAATAGTTGTCCCCATAAAAGAGACAAAATAGAAGGCATGAAAAAAACTCATGTACCATTCTTGCCCTTGATCATCAACCCCAGGGATTAAAGTAATCCCAATAATAGTGATGGAGTAGACACTAAGCAGAACTAACAAGGGGACACGCATACGGCGCATTACTAGAAAAATAACCGTGCTCATTGAATAAGACATAATAAATTAACGGCGTAACATGATGGTTTCAACAACAAGCAATAACACTGATACCACATTAGCCAATAATGCCCCCCCTGATAAGGAAACAATACTTGCCATGGTGCTAGCAGTCATCCCTGTTTGATCAATATGTGTACTCACCCCCCACACAATGGCAGCACTGATAAGCTGTAAATCAGCCACTAAGCTTGTTGCCACTAATACCGCGCCCATTTGTGAGCGATCACCAAATTTTAAAATAGTAGCAATTAAATTTACTACAATTGCAGCGGCAAGTTCATATACATGATGATGGTTTGGGTTATCCATATCACCAATGAAAAAACCAAAGTTAAGTGTTAATGCCATGACAATAAAGAAACCAAAAACAACTTTTTCAGGATTCATCTCTACATATCTTTATAAGTAATAAAAAAACAGCACAGTATATACAACTTTTTAATCATCAGCATGAAAAATAAGCCATATATATAATGAAATAAGCTTATATAGCACTGTGTAATTGCTTATCTAATTGAATTAAACGTTTGGGGGTTCCAATATCATGCCAACACCCTGTGTAATACTCACCACTGACTTGATGCTGTTGCATTGCATTCTTTAATAAAGGAACCAGTGAAAATGATTTTTCCTGCTTTTTTTGGCAAGATTGAAATAAATCAGGATGATACAAGCCAATCCCACTAAATGTTAATCGTGTTCCTGTATCCATTGAGACCTGTTTATCTATTAGCGTAAAATCTCCCTGTGGATGTTGTTCAGGATTATCAACAAGTACTAAATGAGCTAATTGGCTTAATTTATGATCACGTAATTGGGTAAAAGGATAATCTGTCCACACATCACCATTCACCACTAAAAAAGGCGCGTTACCTAATAAAGGCAATGCATTAAAAATACCCCCTCCCGTATCTAAAGCATGAGGGGATTCTGCAGAGTAGTGTAAACGCACCCCATAACGTTCCCCAGTCCCCAAATACTGTACAATTTGTTCCCCTAAGTAGGCGTGATTAATAACAATATCATTAAAACCAGCTTGCTGTAAGGCATCAATATGATGCTCAATTAAGGCACGCCCTCCTACTTTTAATAAAGGTTTGGGGGTTGTATCGGTTAAAGGGCGCATCCGTTCTCCACGCCCTGCTGCTAAAATCATTGCGCGCATCATTACACCTCACATGATTGTAATGATAAAACAGCTGGTAATACACGTTGCTTAGTTAATTCATGTAAGGCAGCAAACTCAGGATACTTAGCAGATACTTCAATAATATAGCGTAATGTTTGAGGAATATCAGCAAGATAGCCAATTTTACCATCACGATGATATAAGCGTGCAAAAATACCAGCTACTTTAATATGTCGCTGCAAGCCCATTAAATCAAACCAACGCATAAACTCGGTATAAGTTGCTGTGACAGGCAACAGGTTTTCAGCTTGGGCGCGTTTAAAATAGAAAGTTGTCCATGTCATTAATTGCTCATCAGACCATGAAATATAACAATCTCGCAACAATGAGACGAGATCATAGGTAATACCCCCAATAACAGCATCCTGAAAATCGATGATAGCAGGGCTATTATTTTGGTGAGTGAGTAAATTACGTGAATGATAATCACGATGTACAATAACTTGCGGTTGTGCTAATGCACTCTCAGTAAGTATTGAAAAACAATGATTTAAAGCCTCTTTTTCAGTTTCAGAAAGGCTGAATGAAATATGTTTTTCTAGTAACCAATCAGGAAAAAGAGACATTTCGCGCTGTAACAAGGTCTCATCATATAAAGGTAAACCTGTTTTATCTGTTTTCTGCTGTAAAGTGACCAAGGCACACATGGCAGATTCATAGAGTGCATCAGCACATTCAGGGGTATTTTTTAGCTGAGGCAAGTATAAATCATCACCTAAATCAGAGAGCAGTAAAAACCCCTGTTCTAAGTCTTGGGCGATAATTTGGGGCACATTTAAGCCAGCGGCTGAAAAGCGTTTTGCAACGTCTATAAAAGGTAGACAATTCTCTTTTTCAGGCGGGGCATCCATTATTATATAGCGTTCATTTGCAAGAATCAGACGATAATAACGTCGAAAGCTGGCATCATTTGTAATCGCTATAGGCTGTGGATCGTTGATACCAACGGTTTTTTCTAACCATAAAATAAGTTGACTGAATCGCTTAGTCATATGTTTTTACCTAAATAATTTGACATAATAATACTAAATTTATATACTACTGTTTGACATAATAATACCTGAGAGCTATACTAAGCTTTAATCAATGCAACTTTTTTAGATTGAGTCTAAAAAAGTTAGCACTTTACTCAGGAGAGTGCTAAAATAAATTTCAGATTACAAGAATTTACGGGGAGATAACCACTATGTCATCTGCATTAACATTAAATATGCAGCTTGCTGTTCCTGGTCAAAATATTGAAGGATACGCGCAAGCTATTAAAGCGATTCCTATGCTAACCGTGGAGCAAGAACGTGACTTAGCAGAATGTTATCGCCAAGAAAACAGCGACCTCGAAGCCGCTCGTACACTTGTAATGTCTCATTTACGTTTTGTGATGCACATTGCACACAGTTACCGAGGTTATGGTTTACCTCAAGCCGACTTAATTCAGGAAGGTAACATTGGTTTAATGAAAGCGGTAAAACGCTTTAATCCTGAAGTCGGTGTACGTTTAGTCTCCTTTGCTGTGCATTGGATTCGTGCAGAAATTCATGAATATATTTTACGTAACTGGCGTATTGTAAAAGTTGCGACAACAAAATCACAGCGGAAATTGTTTTTTAACTTACGTAGTGCGAAAAAACGTTTAGGTTGGATGAACAGTGCAGAAGTTGCCAAAGTGGCTGCTGATTTAGGTGTATCTGAAAAAGATGTGATGGAAATGGAATCTCGTCTTAGTTCACATGATTTAGCCTTTGATGCACCCACCGATGCGGATGAAGAAGCAGATATTTTTGCACCATCGGGTTATTTGGAAGACAGTAATTTTGATCCTGCCATCGTTGCCGAGCGTGATGAATGGACACAACATGGTCATGATAACCTATTCCATGCTTTATCTCAGTTAGATGATCGTAGCCAAGATATTCTAGCTAAAAGATGGTTAACCGAAGATAAGGCGACCTTGCAGACATTAGCGGAAGAGTATGGTGTTTCTGCTGAGCGGATTCGTCAGATCGAGAGTAATGCATTAAAAAAATTGCAAAAATCTATTAATTTGTCATAAAACTCGTTGAATACTAAAGGTATGTGGCAGCATACTTAGTACACAAATTAGGCCAGTTCTCCTGTATTCTGGTTCTTTTATTGGGGCTTTCAAATTTATTTGAAAGTCTTTTTTTTGCCTAAAATATAGGGATTATTGCCTATAATCTAGTCAGTTATATTGTTTTTATTAATGAGCTTTTATGATGCCTATTTATTTTTATAGTACGCGAAACAAATACGGTGAATTTTCAAATTTTGCTGCTTATGGTATTCAGTTGGATGATCAGTGGTGGGCAACAGTTGAACATTATTTTCAAGCACAAAAGTTTATTGATACTGATTATAAAGAGAGAATCCGTTTAGCCAAAACACCAAAATATGCTGCTACTTTAGGGCGCAGTCGTGCCATGCCGTTACGTACTGATTGGGAACAGGTTAAAGATGAAGTGATGTATCAGGCAGTTTTAAGGAAGTTTTCTACTCATAAAAAACTAACCACATTGTTATTAAGCACAGGGGAAGAGGATATTATTGAAAAAACAACAGGAGATTATTATTGGGGCTGTGGTACAAAAGGTACAGGGCGTAATCAGTTAGGCGTTACACTCTGTCAAGTTAGGAATGTGTTAAGAAAAAAGTGGTGATTTTATAAAAGCCTTCTCTCATTCCACACACTCCGCATCACTGCCATTAAGTTAAGGATTATCTGGTTCTTATGCACCACGTTTGAACAGGGAAAGTGATTCGTAGGGTGGCAATAGCTGCGCCACTGCCCCTTCTATTTTAAGGTAAACATTCACGCAGCGTATTCCACCTTTTTAAGGTTAAGGCTGCTAATCTAAGGTATTCCTTGAAAATGGTGGAATACGCTGCGCTATTGCCACCCTACAAAAAATTAGATATTAAGCGAGTACTACAAAATATTATAATGAGAAAAATATTGCTCTTAAACCTTAACTTAATGGCAGTGACACTCCGCATTGTAATGAGGGAAAATTTTAAGATGCCCACTCAGCTACTTCAGGAAATTCCCCTTTTTCCCAATGCTGGAGTACTTTCATACATGCTCTACTGGAGATAGCTTCACTTTTTATTGGAGTAATAATAGAACAAGTTCCTATTTTTTTATTGAGATTCAGCACTCCTTTATTTTCTTTATAAGCTGTATCATAAAATTGATACTGTACTTCTGTGTCTGTTTCTGTTTCTACTTTTTTCTCAACCAGTATATGAAAAGCCATCAATGTTCTCAAAAATAAAAAAATAGGGGGAAAATAATTTTTCTCCTTCCCTTTTCTTAGAAGGGAAGGAGAATATTGGCTACTTAAAGATAGCAATTTTACCTTGCTGCTGCAATCGGTCATAAGCAGCTTGTAATTTTTGTACTAAGCTATCAGGTGTATTTTTATTAAATGCCATATAAAAGCGAATATCTTGTAAAAATAAAGCAGGGCGAAGTTTCTTTTTAGGAATATTTAATGAGGATAATTCTTGATGAAGATTATCTTCTGCAAAAACACTAAAAGTAAGATGCCCTTTCATTAGCTGCTTTAAATTTAGAGATTGATGACGTAATGGTTGTAAATTTTCACCCTCTTTAAATCCTAATTGTTTTAAATATTGATGGTTAATACTATTACGCACCACACCAAAACGGTATTTTTTTAGATCGTTAATATGTTTAATTTGAGGTGCATCTGTATTATTTGCTAACTGATAAAAATAAACCTTATCAGACATACCAATTGGGCGCACCCACTTAAACATTTTTTCACGCATTGGTACACGCACTAATGTATAAATTAGTGTATTTGGGGTTTTCTCCGCCATTTTATAGGTACGTGCCCATGGATATACATTTATTTTATAGGGGACTTGTGCCTCTTTAAAAACTGCTTTTACAATTGCTGTACCACTGCCTACGAGTACCCCATTTTCTAAATAGTTGTAGGGTTTCCAGTTTGCAGTAACAACTTGTACTGGTTCTATTGCAAATAAAGAGCTGGAATAAATAAAAATACCAGTAATTAGTAACTTTATTAAATATTGCATCTATACACTCCAATAAAAATTAGCCTCCCCCCTAATTTTTGTAAAAATAAAAGAATTCTTTTTTATAAATATAAATTTTTTTTGTAGGGCAAAAAGTATATATTTTTGGTAGTCCTGAAAATATAGTGCTATAAAGAAGCTAGTATCTGAATAATTCAGACTTAGTTAGAATTTCTACACTACTTATGCAGAACTACCATATTTTTAAGCATACTTATTATATTGCCTAGCTAAAAATAGCAGCATAGTACTATATATACGCTATAAAATCATATGCAGAAATTTAATTATAAATATCACCTTTATAAAAGGCAAAAATAAAGATAAAAGCTATATTTTTAGTATAGCGTATATAGAATTGAGGAAAATCTTAGTTTTTAAAAACTAAAAAACTGGGAATAGGTAGGATAAAACATGGTATATATTAGGGGATATATCGGAGTGAATAAAGATAGCAACCAAGTAAATGCAAGTGTACCTGCTAGCACTTGACCTATCATATCTTTGAAATTGTTATATTTAGCCATATCAGCCACTATTTTGATGAATATTGCAGAAGCAAGCAGTACTTTTTGATAAAATTCACTTTCTGAAAAAACATATAAATCTAAAAATAATAGAGGTGTAAACCAAGATAGAATTAATATAGATAACTGATTGGCTTTAAATTTTTTTGCTAAAAATAAAATTACACGGTCAAGTAAAGCAAATAATAAAATAAGTAACATCATAATTTATAACTTTTAAACTAACTGCCTATTTTATCTCTAAATCTAAAAAGCTAATTTGTAACTCTTCTCCACTGGCAAAAAGAAAGCTGTGAGTGTAGCCACTATCTATCTTGATAAGCTCATGGCACATAATATCATTGTCAGGTTCTTTTGGTGTATTAGTCAATCGTTGCTCAGTCACTAGCTTTGTAATTTCTGCTTTTTTATATACTAAATTAATCTTTTTCCAATCATTTTCATGCTCAAAGCCAATTTTTAATACAATATCCTCTCCTTCTTCATAAGAAAGGATGCGCCCATCATGAAACCAATATACTGTTTCTACATCAAATATATCATCAGGTAACATCCCTCCTTGAATCATTTTTAATGCAGGGGAAAGTTCTGCCCAAATTGAGCGACAGTACTGTTCATAATCACTATGCCCTGTATCATTTTCATCTGTAAAATAATGCATTTTTTAATTCTATACCTTTGTATTTTTTATTAAATTAAAGAAAAAAGTGGTTAAGATATGACCTTCTCACGATATGACCACCACTCATTTTCAAAAGTAAAAATCTCATCTTCATCTTTATCTTGTATTTTATGATGAAAACCAACTTCAGAAAATGGCGCGGGTACAATAAAATCAAGTGTTGATGAGAGTTGTGGTTCAGTTGTTGGTGTTAATGACTGCCATTCATTATTTCGTTGATAAAATGCTACAAAATAATCCTGATCAAAAAACACACAGATTTCACTAGAAAACATATCTGGATAAGGAATTAATACCGTGACAATTGCATGTTCCATCTCTTTAGGTTTGGCTTCTACAAAATAATTAGCAGCACGTAACAGTGCATAAATACAATGCTTTTGTATTGCTATATTTGTTGTAGGAGGTTCAACCAAACCCTGATATACAGGGATTTTCCAATTGCTATATTTTTCATCTGCATCCTCAGATGGAAAATACCCCTTAGCAGAATCTGCCCAATAATCTAACGCCCTAAGTCTTCTTTTTACGCCCCGAAGCTTTTTCTTTTCTCTACCGATATTAAGCTGCCTCACTATTTTCCCCTTTGTTATAAACTGCTTTACTCAATATATAACACTTAAAATATAATGAAAATTAATTATCATTATAACCAATAATAAAATTAAGACAAAAAAATACCCCATGCTCTGTATCAGGACATGAGGTATGATTTTCTAACTAATTATTGCTGTTAATTATTGTGCAGCATTAATTGTTAAGTTTGTTTGGGCTACATAAGAGCCTGATTGTGTGTAGTACTGAACTAAAGCACCATTTAGCTCAATACGTGGAATCGTTTCACCTGAAACCATTGTACGAACACTACTGCCTTCACTTGAAGCCACTAACCAGTAATCAACACCAGAGAATGTGATATTGAAACTTCCATCAGTGTTATAAGTCACACTGGTGACCCCTTCAAATGCAGAAGCTAATGAAACAAAAGTACTAGGCTCTGGCACCGTTGGGTAAATAGTTTGTGATGTACCATCAGAGTAAACCACTTGATTAGTACTTACACCAGCATCTGTTGTTCCATCAGTTTGGGTCACAGTAGAATCAAACACAACTGAACGTGTCCGTAATTCAACTGTAGAACGACGTGCTTTAACTTCACTCACATCAGTTGGTTGTGGTTCAATATACTCTTCAATGATCACGTTACCTTCTTTTGTGATCTTCACTTTACCATTCTGACCATTTAAGAACTGACGTAACTCTGTTGGGTTCTTAGGTGCTGGGAATAAGCCAAATTTTTGCCCATCTTCTGTGACAATAAAGTAACGTCCTGCTTTATCCTGAGATAAACCAACAGGCTCATCTTTATTGGCTTGGGTAATGTTGTTTGGATCAGGCATGAAGTGGAAGTCAGCCCCTTCCAAGTCATTTTTACCTTTCACTTCAAGGAAACCATAATCATCTTGGTCTACTTCAACATCGATATTTTGTTTTTTCAGTGCTTCCCCAATTCCTGTTAAGTGATCTTTTTGACCTTCACCTGTGCCTCCACCAATATTTAAACCAGATTTTAAATCAGGACGTACAGCAGGTAACTCAATACCATTCTCTAATGTTGGAGGTGGAGGTAATTCTTTAACTTGTAATGATGCTCCTTCAGGTGGAATTAAGCGATCTGTGCCTTCCTCAATTTCCCAATCATCAGGTAAATATTGGCGTAATTTCTCAGGTGGAACTTTACCTGTATCAGCATTACAGAGCATTTTAGCCACATCTTCAGGTGGCATTTTTTTAAACTCATCAGAGTCTAAATTATCCCAATATTCTTCACCTAAATCATCAATATGTTCAGGAGGAATGGCTCCCATATTCTTATGATCCATGCCTGCAATAGCTTCAGGAGGTAATGCTTTTAGGTGTTCAACATCCATTCCTTCCATGGCTTCACGTGGCATATTTTTCATATGCTCAGGTGTAAGTCCTTTAGCAATTTCTGGGGGAAGTTGTTGAATATGGTTAGCACCCAGTTTGATAATATCTTCAGGAGATAATTCTTTAAAATCCTCTTCAGTTAATTCAGCAGGTGGCTTATTGAAAAGCTCAATTAGCTCTTGTTCATAATGCTCTGTTTCTAAATCAATAAAGCCATTTTCATCTAAAGGAACTTCTATTACATTACGAATAGGGTCTTTTCCATCAAAACGTGGATCTTCTGGTGGAGGAGGGTTATCACCATCGCCTTCAGGTGGAGGAGGGTTATCACCGTCGCCTTCAGGTGGAGGAGGGTTATCACCGTCGCCTTCAGGTGGAGGAGGGTTATCACCGTCGCCTTCAGGTGGGGGAGGGTTATCACCGTCGCCTTCAGGTGGTGGAGGGTTATCACCATCGCCTTCAGGTGGTGGAGGGTTATCACCATCGCCTTCAGGTGGTGGAGGGTTATCACCGTCGCCTTCAGGTGGAGGAGGGTTATCACCGTCGCCTTCAGGTGGAGGAGGGTTATCACCATCACCTTCAGGTGGAGGAGGGTTATCACCATCGCCTTCAGGTGGAGGAGGTTCTGTACCATCACCATCAGTAGGTGGAGGAGGTTCTGTACCATCACCATCAGTAGGTGGAGGAGGCTCTGTGCCATCACCATCAGTAGGTGGAGGAGGCTCTGTGCCATCACCATCAGTAGGTGGAGGAGGCTCTGTGCCATCACCATCAGTAGGTGGAGGAGGCTCTGTGCCATCACCATCAGTAGGTGGAGGAGGTTCTGTGCCATCACCATCAGTAGGTGGAGGAGGTTCTGTACCACCATCAGTAGGTGGAGGAGGCTCTGTGCCATCACCATCAGTAGGTGGAGGAGGTTCTGTGCCATCACCATCAGTAGGTGGAGGAGGTTCTGTACCACCATCAGTAGGTGGAGGAGGTTCTGTACCACCATCAGTAGGTGGAGGAGGTGGATCTTCTGCGTAAGCAAGTTGTGTTTGAGCACCGAAAAGTATGGCACTAATCGCTAAAGATAGCGTTAATTTCTTCATATTCATTGTTTTATAACCTCTTACTTGTGATAGCTCTATCACAAAGATTAACCATTAGGTTTATCATAGCAGTTTAATTTACTTATTGAAAATAGCTAAATCATCCCAAAGCAAATCAATTTTTTGTTTAACATCGTCCCCCATTACGATAGGTCGTCCCCATTCGCGTTGGGTTTCTCCTGCCCACTTATTCGTTGCATCAAAACCAATTTTTCCACCTAAACCTGAAACAGGGGATGCAAAATCTAAATAATCTATAGGTGTATTTTCAATCATCACCGTATCACGTACAGGATCCATTCGGGTTGTCATCGCCCAAATCACATCTTGCCAATTTCTTACATCAATATCATCATCGACTACAATAATAAATTTAGTGTACATAAATTGACGTAAAAATGACCAAGTCCCTAACATAATACGTTTTGCATGACCTGCATAATGCTTTTTAATACTTATAACTGCCATCCGATAGGAACATCCTTCGGGGGGTAAGTAAAAATCAACAATCTCAGAAAACTGCTTTTGTAAAATAGGAACAAACACCTCATTTAATGCCACACCTAAGATAGCAGGTTCATCAGGTGGACGACCTGTGTATGTGCTGTGATAGATGGGATTGTCTCGCTGTGTTATTCTTTCTACAGTAAAGACGGGAAAATTATCGATTTCGTTGTAATAACCTGTGTGATCCCCAAAAGGTCCTTCTGGCGCAAGCTCCCCAGGGTAGATAAACCCTTCTAAAATAATTTCAGCACGGGCAGGCACTTGTAAATCATGTAACTGGCATTTTGTAAGCTCAGTACGCCCCCCTCTCAATAATCCAGCAAAAGCATATTCTGATAATGAATCAGGAATAGGGGTAACTGCTGCAAGAATAGTGGCAGGATCTGCTCCCAATACGACAGCAATAGGAAAAGGTTTATCAGGATATTTTTTACACCACTCCTGATAATCTAATGCGCCACCACGATGTGCCAACCAACGCATAATCACTTTATTTTTACCAATCACTTGCTGGCGATAAATCCCCATATTTTGGCGTGATTGATGAACGCCTTTAGTCACCACTAATCCCCATGTAATCAGGGGGGCAGCATCTTCTGGCCAACAAGTTTGAACAGGCAATATACCTAAATCAACATCCTCTTTTTCAATGACGTTTTCTTGACAGGGTGCATTTTTAATGACCTTAGCAGGCATGTTTTTAATTTGCTTGAATAAGGGGAATTTATCCCATAAATCCCGAATCCCTTTAGGCGGTTCAGGCTCTTTTAAAAAAGCAAGCAATTTCCCAACATCACGTAAGGCATCCGTAGAGCTTTGCCCCATTCCAAAAGCAACCCGCTCAGGTGTCCCAAATAAATTGGTTAACACAGGCATGTCATAACCTTTAGGGTTTTCAAAAATTAGGGCAGGACCTTGTTGGCGTAAGGTACGATCACCTATTTCAGTCATTTCTAAAATAGGATCAATTTCTAAGGAAATACGTTTTAATTGCTGTTGATGTTCAAGTTGCGTGATAAAATCACGTAAATCTTTGTACTGCATAATAAAAAATAGGCTACTTATAAAGTATTGCTCTGTACACATTGTTGATGTGCCAGTGGCGTATAATGGTCTGTATGATGTTCAATTAACCACTGTAGTAAATGTAAACGAATACAGCAAACATCTACACAAGTATTTTTAATATTTGGGTGTGCTGTTTCAACATGAAAACTATATGCATTATCATGATCTGTCCATAGCTTACACTCATCATGGTAACAACCTGAATGAGTGGAATGATAAAAAGAATTATTGATACTATTTCTCATGTGCGTATCCCATAAAAAAAAAGCAATGAGACTCATACAAACAATCATAGCTGAAAGAATTAATGGTCTCATAATCATTACCTTTTATCACATAGCAACACACTGCCCACTACATATACTTTATAAAAATAGAAAGCCCTGCTTGATATACAGCAAAAATTATTCCCAATATATATTTTATCTATTACTAAAAAATTAATAATTTGATATTTAAGATAAAATCAGCACCTAATTTTTATAACCTATAATTTACATATTTTTTGAAAAAATATGTATTTAATTAAATTAATGATTGGAAGCATTATGCGTTACACATGGTTAGATAGTTGGCGAGGATTTGCCATCATATTAATGATTATTTTTCATACTTGTTATGATATTAACTATGTAAAATGGCTAGATTTAGATTTTTATCACAATGATGTTTGGCTAATTTTTAGAATAATTATTGTCAGCTTATTTAGCTATACAATGGGCATTAGTTTGTTTTTCACTCATTGTAAAAAAATCCAAATAAAACATATAAAGAAACGCTTATTAATACTTGGTGGTTCAGCCTTGCTTATCAGTATTGTGACTTATATTGTTTTTGGTGATCGTTTTATATTTTTTGGAATTTTACACTTTATGGCTTTAGCAAGTGTTGTTGGGGTATTTTTTCTACGTTTTGGCTATTGGAACATAGCACTAGGTGGGATGGTTATTATAATAGGCAGCTTTTTCCAGCATACCGCCTTTAATACGCCTTTTTTACAATGGCTAGGCATGATGACATATAAACCTGCTACGGAAGATTATACCGCTTTTTTCCCTTGGTTTGGGGTCGTGTTATTAGGGATTTATACAGGGCAATATATTTATAAAAATGGTGATAAACTATCTGATAAAGTAGAAAAATATACCCTTATACAAAGGTTAGGGCAGCATAGTTTACTTATTTATCTAGTACACCAACCTATTATTTTTGGTAGTATTTTGGGGATTGATTATTTTTTTGTAAAATAAAGCCCCCTCAACTTTAAAAGCTGAGAGGGCTAATGTGTAATATTAATAATGCTTAATCATCTGTTGGGGTAGCTTCAATTAATAAGCCATTTAATTCACTGACACGGTTATTTGTCATTTCTGTTTTAACATGTAATAAAGCAGTTTCTCGATGTTGAATACCTTGATAATTGGTGGCTAAAAAGATTGCATTACTATCACGAAAAGCAATCCATGCACGTTGGGCTGTTTTAAGCGGAAGATGCTGACTGTCATCAAGTTGCTTAATCAGCTTTTTATAGCTTTTATTTAATGCATCATCTGCTTTTTTATACGCTTTTTCTGCACATTGAAAAGCAACTTGTTCAGAATCAGGGTATTGGCATGTTTTTTCTTCTAAAAATTCTGCATCGTAGATAGTCAATAATTTTACTAATGCAGTAAAAAATTCTGCTTCAGTCCCATCCATTACACGACGTAACCAAAATAAAACAGCATTTTTAACAATATTACCATTCATGCCTTCATTATCTAAATTAGCAAAGCTAAAGTAGGTATCAGAGTAAAATTCTGGAATATCACCAATTTCAATTAATTTTTTATACTTTTCTAGCTCTTGCTCCATAAAGGCTTTATCTTTGAATAAATGAATATGGGTAACATAATAAGCATGAGCTAAACCTCGAACATGGGTATTAAATATACTTTCAGTTGCTTCTTTAAAGTCTTTATCTTCAGCTGTAGGAATAAAAGTAGTGTGTAACCATGTAACAAATTCGGGGTTGTAGTGCCCAAAATTATCCATTGCATACATATTTAGCTTGGTGCTGCTATGAGGACCTGTTAAAAATACAGGTGTACCTGCTAATACTTTAAGTTGTGCATAGGGGAGGTATGTCTTGGCATGACAATAAAAAATACGCAGCCCTCCATTTGGATAGTAATCAAACTCATCAGGACATTGATTTTCCGTTTCAGTAAGGTTTTGCCATAACTGCTGCACAAATTCACGTGAGCTTTCTTCTGCATAAGCAGAAGAAGAAAAAATACTACATAAAAGAATAAAAAGAAGGGGTTTCACCATAGTGTATTATTACCAATAGAATAAATAATTAATAAGTGCTTGTTTTATTAACAAACAATTGATTTTAAAATAATGCTAAATACTATATTTCGCAAGCTTTTTTATTAAAAAAGTATTGAGGGAGTATAAAAAGAAATAAGTATTTTTAAACAAATTCCCCTCTTGCAGTTAAAAGCACTTGCCCCCCCACTGCAACATTTAATGTACTGTCTTTTTCTTCTACACGCAATAATAGTAAGGAGGGGCGATCTATTTCATAGCCTTGCTCTGCACGTAAAAAGAGAGGGTGTTGTTGAAAATAATTATATTCATAGAGATAAGCGGCAAGACAACCATTGGCACTGCCTGTAGCAGGATCTTCAGCGATACCATAATATTGTGCAAAAACACGCACATTTAGATCATGATGTAAATCATAGGTTTGTGCTGAAAAAATAAGTACAGCCTTGGCTTGTGTTGTTTTAATGAGTTCAAAATAATGACGTTTAGCAATTTGAGCTTGCTGCACGGCTTTTAAGCCTTTTAGTGGCACGATAATAAAAGGTAAGCCTGTGGAAACTTCTTGAATAGGGAAATCATTATCAATATCTTTTTCAGCAAGTTGTAATAATTTTGCCATATGCTCGCGTTCAAAAGTTTGCCCAAATAAAGGCGGGCGTTGTTGCATCCAAACAATTTCTATCTCATTTGGTGCATATGGCTTATAACGTAAACAAATGGACACATGCCCAGAGGGTAAGTTAATTTGAATACGGTTAACAGGGCGACGTATGATTTCAGTGGCAATAATATAACTTGCCCCTAAGGCTGGGTAGGTCGCAAAAGGAAGTTCTGTTTCAGGGGTAAAAATGCGTAATTTATAGCCATCATCACAAGGCTCTTCATTTAAAAGAAACACCGTATTGGCTGAATTCATTTCTTTTGCAAGAGCTTGCATTTTTTCTGTGGTTAAATCTTGCCCACCGCGTATGACTGTTAATGGGTTTCCCGTATACTTTTTTTCAGCAAAAACATTAACAATATAAAATAATAAGTTGGACATTGACTTCTACCTCATTATCCACATCCATAGATAAGGTTATGAAATAAAGTATAGCAAATGTGTTGCCATGTTCTTTTAAAAAAGAAAAAAGTTAGGTATCACTTTTTTATTATAATATTTGAAAACCATTATTTATAGCAGCCATATTATTATATTCTTCATACGAAACAGTGTTAACAGTTGATTTAGGCGAGCCTTGATGTAACCATTGATATAATTGCTCTAATTCTGTTGCCTCCCCCATTGCAATCACTTCTACCGTGCCATCTGCTTGATTTTTCGCCCAACCAATTAAGCCTAAACGTTCTGCTTCTTGTTGTGTATAGTAGCGAAACCATACGCCTTGAACCTTCCCCGCAACAATACACCGTATACCTTGTTTACTCATATTTTTTTCCTTATTTAATCTTTTCCATATCGACAATGAATACTAGCCCATCATTATGCAAATATTACAGCTATACCAAATTATCCCGCAAACACGCGCATTAGGCTATAAAACCCGTTTTGCAATTTGGGTACAGGGTTGCCCTTTTCGTTGCCCAGAGTGTATGACCCCTGATTCATTAGCAATGGATGGCGGCTATACCACCACAGTAGATGCCTTAGTAAGCTTAATTAATACCATCCCTGATATTGAAGGCTTAACTATTACAGGGGGAGAACCTTTTTTGCAAGCTGCCGCCTTAAGTGAACTCGTGAAGCAGGTAACGGCTGTGCGTGATTTAGGCATTATTGTTTATTCAGGGTATACACGTACCCAGTTAGAAAAACGGGCACGTACTAACTTGGGAATTAATCATTTTTTAAATCATATTGATTTACTTATTGATGCCCCCTATGAGGCTTCACATAATGAAGGGACACCTTTACGCGGTTCATCAAATCAAGGTTTACACTTGTTAACACCTCGCTATCAATCAATCATAAATAGTGTTTATAAAGAAGAAAAGCGTGCCGTTGAAATTCATGTATTACAGCAACACACTATGTTAGTTGGTATCCCTGAACAGCAGAGTTTGCAGCATTGGCAGCAAAAACTAAAAGGCTAAACTATTATCTTAACATAACTTATTTTGTATCAAGCTGTGGGTAAATAAACTTTGTTAACATCAACACAGCATAGTGTTTAATACACTATAAATCACTTATAAAACAATAAAATAGAATTTAAATTCTCCAAAGCTGTATAAAATTATTGGAGTGAGAGGATAGTTATGGGAAAGCCAACAAAGCAAAAAGCGGTGCAGATACCTGCACCTGATTTAACGGCACTAGAACAGGAATGTGATCAGCTACGTGAACGCGTTGACACTTTAATGCGGCGTAATGATTCACCACTTGCCGCATGGTTTATGGGACCTAAAGCAGAGCAAGCAGATATCTGGTCAGATTCCATTAATTATATTTTCCAAGATTATGTGCATTGGCGACGTAATTATTTCCCTCAAGATAATTTTGTCATCAGCCGTGAGCGGCGGCGTGATCATGAAGCATGGTTTGACTCCTTAACTGAAAAGCTAGATATCACTTTAAATAAGTTAAAAGCGCATTTTCCTAGCTATTCTCCTCGTTATGTTGCACATATGGTCTCAGAGCAAACCCTACCGGGGGTGTTGGGCTATTTTGCAGGCATGTTATATAACCCGAATAATGTCACCGATGAATCTGCCCCCATTACCGTTAAGCTAGAGTTAGAAGTGGGGAAAATGATTGCGGAAATGCTCGGCTATGACAAAGATCAGGCATGGGCGCATCTGTGTTCTGGGGGAACCGTTGCCAATGTAGAAGCCCTTTGGGTAGCACGGGCGGCTAAATTCTTACCCTTTACATTGCGTGATTATGTACGCCAAGAAGTATTACGTTTCCCCGTTACCTTGCCTAATGGTGAACAGGTGTTATTAACCGATGTGGATAATAAAACCTTAATTCATCTCGCCCCTGATGAGGCGGTGTCGATGACACGTCAACTGGCTCATTATTTAGTCACTGTCGCAAAACGAGATAAAAATCAGGTTTTTAAAGATTTAAATGCCTGCTTACAAACCAGTGATTATAATGTCAATATTAAAGGTTTAGCCCATGTATTGGGTAAAATTGGCTTGCGTCCAAAACTCTTTGTTTCCGCTACAGCACATTATTCAATTAAAAAAGCAGCTAATTTATTAGGCTACGGTGAAGATGCAGTCAGTTTAATTCCTGTTAATGACCAGTTTCAAGCCGATGTGGTCGCTTTAGCTGAACAAATTAAACATTTAGCTGATGATGAATATGTAGCAGCCGTTGTAGGGATTGTTGGCACAACGGAAACGGGGACAGTTGACCCCATTCATAAAATGGTCGCATTACGCAACCGTTTAGCGATTGAGAAAAACCAATCATTTTGGCTTCATGCAGATGCAGCATGGGGCGGCTATATCAGCAGTGTTTTCCGTGGATACGGGGTCGATATTAGTGCAGATGCACCGTTAAAAAAACGTTTTGATGCCTATCATACTGCGATGGGAATTAATGCCAGTGTTCAACTAGATAACTTTGCTGACGGGCATTTATCAGGAGAAACAGCGATTGGTTGGCATGATCCTGATGTCTACGGGGCATTTTTACAATTACACCATGCTAATTCTATCACTATTGATCCACATAAGTTGGGTTTTATTCCTTACCCTGCGGGAGTGATTGCGTTTAAAAATGGTCTAGTCACAGAATTGGTCACTCAAAAAGCCCAATATATTTCTGATATTCAACGTGGTTTATCTGAAATTGGCACACAGGTTGAAATTGATGCAGTGGGTCCTTATATTTTGGAGGGGTCAAAACCCGGAGCAGCAGCAGCAGCGTGCTGGTTAGCCCATCAGTGCATTCCACTGACATACAGTGGGCACGGTAAAATCATGCGCGCCACCTTGCTCAATACACAAAAACTCAAAGCCTATTTAAATCATCATCGTGATTGGTTTAAAGTAATTCACAAAGCGGTTTCAGATAAAGCATCTGATGACAGTGCTTTCACCTTTATTCCCATATGTGAGCCTGATACCAATATTTTATGCTTTGTAGCCCGCCCCATGACCTTTGTAAAAGGCAGCTTGCAAGAAGCAGATTGTAGTTTAGAAAAACTTAATGCCTTAAATAAAGCCATTTATGCTGAACTCAGTGTCCCCGTGTCTAAACAAGTACAGCAAACCTCTTATAATCAGCCTTTCTTTGTCTCGCGTACCCGCTTCACACCTGAACAATATGCCGTGGAATCATTAGTCCCCTTATTTACCCGTTTAGGGATTGATGCAGAAGAGTATCGTGAAGGCGAGTTATTTGTATTACGCTCTACAGTGATGAATCCGCTGTATCACATTGCAGAAACCGATCGGAATAAAGATTATTTATATGAATTTTTAATGTTTTTACATCAAGTCACCTTATCACATATTAAACAGGTGTTTTAAGTTTTAAAATACCATTTTATGTAGGTTTGGTAGACACAGGAAACTCAATAAAAATAACCATATTTTTATATGTGGAGTTAGATCTCCTGCGTCTATCCAAACCCCCTTTCCCCTAGTTTTATCATAAAAATAATATAGATTAGGAGTTACGCAGTTGGAATAAATTATACTACTGTTAAAGTATGAATATAGCTCGCTGTAATGAATATGACTACATTAATTTTCTGGTTGCAAGCCCTAGAGTTTTTAGCTGTTTGGAAGCTGGAC